>Ga0157370_10005598_pt1 | contig 14065 bp, 7 predicted proteins | sample C35metaG_FD_113463 | JGI IMG/M metagenome (GOLD analysis project Ga0157370, IMG submission 113463) | Corn rhizosphere microbial communities from Kellogg Biological Station, Michigan, USA - C3-5 metaG | ecosystem: Host-associated > Plants > Roots > Rhizosphere > Soil | place: USA: Michigan...
CGAGCTGGTATTTCTCGTAGGCCTCGAAGCTGGTGGTCAGCAGGCCGGAGTTGCCGTTGGGTCGCAGCGCGGTGTCGATCTCGAACAGATCGCCCTCGCGGGTCTTCACCGTGAGCCAGTTGATGAGCTTGCGCACGTAGGCCGCATAGACCTCGCCGGCGCGCTCGTCGTCATCGTCGTAGACGAACACGATGTCCAGGTCGCTGCCGTAGCCCAGCTCCTTGCCGCCCAGCTTGCCGTAGCCAATGATGGCGAACTGCGGCACCTCGCGGTGCCGGTTGCGCACATGCGGCCAGCACCAGCGGGCGGTCACGCGCAGCGTGGTGTCGGCCAGCGCGCTCAGGTCGTCGGCCACCTGCTCGACGGTGATGCGGCCATCGACGTCGCGCGCCAGGGTGCGGAACACCTCGGCGTGATGGGCATGGCGCAGCAGGTTCAAGAGGCGCTCTTCGTCGGCCTCGCCGGTGCGGGTGAGCGAGGCATGGCGTGCCTCCAGCTCGCGCTCGAATTCCTCGGCCACGAAGCGGCCCGACAGCATCTCGTCGCTTGCCAGCTCGTCGATCACGCCCGGGTGCTGCATCAGGTAGCGCGCGGGCCATTTCGCCGCGCCCAGCAGGCGCAGCAGGCGCTCCTGCACGGCGGGCCGTTCGACCAGCAGCGCGAGATAGCTTTCGCGGCGCATCAACGGCTCGATCCAGTCGGCCCAGCGCATCGCGGCATCGACGTGGCGCGGCGTTTGCCCCGCGCCGTCGCCATCGGGTTCCTTGAGCCATTGGCCGGTGCGCTGCACCAGCTGGCGCAGCCGGCCCCGCGTTTCTTCGCGCAGGGCGAGCACGCGCGGCGTTTCGCACCAGTCGCGGATGCGCTCGGCAAAGACGGGGGGCAGGTCGTCCAGCAGGTCCGCCAGGTCAGCGGGTGCCGCGGCCTTCTTGCCGTTGCACTTGCCGTTGCAGGGCTTCTCGCCGCCGAGCAGCTTGTCGAACTCCTGCGCGACGAATTCGCGGTGGGTGTCGAGTTGCGCGAGGAACGGGCAGCAATCGGCATAGCCCATCGACTGCGCGATCCAGCGCAGGTCGTCGTCGGCCACCGGCAGCACATGGGTCTGCTGGTCGTCCAGGTACTGGATGCGGTGCTCCACGCGGCGCAGGAACTCGTAGGCCAGGGCCAGCGCGTCGGCGGTTTCCTGCGGCATGAGGTTGGCACGTGCAAGACGCTGCAGCGCATCGAACGTGGGCCGGGTGCGCAGTTCGGGGAACTGCCCGCCGCGCACCACCTGCAGGAGCTGCACGGTGAATTCGATTTCGCGGATGCCGCCGCGCGAGAGCTTGACGTCGTTCGCGCGCTCGGGCCGGCCGGCGCTGCGGCGCGCCGACTGCTCGCGAATCTGCCGGTGTAGCGTGCGCAGCGAATCGAACACGCTGTAGTCGAGATAGCGGCGGAATACGAAGGGCAGCACCGCGCCGCGCAGGCCCTGTGCATTGCCGTCGAGCACCACCTGGCGCGGCGCCACCACGCGGCTCTTGAGCCACGCGAAGCGCTCCCACTCGCGGCCCTGCACCTGGAAATACTCTTCGAGCGCATCCAGCGAGACCACGCTCGGCCCCGAGTTGCCGTTGGGCCGCAGCGCGAGGTCGACGCGGAACACGAAACCGTGTTCGGTGGTGTCGCCCACCAGCGCATAGATGCGCTTCACGGCGCGCGAGAAGTACTCCTGGTTCGCGAGGCGCCCGCGCCCGTCGGCGTCGCCCTTCGTCTCGCCGTCGAGGTCGTACAGGTAAATGAGGTCGATGTCGCTCGACACGTTGAGCTCGCGCGCGCCGAGCTTGCCCATGCCGATCACCCAGAGCTGTGCGCGCTGGCCTTCCGGGCCGAGCGGCGCGCCATGCACCGCGTCGAGTTCGCGGCACGCGTCGGCGCAGGCGATATCGAGCGCGAATTCGGCAAGCTCGGTGACCGCGGTGGTCACCACGGCAAGAGGGGCCTGCGCATCGCAATCGAGCGTGACCAGCCGCTCCATCACCAGCTGCCTGACAATGCGCAAGGCGTCGCCCACCGCATCACCGCGCTGGCGCAAGGCCTCGAAGGCCACGGTCATCGATTCGCGCCGCGGCTCGCCCGGGGGAAGCAAGGCAAGCTCGGCCGCATACCTGCGACGCAGGCGCTGGACAAAACGGGAGTAGGAAGAGAACGCGATCTGCGCGATCTGCGTCGAAGTGGCTGGCAACTGGTTCACACTGCTATCGGTTTCCGTGGAACCCCTCTGAATGCTGGCGGTCATAATTCCCGACACAGCGCGATCCTCAATGAACGACACGGCGTCTACCCCTTCACGTCTGCTCAAAATCACCGCTGTGACGGCGCGCTGGCTGTTGGGTTTGCTGATCGCTGCATGGCTTCTGCTGGCGCTGTCAGTCGTTGTCCTACACGCGTGGATTGTGCCGCGAATCGGTGATTTTCGCGGCGCATTGGAGGCACAGGCTAGCAAGGCCATCGGCGTGCCGGTTCGCATCGGCTCTATCACCGCCCGCCCCGAGGGGCTTTTCCCGGCCTTCGAACTGCGCGACGTGGTGCTGCAGGATGCCGACCAGCGCGAGGCCCTTCGCCTCGTGCGCGTGGTGGCCAGCGTGTCGCCGCGCTCGATCTGGCGCTTCAGCTTCGAGCAGCTCTACATCGAGGGCCCGCAGCTCGACGTGCGCCGCGATGCTCAGGGAAAACTCCATGTGGCTGGATTGCACATGGACACCGATACGACCGGAGAGACCCGCGCCGCCGACTGGTTTTTCGCGCAGCGCGAGCTGGTCATCGAAGGCGGCACGGTGCGCTGGACCGACGAGCAGCGCCAGGCCGAGCCGCTCCTGCTGACCGACGTGCGCTTCGTGGCGCGCAACGGCGGCCGCCGCCATGGCCTCCGGCTCGATGCCACGCCGCCCGCCGGCTGGGGCCAGCGCTTCACGCTGCGCGGGCAGTTCCGCCAGCCGCTGCTGTCGGTGCGCACCGGCCGCTGGCAGACCTGGGACGGCCAGATCTACGCCGACCTGCCCTACATCGATGTCACGCGCCTGGGCCAATACGTTTCGCTCGATGCGCGCATCCGCGAGGGCAACGGCGCGGTGCGCCTCTGGGCCGACGTGGAAGACGGCCAGCTCGTGGGCGGCGCCGCCGACCTGGGGCTCGACCGCGTCGATGCCTCGCTGGGCAAGGGCCTGCAGCCGCTGGTGCTGCGCTCGGTCACCGGTCGCCTCGCGGGGCAGCGGGACGACGACACCCTCGAGTTCTCGACCACCGCGCTGCAGTTCGACACCTCCGACGGCATGCGCTGGCCCGGCGGCAACCTCTGGCTGCAGCACACGCCGGCCAAGGGCCGCACGCTCGAGAAAGGCGCGTTGCGTGCCGACCGGCTCGACCTGGCCGCGCTCGCGCTCATTGCCGACCGGCTGCCGCTGGGCGAAGCCACGCACCGCGTGCTCGACAGCTACGCACTGCGCGGGCTGGTCGAGCACATCGACCTGAGCTGGCAGGGTTCGCTGGGCGCGCCCGACAAGTACCAGGCGCGCGGCCGCGTGAGCGGCCTGCGCGTGGCCTCGCAACCGGCGCCGTCTGCACCGGCTGCGCCTCCTGCAGCAACAACAACAGCAGCTCCCGCGACGACGGCCGCCGCGGCAACGCACCCTCGCGCCCACCCCGGCACGCCCGGCCTGAGCGGCGCCACCATCGACTTCGACGCCACCCAAGCCGGCGGCACGGCCGCACTGGCCATCGCCCAGGGCACGCTCGAATTCCCGGGTGTCTTCGAAGAGCCCGTGATCCCGATCGACCGGCTCTCCACACAGCTCCAGTGGAAGTTGGACAACGGCAATGCGCAGGTGCAGGTCTCCAAGCTGCGCTTCGCCAACACCGATGCCGAGGGCGATGCCGAAGCCAGCTGGCGCACCAGCGACCCGGCCGTCTCCAGCGGCAAGGGACGCTTCCCCGGCGTGCTCGAACTGCAGGGCAAGCTCACCCGGGCCGACGGCACGCGCGTATTCCGCTACCTGCCGCTCGACATTCCCCAGCACACCCGCGACTACGTGCGCGATTCGGTCACCAAGGGCACGGCCAGCACCGTCGATTTCCGCGTGCGCGGCGACCTGCACGACATGCCCTTCCTGGACCCGAAGCGGGGCGAGTTCCGCATTGCGGCCAAGGTGGCCGACGTCAACTACGCCTACGTGCCGCCGAGCGCCCCCGCCATTCCCTCGCGCACCGGTGCGCCGCCGCTGGTGTGGCCGCCGCTCACCGGCCTCTCGGGCGAACTGGTGTTCGAACGCGACAGCATGCTGGTGCGCAATGCGCGCGGCCGGCTGGCCGGCACCAACGGCATCGAGGTGACGAAGGGCGAGGCGCAGATCCCCGAGCTGTCGAGCCACACGCCGCTGCTGCGCGTCGACGTGCAGGCCAAGGGGCCGCTCGGCGAGGTGCTGCGCGTGGGCGCGCCGTTGGCCGGCAGCGAGAAGGACGGGGTCGGCGAGCACATGCTGCGCGCGCGGGCCACCGGCACCGCCGACTACAAGCTGCACCTCGAACTGCCGCTCGCGGCCATCGACAACGCCAAGGTGCAGGCCAGCATCGCGCTCGCCGACAACGAACTGCAGTTCGTGCCCGAGGCGCCCTCGCTCACGCACGCCAAGGGCACGCTGAACTTCACCGAGACCGGCTTTTCGCTGGCCGGCGTGCAGGCGAAGCTGCTCGGCGGCGACATCCGCCTCGAAGGCAAGGGCCGCTTCACCGGCCCCAACCGCGAGGTCGCGCTGAAGGCGCAAGGCACGGCCACCGCCGAGGGGCTGCGCAGCGCGCGCGAGGTCGACTGGATGGCACGCCTTGCCGAGAAGGCCACCGGCAGCACGCCGTATGCGGCCACGTTCTCGGTGCGCGACGGCGCCTCCGAGCTCTCGCTCACGAGCAGCCTGCAAGGCCTCGCGCTGCAGCTGCCGACGCCGCTGGTGAAGACGGCCGACGAGCAGATGCCGCTGCGCATCGAGAAGAAGGTGCTGGCGCGTGAAGCCCGCCAGGGCGGTGTGACCGTCGCCACGCAGGACCAGCTCTCGCTGGAGCTGGGCCGCGTCGGCGCGGTGCAGTTCGTGCGCGACATCTCGGGTGCCGAGGCGCGCGTGCTGCGCGGCAGCATCGGTGTCGGCCTCTCGGCGGGCGAGACCGCGAGCCTGCCCGACAAGGGCGTGTTCGCGAACGTCAACGTGGCCAAGCTCGACATCGCCGCATGGGACGCCCTCCTGGGCACCGCCGCGAGCAGCAGCACCCAGAGCGAAGCCCCTGGCGCCGGCGAGGACGCCGCGCAGGCCTACCTGCCCACGCGCATCGCGGTGCGCGCGCAGCAGCTGGGCATTGCCGGGCGCACGCTGCACAACGTGGTGCTGGGCGGCACGCGCGAAGGGGCGCTCTGGCGCGCCAACATCGACGCCACCGAACTGAGCGGCTACGCGGAGTACCGCCACACGCAGGCCGGCCGGCTCTACGCGCGGCTCGCGCGCCTGAAGATCGCGCCGTCCGAGGCGACGCAGGTCGAGGCGCTGCTCGACGAGCAGCCGGGCACGCTGCCCGCGCTGGACATTGTGATCGACGACTTCGAACTGCTCGGCAAGCGCCTGGGTCGCGCCGAGATCGATGCGGTCAACCGCGGCGGCGCGGGCCGCGAGTGGCTGCTCAACAAGCTCACCTTCACCATGCCCGAGGCGAGTTTCGCGGCCAAGGGCACCTGGGCCGCCATTCCCGGCGCCGCCGCGGGCCAGCGCCGCACGGCGATGACCTTCAGGCTGGACATCGCCGATGCCGGCGACCTGCTCGCGCGCTTCGGCATGCCCGGCGTGCTGCGGCGCGGCAAGGGGCGAATGGAAGGGGACGTCAACTGGCGCGGCTCGCCGTTCTCGCTCGACTATCCGAGCCTGGGCGGCAACCTGCAGGTCGATGTGGAGTCGGGCCAGTTCCTCAAGGCCGACCCGGGGCTGGCCAAGCTGCTCGGCGTGCTGAGCCTGCAGGCGCTGCCGCGCCGTCTCACGCTGGACTTCCGCGACGTGTTCAGCGAGGGCTTTGCCTTCGACTTCATCCGCGGCAACGCCAAGATCGACAAGGGCATCGCGAGCACCAACAACCTGCAGATGAAGGGCGTCAACGCCGCGGCGCTCATGGACGGTTCGGCCGACATCGTGCGCGAGACGCAGAGCCTGCGCGTGGTGGTGGTGCCCGAAATCAACGCCGGCACCGCCGCGCTGGTGGCCACCGCCATCAACCCGGCCATCGGCCTGGGCACCTTCCTTGCGCAATGGGTGCTGAGCAAGCCGCTCGCCGCCGCCGCCACGCAGGAGTTCCACATCGAAGGCACCTGGACCGACCCCAAAATAGCCAAGGTGCCGCGCACGCTGCAACTGCCGAGCCTCCCGGGATTGCCGGGGGCACCGGGCCGGACCGGTTCCGCGGCAGCGGAAGAAGGCAAGAAAACGGAGACCACGCAATGAGAGTCGCAGCCATCCAGATGGTGTCGGCCATCGCCCGCGAAGCCAACCTCGCGCGCGCCCACGAGCTGCTCGCGCAGGCCGCCGCAGCGGGCGCCGAGCTCGCGGTGCTGCCCGAGTATTTCTGCATGATGGGCGCGCGCGACACCGACAAGCTGGGCCTGCGCGAGACGGCCGGCGCGGGCACGGTGCAGGGGTTCCTCGCCGATGCGGCGCGCGAGTTCGGCTTGTGGATCGTGGGCGGCACGCTGCCCATCGAGAGCACCGATGCCGAGCACGTCTTCAACAGCTCGCTGGCCTTTGCGCCCGACGGCCAGTGCGTGGCGCGCTACGACAAGATCCATCTCTTCTTCTTCGACAACGGCACCGAGCGCTACGACGAGCGCCGCGTCATCGCACCGGGCGCCAAACCCGTCGTGTTCGACCTGCCTTCGCGCGACGGCCACCGCTGGCGCATCGGCATGAGTGTCTGCTATGACCTGCGCTTTCCCGAGCTGTACCGCGCGCTCGCCAAACAGGGGGCCGACCTGTTGCTGGTGCCCAGCGCCTTCACCCGCACCACCGGCGCGGCCCACTGGGAGGTGCTGCTGCGCGCCCGCGCCATCGAGAACCTCGCATGGGTGGTGGCGCCCGCGCAGGGCGGCACGCACGAGAACGGCCGCCAGACCTGGGGCCAGTCGCTCGTCATCGACCCCTGGGGCACGGTGGTGGCGCAGCAGGCGAGCGACGAAGGCGTGGTGCTGTTCGACATCGACGCGAAGCAGATCGAGCGCACGCGCATGCAGCTGCCCGTGCTGTCGCACTGCGTGCTCTAGCCGCGATGTCCTCCGATGCGCTGCTGACCGTCGCACCTCAGCGGTGGGCGCGTTCCGCCTACGGGCGCCTGCGCTCGCTGTGGCAGCGCTGGTTCCTGTGGCTGCTGCTTGCGGTGCTGGTGTCGGTGCTGCTGGTCACGGTGGTGTGGCTCGCGGGTCGGCACGAGGTCGAGCAGGTGCAGGCCCAGCTCGACCGCGACACCGCCGACGCCGTCTCCGATCTGCGCAGCGGCTTCCAGCGCAATGCGCAGAGCCTGCGCGCCACGCAGGCGCCGGGCACGGATCGCGCGAAATGGAACGACGCCGCGGCCGCCCTGCTGCGCGAGCACCGCGAGTGGCTCAGGCTCGAATGGCGCGATGCCGCGCTGCGGCCGGTCGAAGCCGTCAACACGCCCTACCGCATGCGCCTTCTCGACGAGGCGAGCCGCGGCCCCGAGCAGTCCGACGTGATGCTGGCCTGCGCGGCCGCCCGCAAGCTCGGCGCGGGCGCGTACTCGCCGAGCCACTACGTGCCGATCGCCGGTGGCGGCGGTATCGAGGTGATGGAGTTCTGCGTGCCTATCGACGCCGGCGGCTTCCTCGTCGCGAGCTATTCGCTGCGCGACGCGCTCATCGAACTCGTCGGCCCCACGCTCACGCGCGGGCAGGAAGTGGCGTTCACCGAGACCGACGGCACGCGGCTGGTGGCACTGGGCAGTTCGCGCCGCGTCGGCACGCGCGTCTTCACCTCGCAGCAACTGATCGACCTGCCGGGCGCCGCGCTGATGCTGCGCGTGGACGGCTGGCGCGCCGCCCCCGACCTGTTCCCGAACATGCTCACGGCGCTGGTCACCGCGATCTCTATCGCGCTGGTGTCGGTGCTGGTGCTGCTCGCGCGCGACACCCGGCGGCGCCTGCGCGCCGAGCGCGACCTGGCCGATGCGCTCGCGTTCCGCAAGGCGATGGAAGACTCGGTCATCACGGGCTTGCGCGCACGCGACCTGCAGGGGCGCATCACCTACGTGAACCCGGCCTTCTGCGAGATGGTCGGCTTTACCCCGGACGAGCTCATGGCGGACAACGCCGACGCGCCTTACTGGCCCACCGAGCTCGCGCACGAATACCAGCAGCGCCAGGCGCGGCGGCTCGCTGGCGGCATGCCGCCGCGCGAAGGTTTCGAGTCGGTCTTCATGCGCAAGGACGGCACGCGCTTTCCGGTGCTGATCTTCGAGGCGCCGCTCATCAACGCGCACCGCGTGCAGACCGGCTGGATGAGCGCGTTCATCGATGTGAGCGAGCAGCGCCGCATCGAAGAGCTTTCGCGCGCGAGCCAGGAGCGGCTGCAGGCGAGTGCGCGGCTCGCGACGGTCGGCGAGATGGCCTCGCTCCTCAGTCACGAACTCACGCAGCCGCTGGCCGCGATCGCGAGCTATGCCAGCGGCTCGCTCAACCTGCTCGGGCCGAACGCGAAGGGCGACCAGGGCGAAGTCGCGATGGCGGTCAAGCGCATCGCCGAGCAGGCCGACCGTGCCGGCCAGGTGATCCGCAGCGTGCACGACTTCGTGCGCCGGCGCGACCGCACGCGCGAGGCCGTCGCGCCGCAGGCACTCATCGACGCGGTGCTGCCGCTGGTGCGGCTGCAGGCGCGCAAGCTCGGCGTGATCATCGAGGTGGTGCTCGAAGACCGGCTGCCCGCGGCGATGTGCGACCGCACGCTGGTCGAGCAGGTGCTGCTGAACCTCGCGCGCAATGCGATGCAGGCGATGGACAGCCCCGACAACGTCGGCAGCCGCGTGCTGCGGCTTCGCGTGGCGCGCGCCGTGGCGGTGGGCGGAAGCACCGCCGCCGACGACGCTCGCCGCTGGCTCGAATTCTCGGTGGCCGATCTGGGCTGCGGCATCAGCGACGATGTGGCCGAGCGGCTCTTCACGCCCTTCTTCACCACCCGCGCCGACGGCATGGGCCTCGGCCTGAGCCTGTGCCGCACGGTGGTGGAGCAGCACGGCGGCGCGCTCATGCACGAGCCCAACCGGCCGCGCGGCACGATCTTCCGATTCACCCTGCCAAGTACATGATTCACCCCCAGGCTTCGCGCACTTCGTGTCGCTTCTCCTCCCCTCTCGCCGGGGACGACACCTGCGGTCCGGCGAAGCCGGTTCCGCGGCGTCCCCGGGAACGGACACGCTTGTTTTTGGAATTGTTGATATGCAACCGCTGATCGATGGACTCATCTATATCGTCGACGACGATGCCAGCGTGCGCGAGGCGCTCGCCTGGCTGCTGCGCTCGCGGCGCCTGGCGAGCGAGCATTTCGGCAGCGCCGAGGCCTTCGAGCAATTGCTGGCCGAGGGCCCGCTGCCCGATCAGCCGCGCTGCCTGCTGCTCGACGTGCGCATGCCTGGCACCAGCGGGCTCGTGCTGTTCGACCGTCTCGCCGAGCGCGGCCTGCTGGACGCGATGCCGGTGATCTTTCTCACCGGCCATGCGGACGTGCCGACGGCCGTCGACGCGGTCAAGCGCGGTGCCTTCGATTTCTGCGAGAAGCCGTTCTCGGACAACGCGCTGGTCGACCGCATCGAGCAGGCGCTCGGTGCGTCGCTGCGCGCGCTCGAGGTGCAGCGCGTGCGCCGCAGCCTGGTAGAGCGCATCGCCGAGCTGACGGACCGCGAGCGCGACGTGATGCGGCTCGTGGTCGAGGGACTGCCGAACAAGCTGATCGCCGATCAGCTGGCCATCAGCGTGCGCACGGTGGAGGTCCACCGGGCGCGCGTGTTCGAGAAGATGGAAGTGAAGTCGGCGGTGGAGCTCGCCAACCGCCTGAGAGACCTCTAGCGGTTTCCGGCTTTCAGGCAAACACCGCGGAACCGGCCTTGCCGGGCCGCAGGTGTGGTCCCCTGGAAGGGGGAAGGCGCGCGCGACACGAAGTGCGCGAAGACTGGGGTCAGGCTTTCTCTGCCACGAAGATTTCGACGCGGCGGTTTTGGGCACGGCCGGCGGCGGTGCTGTTGTCGGCCAGCGGTTCGCGCGAGCCGCGGCCGTCGGTCGTGATCGCGGTGGTCGACACGCCGCGGCCCACCAGGTGGTTGCGCACGCTGTCGGCGCGGCTCACCGAGAGGCGCTCGTTGCCTTCTTCGCTGCCCGTCGCATCGGTGTGGCCGACCACGCGCACGCTGGCGGCGGTGGCGGTCTTCAGGCCTTCGGCGACCTTGTCGAGCACCTGCGCGAGGTTGCGCTTGACGTTGGCGCGGCCCGTGTCGAAGGACAGCTCATTCGGAATGACCACGTGCAGCTGGTTGTCGGCGGTCTGCTCGATCACCACGCCCGTGCCCTTGGTCGATGCTTCCAGGTCGGCCTTCAGTGCGGCCAGACGCGCTGTCCAGCTGTTGGCGGGCGGTGCGGGCTGCGCGGCCGGCGCGGGTGCCGGCGGCGGTGCGGACTGCGAGGCGCAGCCTGCAATGAACATCACCGCAGCCGCTGCTGCTGCACCCGAGACAAGAAGCTTCCTCATGAGTTTTCCCTCTTATGGACCAAAAAAAAGATGGCGGGAACCGGCCGTTCGATGCGGCCGGTTTCCCGCTGGGTGGCTGCTTAGCCGCGCGGGCCGCGCTCACCCACGTAGATTTCGACGCGCCGATTCTGCGCGCGGCCGGCATCGGAGTTGTTGTCGGCCACCGGCTCGTGCGAACCGCGGCCTTCGATGCGGAAGGCCGCCGCGTTCACGCCGCGTGCCACGAGATAGTCGCGCGTGCTGGCGGCACGGTCGACCGACAGCGGGTTGTTGATGGCGTCCGAGCCGGTGCTGTCGGTGTGGCCGATGATGCGCACCTCGGCATTCGGGTTGTTGCGCAGGCCGCTGGCGAACTGGTCGAGCACCGGTGCGAAGTTGGGCTTGATGTTGGCGCGGCCCACGTCGAACGACACGTCGCTCGGGATGGCCAGCTTCAGCTCGTTGTTCTGGGTCTGGGTCACGGCGACGCCGGTGCCCTGCGTGGCGGCTTCCATCTGGCGCTTCTGGTTTTCCATGCGCTGCGACCAGAGGTAGCCGCCGAGCGCGCCGGCTGCCGCGCCGACCACGGCGCCCGTGCCGATGGCACCGCGGTTGCCGCCGGTGGCCGAGCCGATGGCGGCCCCGCCCAGTGCGCCGATGCCGGCGCCGATGCCGGTGTTGCGTTGGGTGTCGGTCATGCCGCCGGCGCAGCCGGACAGGACGATGGCGGTGGCACAGGTGGCGAGTACGAACTTTTTCATGGCGATCCCTTTCGATGTTGAATCAAGCGGGGCACAGCTTAGCGCTGGGAAGGTACGCGATGGTACGGGTTCAAGGCCCTACGGAAAATAAGAAAACCCTCGGCATTGCGCATGAATGTTACGATGATTGCTACTAAAGTAATAGCGAGCGGGCGCTTCTCCGACACCGGAGCGCGGCACTGGGCTACGCAAGCAATTCACGGTTTCGGCGGCGGATGCCCATCGTCGGGCGTTCGGTCGGCTTCAGGCTCGGTGTCGTCATGCAATTCACCCTTGCTGCGGCCGGAAAACATGGTCCACCAGATGATCAAGATGAACACGAGTCCCGCGGCGAGGGCTTCAAGCAGAATCAAACCCATGAGAAATGGACTCCAGTGGCTGGTCGGGCTTGTGATCGTAGCAACGCTCGCCGGCTGTTCCGTCGGCCCCCGCGTGCCCGACGCCCCCACCCGACCTTCCGCCACCCCGCCGCGCGAGCTCGGGCCGCTGACCGGATCGCTCGCGCACCCCAAGAGCCGCTGGGTGCCCGTCGGCTGGGCCGAGCTCCCGGGTTTCAGCGAAGACCCGCTGCATGAAGCCTGGATCGCGCTGCTCGCCAACTGCGCGCGACCCAACGCCGCCTTCGCGCCGCTGTGCCGCGACGTGCGCCAGCTGGCCATCGCCACCCCCGAAGAGCAGCGCCAGTGGATGACCGAGCGGCTGCAGCCCTACCGCGTCGAATCGCTCGCGGGCCAGAGCGAGGGCAAGCTCACCAGCTACTACGAGCCGGTGTACGAAGCCTCCCGCGTGCCCAGCGCCGCCTTCAACGTGCCGCTTTACCAGGCGCCCGATGGCCTGGTGCCCAAGCGCCCCTGGTACACGCGCCAGGAAATCGAGACCCTGCCCGAAGCCCAGGCCGCGTTGCGCGGCCGCGAGATCGCGTGGATGGCCGATCCCATCGATGCGCTGATGCTGCACATCCAGGGGTCGGGGCGCCTGCGCATCACCGAGGCCAACGGCTACCAGCACACCGTGCGCGTGGCCTTCGCGGCCACCAACGAGCAGCCCTACCGCAGCGTGCAGCAGTGGCTCATGAGCCAGGGCGTGAGCAAGGTCGGCAAGTGGCCCGACGACACCAAGGCCTGGGCCGCACAGAACCCGCAGCGCGTGCCGCAGCTCCTGTGGAGCAATCCGCGCTATGTGTTCTTCCGCGAGGAAACCATGAGTGAGGTCGACGCCGCCTTCGGCCCGCGCGGCGCGCAGGGCGTGCCGCTCACGGCGGGGCGCTCGATCGCGGTCGACCGCGAGAGCATTCCGTACGGCACGCCGGTATGGCTCGCCTCGAGCGGGCCGGCGGCGCAGTTGCAGAAGCTGGTGGTGGCGCAGGACACCGGCAGCGCGATCCTCGGCGCGGTGCGGGCCGATTACTTCGCAGGCACCGGCCCCGATGCGGGTCGTCTCGCCGCGAGCGTGAACCAGCCGTTGCGCCTCTGGGCCCTCTGGCCAAGGCAACTCCCCGCGCCCTGACCAAAGAGGGGATCGGATCGATCCCTTCCAGAAACACCGAGGAACCGGCTTTGCCGGGCCGCCGGTGTTGCCCCCGGTAGGGGGAAGGAGAAGCGACACGAAGTGCGCGGAGCCTGGGGGCGAGCCACATTCAACCTGACGGGAAGCTGATCAATTCACGGGAGTGTCATACGAAGTGCCTAGCTTCGCGGGTTGTCTTCTTCTTCAACCCACGAAAGAAATTGCGCATGACCGCAAACACCCGTTCCGACGAATCCGGCATCGATCTCGACGACATCGGCACCAACCCCACGGCCAACCCCTCGTTTTCCGATCTGATCGCCTCGCGCCTGAGCCGCCGCAGCCTGTTCGGCCTGGGCGTGGGCACCGCCGGTACGGCGCTGCTGCAGGCCTGCGGCGGCGGTGGCGGCGGGGGCACCAACTTCCCCATCCTGCCGCCCGCGCCAGCACCGGCCCCCGCCCCCGCGCCCGCACCTGCTCCTGCGCCGGGGGCAGCCCCGCTCAAGCTCAACTTCAATGCCGTGGCCAAGAGCCTGGACGACGTGGTGAGCGTGCCCGCCGGCTATACCGCCAGCGTGCTCTACCGCCTGGGCGACCCGATCGCCTCCGGTGTCGCCGCCTACAAGAACGACGGCACCGACGATGCCACCACCTATGACCGCCGCGCCGGCGACCACCACGACGGCATGACCTTCTTCGGCGCGAATGCGTCGAACAAGTGGGACCCGGCCAGCGCATCGCGCGGTCTGCTCGTGATGAACCATGAAGCCATCACGCCGCTGTTCCTGCATCCTGCCGGCCAGACCATCACCGGCAGCGGCACTGCCGCGGTGCGCACTGTCGCCGACGAAGTGCTGCGCGAGTTCTACCTGCACGGCGTGAGCGTGATCGAGGTCAACAAGACCGGCAACGCCTGGAGCTACAAGCAGGACTCGAGCCTCAACCGCCGCGTCCACACGCTGACCGAGATGACCTTCTCGGGCCCGGCTGCCAAGACCGACTACCTCAAGACCA
>Ga0157370_10005599_pt1 | contig 14064 bp, 15 predicted proteins | sample C35metaG_FD_113463 | JGI IMG/M metagenome (GOLD analysis project Ga0157370, IMG submission 113463) | Corn rhizosphere microbial communities from Kellogg Biological Station, Michigan, USA - C3-5 metaG | ecosystem: Host-associated > Plants > Roots > Rhizosphere > Soil | place: USA: Michigan...
CTGTAGGCTATTGAGCAATATCTGTTCCAACCTGGGTTCCAAGGTGATCACAGGCAGCTCCGGCTCTAGTCCCACAATGCCTTGCACGATTGAGCGCGACAGCGCGACGCGCACCGCGGCCACCATGGCGGCGGGATCTTGACTCTTCACGTTGCTAATCGCTTCGGCGATGGAACGGATATCCCGCACCGGAACCTGCTCTTGCAGCAATGATTGCAGCACCTTGAGCAAGGTCGACAGCGACACCACGCCCGGCACCAGTTCTTCCGCCAGTTTCGGCGAGCCTTTGGCCAGCAACTGCAGCAGTTGCTGCACTTCCTCGTGGCCGAGCAGTTCATGGGCGTGTTTGTGCAGCACCTGGTTAAGGTGCGTGGCGACCACGGTGCTGGCGTCTACCACGGTGTAACCCAGGGACTGCGCCTGATCGCGCTGGAACTGGTCGATCCACACCGCTTCCAGGCCGAACGCCGGATCTTTGGCGGCCACGCCGTTGAGCGTGCCGAACACCTGGCCAGGGTTGATCGCCAACTCGCGATCCGGGTAGATCTCGGCTTCGGCCAGGCTTACGCCCATGAGCGTCAAACGGTAGGCGTTGGGCTGCAAATCGAGGTTGTCGCGGATGTGCACCGAGGGCATCAAAAAGCCCATCTCTTGCGACAGTTTTTTACGCACACCCTTGATCCGCGCCAGCAGTTGGCCGCCTTGGTTGCGGTCTACCAGCGGAATCAGGCGATAACCCACTTCCAGGCCCACCATGTCCACCGGCGTTACGTCGTCCCAACCGAGTTCTTTCACTTCCTGGGCGCGCTGGGCTGGCAGCAGTTCCTGTTGGCGCTGCACTTCCGCCACTTCGGCGACTTTGGCTTTGCGTTGTTTGTTGGCGATCCAGTAAGCGCCGGCAGCGGCAACCAGGCCGAAGCTGAGGAACGAGAAATGCGGCATGCCGGGCACCAGGCCCATGGCGATGATCAGCCCGGCCGCCACGCCCAAGGCTTTCGGTGAAGCGAACATTTGCCGGGTCACTTGCTGGCCCATGTCTTCCGAGCTGGAAACACGGGTCACCATGATCGCGGCAGCGGTGGACAGCAGCAGCGATGGAATCTGCGCCACCAGACCGTCACCGATAGTCAGCAAGGTGTAGATGCGGCCGGCGTCGCCAAAACTCAGGTCGTGCTGGACGATACCGATGGCCATGCCGCCGATCAGGTTAATAAACAGAATCAGCAGACCGGCAACGGCGTCACCGCGTACGAACTTGCTCGCACCGTCCATGGAGCCGTAGAAGTCGGCCTCTTGCGACACTTCGCTGCGGCGCAGCTTGGCTTGCGCCTGATCGATCAGGCCAGCGTTGAGGTCGGCGTCAATCGCCATTTGTTTGCCGGGCATGGCGTCGAGGGTGAAGCGCGCGCTCACCTCGGAGATACGGCCGGCACCCTTGGTCACTACGACGAAGTTGATGATCATCAAAATCGCGAACACCACGATACCGACCACGTAGTTACCGCCGATCACCACCTCACCGAAGGCTTGAATCACCTTACCGGCCGCGTCGTGGCCTTCCTGACCGTGCAGCAATACAACGCGGGTCGAGGCCACGTTGAGCCCCAGCCGCAGCAGCGTGGCGGCCAGCAAAATGGTCGGAAATACGGCGAAATCCAGCGGTCGCAAGGCGTAGATCGCGACCAGCAGCACGACGATGGCGAGCGCCAGGCTGAAGGTAAACAGCACGTCCAGAATGAACGGCGGCACCGGCAGCATGACCATACCGAGCATGACCACCAGCAACAGCGGAATGCCGATATTGCCGTGCCGCAAGCCCGCCAGGTTGCCCCGAACATCCCCAATCAGTTGTGCGCGATCTATTGCCACAAGCCCATTCCTCGCCATTCAAACTTTTGACGCAAACGCGTCGCTAGCGGGGCTTTTGCAAGAAGTCGTCCAACTTTGGGATTGGGGCTTGAATGCTTTTTTGTAGGAGCGACCTTGGTCGCGAACGGGGTTTGCAGGGTTCGCGACCAAGGTCGCTCCTACACGCCACCCTTCAGCTACTCATCGCGGCGCAGGTCTGGCGGGATGGGCAGATCTTTCAGGGGATCAGGCCGCTTGCCCTTGCCTGAACGGAATTGGCGCAATTGGTAGACGTAGGCCAACACCTGCGCCACGGCCAAATACAGCCCGGCGGGAATCTCGCGATCCAGGTCGGTAGAGTGGAAAATCGCCCGCGCCAGGCCAGGCGATTCCAGCACCATCACTTTGTGTTCGTTGGCGATCTCGCGAATCTTCAGCGCCACAAAGTCGCCACCTTTGGCCAGCAGCACCGGGGCCCCGCCTTGCTGCGGGTCGTATTTCAGCGCGACGGCAAAGTGCGTCGGGTTGGTAATGACCACGTCGGCCTGGGGCACGGCGGCCATCATGCGGCGCTCGGCCATTTCCCGCTGCATCTGGCGAATGCGCTGTTTGACCTCGGGCTTGCCCTCGCTGTCTTTGTATTCGTCGCGCACTTCCTGCTTGGTCATCAGCATTTTTTGCCGGTTGTCCCAGAGCTGGAATGGCACGTCCACCGCCGCAATGAAGATCAGCCCCCAGGCCATCCACATGGCGCTGCGCCCGACCACCGTGATGCTGTGCATGATCGCCGCTTCCAGCGGTTCATGAGCCAGGGCCAACAGGTCGCGCTTGTCGGCGTTGAGCACCGCCAGCGCCACCATCAGCACCAAGGCGAACTTGGCCAGGGCTTTGAGCAGCTCCAGACCGGCCTTGGCCGAGAACATGCGCTTGATGCCAGGCAACGGGTTGAGCCGCCCGAAGTTGGGCGCCATCGACTGCGGCGAAAACAGCCAACCGCCCAGGCCAATCGGCCCAAGAATCGAGGCCACCAGCAGCACGACGAAGAACGGGAACAGCGCCATTAAGGCGATGTAAATGGCATTTTCAAACTGCAGCGCCATGCTGCCGTTATCCATCAACAGCTCACGGCTGAGGGAGAAATTCTCTTTCATGATGGTGGCCATGGCATCGCCCATGGCGCCGCCGTAGCTCATTAGCGCGCCAACGCCCGCCACCAGCACGACAAAGGTATTGAGCTCGCGCGAACGCGCGATCTGGCCCTTCTCTCGCGACTCGCGGCGTCGCTTGTCCGTGGGCTCTTCACTCTTCTCCGCGCCATTCTCGTTCTCGGCCATGGCCTATTTCGCCTGTACCAATTCGCGTAGCAACTGCAGGGCATCGCTGACCATCAGTTGATAGTGAGAGAGAAAGTCCGACAGGCTGATCCAAATGATCACAAAGCCCATCACCAGGGTGAGCGGAAAACCAATCGAGAAAATGTTCAGCTGCGGCGCCGCCCGCGTCATCACACCAAAGGCGATGTTAACGATGAGCAGCGCGGTAATGGCCGGCAGCACCAGCAACAAACCGGCGCCCAACACCCAGCCTAGACTGGTCGCAATATTCCAGTAGTGGTTGGTGGTCAGGCCGGTGCCGATGGGCATCGTCACAAAGCTTTCGGCCAGGATTTCAAACGCCACCAGATGCCCGTTCATGGCCAGGAACAACAGCGTCACCAGCATGGTGAAAAATTGCCCGATGACCGCCACCGACACGCCGTTGGTGGGGTCGACCATGGAGGCAAAACCAAAGCCCATCTGCGTGGCGAGAATTTGCCCGCCCACCACGAATGCATGAAAGAACAATTGCAGCACAAAGCCGAGCATCGCCCCGACGAGCACTTCCTTGGCTACCAGAAACACCGTGGCCAGGTTCAACGCATCGACGGCGGGCGCAGGCGGCAGGCTGGGGTAGATCACAAGGGTGAAGGCCAGCGCCAGGTAGATGCGCACGCGCATCGGCACCAGCTGCGTGCCGATGATCGGCATGGTCATCAGCAAGCCGGCGATGCGGAAAAACGGCAGCAGAAAACCGCCCACCCAGCCGCCGATTTGCTCACCGCTCAGCTCGAACATGGCTTAGCCGATCAGGAACGGAATGTTGGTGTAGAGGTTGGTGATGTATTCCATGAACGAGCGAATCAGCCAGGGGCCCGCCCAGATCAAGGTTACCAGCATCACCAGCAGGCGTGGCAGAAAGCTCAGGGTTTGTTCGTTGATCTGCGTGGCCGCCTGGAACATGGCGACGATCAGGCCGACCACCAGGCTCGGCACCACCAGAATGGCCACCATCACGGCAGTCAGCCACAGCGCTTCGCGAAACAGGTCTACCGCTACTTCTGGGGTCATGTGCGTTCTCCCGGCCCGGCTCGGCTAAGTGCCGCCGAAGCTGCTGGCCAAGGTGCCAATGATGAGGGCCCAACCGTCGATCAACACGAACAGCATGATTTTGAACGGCAGCGAAATGATCAGCGGCGACAGCATCATCATGCCCATGGCCATGAGGATACTGGCGACCACCAGGTCGATAATCAGGAACGGAATAAAGATCATAAAGCCGATCTGAAACGCCGTTTTCAGCTCCGAGGTCACGAACGCCGGCACCAGAATGGTCAGCGGCGCCTGGTCGGCAGAGGGAATGTCGGTGCGCTTGGACAGCCGAATAAACAGCTCAAGATCCGAGGAGCGGGTTTGCGCCAGCATAAAGTTCTTAACCGGCACTTCGGCCTTGGCGATGGCATCCCGCGCGGTCATCTGCTCGTTCAAATACGGCTGCAAGGCGTCGCGGTTCACCTGATCGAACACCGGCGCCATGATGAACATGGTCAGGAACAAGGCCATGCCGGTGAGAATCTGGTTCGACGGCGTCTGCTGCAAACCCAGGGCCTGACGCAGAATCGAAAACACGATGATGATGCGGGTGAAGCTGGTCATCAGCATGACGAACGCGGGAATGAACGTCAGCGCGGTCATCAGCAGCAGAATCTGCAGGCTGACCGAATATTCCTGCTGTCCTGCCGGGTTGGTGGTCATGGTGATGGCGGGCATGGTCAGCGGATCGGCCGCCAGAACCAGAGGTGCCGCCAGGCTCAACCCAATCGCCAGCAGCAGGCGCAACAGACTCATCACGGTTTGTCCTTCTGATCCTTGCCCAACAGCTCCATCAGGCGCTGGGCGAACTCCGGCGTGGCGGCTTGGGTGTCGGCCACGTACACCGGCTCTTTCAATGTGTGCAGCGGGGTAATGCGCCCGGCCGTAAGGCCCAGCAGAATTTGCTCATTGCCCACCTGCACCAGCACCAGCCGCTCACGCGGGCCCAGCGGTTGGCTGGCAACCAGCTTGATGACCTGGCCGCCGCGCGGGCCGATCTGCTGCACGCGGCGCAGCAGCCAGGCCAGCACGAAAATCATGCCGATCACCAGCAGCAAACCCAGCAGCACCTGAACCAGCTGACCGCCCATGCTGCCTTCGGCCATGGGCGTGGCCAGGGTTTTGCCCGGCTCGGCCGCACTGGCCAGCAGCGGCAATGCCGTGACCAGCAACGCCGCCAACCGACGTGGAAACGATGGACTCATGGTTTAGCGCAGCTTCTTGATGCGTTCGCTTGGGCTGATCACGTCAGTCAGGCGGATGCCGAATTTCTCGTTGACCACCACCACTTCGCCATGGGCGATCAGGGTGCCATTGACCAACACGTCCAGCGGTTCACCGGCCAGGCGATCAAGCTCGATGACCGAGCCCTGGTTGAGTTGCAACAGGTTGCGGATGGTAATTTCGGTGTTGCCCACTTCCATGGAAATCGACACCGGAATGTCGAGAATCACATCCAGGTTCGGGCCTTCCAAACTCACCGGCAGGTTGTTTTTTGGCGAGCTGGCGAACTCTTCCATCGAGGCGCGCGGCGCGCTGCTTTCGCCGGCGCTCTGGTTGAGCATCGCGTCGATGTCGTCCTGGTTCGCGTCACCGGCCTCAGAGAGCGCAGCCGCCCATTCGTCTGCCAGTGCCTGCTCTTCCGGGGAGGTTTCTTCTTCGTCTGCCATGTGTTCCTCGCCTTGCATTATTCGGTGGTGCTAATGGGTTTAAAGCTGGCGGAGTCGCTCAGCGTTCAATCGGTTCCAGCACCTGGAAGGCCAGGTTGCCTTTGTGGGCGCCGAGCTTGACCTTAAAGGCCGGCACGCCGCTGGCCCGCATGATCATTTCTTCGGGCATGTCCACGGGAATCACATCGCCGGGCTGCATATGCAGAATGTCGCGCAGCCTCAATTGACGGCGCGCGATGGTCGCGGCCAAGGGCACGCTGACGTCGAGGATGTCTTCGCGCAGCGCCTTGACCCAACGCTCGTCCTGGTCGTCGACATCGGACTGGAAGCCGGCGTCGAGCATGTCGCGAATCGGTTCGATCATCGAATACGGCATGGTCACGTGCAGGTCGCCGCCACCGCCGTCCAACTCGATGTGGAAGGTCGACACCACCACCACTTCGCTGGGGCTGACGATGTTGGCCAGCGCCGGGTTCACTTCCGAGTTCATGTACTCGAAGTTCACATCCAGCACCGCGTGCCAGGCTTCCTTGAGGTCGATAAACGCCTGGTCGATGACCATGCGCACCACGCGCAATTCGGTGGGCGTGAATTCCCGGCCTTCGATCTTGGCGTGACGGCCGTCGCCGCCGAAAAAGTTGTCCACCAGCTTGAACACCAGCTTGGCGTCGAGAATGAACAGACCGGTGCCGCGCAGCGGTTTCATCTTCACCAGGTTGAGGCTGGTGGGCACGTAGAGCGAGTGCACGTATTCGCCAAACTTCATCACCTGTACGCCGCCCACGGCGACGTCGGCCGAGCGGCGCAACAGGTTGAACATGCTGATACGGGTGTAGCGCGCGAACCGCTCGTTGATCATTTCCAGCGTGGGCATGCGCCCGCGCACGATGCGGTCCTGGCTGGAGAGGTCGTAACTTTTGACGCTGCCGGGAATGGCAGCGTCTTCGGTTTCCACCGCGCCGTCGTCAACACCATGCAACAGGGCATCGATTTCATCCTGGGATAACAGGTCTTGGACGGCCATCTGCGTTACCTACTGAAAGACGGTGACTGAATAACGGTTTATTGCAGAACGATATTGGTGAACAGCACTTGCTCGACCGTGGTATCGCCCACTTCTTTCTTCGCCAACTCCTGCACGCTGGCGGTGGCCAACTGACGGAGCATTTCCTTGCCGACCGGGGTCGTCAGGTTGTCAAAATTCTGGCCCGAGAACAGCAACACCAGGTTATTGCGCAGCACCGGCATATGGGCCTTGAGCGCGTCGACTTTATCTTTATCGCGCGCCATCAAGGCGACGCTGACTTGCATATACCGCTGGCGCCCGTTGACGTTGAAGTTCACCACAAAGGCTGGCGCCAACACTTCGTAAATCGCTTCTTTCTTCAGCGGTTTGCCGTCCGGGCCTTTGCCCTCTTCGGCGCCGTCGTGCTCGCCTTCCTTTGCCGCTTCGGCAGCAGGCGCGCTCTTGTGCATCAAGAACCAGGTGGCGCCGACCGAGCCACCGATGGCGATCAGCAGGCCGACCACAATCAGGATGATCAGCTTCAGCTTGCCCTTGCCGGGAGGCGGTGCGGAGCCATCGGCCGCCGGTGCTGCTGCTTTTTCTTTCTTAGCCATGCCAATAATCCGTCACTGATCGGAAATCTATCCGTGTTCAAAGGGTTAGGAGCAAGTGTTATGCCAGCTTGCCAGGCACGAGTGCTAACAAGCTGTTTGCACGACAATTGCTGCCAGCAGTAGAGCAAACATAGCGGAGGACGCTCTGGGAAACTACCTACAACACAGACCGTTTACTGCAATTGCTCATCCATTACATGTCTGAAGCCCAGCTCCAGCGTTGGTTCTAACGCAACGGGCGCAGCGATATACCAGCCGCGTCTGACGCTGTCACTGAAAAAACGCGGCAGAAACGACAACGCCCGCTTACCGAATCAGTAAGCGGGCGTTGTCAGTCTAGATCACATGCGCCTGGCGACCCGGCCGCCGCCAGTGTCAGCTTAGGCGTAGTAGTCCACCAGACCACGGCCACCGGTCACGGCGCCGTTGCTGCGAATTTCGCTGGTGCCGACGCTGATCTCTTCATCGCTCCCACCGAAACCGCTGTTGCTGGAGCCACCACGGCTCTGCTGGCCATCGCCGCCGTTCTGCCCGGCCCAGCCGCGGTTGAGCGACTGATCAGACACATTGACGTCCATGGTCATGCCTTGCTGCGTGAACATCTCACGCAGGCGGTGCATGGACTCTGTCACCGCATCGCGTACCGCCATGTGCGGGCTGGCGAAGGTCACTTGGGTGGCGGCGTCCTGAGCCATGTTGATGCGCACTTCCAGGCGGCCAAGGTCTGGCGGATCGAGCTGAATGTCGGCCGATTTCAGGTTCTGGCTGGACATCCACATCACTTTGTCGACCACGTCTTCGGTCCACACGCCCTGCTGCATCGACACCGGCGCACCCGGCACCAGCGGCGTGCGCTGCGCCTGGGTGACCTGCTGATTGACCGCCTGATTCAACGCGCTGAGCTTATTGGCAAACGAATCGCTGGGCAGGTCGGCGCTGCTGTCTTTTAAGGCCTCGATGCTGTCTTTGCCTTTATCCAGCAAACCCAGCTCGTCGGTAATCTGGCTTTCGCCGCCTTCGGTGTTGCCCGTTAGCTGCGCCATGGCAGCGGCAAAATCCTGGCCGCCGGTTTGCCCGGCCTGGGCGGCGGATGGATTGGTGCCGCCCTTCTGATTCGCCGCTTGCGCCTTGGCCGCCAGGTCGAGCACCAGGTCGACGCCCGGCAACTCGCTCATGGCATCCACCTGCGGGTCGTGGCCGGTGTCTTCGGTCTGGGTGATTTGTGGCGTCACCATGCCGGTGAGCGACAACGGGATATCGAGGGCTTCTTCGCCCTCCCCCGTGGTCGGCAGCGCCGTGTCTTCGGTGGTCGGCTGCTGCATCTGCTGCCCGGCCATGGCCAGCAGAATCATCGGGTCGATTACCGGCTCGCCGACTACCGGCTCGGTCGGCAAGGGATTGCCGCTATCGGCAACGGCCGGCTCGTCCGTGGTTGCCGCTGCAGTGGTTTGCTCGGCGGGTTTGCTGTCGTCAGCCTTGTCGTTGGACTTGGCATTTTTGGACTTGGCGGCCGCTTCGTTACGGTCGACAGCCTTGTCCTGACGCTCCTTGGCATACACCTTGGCGAAGCTGGAAGCATCGTCCTTGCTGGGCTCGGCCTGTTTAGGCTGAGACTTTGCAGGCGCTGCTTGCGGCTTGGCCACAGGGGCGGAATTCAGAAGTGGATCTGAGGCAACGGACATTTAGCACTCTCTCCGTGCGGGTGGGTCGTGATGGAGAGATAGCAAGGGATGGGCCAACTTTGAAAACGCCAGCGTTCCGGTCAAAAAACGCTTACGGCGCGTAGCTCAACAGCTACCACGGATTGATCAGGCAGTAGCGGATAAGAGCCTGTTCAACACTTTGTATTTGCCTCAACACCAACCCGACCACAATGGCTTTTTCCGGTTCATAAACCTCGTAAAAGACTCTGAACCCGTCGGTGTTCAACTCGTGGTACTGGATAACGCCCAAGGAGCTGGCTTGGTCGCTGATGGGGTAACCAAGAGGGGCATTCTTTAGCTTTTCTTCGATGATACCCACTAGGGCATCAAGCCTTGCGTAGGCGGCTTCAACGCCCGTGTAACCGGCTAAATGAACAATCTGATCTTCGATGCTTTGTGCTGCGGAATCGGTGAAGCGGACGTGGAATGTGGTCATCAGTTGTTCCGGTTAGCGCTGCACGAACCTTTTGGCCAAACGAGCTTTCAGATCGTCAGCAGAGCAGTGCTTACCTTGTGCGTACTCGCGGGAACCGATTGCGAGCAACTTCACCAGAGCGACAGCCTCATCACGACGCTTACGGTCAGCGTAAGACTCCACAACATAGGCAGGTACACCGTTTTGGGTAACGACCATGGGCTCATCGAGGTCCAGATCGGCAGCGTGTTTTTTCAAAAAGCTTATGGTTTCAACCCTCATGGGTTTCTCCTTCAAGAGCGGCATTGATGCCAAGCCACCAGATGGCAGGACTTCGCCCAACGCCAGGGAAAAACGGCGAAGGCAAGCTGACGGGGAAGACTATAGCCTTAATTCAGACTAAATAAAAACCACGCGAAAGGCGTATTACAACGACGAAAACCGCTGGCGCTCGGACTTCAGCAAAATGCGCACAATGGCGAATTCGCGTTCGATCTGCTCAAGCACCGCTGGCGCGTCCGCCAGCACGGTGGCGCTGCGCGAATCATCTTCCAGTTGCTTGCACAGGTTCGCCAACAGGGGCGCACCCATGTTGCTGCAGCTGCCTTTGAAGCTGTGGGCGGCCAGGCGAAGTTCGTGGGCATCGTTGTTGGCGAGGGCTTGGTGGAGCAGGCGCAGGCGTTCTTCGGAGTCGGCGACGAAGGTATCGAGCAGCAAGGGATACTCAGCCTCCATGATGTCCTGCAAGCCGGCCAATACCGCACTGTCGAGATGTATGTCAGCCACCGGAACGCTCCCTGAGCAAAACGCTCAAGATTATGCCTGATCGATCCACGAGAACTCCACGCTCACGCCGCGTCCGTCGTCTGCCCAGGTCGAGCGGTCGCTGAGCCGACGGATCAGGCTCAGGCCGCGCCCTGACAAGCTTTGCGCGGTGCGCTGGCGTTCCAGAATGGTCGACACATCGAAGCCGGGGCCGCTGTCTTCGACCTTGACCACCAGGCGTCCGCCGTTCGCTTCGGGCAGCAGTTGCAAGTGGAAGCGCACGTAGCCGTGGTCCAGCTCGGCCAAGCGCAGGCTGCGTTGGCGGTAGTACTCGGCAAAGCCGGCGGCATCGCATTTGAGCCGTGAATCCAAGCCCAACACGCCGTGCTCAAGGGCATTGGAGTACAGCTCGGCGAGCACGCTGTATAACGCGCCACCCTGGAAACGCAGGCCGTGCACTTCCAGCAGCAGTTGCAACAGGAACGGCAAAGGATTGAAGCGCTTAAGGGTCTGTGCGCGAAATTCGAAGCTGGCGGCCCAGTCCAACGGGCTGCTGTGGCCGTTGTCGACAAACGCCAGCGCCGGGCGCGGCAAGGAGTCGGCCTCGACCATGCACACTTCGACCATGCTGACGTCGTCGTGCGCTTCACCGCGAAAAGCAGTGAGCGCTTGCTGGATTTCGTCGAACAACAGGTCAGGTTGGCGATTGGCGGCAAACACATTCAGCAGCCGCGACTCGCCAAACATCTGCTCGGCCGGGTTGGCAGTTTCCAGAACGCCATCGGAGAGCAGAAACACGCGGTCGCCCAGCGCCATGGGATAGATCTCGCAGGCGTCTTTGAAGTCCGCCGGGTCGAGCACGCCCAGTGGCAAATGCCGCGACACCAGTGGCAAACGCTCGCCGGTAGCGATGCGATGCAGGTAACCGTCCGGCAAACCGCCATTCCACACTTCGCACACACGGCGCTGAAAGCTGATGTTCAGCAACGTGGCGCAGCAGAACACGCCCACCGGCAAAATGCGTTTGAGCTTGGCATTTACCTCGCGAAGAATTTCCGTCAGCGAATAACCCTTGGCAGTCATGCCGTAGAACACTTCGGCCAGCGGCATGGCGCCGATTGCGGCCGGCAAGCCGTGGCCGGTGAAGTCGCCGAGCAGCACATGCATACCGCCCGAGGGCTTGAACGCGGCCAGCAGCAGGTCGCCGTTGAACACCGCAAACGGCGATTGCAGGTAACGAATGTTGGGCGCGTTCAGGCAGCCCGAGTGGGCCACTTTGTCGAAGACCGCTTTGGCCACGCGCTGCTCGGTGAGCAGGTGCTCGTTGTGCCGGGCAATCAGGTCGCGCTGTTCCAACACGGTGGCCTGCAACCGGCGCAGGCGGTCCATGGCTTTGATTTTGGCTTCGAGAATGACGCGGTTGTAGGGCTTGGCCAGAAAGTCGTCGCCGCCGGCGTCGAGGCAGCGCACCAGCGCTTCGCCCTCGGTCAGCGAGGTGAGAAAGATGATCGGCACCAGCGCTTCGCCGGCCTTGAGTTTGATCCGTCGCGCCGCCTCGAAGCCGTCCATCACTGGCATCAAGGCGTCCATCAGCACCAGGTCAGGCCGCTCCTGCTCGAACATCGCCACCGCTTCCAAACCATTGGCGGCGGTGATGACGCGATGGCCCTGACGGCTGATGATGCTCGACAACAACATGCGGTCGGCCGCGTTGTCTTCGGCAATCAGTACGGACAGGCGCGGATCCAGCGGCATGGTGTCAGATGATCTTGAACAGCTGTTCGAAGTTGGAGATCGCGAGAATTTTGCGCACGTCGGCGTTGCAATTCACCAGGCTAATCTGCGCGTTGTCGCCACCGGCATGGTCACGCAACAGCAGCAACATGCCGAGCGCCGAGCTATCCAAATAGGTGGTGTGGTCCAGGTCGACCACATAGCGTTTGGGCGTTACGTTCACGCGCTCGTAAGAGTCGCGAAACGCCTGATGGGTGCCAAAATCGAAACGTCCTTGAATGCGGATGGTCAGCTCTTGCCCGTCGTCAGACGGTAATGAAGTGATGGCCATGAGAAGCTCCCCTACCCCAAATGAATCTGGTTATTTATAAATAAGAAAAAACAAACGGTTGTGGCTTTTCCTCACTCTAGCAGCTGAATTCAATCACGCTCACGTTGCAGTAAACGCTGTGATAACTCGTCGAGTAATTTCTGCTCGCGCTTGTCGGCGGCCACCCGCGCTTCGTCCATGTACTTCTGCACCAGCTTGCGCAGCCCTTCGAGCCGCGCGTATTTCTGCTGCCACAACTCGCGGGCCTTATCGAGGTTGGTGCGGTGCCAGTCGACGCTCTGGTTCTGCTGTTTGATGGCGGTTTCCAGCTGCGCCAAAAAGCGCTGGTAGTTCATCATCCACTGCCCCGACACGCCGTTGCGGCCTTCGGTAATCCACTGCTGCTGGTAATCGCCCAAGTAGCGGTGCAGGTCGTTTAGTTTCCCTTCGGCCTGGTTCATCAGGGTTTGGCATTGGCCCAGGGCCCGTGCGGCTTCACGCTCTTCGCGTTCGGCCATGTCGACCACCGGGGCCAAACGTGAAGCTCTGCTTGGCAACGCCATTTAGTGCAACGTCCTTAGCAACCCATCAGCGCGGCGGCGCGGGTGCGAATACCGCAGCGAGTGCGTCTTTGCTTTGCTGCAGGCTTTCATTGTCGTTGAGCCCCTGGCGCAGGTAATTGACCATCGCGGCGTGCCGGGAAATGGCCAGGTCGGTTTCCGGATCGCCGCCGGGCACGTAGGCGCCAACACTGATCAGGTCGCGACTTTGTTGGTAGCGCGACCACAACTGCTTAAAGCGTTGGGCGTTGCGCATATGGTCAGCGTCGACCACCGCCGGCATTACCCGGCTGATGGACGCTTCAATATCAATGGCCGGGTAATGCCCTTCTTCGGCCAAGCGCCGCGACAGCACGAAGTGGCCGTCGAGCACACCACGCGCCGAGTCGGCGATGGGGTCTTGTTGGTCATCACCCTCTGACAACACAGTGTAGAAGGCGGTGATCGAGCCACCACCGGCTTCGGCATTACCGGCACGCTCCACCAGTTTCGGCAGCTTGGCGAATACCGATGGCGGATAACCCTTGGTGGCCGGTGGCTCGCCGATGGCCAGGGCGATTTCCCGCTGCGCCTGGGCGAAACGGGTGAGCGAGTCCATCAGCAGCAATACGTTCTTGCCTTTGTCGCGGAAGTATTCGGCGATGCGCGTGCAGTACATGGCGGCGCGCAGGCGCATCAACGGCGCGTCATCCGCTGGCGAGGCAACGACCACGGAGCGCTTGATGCCCTCCTCGCCCAGGATGTGTTCGATGAATTCCTTCACCTCACGGCCCCGTTCACCGATCAGCCCCACCACGATGATGTCGGCGTTGGTGAAGCGGGTCATCATGCCCAGCAGCACGCTCTTACCCACGCCGGTACCGGCAAACAGGCCCAGGCGCTGGCCGCGACCGACGGTCAGTAAGCCGTTGATGCTGCGAATGCCGACGTCCAGCGGCGTGTCGATGGGGTGGCGATTGAGCGGGTTGATGGTCGGGCCGTCGAGCGGCACCCAGTCTTCGGCTTTCATGCCGCCCTTGCCGTCCAACGCC
>Ga0157370_10005601_pt1 | contig 14063 bp, 13 predicted proteins | sample C35metaG_FD_113463 | JGI IMG/M metagenome (GOLD analysis project Ga0157370, IMG submission 113463) | Corn rhizosphere microbial communities from Kellogg Biological Station, Michigan, USA - C3-5 metaG | ecosystem: Host-associated > Plants > Roots > Rhizosphere > Soil | place: USA: Michigan...
AATGGTTGAATGGCCAATTGTGAATCGTAAATCGTGAGTTATCAATTTTTCATTTTTATTTTCCATTTTTCATTCTTGACTTTTAAATTATTTTTACATAAAAAATATGGAATTCGCATTTACCGAAGAGCAATTAATGATAAAGCAGGCGGCAAAAGATTTTGCAGAAAATGATTGCATGGCCGGAGTGATAGAAAGAGACGAGAAACAAAAATTTCCTTATGAACAGGTAATGAAACTTGCTGATTTGGGTTTTATGGGAATGATGGTGCCACAGCAATATGGTGGTTCAGGAATGGATACGGTAAGTTATGTGCTGGCAATGGAAGAGATTAGCAAGATAGATGCAAGCACGAGTGTATGCATGAGTGTGAATAACAGTTTGGTTTGTTACGGTATTGAAAAGTATGGAACAGAAGAACAAAAGAAAAAATATTTAACGCCGCTTGCGCAAGGCAAAAAAGATGGAGGGTTATACATCGGTGCATTTTTACTGAGTGAGCCGGAAGCAGGCAGCGACGCCACTTCGCAAAGAACCACCGCTGAGGATAAAGGCGATCATTATATAATAAACGGCGTAAAGAACTGGATTACCAATGGCAGCAGTGCTTCGGTATATTTGGTGATTGCGCAAACAGATGTGTCCAAAGGAAGCAGGGGGATTAATGTTTTTATTGTAGAAAAAAAATGGCCGGGTGTAAGTGTGGGCCCGAAAGAAAATAAATTAGGTATTCGTGGCAGTGATACGCACAGTATTTCTTTCACCGACGTAAAAGTTCCCAAAGAAAACCGCATTGGTGAAGATGGTTTTGGTTTTAAGTTTGCCATGCAAACATTGTCAGGAGGCCGCATTGGCATTGCATCCCAGGCATTGGGTATTGCGGCCGGTGCAATGGAAAGGTCTGTTGCCTATTCAAAACAGCGCAAAGCATTTGGTACCGAAATTAAGAATCATCAAATCATTCAATTTAAGATAGCCGATATGGCTACCAGAATTAATGCTGCAAGATTACTGTGCCTGAAAGCTGCGTGGCAAAAAGATAACGGTGAAGACTATACGCAGAGCGCTGCAATGGCAAAAGTATATGCCAGTGAAACGGCCATGTGGGTAGCAACGGAAGCAGTGCAGATTCATGGCGGATATGGATACGTAAAGGAATATCATGTGGAAAGATTGATGCGTGATGCAAAAATTACGCAGATATATGAAGGCACCAGCGAAGTACAGCGTATTGTGATTAGCCGCGGAATACTTAAATAGTGATTGGTTGATTGGTGATTAGTTGGATGGTTGATTGTTGAATGGTTAAATGATAAGTTATTTTATTAAATCATCAATCATGAATTTTACATTTTACATTTTTAATTGTCTTTCGCTAAATGAAAAAGGAGAGTTTTAAAATATTATTATTTGCAATTGCAGCAGCCATGATAGGTATTGTGATTGCAAAAGTTGATACTTCTCCAAATTGGGATGATGCAGGTATAACAGCAATGGCAGTCCTGTTCACCTGCGCTATCTTAGGTTTTATAAATCCAAAGCAGGCCTTGCTTTGGGCTGTTTTAATTGGTACCCCTACCGCATTACTCAATATTATTATTGCAAAAAACTATGGATCTTTTGCGGTACTGTTATTCTCTTTTGCGGGATCATATATTGGTTTATTAGTTCGGCGGTTCATTCACATTAGTACATGATGTATTGACTAATAAATTTTCCTCATGCCCGTAAACATTGCAGCATATAAACAAATTAGCACAGATTTGAGTAAAGCCAAAGTGAGTTTGGTAGCAGTTTCTAAAACAAGACCTGTTGAAGAAATACTCGGTTTATATCATTTGGGCCAAAAAGATTTTGGGGAAAATTATGTGCAGGAATTGGTTGAAAAATATGAAAGACTTCCCAAAGATATTCGCTGGCATTTTATTGGCCACCTGCAAACTAATAAAGTAAAATATATTGCGCCATTTGTTTCATTGATTCAAAGTGTGGATAGTAAAAAGCTATTGAATGAAATTAATAAACAAGCTCAAAAAAACAATTGTATCATTGATTGTTTGTTGCAGGTGCATATAGCCGAAGAAGAAACAAAATTTGGCTTTAATGAATCAGAGCTTGCTGAAATTATGAATTCAGATTTTTCCCAATTAAAAAATATTCAGATTATTGGCTTAATGGGAATGGCTTCACTTACAAGTGATCGTAAAAAAATAGGAAATGAATTTCGTTATCTAAAAAATCAATTTGATAAATATTCGCAATCGTCAATCATCAATTATCAATTCTCAATTCTCAGCATGGGCATGAGCGCCGATTATAAAATGGCTGTTGAGGAAGGAAGCAACATGGTACGTATTGGCAGCCTGCTGTTTGGCAACCGCGATTAATTTTCGTGTATGCCTTACCGTTAGTTTTTATAACAAATAATCCAACGTTTATAGCTAAACGGATGCTTCCATCATTTACAGATGCTTTTGCACTCAAAACGTTTTGCATAAATGCAATAAATTATAATACTTTAGTGTAGTTTTTATCACTTTTCTTAATTGCTTCAATGACTTTCGTAATTATTTTCTTTTGTATTGCACTTCTTATATTGATAATTACATGGGCAAAAGTAAATGCCTTCCTTGCCTTTTTAATTATATCTATTCTTGCAGGACTCTTGCTGGGCATACCTTTCAGCGATATCGTGAACTCAGTTCAGAAAGGGATTGGTGATACATTGGGTTCATTGGTTATCATCATTGTTTTGGGTGCCATGCTGGGAAAGCTGGTAGCAGATAGCGGAGCCGCACAAAAAATTGCAACAGTAATGATGAATGTATTCGGCGTAAAATATATTCAATGGGCATTGCTTGTTACAGGAATCATCATTGGTATTCCATTATTTTATGGTGTTGGCTTTGTACTGGTAATACCGCTTATTTTTTCTATCGTGTACGAATACAAGTTACCAGCAGTATCCACGGGTCTCCCCATGATAGCGGCGTTATCTGTTACATTCGGTTTTTTACCTCCGCATCCTGCACCGGTGGCATTGGCTGCACAGTTTCATGCAAACCTTGGAATGACGCTGATTTACGGGCTGATTATTGCTATTCCTGCCATCATCATTGCGGGGCCATTATTTGCCAAAACTTTAAAAAATATCCAGGCAGCGCCTTTGGAAACATTCCGGGGAAATGTTCATGATGAAAATCGTTTACCCGGGACTGTTAGTAGTTTTGTTTGCGCATTATTGCCGGTAATATTACTGATGGGAGCAACGATTGCATTGCATTTTATTTCTGCAAAAACGGTATTTGGGCAAATCATGACTTTTTTAGCTGAGCCTGCCATCGTGATGTTGGTTTCATTGTTGGTTGCGGGATTTATTCTTGGTATCCGTCGCGGAGATTCTGTAAAAAAAATAATGATTATTTTTTCGGATGCAGTAAAAGATATTGCGATGATTTTATTAATCATTGGCAGTTCGGGCGCATTGAAACAAGTAATTACCGATAGCGGCGTAAGCGAACAAATTGCATCGCAGCTTAACCATCTTCATGCACAGCCTCTTTTGGTGGCGTGGATCATTGCGGCAATTATAAGGATTTGTGTAGGATCCGCCACTGTAGCTGGTTTGACGACTGCCGGTTTGCTGGCACCTGTTGCGTTGCAAGGTGAAGTGAATCCTAACCTGATGGTGCTTGCTATTGGCGCAGGCAGCCTTGCATGCTCGCATGTAAATGATTCCGGTTTTTGGATGTTTAAAGAATATTTTAATATTAGCGTAAAAGATACTTTCCGTTCATGGACCATGATGGAATCTATTATTTCTGTTGTTGGACTCGGTGGTGTATTGATATTGAATTTTCTTGTATAAATAAAATAGACCTTACAGGTTTTAGAACCTGTGAGCTCTGGGAGAAATTATTTAAATAAATATTTATAATGGCAACAGCATCTGAAAATTTTAAAAACACCGGATTTACTTTACCACCTGCTCCAAAACCATTGGGTGTTTATAAACCATGTCTCCGGGATGGAAAATATTTATACCTCTCTGGCCATGGCCCGGTGCAAAATGATGGTACACTTATAAAAGGGAAGGTTGGTAAAGATTTGAATATAGAGGAAGGAAAACATGCGGCAAGGCAGGTTGGTTTAACGATGCTTTCAACTATTTTAAATAATATCGGTAGTCTTGATAAAGTAAAACGTATTGTAAAAGTATTGGGCATGGTAAACTGTGTTGCTGATTTTGAAAAACATCCCTATATAATTAACGGCTGTAGCGAACTGTTTAAAATGGTGTGGGGCGAAGAAAATGGGGTAGGAGTGCGAAGCGCAGTTGGGATGGGTTCTTTGCCCGATAATATTCCTGTGGAGATAGAGGCTTTGTTTGAATTGTATTAATGAAAAATCACAAAATGCAAAACGCAAAATCAAAAAGTAAAAATTGACCCTGCCCGACTGCGTCAGTCAGGCGGGGATTCACCATTCAGTTATTCAACCATTTAACAATTTACTATTCACGATTCATAATTTTTAATTCTTATGTCACCCCGAACTGAAAAGACATGGTATGAAATAGACGATATTGACTCAATAGATTCACCTGCGCTTGTAATCTACCGGCAACGCCTACTCGAAAATATACATACCTTGGTTTCGATGGCAAATGATGTAACCCGGTTGCGGCCTCATGTAAAAACGCACAAAACGAAAGAGATTGCAGCCTTAATGATTCGGGCAGGAATTACAAAGTTTAAATGCGCTACCATTGCAGAAGCGGAGATGCTTGCGCTGGCTAATGCTCATGATGTATTAATTGCTTATCAATTACCGAAGCCAAAGCAGAAAAGATTTATTCATCTGATTAAAAAATATCCTGCAACAAAGTTTTCATGCCTTGTTGACAATGGTAATTCCGCTAAAGAATTGTCGCATGAAGCCATCGCCAATAAAATCACTATTCCCGTTTATCTGGATATTAATGTTGGAATGAACCGAACAGGCATTATACCCGGCGATATTGCAGTCGACTTATATAAACAGTGCAAAAACATGTCTGGCATCAATGCAATCGGATTGCATGTTTATGATGGGCATATCAGGAATATGGATATTAATGAGCGTACAATAGCCTGTGACAAAGCGTTTGAGCCTGTTCTGCAAATGCGCGATAAACTGAAACAAGAAGATAGATTTGACACGCCAATTATTGTTGCAGGAGGCTCACCAACTTTTCCGGTACATATAAAAAAACGAGAAAGAGAATGTAGCCCCGGTACATTTATTTTCTGGGATTATAATTATCAAACTAATTGTGAAGAACAAAATTTTCTTCCGGCGGCATTAGTGATTGCAAGAGTTATTTCAATACCTGCTAAAAATAAAATCTGTATAGATCTTGGTCATAAATCCATCGCCGCTGAAAATGAAATTAGCAAACGTGTTTATTTTTTAAATGTACCGGAGTTAAAATTTATAAGTCAAAGTGAAGAACATTTAGTAGCAGAGGTTCCTGCAATTAATAATTATAAAGTTGGTGATGTGTTATACGGGTTGCCTTACCATATTTGCCCAACGGTGGCATTGTATGAAAGAGCATTGGTTATTGACAGCCATCAACTAAAAGGTGAATGGAAAATAATTGCGAGAGACCGGAAGATTAATGTATAACTTTTAATGAATAATTAATGTTTATCGTTGATGCACATCTTGATCTTGCCATGAACGCAATGGAATGGAATCGTGATTTAAGAAAAACTGTCAATGAAATTAATGACAGAGAGACTAAACTAACTGACAAGCCTGACCGAAGAAATGCTACAGTCTCATTCCCTGAATTACGAAAAGGAAATATTGGTTTGGTAGTGGCTACACAAATTGCACGGTATGTGGTTTCCGGCAGCCCATTGCCGGGCTGGAACTCTCCCGAACAGGCATGGGCGCAAACGCAGTCCCAGCTTGCATGGTACAAAGCAATGGAAGAAGAAAGAGAGTTGTTTCAAATTAATAATTTATCATCCCTGGAAAAACATTTGCAACAATGGAATGATAAAAACAATGCTGAAACATTAAAGCCAATAGGATATATTTTAAGTTTGGAAGGTGCAGACTCATTGATTACTGTTGAATATGTGCAACGTGCTTACAATTATGGATTGCGCACAATTGGTCCTGCACATTATGGGGCGGGAAGGTATGCCAATGGCACTGATGCTTCAGGCCTGATGAACGAAAACGGAATTGCCTTGCTTAAAGAGATGGAGCGATTAAATATTATTCTTGACGCAACGCACTTATGTGATGATGCTTTTTGGCAAGCGTTGGATATTTTTAACGGACATGTTTGGGCAAGCCACAATAATGTTCGTGCAATGGTGAATCACAATCGTCAGTTCAGTGATGAAATGATAAAAGCACTGATAAGCCGCGGAGCCGTGATTGGCGCTGCTTTTGATGCATGGATGATAGTTCCGGGATGGAAGCGGGGAGTTTCAGCGCCAAAAGAAATGAATTGTAATTTAGATAAGGTAATTGATCATATTGATCATATTTGCAACATTGCCGGTAATACTTTGCATGTTGGTATCGGTAGTGATCTTGATGGTGCATTTGGGCGGGAACAATGTCCTTACGATTTGGAAACAATTGCTGATTTGCAAAAACTTCCCGAACTTTTTTATAAAAGAGGGTATTACTATGATGATGTGAACAATATCATGCATGGCAACTGGCTACGATTTTTAAGAAATGCATGGAAATAGACTAACGGTGACGCATATACGAAATTAAAACTGCAAGCTAAATGCTGTTCCTTCCCCTTGCACAGATTGTACCTGTATGTTGCCTTTATGCAACATCATGATTTGCTTGCAAAGACTAAGCCCAATACCACTCCCGCTTTTTTTGGTGCTGAAAAAAGGAATAAATATTTTATCCATTACTTCTTCCGACATGCCGTGCCCGTTGTCGGATACTTTAATTACTGTTTTGCGGCTGTCTGCTTCAAAAGCCGAAAGAATAATTCTTGGGTCCTGCCTGTCTTTTACCGCCTCTATTGCATTTACGACCAGGTTAATAAGCACTTGTTCTATCAACGTAGTATCTATATGAAGCATAAGGTCGGTATCTTTCAGTACAATTTCAAGCTCAATATTTTTTTGTGCAAGTGTTGGCTCCATCAATTGATGAAGGCTTTCGAAAAGATCACGCACATATACTGGCTTCAGATTAGGGGTTGTGATTTTATTTAGATTGCGATAAGTTTCTGCAAATTTTAATAAACCTTCGCTGCGGCGTTTAATGGTATCAATTCCTAATTCAAGATCATGAATGGAGGAAGATTTATTGGAGACATGCGCAACCGATTTTTCGAGCCGGTTCTTCAACGTATCAGCAAGCGAAGAAATGGGTGCAACAGAGTTCATGATCTCATGTGTCATCACACTGAGCAAACGTTGCCATGCTTTCGATTCAGTTTCATCCAATGCTTCATTGATGTTTTGAAAAGCGATCAGCTTAAATTTTTTTTCACCTGTTAAAAATGCAGTAGCGGATAAAAGAATTTTAAAACTCCTTTTTTCAATATGTGCTTTGGTTATCTTACCATCGCCGGGTTTTAATGCGAGAATATCTTCATACAGAGCATTATCCCTCTTAGCGAGAGAATGAATGGTTTTTAAATAAGGAACCCGAAGCATCTTTTTCAGCGATTCATTCATCCAAAAAATTTCTCCGGTATCTACTTCATAAGAAAGAATGCCCGTATCTACCAACTCCAGTATTTTCTGCAGGTATTGGTACTGCATTTCTTTTTCTTTGCTGATTACCTGGAAGGTAGAATTGATCTGGTTAAAACCTTCGCGCAGCGGTTGTAATTCAGCAGGGGCGTGCTTTACATCGAAATGGCGTGAAAAGTCGCGATAGTGCACTGATTCTACAAACTGCTTTAATTCATTTTCTGCTTTTCGCTGAAAGCGGTACAATTCCATAACCTGGTATGCAATTACCGGTACACACAATACGAGGTATAAATAATTTTTGGTAAGAATAACAAATGCTGTTGCACCAATAGTAACTAACAAAAAAAATATTCTTATAAAAACTCTCCAGCTTGTAGTTTGAAAAAAATTTGTTTGTGTCATAGCCTCACCTCCCACTGAAATCCGAAAGCCATAATTTTTATGTTATAAATGAAAGAATATTGTCCCAACTTTTTACATTTTGCATTTTTCATTTTGCACTTTACCTTTTGCATTTCTATCTTAAATATCATATTTGCTTAACCTTCTATATAATGCGGTTCGTGTTAACCCAAGTTCTTTTGCCGCCCTGCTTATGTTGCCGTTGTGTTTTTCTATCACGCGCAATATGGTATTTTTTTCAAGAGCACTGAGGTTCATTTCTGCAGGCTCCGGATCCTTTGGCACCGATGATTCTATGGGCGAAAATATAAGATCATTGGCAGTGAGCTCTTCTCCTTCAGACATTATCACCGCGCGCTCCATCGTGTATTGCAGTTCGCGCACGTTTCCGGGAAAAAGATATTGTTGCATTTTTTCCAATGCTTTGGGGTTAAATACGGGTTCTGGTTTTAAATATTTGTTTGCATAAACGTGTGCAAAATGTTTTGCCAGCAGCACGATATCATTCTCTCTTTTTCGCAATGGTGGTATTTCTATTTCAACAGTGTTGATGCGATAGATTAAATCTTTTCTAAAACGATTTTCATTCGCAAGTTCGCTGAGAGGCAGGTTGGTAGCGCATATCAGCCTTATGTCAATATTTACAGGATCGTTGCTTCCTAATTTTGTTATTTGCCTGTTTTGCAATACACTTAAAAGTTTTACCTGTTGTTGTAAAGATATATTCCCTATTTCATCGAGAAATAATGTACCGCCATTAGCTGCTTCAAACCTGCCGGTTCTGTCTTCTGCAGCGCCGGTGAACGAACCTTTTTTATGACCGAATAATTCACTTTCAAAAAGCGATTCAGTAAGAGCGCCAAGGTCCACTTTTACAAATGGTTTATCTGCACGCAGCGATTGCTGATGAATAGCGCGTGCTATCAAGTCCTTTCCTGTTCCATTTTCGCCGAGAATGAGAATGTTGGCATCGGTTGGTGCAATCTTTTCTATTTTTAAAAAAATATGATTCATTACTTCCGATTCACCAATCAAATCTTTACTGGCGGCTGCATGCACCTGCGAACCTTCTTTTGATTTGCCTCTTGCTTTAAGCGTTGCTTTGATTGTTTCAATTAATTTTTCATTGTGCCACGGCTTCACTACAAAATCGGATGCACCTTCTTTTAACGATCTTACTGCAAGATCAATATCGCCATAAGCGGTAATCATAATTACTGCCGCAGCGGAACCAAACTCTTTTATTTTTTTTAACCAAAATAATCCTTCATTACCTGTATTAATGGAACTGGTAAAATTCATGTCGAGCAATACCAGGTCAAATGATTGTTTGGATAAAAGCCATCGAAGATTTTCGGGATTTTTTTCAGTAACAACTTCTTTAACTTCGGTTTTCAAAAGCAGGCGTACTGCCGTAAGCACATCGATGTCGTCGTCAATAATTAGTATAGAAGCATTTTTTAAATTCATATTTCATGAGTTTGTCAATGGTCAATAGTCAATCGTGAATTGTTTAATTGTTGACTTGTGAATCGCCAATTTTGCATTTTGCATTTTTACTTTTTAATTGTCATGCAATTTAAATAATCAACCACTAAACTTCTTTTATTATACCACAAATACAAAACAATGGCAATTAGTTTTTTAATAAAATTCAGTTTTACAAAAGTGTATCAAAACCGTACACTCATTGTATCGGTAAAGAACAATTTTTATTTTACTAAAAATGTAACCCTTTGAATTTCAAAATCGTTAAACTATGGCACTGTGTTGATAGATAATAACCAAAATAGAAATTTTTTCGTTTAGACATTGAAAAGGTTCGGGCTAAAAACCCGGGCCTTTCAAAAAAACACAGAAAAACAGTGGATAGAATTATTGAAAAAAAGAAATGGTCGCGTAAAAGGATACTTACCATTGCGGGAATTGTTGCATTGATTGGTTTGATTGTGGCCAGCTATATTTTTACATCAGGTGCCAATAAACTAAATGTGGATATGGACAGGATTCAGGTTAGCACCGTTACCAAAGGACCGTTCCAGGAAATAATACCGGTAAACGGAATTGTATTGCCACGTACAACCATCTACCTGGATATAACAGAAGGAGGCCGCATTGAAGAAAAATATGTAGAAGATGGGGCTATCATGAAAAAGGACGAACCAATTTTAAAATTATCGAATACTGATCTTTTGATGAACATGATGTCGCAACAGAATACTGTGTATAATACATTAACCCAAATGCAGATAAACCACAACAATGCCATGCAAAACACGGTGGGCAAAGAAACACAGATGGCCGATGTGGAAAGTCAGTTCAAAGAAGCGGAGCGTATTTATAATCTTGATAAAATATTGTACGATAAAAAAGCAATCGGCTCGCAGGAATATCAAAGTGCATTAAATAACTACAATTATTATTTGAACAAGAAAAATCTTGCACAGCAAATTTTACAGCAGGACTCGGTATCGCGGGCCCAGCAGGAAGCGCAGGATAAAAGATCATACCATGGCTCGCAGGAGGCATTATCCATTATGCAGCAAAAGGTGGGCGATTTGATAGTGCGTGCACCAATTGATGGACAACTCACTTCTCTTGACGCAGAAATCGGTGAATCAAAGACCCCAGGAAGCCGCATCGGGCAAATAGATGTGCTGGATGGCTTTAAAGTAAGAGTGGACATTGATCAGCATTATATTTCCAGGGTATATATAGGACTGAAGGGAACATTCGAATTTGCAGATACCACATATACCCTGGTGATAAAAAAAATATATTCACAGGTTACTAATGGTACTTTCCAGGTTGATATGGGATTTGAGGGAAAAGAACCAAAAGGAATACGTCGCGGGCAAACTTTACAGATAAACCTTGCACTAAGTGATGCAACAGAAGCGATCCTTTTACCCAAAGGAGGTTTTTACCAGCAAACCGGCGGCAACTGGATTTTTAAACTAAGCGAAAACGGGAAATATGCATACAGGGTGGATATAAAACTGAACCGCATGAGCCCGGATTATTATGAAGTGATAGATGGATTGAAACCGGGAGATAAAGTGGTAACGTCCAGTTATGAAACCTATGATAAAATGCAGGAACTTGTATTGAAGAAATGATTAAGAGATATAATTTTTAAAATAAATTATTATGAATAAAAATTTTGTAATCCGCTTTATCGCAATGATATTTTTTTGCGTAAGCACATTTGCTGTTAGTAATGAGTCGGCTTATGCAGCAAACCCTGAATGTAAGAATATAAAATGTACCGGTAAGGATTCTGTAAAGTCAAAATGCCAGGTAAGTAAAGTAAAGGCTCCCGATAAGACAATCAGCAAAGCCCCGCAGCAAAGCAACCTGGGGCATGGTGCAATTTTTATAAAAATTTAAAACTTCGTATAACCCTGCCCGTCCGGTCAGGCGGGCATACCTGTTAGTTAAATAATAAAACAATGATTAAAATTACAGATCTCGAAAAAATCTACCGCACCGAAGAAGTGGAAACCGTAGCACTCAACAAACTTTCGTTCAGCGTTAAGGAAGGCGAATTTGTAGCAGTAATGGGCCCTTCCGGCTGCGGCAAATCCACACTGCTGAATATATTAGGATTACTGGACGATCCGGATGACGGCAGTTTTGTATTCAATGGCATTGAAGTAGCACATTTTAATGAAAGAAAAAGAGCCGACCTGCGCAAAAAAAATATCGGCTTCGTATTCCAGAGTTTTAACCTGATAGATGAACTTACCGTTTTTGAAAATGTAGAATTACCATTGATATACCTCGGCATCAAAAGCGACGAACGCAAACAGCGCGTTGAAAAAGTATTGGATAAAATGCAGATCATGCACCGGCGCAATCACTATCCGCAACAACTGAGCGGTGGCCAGCAACAACGCGTGGCCGTTGCAAGAGCGGTGGTGAATAATCCCAAATTAATATTGGCGGACGAGCCTACGGGAAACCTAGACTCAAGCAATGGTAATGAAGTGATGCAACTACTTACGGAGTTGAATGAACAAGGCACTACCATCGTAATGGTAACACACAGCGAGCATGATGCACGCTTCAGCCATCGCATCATTCGCATGCTCGACGGGCAAACAGTTACCGAAAATATTCTTATTTAAACATAGTCACAGGTTTTAAAAACCAGTGAGGTCTTTTATTTGCAAAATGATAAAAAATTATTTCAAAATTTTTTTCCGCAATCTATGGAAAACGCGGGGGTATAGTTTTTTGAATATCGGCGGACTTGCTATTGGCATTGCTAGTGCTTCTTTAATTTTTTTGTGGGTAGAAGATGAGCTTACTTTTAATGATTATTTTAAAAACCGCGAACATCTTTATAAAATAAAAGACCGCCAAACCTATGATGGTAGCACATTTACCTTCGATGCTACTCCGGGTCCGTTAGCTCAAAGCATCAAGGCAGAAATACCCGGCATAAAAAATACTGCACGCACTACATGGGGCAACACTGCTCTTTTTTCTTTAGATGATAAGTCAATATATAAGCAAGGCCTGTATATAGATTCATCATTTACTACTATGTTTCCGCTGAATTTTATAAAAGGTAATCCTGCAAAACCTTTCTCGCAATTATATTCACTGGTTATTTCGAAAAACATGGCCGAAAATTTTTTTGGCACAGACGATGTTATTGGTAAAACGCTCAGGGTAGATAACGGTGACGCCTACACGATTTCCGGCGTATTCAACAATTTGCCTAAAAATATTTCTTTTAAATTCGACTGGCTGGCGCCTTTTAAAATTTATGAAGAGAAAAATCAATGGCTGCAGCAATGGGGAAATAATGGAGTGCTCACTTATGTGGAAACAGAACCTAATGTAGATATTACGGCTATTAATAAAAAACTATACGGCTATGTGCAAACCAAAGCTCCTGGCACCATAGCAAAAATGTTTATCTATCCAATGACACGTTGGAGAATGTACGACTCTTTTGATAAGAGCACCGGCAGGGAAATAGAAGGAAGAATTAAAAATGTAAAACTCTTCAGCCTTATTGCCTGGATCATTATCATTATAGCCTGCATCAATTTTATGAATCTTTCTACAGCCCGCTCAGAACAACGTGCCCGCGAAGTAGGCATCAGGAAAGTGGCAGGCGCAGGAAAACTTAAATTGATAGGCCAGTTTATCAGCGAAGCAATGTTTATGGCAATTCTTTCTGCAATACTTGCTGTTGGCATTATGTATATTTCATTGCCTGCTTTTAATACACTGGTGGAAAAACAACTTAGTGTAAATATTTTTGATCCATATCATATTTTAGAATTGCTGTCCATCGCATTGATTTGTGGATTATTGGCAGGTAGTTATCCTGCGTTTTATCTTTCTTCTTTTAAACCGGTGTATGTTTTAAAAGGAATAAAAAATAAGAATAGCGGAAGTGCAGGCCTTATCAGGAAAGGACTGGTTGTTTTACAATTTTCAATTTCAGTAATCCTGATTATTTCTACCATTATCATTTACCAGCAGATAATGCATGTAAAAGAACGCGACCTCGGTTACAATAAGAATAACCTGATAAACATGAACCTGCAGGGAAGTATGAAAAAACATTTTAGTGTTATTAAAAATGACCTGCAATATGCAGGCGTGATTGCGAATGCTTCTCTCAGCAATAGCAGCGTGTTGCAGTTGGGCAGCAATACAGGCGATTTTACATGGGAAGGGAAAAATCCGTCAAAGCAGGTGTTGATAACGGTAGAAGGTGTAAGCCCGGAATATATTTCTACAATGGGGATGAAACTGAAAGAAGGGCGCGATTTTTACCCGGATATTAAAACAGACAGCAGCAATGTTATCATTAATGAATCACTTGCAAAAATTATTGGAGCAAAAAATATTATCGGAAGCCTTATTAGCAGGGACAATCAAAAGCTAACGGTTGT
>Ga0157370_10005602_pt1 | contig 14061 bp, 10 predicted proteins | sample C35metaG_FD_113463 | JGI IMG/M metagenome (GOLD analysis project Ga0157370, IMG submission 113463) | Corn rhizosphere microbial communities from Kellogg Biological Station, Michigan, USA - C3-5 metaG | ecosystem: Host-associated > Plants > Roots > Rhizosphere > Soil | place: USA: Michigan...
AATTCTACAAAGGTCCCATCTGTAGATTTTTCCATTCCCACCACTACCCGGTATTGCCGTGCTTCGGGCTTTATTTCGATCTGAACTCTTCTGAAGAACTGTCCATCGGAAGGCCTGATATCGGAAAATGAATTTCCTGGCCCCGTACCAATGTTATAATCAATTTCGTTTCTTAGTCTGATATCCCCGATTGTACCGCTTCTATTGCCTAAACTTACGCCTGTTAAAAATCTGTTGGTTGGTAATATGCCGGCAGCGGTTTCTTCTGATCTGTTTGTAGTGGTAATCCCCCTTATAACAACAGCATTGGCGGTTTCACTTGTACCAAATCCACCATTCCTACCTTCAATAGCATTTCCATAGTTACCGAATGCATCAAGGCCTACGCTAATATAACCCCCGGCTAAACCATCAAGAACAGGAGGGGTTGATTGAATATTAGGCGCATAACCTAAGGATCCTCCAAAACCACCTAACCTGAATGGCTGGGTAGCATCGAATAAGAATACAGCAATACCATCTCCTCCATTATAGTTATTTTCATCGTTTGCTGCATTACGCCACATCTTATATTCAAAGTCAATTAATACACCTAATGTTGAAGGAAAAGATTTATCTACATACGCATAGCCTCTTTGATTAACAGTTGAATTGGTTAAACGTAACCATCCGGCCCCAAGCGGATCGGTTATCCCTGAAGTTAAAATGGCTGTACCATCCACCCCACCAGGTCCCCCAATAATCACTTGTGGTGAACCAGATCCTCTAAAGTTCTCCGAAATGGTAAACTGTGAAAACACCTTTGTAGCGGGCGTGATGAGGAGAAAAAAAATCAAAGTAAATTTTACAAAACAATTAACAAACTTCTTTGTCTTATAATTGTTAAACATAAAACTTTGAAATACTTGAATAAGTAAGCTAAATAAAGTTTTAAACATACAGGGGACGCAACGTTTAAATTGCAGCAATAAGATGATGAATTAATTGATGATGGTTCTAAGGCACAGTTTATACCTTATAATTATTGTCAAAAAAAGATGAACCGCGAACTTTTGAGCGCTGACATATTTACCTGTCAATAAAGCCGCAAATATCAGAAATGAATCTCAATTCCCTCTTTTATTCTGTGTAATTAAATATACAAAAACGAGTTTTATTGACAATTGTCAATTCGTTTTTTAGAGATATCCAGAATACTATCGAATACTAGTATCAAGTGTCACCGATCCATTATTCATCATGATAAAATCTATGTGTTTAAAGACACCATTACATAGCTTAAGAGTTATTATTTATTTTCAAGAGAAGCGATAATATTTAACGATAGTACAGCAGTCAAAACAAAATCAAAAAAGCAACAGAATCAGTTTAGATGATAATATTATATTACTTAAGGCGGAACTGTCCTTAAGATATAAATCTAAATTATAAATTTAACTTAGGAAATTTATTTACCGGGTAAAAACATAAAACTTTTTAAAGCACCTGTAACACTTAAAATGTTTTACGGGCACGAAAGGCATAAGTATTTTAAATACAAAACCTCTTGGAACCCGGGAAGTTTCTGGATTTTTACAAGCCGGGCAAGCGGGGCATACCTTAGGCTGATGACTGATTACATTAGATGACATAAATTACAGGGAGTTTGATGGCTTAGACAAAAATATTCATAATCAATGGGAAATCATACAGTTATGAAAAAAAATATGATTTAAATTTACATAAAAAATATGAAAATGCCCGGTACAATTCGATTCTCATTTTCATTACTGCATTTATAAAAAACATTTAGCTGTTCAGGCTTGTTCAATATTAAAACATTGATAACCGATTACTAAAAAATCTTAGAAATGAGCACAAAAGATAAAGACAACAACGAAGATCAATCAAAAGGAACAGCAAAAGAGAAAGCTACTTTTGACCAGAATGGAAAAGGTGCATCAGATAAATATGGCGCAGCCGGATCTACCCCCAACGAATCTGCAGACGAAGATGGTACTGGTACAGCAAAGAAGCAAACAAAAAAATAGAAAGAGTAAACTCTTTCTATTTTTCGTAAATACTCATTTTTTCGGCAAGCTCAATAATACTTTTGATCTTTAACTTCTGAAACAACCTGAGCTTATAAGTACTTACTGTACCCATCTGCAATTTAAGCTGATTCGAAATTTCAAGAACGCCAATTCCCTTTGTTAATAGTTCTGCAACTTCCAACTCTCTGCCCGATAGTTTAGTGAAAGGATTATCTGCATCATTTCCCAAAATGCTATTAAACATGTTTTCCTTAACATTTCTGCTAGAGTAACGGCTACCAGCCAATATCGTCGTAATTGCAGTTACAATTTCAGACTCCTCTGCATTTTTGGTTAAATAACCAGACGCGCCAGATTTTAAATAAGGCACAGCGTAAATGTTCTCATTCAAAGAGGAGAAAACTAATATTTTAGCTGCTGGCTGAACAGATTTGATTTGATCAATAACTTTCAGATTATTGCCCCCAGGCAAATTCACATCTATAATAATCAAATTGGGAGCCTTTTCAGCTTCAACTAAAGTCTGTTCAAGAGTAGAGGCGTTAATAATCTCAACACCAGCCCAGTATTCAGAAATTAAGTTTTTTAAACCTCTGCGGATGATTTCATGATCATCAGCAATCAGTACCGTGAAAGTACTTCCAGTATTCTTAGGTTTCATTGTGTGTAAATAAAGATATAAATATTATCAAAGTTATCAATTTTATTGAAATTCGTAGACTATTCGTTTCAAAAAAAGCCTACTTTATTGATCTCACAAATGTAAACATTATTATACAATTTTGCTCATTTATACACATTTTTGAAAAAAAATATTGCTTAAGCGTAAATAATATTCGACTAATAAACGTGCAAGCTATAAAATTCTTGTATAATATTACTAAATCGTTGTACTTAAGCTATAGAAAGTGCTAAATCGATTAATTTACGGGCAATTTAAAAGCTTGTTTATTACAACGCCGCGCATATAATTACAGGTATTCGAAATAATAATTCTGAGAAAACGGTAAAGTTAGTGTGTCTGATATATTATGGGGACTAATCTTTAAAAGACAATTCTAATTAATAGCGACTGTCATAACACAATACCAACAGCTAAATTAAAATATTGCTGCTGATATGTATAGCGTTATTTTAACCCATACTTCTATAATTATAACCGGCAATGAGCATTCGCAAAAAACTAAAAGGAGTCTGCCATTTAATCCCTTTGCCAGTTAATAATAATACAACTACTCCTAATGATTTAAATTAATTGATTTAAAAACAAAAATTTGGCTATAAATCAATTATTACACTAAACACTGTGAAGATTTTGGTAAAAATTGGCCAACATTTAGAATAATTAAAATTCAAGCTAATAATTTGCAAAATACGTTTAATTACGCATTGATTCCGGGAAATGTTTTTAATATATTAAACCACTGAATCTTAAATTTTTGCTCTTATTCGACTCAGCGTCTCGAGTCGAATTGCTAAAAACGAAGCAATGTATTTAAGGGAAACCCGGTTAATCAAATCCGGGAAAGAAACTAAAAACCTTTTATATCTCTTTTCTGCAGAAGATATTCTGCAAAGATAGGCACGCTCCTCTGCAGAGCGGTAATAGAGCTCCATAATTTTTCTTCCTACGATATTCGCTTCAGGAAAATTCTTATACAGATACGCTGTAAGCACATGTGGAATAGCGATTAAATCTACGTCCTCAAGTGATTGCAAATGCTCTTCTGAATCTCCATCTAACCATAGATTACGGATTGTGCCAACAATTTCATTTTCCTTTGCAATCCAGGTGGTGATTTCAGTATTGCCATCTTTCACAACTCCCCTTACCACGCCTTTAACAATTAGAAACAAATATTTATTTCGATCTACCGGGGAGACAATAAATTTATTCTTTTTATAACTAACAGGGAAAGTATGTTGATTGATGCGCTGTTCAATATCCTTATTGAGGGGATGAAATTTTTTAAAAATTGGAATAAATGGGGAAAAATTATTAAACTTCTTCCATCTATCCTCATCAGATAAATTAACAGCGATCATTTAAAAACAACTAAATAGGTGACAACAGCCTTACGCTACACTCAGGTATAGCAGATAAGCGAAAGACGGCATCAAAGAAAAGAATTTTTTCTTGACATTTCTCAAGATTAACTAATTTTAGAGAATCTTTTCCACTCCTAATCCGAATAACGCAAAATCATATTTAACGGGATCGTTTGCATCAAATTCCTTTAAATGCTGTGTAAGTTCTACGGCAGTAAGCCAATCTGTTTGTTTCCTTGCAATTAATCCTAACAAACGCCCTACCCTATCCACATGAACATCGCAGGGACAAATTAAATCAGCTGACTTAAGTGTGTTCCAGATACCGAAATCTACACCATGATTGTCTTTCCTAACCATCCACCTTAAAAACATATTTAAGCGTTTGCAGGTAGACTTCTGTGTAGGTGAAGAAATGTGCTTCTTTGTGCGGTGCGGGAAATCTTCCAGCGAAAAGAAGTAAGACCTGAAATAATTCAAGGAGTCTTCAATAGCAATTTTCTCGGGGAAATTAACTGATTTACCTGAAGTAACATCGGTAAACAAATGCTTTTTTTTCGGCAAAAAAGCTTGTTCAAGGCTATCATAGTTATGATAATGAGCTTTAAAAAACGACACGAAATAGAGTAAATCAGTATCGTTAAATGTTCGGTGTTTAAAGTTTAATAAACCTTTCAAATCTGCATCGCTATGATGGAGCATGAATTCATATGGTGAATTATCCATACGTAAAAGCAATTCCCGGCACTTATTGATGATGGTTTTCCGCTGCCCCCAGGCCAGAATTGCAGCAAAAAAGCCTGCTATTTCTATGTCTTGCTTCTTTGAAAAAAGATGCGGAATGCAAACCGGGTCGTTCGAAATGAAATCAGGCTGATTATACTGTTCTACCTTTTGATCGAGAAAATTTTTCAGTTCTAAAAATTGCATCAGATTTTGGATAAAACAAGGAGCAGACCAATATTGCCGTAAAAGATTGAAAGTTTAGCTTTCCGTACAACACTGTTTATAATAAGTAATATAATCCTAAACTAAAAATCATGCATTTTTAAAAGAGAATAAATAATCGGGCAAATGAACCATTTGCCCGAAAATATTTTAGGCCAGTGCATTACCAAGATCTTCTAAAAGGTCTTCAATGTCTTCTACACCAACACTCAGGCGGAGTAGATTATCAGTTACACCAACTTTTTCACGCTCTTCTTTAGTGATAGAACCGTGAGTCATGGTAGCCGGATGATTGATTAAAGACTCTACACCACCGAGAGATTCTGCAAGAGTGAAGACTTTAAAGTTTGAAGAGATTCTAAAGGTTTCCTGCAAATCTGCTCCTTTAAGTGTAATGGAAATCATTCCACCAAAACCACGCATTTGTTTTTTAGCAATATCGTGATTAGGATGATCTTCAAAACCAGGCCAATAAATCTTGTCAACCTTGGGATGGTTTTTAAGAAAATGAGCAATGCGCTCTCCGTTTTCGCAATGCGCTTTCATGCGCAGGTGAAGGGTTTTGATTCCCCTCAGAACCAGGAATGAATCCTGCGGACCAGGCGTTGCTCCACATGCATTATAGATAAACCAAAGATCTTTATACAATTGCTCATCACTTGTAACCAGCGCACCCATTACCACATCTGAGTGACCTCCAATGTACTTGGTTACCGAATGCATTACGATATCAGCCCCCAGATCAATTGGATTTTGCAGGTATGGCGATGCAAAGGTGTTGTCGACAGTCAAAATTAAGTTTTTCTCTTTGGTGATTTTTGCTACTCCCTCAATATCGATAATCTGCATGGTTGGATTCGTTGGTGTTTCAATCCAAACCAGTTTCGTTTTATCGTTGATATATGGCAACATATTTTCCGGTTTAGATAGATCCAGAAAGTGGAATTTGATTCCATACTTCGAAAAGATTTTGGTAAAAATCCGATAAGAACCACCGTATAAATCGTTTCCGGTGATTACCTCATCGCCCGGCGACAGTAACGTTAGCACAGCATCGGTAGCTCCCATTCCACTTGAAAATGCTAAACCATATTTTGCATTTTCTAAAGCTGCCAGGCAGTCTTCCAGAGCTTTACGGGTAGGGTTTGTTCCTCTTGAATACTCATATCCCTTATTATCTCCCGGCGATTTCTGCCAATAGGTGGAGGTTTGATATATTGGTGTCATTACTGCACCCGTTGTTGGATCAGGCTCCTGGCCTGCATGTATTGCTTTTGTTCCGAACTTCATTTCTTAAATAGACTTAATAGATATGAGATGATAGATATGAGATCATGAGTTTTAATGCTCATGATCTTCATTTATTTTAAATAATAATTAAAAGACTCAAGATCCCTTAATACACCAGAAAGAGACTCACGACTCCGAACTCATGACTCCAGACTCCCTTTAATACGCTCTCGCGAACAATACCCTTTGAATAGATGGTTGTCCTGAATAGATACAAACGCCATCTTCCAGTTTATTATCTAAAGGAATACAACGAATCGTTGCCTTGGTTTCATCTTTAATTTTTTGTTCTGTTTCAGGAGTACCATCCCAATGGGCAGAAATAAAACCAGCTTTAGTATCTAATAATTCTTTAAATTCTTCGTAAGAATTAGCTTCGGTAATATGTGAATCTCTATAAGCTAAGGCTTTGTTATACATACAACTTTGAATATCTTCCAGTAGTTTTACGATATAAATATCAAGACCTTCCTGAGGCACCGTTTGTTTCAATTTAGTATCTCTTCTGGCAATTTCTACTGTTTTATTTTCCAGATCTCTGCCGCCTATCGCTATGCGAATTGGCACACCCTTTAATTCATAATCTGCGAACTTAAATCCAGGACGTTGGGTATCACGGTCGTCATATTTTACAGAAACCCCCATTCCTTTCAGTCGCATGGTTAACTCATTTACGTAAGTCGTAATTTTGGCCAGGTCTTCATCGCCCTTATAAATTGGTATAATTACTACTTGAGTTGGTGCCAACTTAGGTGGAATGATTAAACCGGAATCATCACTGTGTGCCATAATTAATGCCCCCATTAAACGGGTAGATACCCCCCATGATGTTGCCCAAACGTGATCCAGTTTTCCATCTTTACCAGTAAACTTCACATCAAATGCTTTTGCAAAGTTCTGTCCCAGAAAGTGAGATGTTCCAGCTTGCAGCGCTTTACCATCCTGCATCAACGCCTCAATACAATAAGTATCTAACGCGCCTGCAAATCTTTCGTTCGGAGATTTCCTACCCCTGATTACCGGTACAGCTAACCAGTTTTCGGCAAAATCGGCATAAATGTGTAACATACGTTCTGTCTCCTCAATAGCTTCTTGTGCCGTAGCATGAGCCGTATGCCCTTCCTGCCATAAAAATTCCGCAGTACGCAAAAACAACCGTGTTCTCATTTCCCAACGCACTACATTTGCCCATTGGTTAATCAAAATTGGAAGATCACGATAAGACTGAATCCAGCCCTTATAAGTATTCCAAATGATGGTTTCTGAAGTTGGACGAACGATCAGTTCCTCTTCCAGTTTAGCTGTTTCATCAACAACAATATTGCCATTACCGTCATTCTTCAAGCGATAATGCGTCACAACTGCACATTCAGTGGCAAAACCCGCTACATGAGAGGCTTCCTTCGAAAAAAATGACTTAGGAATGAACAAAGGAAAGTAAGCGTTACTATGACCAGTGTCTTTAAACATTTTATCGAGTACGGCCTGCATATTTTCCCATATGGCGTAGCCATTGGGCTTAATAACCATACATCCCCTAACTGCCGAGTGCTCAGCAAGGTCGGCCTTTAATACGATATCATTATACCATTGGGAATAATCTGCTTCTCTACTTGTAATTTCTTTGCTCATGTTATGTATTTGGAACGTAATTTGTGTGTTAAAATATGTGAAATTAGATCACAAATTTATAAATTTATGCCTACAAAACGATTATGAATAGCTGGCATTTGTGATATCTTTATAATTGATCAGAAATCACAGCCATTTAAGGTCGTAAATTTTTAGTAAAAACACACGCAACTAAATATAAACACAATGAAACCAATTAAAATTTTTCCCATTGTTATGATTGCCGCCGCAGGGCTGGTGGCATCATGTTCAACATCGAAATTGGCGACAACTAGCCAAAATGATGATGTTTATAACTCTGTGGCGAAAGCCAGAGAGGTGGAGGTAATTCCGCAACAGCAATATGCACAAAATCAAAATCAGGATCAAGGTCAGGATCAGGAGGGTTACGACGAATATTATGGCACGAGTAATCCTTATTACGACATGGATTATTCATCCAGAATAAATCGTTTTTCTAATGGTACAAGCTGGCGTGGATATTATGATCCATATTATGATAATTTCTCTTACGGCAATTCTTATGGCGCTACCAATTATCTTGGTTATGGCGGCTTAGGATGGAGCAGCGGTTACGGTTTAGGTGGCTGGGGCAGCGGCTTTGGTATCGGATTAGGTTATGGTAGCATTTGGAATAATCCTTTTTACTATGGTAACATGGGCTTTGGGTGGAACAATTTCGGATGGAATAACTGGGGACCATATTCTTACTACGATCGCTTCGGTTGGGGCGGTGGCTGGTACGGCGGCGGCTTTGGTTATGGTGGTGGATTCTACGGTGGTGGAGTTTATACCGGAAACACAAATACAGTTCGCAGGGCAAGCCCAGGTGCAGTAGATAACCGCATGCGCAGATCTGGCAATGGCATCTCCTATCCAAATTATGGAAGACCATCGCGAAATGGTTATGTAGATCAAAATGGAAATAGAGTAACACCTAATAATGTTGGTAGCAGACCGCCACGAAATTCTGGCTATGGACCGCAGCAACAAAATAGCAGACCTCAAAGAAACGAAAATTATAATCCACCAGCGAGAACTGAAAGCAGACCAACATATTCTCCACCTAGTAATAGTGGCGGAGGTAGTCGTTCATCAGGTGGCGGAAGTTATGGTGGAGGTTCAAGAGGATCTAGAGGCGGCAGAGGTTAGGTAAATAATTAGAAACACACAAGATGAAAAAACATATTTTATTACTATTATTAGCTAGTGCAGCTACTTCAGGCTCTCTCTATGCACAGACACTTGCAGAAAATGCGTTTGGCTTTTCTCAAATGAATTATGGAAGTACTGCCCGGTTTAAAGGAATGGGCGGTGCGCAAATAGGCGTTGGAGGAGATATCAGTTCAATAAGCTCGAATCCCGCTGGTTTGGGATTATTTACCAAGTCAGAATTTAGTTTGACTCCTGAATTCAATGCTGTATCTAACAAAAGTTCTTTTTTAGGCAATGAAACAAAAGGAACAAAAAATCAAATCAACCTTAATAACATTGGTGTGGTATTTTATAGCCCGGCCGTAAAAGCAAAAGGAGCCGACGTAAATAAAGGTTTAGTGAGTTCCGTTTTTGGTTTGAGCTACAATCGAAACAATGATTTTCTGAATAATTTTCAATATAGTGGAACAAATAATAATAGTTCTATAAGAGATTCATATGTTGAAGATGCGGAACTAAATGGAATTGAGAATACTATTGGAGGCGATGCTTATCGCAGCTTTTTAATTAATAAAGATGCTTCAAATTTTCCAAACCAATTTTCTGCTGAACCATATAATAACGCTAGCTTTCAGCAAAGTGGGGCAGAAAACAGATTAGGGTCTACTTCAGAGTTCAATATCGCAGGTGCTTTAAATTTTGCAAATAAACTTTATATCGGTGCTACAGCAAGTTTTGTTAATGTCAGATATGTTAGCGACGCAACCTTTGTAGAGTCTGGTATTCTTAATTCTTTTAATGAAGATACCAATCAATATAATGGCACTGAAAATTTTGGATTAGTACAATCCCGAAATCAGGAGAGTAAGGGGTCAGGAGTGAATTTGAAACTAGGTATGATCTTCAGACCCGTAAGTGAATTAAGAATAGGTGTAAATATTCAGAGCCCTACATGGATGAGTGTTGACGACAATACTAATGTGCAACTGAATAATACTTTGGTAAATTATAAATCTAATAATGAACCAATTAATTTCTTTTCTTCGTATAATTTGAGAACTCCACTTAAGGCATCAGGCGGACTTAGTTATGTGATTGGCGGCAGAGCACTACTATCAGCTGATGTTGATTATATTGATTACTCTTCTATCAGATTTTCTACAAATGACAATTCCAATATGTCTGACATCAATAGTAGCAACAACTTTATAAAAAATTCTTATAAAGAAGCTGTAAACTACAGATTTGGAGCTGAGTACAAAGTAGACGATCAATTTAGTTTGAGAGCAGGATACGGGGTTAATGGTAATGGTATTAAAGACGAGTTTTTAGGTAATTCTGAAGCTAAATATTATACTGGTGGTTTTGGCTACAGATTCGATAATTATTATTTCGATTTAACTTATCAGAATTACCAGATTGAGTCTTTAAGGTCAAGCCCATATTTATTGAATGATTTCTCTGAGCCAGTAGTAGATACAAAAAGTACCAGAAACAATGTTTTCTTAACTTTTGGATTGAGGTTTTAAAAGTAATTAACTGTAGTATAGGCGACAAACTCAAAAGTTTGTCGCCTTTTTTTGTAATTATTATTTAGGGCTATAGAAACATATATAATAACAATCTCTAAAACACCAAAAACTAATTAATAATACAAAATAAAAAAATAATATTTGTATTTCTATTATTCGTTTCAATTACAGTAATAATATTATAATTATACAAAATATATCACTATAATTGCAAAAAATATAATTTATTATGAGACATGTTATTTATTACTTATTAGTTTTTACTTTTTTATTCTCTTGCAAAAAAGAGAATGGAAATCTTTCTTCCTCTCCTACTTTGGTTGAAAAACAAGATTCTAAAACTATTTTTTCTAAAACATTAGCTATTGCATTGGAAAAAGAACCGGAATTACGATCATTTATTAAAACCGAAGCATTGAAGCAATTTGACTTAGACAACGATGTTCTTTACCAAATGGTAAAAGACGAAAAGATATCCTCAAATCAAACTTTTTATCAGCTATTCGTAAAGTATTCCAACTCTAAACAAGAGCTTGATTCTGCCATTAATGATTTACCAACATTAACTATTATGATTCCAGAGTTGCCAGACTTTACCCCCCAAGATTGGAAGACTAATTCTGAAATTCCACTCGTTGCAATCTCTCCAAAAAATAAGAATTTTAAATCTATTGATCTTTATAACTCAAAGGAGAAGTAACGAAAATACAGAATGGTTCTATACCAACCTTCCCTGTAGTAGTAGTAAAAGAAAATGAAAGAGTAAATGTATATGTAAATAATACAGATAAATCTCCAGCATCATCTGTGTTATTAAGATCCTCTAATGAACCTGTTCAATCGAATTTTCTTTTGAAAAACAATATGAAGTTCAGTTTCAGTAATAAGGCTTTTGATGGGATCAACGAAAACCCTTCTAAAACATCAATTAAAGCTCCTAAGCTAGCTTTAAAAAATGTAGGTAAAGTTAGTAGAGTGGTTGGAGTTGATGTATCCAATCAACCAAATGCAATAGATCCATCTGCTATAGAAGCATTTAACATAAATCTTGATTGGCATAGAGATTATGTTTATTATGGTTTGAATCCTAATCTTGGAATAGACAAGGGAAGATTTAATAATAGAATGGTTGAGCATATTGTTTCTATTCGCATGAGAGATGGAAATTACACTAGAATAAGTGATCAATCTGAAGATCCTAATGTTATTGAACAATACGTTCAAGTTAGACCAGAAAGAGGTGGCTATATTACCAATTGGACTGATGGATACTTTGATATAAGAATTTCAATTTTAATCAACGCTAATAATGGAGCAAGTGCACAAATAAATAAAGTTATATCAGCAAAGGGATCTGATCTCTATGACATTAAATATAGAACAGAAGGAGGCGGTACTAGACCAGGAAATTCGGAACGAAGATTTGATGGATTAACGCCAAAAGATTTTATTTTGAATGAACCTATTGTAGCTTGGAATCTTGAAAATTATGGCGCGGCATGGAAATTTATTGTTAGTGAATATGATCCGTCAGAGGAAATTGTTACATCTTATAATCAATCAACTAAATTTGCAACAAATTTTAATTATGAAATCGGATTTGGCGAAAAAGTTAAAGTTGGCTACAAATTTGGGGCTACTCAAGAAACAACATCAAGTTCAACATATCAATATAAAACAACCCGAGGTTCTGATGAACTGGGTGAGGGAATACTAGAATTTGGATCTCCGATAATCTTAAGAAAGGAGGCTTCAACTTATACTGGAAGAGGTGGACAAGTTATAACAAGATATGATTATATTACTAATGAGGTTAGCTGTGGCGCAGTCTTTTTGGCAGTCGAGCCCAGAAAAATTTAATAAATTTCATTAACAGCAATAACAACATAATTAATTGGTGTAACTCGTAAAAAAGCGGAAATATTTTAATTACCGCTTTTTTACGTTTCAACCACCCATCCCTCCCTACTTAAGTATAATCAGTCAATATATAAGAAATAGTCTGATCTATTTCTTATAGCATAAGGCCAATAACCTACTTGTTGCTATATCAAAAACAGGCTTTTTACTTCTTTCATCAAACTATTATTGCTAATATTTTATATAAATAAGTCCTGTTATGAGCCATTATCAAATAGCAAAGAATATATTTGTTGAGATACATCGTTACAATTAACATCAAAAATATCAGTTAATCCTTGACAAAAAGGCATTGAGTGAGCTAACCATCAAGAGAACGGTTTTGCTTATTGAGTTATCATTTACCTAAAACATCAAACGTTTGCTCTCCATAGGCGATTCCTTCTGAAGTTATGCCTTGCACAATAATCTTGAACTTCCCTTTAAGATCTCCGGTATTAAAAACTAACTTAGTGCTACCGGATTTATTAAGCGCTACCTGATAATTCCAATATAGGGTTGGAAAATTGATTGGCTCGTTTACATTGGAAACGTCAGGCATATAAAAATCCTTAGGCAAACTGATTCCCTTCAGAATTTTCAGATTTGGCTTATCGTCATGGTCTGTGCAACCTGCATATATAATAGTACCTCCGCCAGTCCGCATGTAACTTTTGCCTTTAAGCGGTTTTCTATTCTCCAGATTTCCGGCGTGATTTGCACAATTTAAAATATTATAAAGGCACACATAATCGCCACAGCTATTCGATCCCTTGTTAGCGAAAGTAACATCGTCTTTCTTAAACTTTATCACTACATCCTTTAGCTTAATGCCCTTCGAAATATTGATCGACGGATTTAAATCGTTAATTGTTATTCCTTCATTTCTTTGACGGTAGACTTTTTGATTGCGTAATTGTTTTTTAATTTCGTCCAAAGGATCATTTAGACGAATATCATAATTCGCATATTTTTGCTCACCAATGCTTAGCCACACCCGCCCACGATCTTCTGACAATAATTCATAAGCTGATAACTTGAACAGTCCTGCGGTATCTGTTTTAATTTGGTTAACATTCGTCGAAGCGAAGGTATTTAACACCAATGGAGCGGTTAACTTCCTTTTATTTTTTAATACCTCTCCCCTATATTCCATTGAAACAAGCGCCGGACTAATATTCCTCAGGTTTTCTAAAGGCCATTGATATCTCCTCCATCCTTTCACTAGTAATACCTCATTCAAATAATTTACATCATGATATTTCAGTCCAAATTGATTAGGAGGCAAATCGGCACGCAGGTTCTCAAAAAAATAAAAATCAGTAATATTTTGATTTTTTTGAATCAACAACCGATTCGCCTGAACACAACTCACAGAAACTAATCCATGCAACAATTTATCCTGATTGACAGCATGCAAATCCAACTCTACACGATCGCGGGTAGTGTAACGGTCTTTATCTGTTGTAATCTCAATCTTGTTAATGTTATTATAATGGGCAAAAAATATTCGTTCTGCAATA
>Ga0157370_10005603_pt1 | contig 14057 bp, 13 predicted proteins | sample C35metaG_FD_113463 | JGI IMG/M metagenome (GOLD analysis project Ga0157370, IMG submission 113463) | Corn rhizosphere microbial communities from Kellogg Biological Station, Michigan, USA - C3-5 metaG | ecosystem: Host-associated > Plants > Roots > Rhizosphere > Soil | place: USA: Michigan...
ACGCAGTTACCGGCGGCCAGGGCCGGGGCGAGTTTCCAGGCGGCCATCAGGATCGGGAAGTTCCACGGGATGATCTGCCCGACTACGCCCAGCGGTTCATGGATGTGATAGGCCACGGTGTTGCCGTCGATCTCGGCGGCGCTGCCTTCTTGGGCGCGGATGCAACCGGCGAAGTAGCGGAAGTGGTCGGCAGCCAGTGGGATGTCGGCGTTGAGGGTTTCGCGAACGGCTTTGCCGTTGTCCCAGGATTCGGTGATTGCCAGCAGTTCCAGGTTTTGCTCGATGCGGTCGGCGATTTTCAGCAGCACCAGCGAGCGCGCCTGGGCGGACGTGGCGCCCCAGGCATCGGCGGCGGCATGAGCAGCGTCCAGGGCCTTGTCGATGTCTTCGGCGGTGGAACGTGGGAATTCGGCAATCGGTTGGCCATTCACTGGCGAGGTGTTGGTGAAGTACTGACCTTTGACAGGCGCGACGAACTCGCCGCCGATGTAGTTACCGTATTTGGCCTTGAACGAAACGATAGCGCCTTCAGTACCGGGGTGAGCGTAACGCATGATGTTGTCTCCTTGGCTTTTGTATTTATAAGAAGAGGCGCATGTGCGCTTGCTTTAAGCGTAGAGCAAGGGTCGGGCCAGCGCCTTGCATGTCAGGCAAATCAAGGCCTTGCGCGGTTTTTGTCGGACAGGCGGGCGGCGCCTGTGACGGTTTCGGTACAGCGTGCGTGACACTTTGTACCGCTAGTGGCACAGCCTGTGACTGACGGGTCTTGCCAGCATTGCAATGCAGGCTAGGCTGGAGGATGCTCGGACTCGCGCACTCTGTAGCAGCTGCCGAAGGCTGCGTCAGAGTGCGAAGCGCTCTCTTGGATTTGGCACTGAAATACGGGATACCGGTTTACGACCGCTTCGCGGCCGGACGCAGCCTTCGGCAGCTGCTACACGGGGCGAGCCAGACCCTGCGGGGAGAATAATAAGAAATGCACGACAATCATTTGAGTCGCCATGCCCAGCAAGTCTTGACCGTTACCCAGGGCAAATCGCACCTGCGCGGTCCCGGCAGCGATCCGTCCATTGCCCGTTCCTGGCTGCGTTGTCTTGAGGACTATCACCTCGACCCGGCCTTGACCATGGCGCCGACGGTGCTGGAACACGGTCGAGTGCTGGAAAGCCGTGAACGCTTGCAGCAAGTGCTGCACATCGCCGGCAATGAAATGACCAGCCTCCACCAACAGCTTTCCGGCGCTGGCCATGCCGTGTTGCTGACCGACGCCCGTGGCGTGATCCTCAATTGCGTCACCGCGCCCGCCGAGCGCAAGATTTTCGAGCGCGCCGGCCTGTGGCTCGGCGCCGACTGGAGTGAAGCCTGCGAAGGCACCAACGGCATCGGCACCTGCCTGGTGGAGCGGCAGTCGCTGACCATCCATCAGGACGAACATTTTCGCGGACGCCATACCGGCCTGACCTGTTCGGCGAGCCCGGTGTTCGATCCCCATGGCGAACTGCTGGCGGTGCTCGACGTGTCTTCGGCGCGCCACGATGTCTCCCGGCAAAGCCAGTTTCACACCATGGCCCTGGTCAATCTGTCGGCGAAGATGATCGAGAGCTGCTATTTCCTGCGCTACTTCGACAATCAATGGTTGTTGCGCTTTCATTTGCAGGCCGAATCCGTCGGGCTGTTCAGCGAAGGGCTGCTGGCGTTCGACGGAGAAGGGCGGATCAGTGCAGTCAACCAGAGCGCGCTGAACTTGCTGGGGCATATTCGCGGCGGCTTGCTGGGTAAGCCGGTAGAGGCGTTTTTCGACTGTTCGCTGGATGAGCTGCTCGGCCGCGCGAGTGTCAACGCCAGTGCCAGTTGGCCGTTGCGCACCCGAGACGGGCGAAGTCTGTTTGCCGTTTTGCGCGGGCAGCCACGCAGCATTCCGGTGCCTGTTGTGCAAAGCCCGGTACTTGCCGAACGTGCGCCGCTGTCAGACATCTGTCTCGGTGATACGGCGTTGCAAGAGGATTTTCGCAAGTCACTGAGGGTGTTCGAGCGCGACGTGCCGCTGCTGATCAACGGCGAAACCGGTTCCGGCAAAGAGGCATTCGCCAAAGCCGTGCACCAGGCCAGTCAGCGCTCAGAAAAAGCCTTCGTCGCCCTTAACTGCGCGGCCATTCCTGAAAGCCTGATCGAGAGTGAGTTGTTTGGCTATCGCGGTGGCAGTTTCACCGGTGCGCGCAAGGAAGGCATGCGTGGCAAGTTGCAGCAGGCCGATGGCGGAACACTGTTCCTCGACGAAATCGGCGACATGCCCCTGGCCCTGCAGACCCGGCTATTGAGGGTGTTGGAGGATCGACAGGTGGTGCCGATTGGCGGGGAGCCGGAGGCGGTCAACGTACGAATCATCAGTGCTACGCACCGTAATCTGTTGGAACGGGTGCAGGACGGCGGCTTTCGTGAGGATTTGTATTACCGGCTCAATGGGCTGGAAGTTGCGTTACCGGCGCTAAGGGATCGCAGTGATAAATCCCAATTGCTCGACTTCTTGCTGGAACAAGAGACGGGCGGTGAAGCGGTGCAGATCGATGCGGCAGCGCGTCAGGCGTTGCTGGGCTTCAACTGGCCGGGGAATGTGCGGCAATTGCGTAACGTGTTGCGCACACTGGCCGCGCTGTGTGAGAACGGGAAGATCGGGTGGGAGGATTTGCCAGCGATGATTCGACAGGCGCGGCCGGCGCCGGTGATGACTGTTGAAGCATCGTCGGATCATCCGCTGGACGATGCCGAACGGGTGGCGTTGTTGAATGCGCTGGAACACACGCGTTGGCACATGACGCATACCGCCGAGCAGTTGGGGGTCAGCCGAAATACGCTTTATAGAAAGCTGCGTAAACACGGCATCGCCCGCTAAATCGCGTCGCCCCCCATCGCGGGCAAGCCCGCTTCCACAGGATTTTCGGTGACCTGTGGGGGTGGGCTTGCCCGCGATGGCGTCTGTGAGACCGAAACACAAGGTGCGATTTTTCCCTCCCTACGCTAACCTGCGGCCATGTTTTACGAGGTCGACTATGCACATTCATATTCTGGGTATCTGCGGCACCTTCATGGGTTCGATGGCGGTTCTGGCCAAGGAGCTGGGCCATCACGTCACCGGTTCCGATGCCAACGTCTATCCGCCGATGAGCACACAGCTTGAAGCTCAAGGCATTGAGTTGACCCAAGGCTACGATCCTTCCCAGCTCGATCCGGCTCCGGATCTGGTGGTGATCGGCAACGCCATGTCACGCGGCAACCCGGCCGTCGAGTACGTACTGAACAAAGGCCTTCCTTACGTTTCCGGCCCGCAGTGGCTGGCCGATCACGTGCTGCAAGGTCGTTGGGTGCTGGCCGTTGCCGGTACTCACGGCAAAACCACCACTAGCAGCATGCTCGCCTGGGTGCTGGAGCACGCGGGCATGAGCCCCGGCTTCCTGATCGGCGGTGTGCCGCAGAATTTTTCGGTGTCGGCGCGTTTGGGCGGTACGCCGTTCTTTGTGATCGAAGCCGACGAATATGACAGTGCATTCTTCGACAAGCGTTCCAAGTTTGTTCACTACCGCCCGCGCACGGCGATCCTGAACAACCTTGAGTTCGATCATGCAGATATCTTCCCCGACCTGCCGGCTATCGAGCGACAGTTCCACCATCTGGTGCGGACCATTCCAAGCGAAGGCCTGGTGATCCATCCGACCACCGAACCGGCGTTGCAACGTGTCATCGACATGGGCTGCTGGACCCCGGTGCAAACCACCGGCGCGGGCGGCCAATGGCAGGTCAAGCTGCTCAGCGAAGACGGTTCGAAGTTTGAAGTGATGTTCGAAGGCGTCGCCCAAGGTGTGGTCGAGTGGGACATGACCGGCCAGCACAACGTCGCTAACGCATTGGCTACGTTGGCGGCGGCGCGTCACGTCGGCGTGGTGCCATCGATGGGCATTGCTGCATTGAGCGCGTTCAAAAGCGTCAAGCGCCGCATGGAAAAAGTCGCCGAAGTGCGCGGGATCACCATCTACGACGATTTCGCCCACCATCCGACCGCTATCGCCACCACCCTTGATGGCCTGCGCAAACGCATCGGCGACGCGCCGTTGATCGCGATCATCGAGCCGCGCTCCAACTCGATGAAGCTGGGCGCGCACCGAGACGGTTTGCCGGAAAGCGTGGTCGACGCCGATCAAGTGATCTGGTACGCACCCGCCAACCTCGGTTGGGACCTGGCCGGCACCGCCGCGCTGTGCACCGTGCCATCGATTGTCAGCGACTCGCTGGAAGGCATCATTGAGCGCGTGAAAAGCCAGGCGCAGCCCGGTACTCACGTCGTGATCATGAGCAACGGCGGCTTCGGCGGCCTGCACGGCAAACTCGCCGAGGCCCTGCGATGAGCAGTGGTCCGGATCGCGTCACGCTGGCCATGACCGGCGCTTCCGGCGCTCAGTACGGTTTGCGTTTGCTCGATTGTCTGATTCGTGAAGACCGCGAAGTGCACTTCCTGATTTCCAAGGCGGCGCAACTGGTGATGGCCACGGAAACCGACGTTACGCTGCCGGCCAAACCGCAGATGATGCAAGCCTTCCTCACTGAGTACACCGGTGCAGCGGCCGGGCAAATCAAGGTCTATGGCAAGGAAGACTGGATGTCGCCGGTGGCTTCGGGCTCCGGCGCGCCTGCGGCAATGGTGGTGGTGCCGTGCTCCACGGGGACGCTGTCGGCCATTGCGACCGGTGCCTGCAACAACCTGATCGAGCGTGCCGCCGACGTGACCCTGAAAGAGCGTCGTCAGTTGATTTTGGTTCCGCGTGAGGCGCCGTATTCGAGCATCCATCTGGAGCACATGCTCAAGCTGTCGAACATGGGCGTGACGATATTGCCGGCCTCGCCAGGCTTCTATCACCAGCCGCAGACGATTGATGACCTGATCGATTTTGTCGTGGCGCGGATTCTCAATCTGTTGAACATCCCGCAAGACATGCTGCCACGCTGGGGCGAACACCATTTGAGCAGCGATGAATAAGCTGCTGATTACTCTGCTGGCATTGCAACTGACGGGCTGCGCCACCGCGCGCACCCTTGATGCGGCCAAACCCGGAGCACCCCTGGTGTATGCGGGGACGCGTCTGGATTTGTACGCCATGAACGGCGGATGCTGCGCCAAGGACCGCTTTGGTGCAGACGCGCCGAGCTATCCCGGCGTTGATCTGCCGGCCAGCGCGTTGCTCGACACGCTGCTGTTGCCGTTGTCGGTGCTGACGGTAATCGGGGTGAGTTTTCAGGCGACGGGCGGGTTGTAGCAAGAGGCTATTGTGGCGAGGGAGCAAGCTCCCTCGACACAGATTTGCGGATTATTTACCGAGCTTGCGCAACTCATCCGACTCCACAATCCGCACTCCATCTTGCTCTTCCAGCGCCAACCGCCACATCGCGCGCGCCAGTTGGCAGGCTTCGATGCCGTGGTATTTGCCGGGGATCAGGCGTGACAGCGGACCGGCGATTTTCTCGCCCAGGCGTGGCGCGACACGATCACCCAGCAGCAGAGAAGGGCGGCAAATGGTCAGTTGCGGCCAGTCCTGCGCACGCAATGCGTGTTCCATCTCGCCTTTGACCCGGTTGTAGAAAACCGAGGATCTGCGATCGGCGCCCAAGGCGCTGATCACGATCAGGTGGCGTGCGCCCATTTCCCGCGCACGCTTGGCAAACGCCACGACCATGTCCAGGTCAACCGCACGAAACGCGGGTTCCGAGCCAGCCTGCTTGATGGTAGTGCCGAGGCAGCAGTAGGCAATGTCGACGCGACCTTGCAGCTGTGGAAGAAACACCTCCGGATCGCCGACAGGGTTTTCCAGGTGCGGGTGTTTGGCGAGTGGACGGCGTGAAGGGGCCAAAACCCTTGAGATCGTTGGCTCATTGAGCAGGCGATCCAGCAGATGTTCACCGGTCAGCCCGGTAGCTCCGGCAATCAAGACATGCTGAGGCGTCAAGTACATAGTGTTTCTCCCTTGATACTGTTCAGCTTAGTTGCTCTTTGTATCCTTGCTGTCGATAGAGACACTTTGTAGTGCTTTTCGTGCCTGCTGCTTGCGTAACAACTGCCAGTGAGAGAGGACGGTTTTCGGCGCCCAGATCTGCGGCTCGGAGGCTTCGAAGCTGTCGGCCAGTTCGCGCTCGGCGACGGTGGCCTTGGCCAGTTTGAAGGCTTGCTCCAGGTCATCGGTCTGGTTCAATGCCTGGGCGAACAATGCGTCGCCGAAGTAGGTGAAATTGGCTTCTTCGGCGCAGCCGAAGGACACACGGTCTGCCCGCGACGCGGTCATGATCAGGGTGCGCTCGTCCTTGAGAGCGGGAATGAAACCGCCGGAATAGCAGGACGAAATCACAATGATCTTGTCGCGATTTTTCAAGGGAGCAAGCACTGCGGCGAGTTCGTCGGCCGGCAGGTCGGCCAGCTCCATGCGCGGTTGATCGAGCACCAGTTGATGTTCGCTGGTGCCGTGGCTGGTCAGGTAAATGAAAATCAAGTCTTCCGGGCCGCTGCGCTCAGCCAGGGTAGCGGCAGCGCGGCGCAGGTTTTCCCGGGTAGCCATCGGGCGGTCCATTAGGTGGTCGCGGTGATTTACCAGGCGGATTTGCCCGAACGCGCCGAAGCGGCTGCTGAGCATGTTGCTGACGTAATCGGATTCGCGCAGGAACACGCTTTGCTTGCCGTCGCCGCCCAGGGTCAGGGTGTACAACTCGACGGCTGGAGTCGAGGCCGGCACGTTGAGCAGGGCGTCCTCGAGCAAGCGGCCTTGAGCCAGCAAGCCGAGCTCCAGGCTGTCAGGCAGCAGCTTGCCGTCGGCGTCACGTACGCGCTGGCCATTGAGCCATGTGCCGCTTTGCACGGTGCCGTCGGTGAGCACCAGCGTGCCGCGTCCCGAGTAACTGTCACTGTCAAATTGACCGGTGTAGAAGCTGCCGTCCGGCAGGTTCAATCGACCTTGGCCGGTGAAGCGCCAATCACTGAACTGGCCGGTGTAATGGCTGCTGTCGGAGCCGATCAACTCGCCCTTGCCGTTCAGGGATCCTTCCTTGAATTGACCGAGCCAGACATCGCCGTCGGCATTTTCGTAGCGGCCCTTGCCGTGCAGTTGATTGTTCTTGAAACCGCCGACATAGATGTCGCCGTCGGCGCTGTTGAAAGTCCCGTTGCCTTCCAGCTGACCGTTGACAAAGTGCCCGGTGAATTGATTGCCGCTGGCGTCGCCGCGCTGGCCTTCCCCGTTGGGTTTGCCGTGGGCGAACTGACCCTGGTACGAGCTGCCGTCATCGAGTTCGAGACGACCGAGCCCTGAATATTGATCGGCCTTGAATTCGCCGCGATAGCTCATGCCGTTTTCTTTGAGCGTGCCTTCACCCTCGCGCCGGCCGAGTTTGAAACCGCCGGTGTAGCTGCTGGCCGGTGTGGTCAGCGAGCCCTGGCCGTCGAACAGGCCCTGATTGAACAGCCCGCGATAGACCTCGCCATTGCTGCCATGCCATTCGCCCTGGCCGTGCCATTGCCCCTTGTCGAACTCGCCGGCGTACCAGCTGCCATTCGGATAGTCGATGCGGCCCTGGCCTTGCAGCAAACCATTGACCAGATCACCGCGATAGCGCCCGCCATCCGGCAGGCGGGCATCCGGGGGCAACAGCGATTCGCCGTCGCCGCAAGCAGTGAGCAAAAGGGTCAGGGCAAGGAGTGCAAGTGAGCGCATAGCGGGATCCGGGCAATTAGGCGAGCGAGTATGCCGCAGCTATGTGTCGTATATATAGAGAGGGGTGCGAAACAGCGTGAGCTGCTTCGCATCCGCGAGGGTTACACGAAACAGAGGGACAGGGGTTCTGCGATATAGGCCGGTTTGTCCGAGCCTTCTATCTCAAGGGTGGTAGTTGCTTTGAGCAGCCATTGACCGGGTTTTTTCTCGATGACGTCGGTCAAATCAACTTTGAGGCGCACTTTCGAATTGACCTTGACCGGTTGAATAAAACGCACGCTGTCGAGGCCGTAGTTGACCACCATCTTCACGCCTTCGGGCATGACGAGGATGTCTTCCATCAACTTCGGGATCAGTGACAGCGACAGGAATCCATGTGCGATGGTGCTGCCAAATGGCGTTTGCGCGGCTTTGACCGGGTCGACATGAATAAACTGATAGTCACCTGTGGCTTCTGCGAACAGGTTGATCCGCTCCTGATCGATGGTGAGCCATTCGGAACGTCCGAGTTCCTTGCCGACATAATCTTTGAGCTCTGCAACGGGAACCTGGGGCATTGAGACTCTCCTTGTGTTTCATCGGATTTATAGTTTTTCGGGTGGGGGGATTTGACCTCCCTGCGAACCACTGTAGATCAACATGGCCGATTGCTCCGGTCAACTGACCATGCTTTTGGCGAATGCCGATCCATAGCGTTGACGTGCTTATAATACGCGGCCCCTTTTTGGGTGGGGCGAGCGCGGGAGATGCCGGATGTTGTTACGTGGCCTGACCTGGCTGGTGCTGTTCCAATTGCTGGGCACAGCCATCAACCACTTGTTTTTACCGGTGCTGCCGGGGCCGATTGTCGGCTTACTGCTGTTGCTGGTGTATCTGATTTCACGCGGGCAAGTCGGCGAACCGCTGAGCCTGGCGGCCAGCAGCCTGCTGCGGTACTTGCCGTTGCTGCTGGTGCCGCCGGCCGTGGGCGTGATGGTGTACGCCAAGGATATTGCCGCCGATTTCTGGGCCATCGTCGGTGCGTTGGTGTTGTCGCTGCTGCTGTCCATGGCGTTTGCCGGGGTGCTGATGCAACGCATGGTCAAGCGCCATGCCCATCGCGGAGATGACCAATGACCCTTGATTGGCACGGCGCACTCGACTCGGTGATCCATCATCCGCTGTTCGGCATCGGTATTACATTGGGTGCTTATCAACTGGTGCTGGCGGCTTTTGAGAAAACCCGCTGGATCTTTTTGCAGCCGGTGCTGGTCTCCATGTTGGTGGTGATCGGTGTCCTGCTGACCTGCGGCCTGACCTACGCGGAGTACCGCAAGAGCACCGAGATCCTCAGCATCCTGCTCGGACCCGCAACGGTTGCACTGGCCGTGCCGCTGTACCTCAATCTGCGAAGGATTCGGCAGTTGTTCTGGCCGATATTTACTACGCTGGTGATAGGTGGCGTGGTGGCCACGGGCATGGGCGTGTTGCTGGGGTGGTGGTTCGGTGCCGAGCACATGATCCTGATGACCATGGCGCCGAAGTCGGTAACGTCGCCGATTGCCATGCTGGTGGCCGAGCAGATCGGTGGTGTCGCGGCGCTGGCGGCGGTGTTCGTGTTGATCACTGGCGTGATCGGTGCGATCTTCGGCCCTGGTCTGTTGACGCGGCTCGGTGTGCGCAGCCCGGAAGCGCGCGGCATGGCATTGGGAATGACGGCCCATGCGGTCGGCACTTCGGTAGCCCTGCAGGAAAGTGAAGAGTGCGGCGCCTTTGCGGCGCTGGCGATGAGTCTGATGGGTGTGGCCACAGCGGTGTTCCTGCCGTTGGCGGTGTCGATGGTGGTGTAAGGAAATGTCTATGAACTTACCGCTTTTCCCGCTGAACACGGTGCTGTTTCCTGGCTGCATCCTCGACTTGCAGATCTTCGAAGCGCGCTACCTGGACATGATCGGCCGCTGCATGAAACAGGGCGGCGGCTTCGGTGTGGTGTGCATCCTCGACGGCGAAGAAGTCGGCATCGCGCCGGCAGGGTATGCCTTGGTGGGGTGCGAAGCGCGGATCACCGATTTCAAACAGCAGGACAACGGCTTGCTGGGTATTCGGGTGCAGGGCGGGCGCCGTTTCCAGGTTTTGCGCACCGAGGTTCAGCGTGATCAGTTGACCGTCGCTGAAGTCGAATGGCTGGAAGACGAACCCGAGCAACCCTTGCAGGACGAGGACGCCGACCTGGTTGCGTTGCTCAAGGCCTTGGCCGAACACCCGATGGTCGAGGCCCTGAACATGGGGACCGAGGCAACCGGGCAGCAGTCGCTGGCCAATCAACTGGCGTACCTGCTGCCATTTGCCGAGGTCGACAAGATAGACCTGCTGCAACTCGACGATCCGCAGCAACGGCTGGATGCGATTCAGGCGTTGCTGGATGAGTTGCAGGGTGAGTTGTTTGCCTGATCAGTAGGCATACCGCAACAACGTATGTGGCAAATGCCGCAACACAAAGAACCCGAACAACGCCACCAGTACTGGCAGCACCAGCCACCAGACCTTGGGTGGCATGGCATTGAGTGGCGCCTTGCGCTGAGTCAGCCACAAGCTCGCCGCACACACGGCCGCCGCCAGCATCGCACCCGCCAGTACATCCGTCGGCCAATGCGCGCCCAGATACACCCGCGACAGGGAAATTGCCAGCGCGGGCAAGCAGCCCAGCATCAACCAGGTCAGGCGCATCCGTGGCGGTTGCCCTCGGCCCGCCAGTACGGCGAGGGTCAGGAACAGCGCGAAAGAGCCGGAGGCGTGACCGCTGGGCATGCTGTAACTGGTCAACGGATCACTCAACACTTCCGGGCGCAGGCGGGCGAAAAAGTGTTTGGTTGCGGTGTTGGCCAGCGCGGTGCAGAGCAGGGTGCTGCCGGCGAAAATCGCCTGGCGCCATTGCCGCGCAATCAGCAAAAGGCCGGTCAGCAGCGCGCTGAATACCAGCATGTTGCGAAATTCGCCAATCAGTGTGAAGACGACGGCGACTTCGTCGAGCATCGGGCCGCGGTGTTCCTGCACCAGGGTCATTACGCCTTGATCGAGTGCGGTCAGGTGCGGGTAGCCGATGAACAGTCCCACCAGAATCAGAAAACTCATGCCGGCAATCAGCGTCGTCGCCTGGCGATGGCGGCGCAGACTGCTGGTGACGCTCAAGCCCACCAAGACGGCAATACTGCCTGCGACGATCCCGGCTTCAGGCCAGAAACCTTCCGGCAGTGGCAGGCGAATCGCCGCCCCTGTGGCCCAACCGGGTAGCAAATAGGCAACACTCCAGCCAGCGGCGGCCAACACGCTGACTGCGGCAAAGCGCGGAAACGGCATGTCGAACATCCCGGCGACCATCGGCAGCATCGGTCGCAACGGCCCGATGAAGCGCCCGACCAGCAGGCTGGCGATGCCATAGCGTTGGAAATAGGACTCGGCGCCGGCGATCCACTCGGGGTGATGACGCAACCCCGGCAAACGACGGATATTCTGGTGGAAGTGCCGGCCGACGAAGTACGAAACAATGTCACCCAGCACACCGGCAACGAACCCCAGCAACAGCGTTTCACTCAGTGACAACGCACCGCTCCCGGCCAATACCGCCACAGCAAACAGCAACACTGTGCCGGGTACGATCAGTCCGGCAATTGCCAGGCATTCCACAAAAGCCACGATGAACACTGCTGCAGCCAGCCATTGCGGATTAGCCGCCAACCAGCCGGTCACGCTATCGAGCCATGGGCCCATAAAAAACAACTCCATCGAACGTTCAATTGGCCACAGGTGGGCAAATACAATTTAAGCAACACCACAGAATCCCTGTGGGAACTGCTTTGCATCAAGATTTCGCTACTGTCATGGCAGCAAAAAATAATCGCGACCTTCGACCTGTCCCCGGCGCAGAGGGTTGCGTGTGCAATACGGCGCGTAGGCCGCATCGACAAAGCGGTACATCAAGTGTTCATCGCGTCCGTGAGGGATGCCCAGGCGCGTGGTCTGGATGATGTGGGTGGGCGCCGGGCCGATGTCTTCGACCAGCAGCACGTCGTGGTCGAAGCGCTTGGCATCCCAGACCGGCACCTTCAAACCCAGCGACTTGCAGAGCAATGTTTGCCCGGCACACAGCTTTTGCGAGGGACGAGGGCGGCCCTGTGCATCGGGGTTGTTCAGCAGCATTTGCGCCAGACTCGCCGGCCCGCTCAATTCATCGACCCATGGATAGGCCGATTTGATCAGCACCGCGTTGCCGGGGCCTTGGGCGCTGAAGTTCAGGGAGTCGCCGCCGCGGGCGTAATACATATAGATGTGGCCGCCATCCAGAAACAAAGCCTTACGCTTTTCTGTGTAGCCGAGGGAGGCGTGACTGCCTTTTTCTTCGAAGTAATAGGCTTCGGTCTCGATAATCCGGGCGCTGAGCCACAGGTCGCCGACTCGATGGCGGATGACTTTACCGAGTAGATCCCGGGCCAGCGTTTGCGCGTCGCGGTCGAAAAACGCATCCGGGAGCCCGGTGGGCCGGCTCGCAGCGGACGCTCGAACAGTCAGGTTGGACATGATGAACGGCGTTTATCAGGGCTGATAGAGCGGTGATGATAACAATTTGCAGCTTAATCACGGCTGAACGTCGGCAAATTGCTCTTGATTTCGACCATCCGCCCGTCACCGCTGTTAGTCGGGGGACGCGACAGCTATAATCTGCCGCTTTACTCTTTACCAAGACCTTAGCAAAGACCACTCCAGACCATGACTGAGTCCGTTCTTGACTACATGACCCGCCTGGGCCGCGCTGCTCGCGAAGCCGCTCGCGTCATCGGCTGTGCCAGCACCGCGCAGAAAAACCGCGCCTTGCAAGCCGCCGCTGATGCGCTGGACGCTGCACGCGCCGAGTTGACGGCGGCCAATGAACTGGATTTGGCCGCTGGTCGGGCCAATGGTCTTGAACCGGCCCTGCTGGAGCGTCTGGCGCTGACCCCGGAACGCATCGACGGCATGATCGTCGGTTTGCGCCAGGTAGCTGCATTGCCGGACCCGGTAGGCGCGATCCGCGACATGAGTTTCCGTCCGTCGGGCATCCAGGTTGGAAAAATGCGCGTGCCGCTGGGCGTGATCGGGATCATCTACGAATCCCGTCCCAACGTGACCATCGATGCCGCCAGCCTGTGCCTCAAATCCGGCAATGCAACCATCCTGCGTGGCGGTTCCGAGGCGATCCACTCCAATCGCGCCATCGCCGCCTGCATCCAGCGCGGCCTGGCTGAAGCCGAACTGCCTGGCGCTGTGGTGCAAGTGGTCGAAACCACCGATCGTGCCGCCGTTGGCGCGCTGATTACCATGCCGGAATACGTCGATGTCATCGTGCCCCGTGGTGGCCGTGGCCTGATCGAGCGCGTCAGTCGTGACGCCCGCGTGCCTGTCATCAAGCACCTGGATGGTATTTGCCACGTCTACGTCAGCCCTCACGCCGATCTGGCGAAAGCCCAGCGCATTGCGTTCAACGCCAAGACCTACCGTTATGGCATTTGCGGCGCGATGGAAACGCTATTGGTCGATCAAAGCGTTGCCAAAGATTTCCTGCCATCGATGGCTGCCCAGTTCCGCGAAAAAGGCGTCGAGCTGCGCGGTTGCGAGCGCACGCGGGCGATTATCGATGCTGCGGCGGCGACCGAAGACGACTGGACCACCGAATACCTGGCACCGATTCTGTCGATCCGCGTGGTCGACGGCCTCGATCAGGCCATCGACCACATCAATCGGTACGGCTCCCATCACACCGACTCGATCGTCAGCGAAAACCTCGCTGATACCCGGCGTTTTGTGGCGCAAGTCGATTCATCGTCGGTCATGATCAACACGCCGACATGCTTCGCCGATGGCTTTGAATACGGATTGGGTGCCGAGATTGGCATTTCTACTGATAAGCTGCACGCCCGCGGCCCGGTGGGCCTCGAAGGTTTGACGTGCGAGAAGTACATCGTGGTCGGTGATGGCCAGTTGCGCGGCCAGGCGTCGGTCTGACTTGAGCGACCTCGCCCCGACAACCCCAGCCACCGCCGACACGCCTCAACCTCGGCGCATTGGCATGCTGGGCGGCACGTTCGACCCGGTGCACATCGGCCATTTGCGCAGTGCGCTGGAAGTCGCCGAGTCGCTGGCGCTCGATGAGTTGCGTCTGACACCCAGTGCCAGGCCTCCGCATCGTGATACGCCGCAAGTGTCGGCAAAAGACCGTCTGGCGATGGTCGAGTGCGCGGTGGCCGGTGTGGCGCCGTTGGTGGTGGACGCCCGCGAATTGCAGCGGGACAAACCGTCCTACAC
>Ga0157370_10005606_pt1 | contig 14053 bp, 13 predicted proteins | sample C35metaG_FD_113463 | JGI IMG/M metagenome (GOLD analysis project Ga0157370, IMG submission 113463) | Corn rhizosphere microbial communities from Kellogg Biological Station, Michigan, USA - C3-5 metaG | ecosystem: Host-associated > Plants > Roots > Rhizosphere > Soil | place: USA: Michigan...
ACCTCGAAGCCGGCTTCGAAGGCAATTTCCGGCGGAGGCGCGCAATGAGGCGCGGATTACGGGTTGGGCTCGCGCGGGTTGGGCTCGCGCGGGTTGGGATCGGGAGCGCTCTGATTATTCTCATGTCTCAGGTTTCCGGCGCGGCGGCGCCGCGCATGGTTCAGCTTTCGGATAAATCTCCGCTGGTGACGATCCGGCTGGTGTTTACGACCGGGGCAGCATCGGATCCCGCCGGCAAATATGGCGCGGCGCATCTGACGTCACTGATGCTGAGCCAGGGCGGGACGCGCGGCATGACGTACCGGCAGATCGTGGATGCGATGTATCCGATGGCGACTTCCGTTCACGCGTATTCCGATAAGGAAATGACGACATTTATCGGGGAAACGCATGTCGATAATCTCGATAAATTCTACGGCCTGATGCGCGACATGATTCTGAATCCGGGCTGGCGCGCGGACGATTTTTCGCGGCTGAAGGACGATGCGATCAACGAATTGCGCGTTTCGCTTCGGGGAAACAACGATGAAGAACTGGCGAAGGAAGAGATGTACAACCTGATCTACGCTGCCTCTCCATCCGGGGCCGTCCATCCGTACGGACATGCGGATCTGGGGACGGCTTCCGCGCTCGATGCCATGACGATCGCGGATCTTCAGAGTTTCTACAAGAACCATTACACGCAGGCGAATCTGATTATCGGTCTGGCGGGAGGATACCCGGCCGCGTTCGCAGAGCGCGTGAAGCGCGATTTCAGCGCGCTGCCGGAAGGGGCGGCGGATCGTTTCGATTTACCGGCGCCCGCGCCGATAGAAAAAAATCGGGCAACTTTGATCGAGAAGGACACGCGATCGGTGGCGTGGTCGTTTGGTTTTCCGATTGACGTAAAGCGGGGCGATCCGGATTTCGCGGCGCTTTCGGTGATGCAGTCGTGGCTCGGCCAGCACCGCTCGGAGAACCGGCTGTATGACCGGATTCGAGAAATCCGGGGCATGAATTACGGGGATTACGCGTATATCGAGTATTTCCCGCGCGGCATGTTTCGCTTCGAGCCTGAGCCGAATCTGGCGAGGCATCAGCAGATTTTTCAGATCTGGATCAGGCCGGTAGAACCGCAGAACGCTGCATTCTCGCTGCGGCTCGCGCTGTATGAACTGGACCGGCTGGTGAAGAACGGGATGAGCCAGGAGGATTTCGAGCGGACGAGGTCGTTTCTCGGGAAGTATGTAAACGTTTTGACGAAGACGAAATCCGCGGAGCTGGGGTATGCAATCGACAGCGCATATTACGGGATACCGAATTACAACGCGTACATGAAAGCGGCGCTGGCGAAATTGACGCTCGAAGATGTGAACCGGGCGATTCGAAAGCATCTCAGGTCGGAGAATCTGCAGATTGTGGGGGTGGCGAAAGACACTGCGGCGCTCGAGGCGCAGCTCACGAATGGCGAGCCGACGCCGGTGCATTACAACTCAGCAAAGCCGCAGGACATTGTCGAGGAAGACAAGGTCGTGGAGAAATGGCCGCTGCGGCTCAAGCGCGAGGATGTGTCGGTTGTGCCGGTGGATCAGGTGTTCGAAAGGTAAGGCGCGCGCTACGCCAGCACGCAGGAGATCTTTTTCGAAGCGGTCGGGAATTTCCCGATGTTCGCGCCCAGTACGTCATCGGCGATGGTGAGGTAGAGATCGCCGGCGGTATCCATCACTCGGGAGTGCATACCCGTTGCCAGCCGTCCGGCGTGGCCGGCCACGATCATGGCCATGCCGCTGGCTTTGTGTGAGTTGGCTTCGGCATGCTCGTGCACGAAGAGGATGCAGGAGCGGTCGAGCACATTGCCGTCGCCCTCGGGAGTCGATTTCAACTTTGCAATCAGATAAGCGAACTCTTCCACGTGCCAGCGGCAGATATCGCGGAGAATTCGCTGGCCGTCTGCCCCTTCACTGCCGGGAGCTTTGCCACCGGCGTGGGTGTAATCGTGGTGGCGGGCAGCCGTTAATCCAAGCCAGGGGAAACGCGACAGGCCCTGCCCTTTGGTGAGCATGTAAGAGGCAACGCGGGTTTGCCTTGTGACCAGAGCGTGCGCGAGCAGATCGCTTTGCAGCTTCGCGATGCGAGGCCAGTCTTTCATATCGCCGTCATAGTCCGGGGGATCGATTTTGCGGTATTGGGGCGGCAGGCCGGCGATAGCGCGTTCCACGTCTCGGATGGCCGAGAGTTGCTCTTCGACGCGCAGATAGTCGTCCTGCGGCAATTCCTTTTTCAACGCCAGGCTATCGTCGCGAACGGCATCGAGGACGCTGCGTTTGCGATTTACCCAGCCCTCTTCGCGGGCTCCGAATACGCGGTCGAAGAGGTGGTTGGGCAACATTTCCGGCGGCAGCGGGCGATCGTAACCGGCCCAGCTCATATTGCGCTGGATGCTTTCACCGAAAGATTCCTGGGAGACGCCGATCTGGAGCGAGCGGAAGCGCGAATCGCCACCGATCTTCGAAGCGATGACCTGATCGATGGAGGGGCCGCCGGCGCCGTGGCCGGTGAACGGCGTGCAGGTGGTGATGCCGCTAATGGCTTTGTGATGGCCATTGCCGGGACCTGCGGCTGCCGCCATCGGGTTGTCAATGCCGGTGATGACGTGGATGTCATCGCGAAAGCGCGCGAGAGGCGCAAGGCAGGGCGACATGACGTAATCGCGTCCAACGCCCTGGGGTATCCAGTAACGCTCAGGGATACCGTTGCCGTTGAACCAGAAGACAAAGCGGGTTTCAATGGGCGATTCGGCGGCTTTCCCGGCGGCGGTTTCCGCGGCATAAGCGGTACCGGACGAATTGAACATCGTCACCAGCGGAGGCAGGCCGATGCGGATGGCGGCTCCGGCGAGCGTGGCGCCTTTCAGAAATCGCCGTCTGGATACACGGGACCGCTTAATGATTACGTGCGACATTCGCCTCCTTCGCGGGCCCCGACACAGTTGCCGCCGGGAATTCGCGGTTGATCGCCATGCTTATTATAAGATCCTGAAACCGGAACCCGGAAGCGCCAAAGTCCTTTAAAGCATGCGCCAGAACGGGCCGATCGCCGGGCGTTTCCAGCCTGCCCGCGACATATCGAAAGTACTGTTTGACGACGCATTCCTGACAGACCGGGCTCTTCGCCAGGATTGCGCCCAATTGCTTCGGGGATGAGAAGTTCGAGTCGGGAATGCCGGCGACTTTACCGGTGGTATCGAGATCCACTGAAACGGTCTTCGTGACTTTGGCGAACTGGCCAGTGCCGCGGAACAGGATGGTCAGTTTTTCCCGGCGAGCGCCGACGGCGTCGAATTTTTCGAAGCCGAAGCCGATGGGATCGATGAGGCTATGACACGTCGCGCAGGTGGGATTGGTGGTGTGCGCGGCCATGCGCTCGCGGTTGGTTTGGGGCTGGTCTTCGGAAACCGGCGGCAGGTTTGTATTGACTCCAGGCGGCGGATCGGGAACGTGCTGGCACAGGAACTGTTCCCGGACAAACAGGCCGCGCGCCGTGGGCGATGTCTCTTCGGGCTTCGCGGTGAGCGCGAGAAAAAGGCCCTGGCCGAGGATGCCGGCTCGCTCTGAATTCGCCGGGAACGCGGTGCGCTGGAACTCGGACTCCGGCGCCGGAACACCATAAAGCTTCGCGAGATCGGCATTCATGTAGCCGTAAGGCGCGGTGAAAAGCTCCATGAAATTCCTGTCGTTCCAGACAAGATCCGCGATGAATGCGCGCGCTTCTTCGGTCATCGCATAGAGCGTGTCCGGCGTGAATTCGCGGAAGGCGACGCGGTCTTTGGTGGCCGTGAGGGCGCGATCGAAGCGCAGCCATTCGGCGGCGAACTCGTCGATGGCCTGCCTGGCGCGAGGATCTTTCAGCATGCGACGCGCCTGATTTTCGATTCCGGCCGGGCTATTAAGATTACCGCGGGCCGCCGCGTCGAACAGTGCCTGATCCGGCATCGAATCCCAAAGCGCGTAGGAGAGGCGCGCGGCGGCCGCCCAGGGTTTCCATGCGGGGTTCTTCGTGTCTTCGATGTGGAAGAGGAAGTTCGGGGACTGGAGCATGGCCTCGACCACGATCCGGGCTCCGGCCGCGAAGTTCACCTGCTTTGCGAACAAGGCATCGTAGCGCGAGAGTTCGTCCGGCTTCAGCGGCCGCCGGAACGCACGCAGGCCGAAGCCGCGGATGAATTCGGCTCTACAGCGAACGGAGGGTTTACAGGGTACGAGCGCCGGGGGCATCCCGCTTTTGAATGCCGCGGCTGCGAGTTTCTCGGCTGCCGCGCCATAGGCGTCCATGAGGATGGGCGAGATGCTCTGCGACTGGTATTGGTCTTTGAAACCATTGACGAAATCTTCCGGGGGAAAGCCGTTCGCGGGCAGGGAGCGATCGCCGAGAAGATCCCGGACGGTGTTGTTGTATTGGGCGTGAGTGAGGCGGCGGAACTCGACAAACGGCGGCTTGAGCGAGGAGACCGGCGCACCGTCAGAGTTGGCCTGCGGGGCCAGCGTGGCGAGATGATTCACCCAAGCGATGAGCTTTGCTTCCTCCGGCGAGCCGGGCTTGATGCGCTGGCCACCGGAGTGGGGGATGCGGTTTGTGGGTTTGCGGATCAGAAGCGATTGCGCGGGATTGGCGCGATCGACGAGAATCCCGAGAGAATTGCCGAAAGCCTCGATTTCGGCCGGCGTGGCGTTCGCGTCGGGAAAATGCAGGCGAGTTCCGGAGGCGACGCCATCCGGGTTGTGACACATGGGGCAACCCGCGGCTTTGAATACCGGGTAGAGAGTCGCGCCGAAAGACGGGGCTGATTCGGCGGCCACAGCGTTCAAGCCGAACGCGAGAGTCAGGAAGCTGAGGAGAAACCGCACTCCGAGAGGATTGTATCAGCGGGATGTGGATCCAACGGACGTAAATCCCGGCTGAGTGCGATGGTTCCGTTGTTCGCGATCACCGTTACATTCACGACAGGGGAGGTGACGTACAGCGGGTCTACTACCGCCCGGAAATTCATTTGAAATATGCCCAGGGCCGCGCCTGCATACGTGACGGGAGGCATGACGCTGCCGATGGCGATTGCGCAACAGGAATAATTCTTCGCGGCCCTTGCGATTTGTCCTGAATAGCCGGGATAAGGAACAGGAGGATTCACTCCAGTGACCCAGATATTGACATACGAGCCGGCAGGCTCGGGATTGGAGCTCGAGTTCAAGGTCCCATCCTGATTGACCGCGACTGCGGTTCCATCTGGATTGCGAAAGACCTCAGAAATGGCGGGCACGATGGTCAAGTTCAAAGGCGGAGTATTTCCGGCTGGCGTGCTTACAGACAGAGTTGCGCTTTGATAGACCCCGAACGGGACAACTGCGTTGATTTGGGAGTCGGAAGATACAGCAAAGGGAGAAAGCCAAAGTTTTGTGCGGCAGGTTGCCGGAAGTATCGGGCGTGGCGTTGTGGAGAGGGAAATCGGACGAAGAAGTCGAGCCGCCGACATAGATGTTGCTGCGGCGTCGATTACTATACCGGCGACGGAATTCGAGCCGGTTCCGGAAATGACCCGGAAGAATACCGTGACGCCAGCAGAATCGAGCTTCATTACGAACGCTTCCGAGTTTTGACACAGGGTTCGCGTTCCGGCGAGGTAAGTGTTCCCCGAGGAGTCAGCTGCGATTCCAGAGATCTGGTATGGAACGCCGCCGCCTCCAATAAACGAATTGTGAAGTAACCCCGTACTTGCAGGAATCAGGTATGGTTCGGTACCTTCTGGTGGGCTCTTTGATTCCGCCGGGCGTGCGCGCTGCGACTGCAGACGGCTCAGGAATACTCCCCAAGCTATGCTTGTGTCCAGGACCGCCCATGATCCAACTTACAATCAATGGCAAAGCGCGTCGCTTCGATGGCGACCCGGAAATGCCTCTTCTGTGGTTCCTGCGGGATGAGCTTCAGCTCACCGGCACCAAGTTCGGTTGCGGCATGGGGCTGTGCGGCGCGTGCACGGTTCACGTGAACGGGGAAGCAGCCCGCAGCTGCCTTACTCCGATGAGCGCCGCGGCCGGCAAAACCGTCACGACCATTGAAGGCTTATCGGCAACCGGCTCTCATCCTCTGCAAAAGGCGTGGGAAGAGGCGAACGTCCCGCAGTGCGGGTACTGCCAGAGCGGCCAGATCATGCAGGCAGCGGCGATGCTGAAAGCGAAACCGCATCCGACGGATCAGGACATCGATTCGGCAATGTCCGGCAACATTTGCCGCTGCGGAACTTATCAGCGCATTCGGCAGGCAATCCGGATGGCGGCGAATGGAGGCAAAGCATGAGCGCGGTACAAACGCTTCCGGTTTCGCGCCGCGGGTTTCTCGGGGGTGTGTTCTCGGCGGGGGCGCTGGTGATCGCGGCTCCGGTACTCTCCCCGGCTCTGCGGGCACAGCAGGCTTCACGCACCGGCACGAACAACATCTGGCAGCCGAACGTGTATCTCGGGGTCGAGCCGGACGGAACGGTAAAGATCGTGGCGCACCGGTCTGAAATGGGTACCGGCTGCAAAACCGGCCTGCCTATGATCGTCGCGGACGAGCTCGAAGCCGACTGGAACAAAGTGACTATCGTCCAGGCCCCAGGCGACGTAAAGTATGGCTCGCAGAACACTGACGGCTCCTGCTCGGTGCGCGATTTCTATGACACCTTGCGTATGGCCGGAGCTTCCGCGCGGAACATGCTGGAGCATGCGGCGTCAGAGAAGTGGGGCGTTCCCGAAGAGGAATGCCAGGGACGCAACGGGTTCGTGGTGCACGCGAAGAGCGGTCGCAGACTTTCTTATGGCGAGCTGGTACCTCTGGCTTCTTCCGCGACGGCGCCCGTTCAGAATGCCGTTCGCCTGAAGAAGCCGGACCAGTTCCGGTATATCGGAAAGGACATGCCGATCGCGGATTTGCACGGCCTGGTGACCGGGAAATCGGTTTTTGGAATCGATGCGCGGATGCCGGGAATGGTGTACGCCGCGATCGCGCGACCGCCGGTGCTCGGTAACACCCTGAAAGGCTGCTATGACAGTGATGCGAAGCAGGTGCGCGGGGTGGAGCAGGTAGTGATGCTCGATCTGGCAAAGCCGCCCTACGGCTTCAAGGCGCTGGGCGGCCCCGCGGTGATTGCGAATAATACGTGGGCCGCGCTGCAGGGCCGGAAAAAGCTGAAAGTGGAATGGAACCCGAGCGAGCACGCCAGCTACGATTCGGCCACTTATAAGACTCAGCTGATCGCAACTTCGAAGAAGCCCGGGCGCGTGGTTCGCGAAACGGGTAACGTGGATGCCGAGTTCGGCAAAGGCGGAACGATCCACGAGGCCTCTTATTACACGCCGATGCTGGCGCACGCATCGATGGAGCCGCCGGCCGCGGTGGCTTCTTATAAAGACGGCAAGGTTGAAACGTGGGCGGCCACGCAGAATCCGCAAGCCGTGCAGGACACAGTTGCCAAAGCGCTCGGCATCAAAAGCGAAGACGTGCTTTGCCACGTGACGCTGCTCGGCGGAGGGTTCGGCCGCAAATCAAAGCCGGATTATGTTGCCGAGGCCGCGCTGCTTTCGAAGCAGGTGGGCAAACCGGTGAAGATCGTCTGGAGCCGCGAAGACGACATTCAATTCGATTACTATCATTCGCCGGCCGCGATGTACATCAAAGCCGCTACGAATGATAAGGGAGTACCCACCGCGTGGCTGCAGCGCAGTGTTTTCCCACCGATCGCTTCGCAGAATAATCTCGCCGAGCAATATGGCGGATCACAGCTCGGGATGGGATGGTATGACATCCCGTACCCGATCCCGAACCTTCGGGTAGAGAATGGCCCGGCGCAGGCGCATGTGCGGATCGGGTGGTTGCGCTCGGTTTCGAATATTTACCACGCGTTCGCTGTTCAATCTTTTACGGATGAGCTTGCGGCTGCGGCCGGCCGGGACCGGGTGCAGTACCTGCTTGAAATTCTCGGCGAGCCGCGAACGCTGACACTGAGCAAGGAAGGGCTGAAGGGACCGGCGCGGGAAAATCCGAAATTTCCCTTCGACACGGGGCGGCTGCGCAATGTGATCGAAGTGGTAGCGAAAAACTCGGGATGGGCAAACCGGAAACCGGGGAGCGGACGAGCGCTCGGATTCGCGGCTCATCGCAGTTTTCTGACTTATGTGGCGGCGGTGGCCGATGTGGAAGTGAGCGATGGGAATATTCGCATTCACCGTGTGGATATCGCGCTCGATCCGGGCCGCGTGATCAATCCGGACCGCGTGAAATCGCAGTTTGAAGGCGCGGCGGTGTTCGGAACCAGCATCGCGCTCATGGGCGAAGTTACGGCGTCCGGTGGGCGCGTGCAGCAATCGAATTTCAACGGCTATCCGGTAACGCGCATGAACCAGGCGCCGCGTGAAACGCATGTGCATATCGTGCAGAGCGACGCGCCGCCCGCGGGTGTCGGCGAACCGGGCGTGCCGCCGATTGCGCCGGCGATCTGCAATGCCATCTTCGCAGCGACCGGGAAGCGGATTCGGGAATTGCCCATCGGCAAGCAACTCAGCACGTTACCGGCGAGGCCTACAGGCCGAAGGTCTGGTTGAGCAGAGCGGCCAGGCGGTAACCGGCTTTCGTAAGCTGCTGCTCGATAACCGGCTCGACTTCCTCGAAGTATTCGTTCGAAATCGAGATGTGCAGGGCAGCTACTTTTTCGCGTTCGAGAGCGCAATCCGCGCTGCTGTTCGGACTCTCGACCGGAATTTGCGGGCGCAGATAGCTATAGGCGATCTCCGCGATCGCGTGCCCCTCCCATGCCCAGGCAAGCGCATCGATCCTGGGCTGTCCCCATTCGGTCCAGTATTCCGCGTGCTTGCGGTCGAGAGCAGCGCTGAACTGGGATTGAGTCTGGTGGGTGCGTTCGAGCTCGCGCTGGATCAGCTTGTAATCCCAAACGGCGTGGAGGTTGGCGGGGCGGCTTTCGGCGAAGAACGTGAGCGCCGTGCAGTTGCCGCCGCGATCGTTGTTATCCATGTCGTGCAGCGGCTGGTGAAGGTCGCCGATCAAGTGGATGACGTACCGGAGAGCTTTGGCGCGGTCCGCCTCCGGACGGGACGCGTCGCGCAGAATGCCCCATTCGTACGAGATTGCGTTCACGATGCAGCCGGTGCGGTCCTTCAGTGGGCGGGGAGGATCGACAGGGGCGCACCACGCATGGATGGAGGGTTGGCGGCGATTCACGGAGAGCGGGATGTCGACGTAATGCCACTGCGTCGTTCGCTCGATGTTTCTCGCATCATCGGCCCATGTGGACGCGTCCGCCATGAGGTCGTCGGGGCGATCCCGGCAGAAGCGTGAGAGCGATGGATCGATCGGATTCCCGCCGAGAAGCTGGTCGACGCTGGCGGAAGCGGCGCTGCTCAGATGGGCGCGGGCAATGAGCGCGATCATCTGGTGACCTTCGCACCCCCATCCGAACATCGGACCGGCGATAAAAGGAAGAAACGCCGCGATCCGGAACAGACGGGCCGCGGCGTCGAAATACACTAAAGGCCTTTTTTGGCGAGGAACACGGCCAAATCGTTCACGCGGCACGAATAACCCCACTCATTGTCGTACCAGGAGATGACTTTGACCAGATTGCCGTCCAGCACCTTCGTCATCTGCGCGTCGACGATGGAGCTGTTGGGATTGTGCAGCATGTCCATCGAGACCACCGGGTCTTCGGTATAGGCCAGAATTCCTTTGAGCGGACCATCCGCGGCCGATTCGAGGGCCTGATTCACTTCCTTATCCGAAGTCGCTTTTTCGGTGACTGCGACCAGATCGACAACCGAAACATCGGGCGTGGGAACCCGCATCGAGAAACCATCGAGCTTGCCCTTCAGTTCAGGCATAACCAGACCGATGGCCTTCGCGGCGCCCGTGGTGGTGGGAATGATGTTCATAGCCGCAGCGCGGGCGCGACGCAGATCCTTGTGGGGGAAATCGAGGACGTTCTGATCGTTGGTGTAGCTGTGGATCGTGGTCATCGACCCCTTGAGAAGCTTGAATTTCTCATGCAGCACCTTCACGACAGGCGCAAGACAATTCGTGGTGCAGGACGCGTTGGAAATGATGTTGTGCTTCGCCGGATCGTAGGCGCCCTCATTCACCCCAAGCACGATGGTGATGTCCTCATTCTTCGCAGGCGCGGAAATGATGACTTTCTTCACCGTGCCGCGCAGGTGTTTCGAGGCGTCTTTTGCGTCCGTGAAACGTCCGGTCGATTCGATAACGATTTCCGCGCCCACGCTCGACCAATCGATCTCGGCCGGATCCTTGATCGCGAAAACCTTGATCTCGCGCGATCCAATGACGATGCAATCGCCCTCGACGCGCACCTGCTCAGGGAGGGGACCGAGTACAGAGTCGTATTTCGTGAGGTGGGCGAGAGTTTTGGTATCAGTGAGATCGTTTACGGCGACGAATTCGATTTCAGGATTGTGCAGGGCGGCACGAACGACATTCCGGCCGATGCGGCCGAAGCCGTTGATACCTACTTTCACGGGCATGCTACGGGTATGTCTCCTTAAAGGCGAAGTAACGCTTTTTTTTGCGGGATTAAATATCAGGATAACAGAGGAAACTCGCGGTCCGGCAGCGTGAATGCGAGGGTCCCGTTTATCATTACTTTGAAAGCAATGAGAATCAGACTTGCATTTGTGTTCGCGATGGCCTCCGCCGTTGTTGCGGCCGGATGCGGCAATCATGGAGCGTTTGAAGACCAGCCGGTTCGTGAGACGGTGGTGCCGGATACGCCGCCCGGCTCCGGCCAGCTTGGGCCGGGATACATTTCCGAGGACGAACGCCGCATGTACGGCGCCGGTGACAGCACGGGCGAAGTGAATACAAACGGCGTAAGCGGCAATGCCGGACGGGGCGAGCACCAGGAGAACAACAGGCTGCCCGGTACCGGCAACCGGCCGTAGCACCGGGGTGACAAAGGAAGCTTTGATACGATAGGCGCTCCATGCGTCTGACGGCTCTGCTTGTTGTCGCCACGTGTTTTTTCCCGGCCACGACCTTACTCGCGGGATCGCGCAAGGTACACATCTACGTCACGAATAGTGACGACGACAAAATCACGATCATCGATCCTGAGACCAACGCCGTTTCGGGCGAATTCAAGGTCTCGGCGAATCCGCATGGGATTGTGCCCTCGCCGGATGGCAAGCGGTTCTACATATCGAGCGAAAGCAAAGATGTGCTGGATGTGGTGGATCGAAAAACCAACACCGTCACCAATCGCATTCCCATAGGGAAGCGGCCGAACAACGTCGCGATTACGGCCGACGGACGGCGCGTCTACATATGTATCCGGGGCGAGTCCCGGGTGGACATTGTGGATACCGCTTCGCTTGAAAAGGTGAAGAGCGTGGAGGTAGGGAAGGGCCCGCACAATATCTACCGAACGCCGGACAGCAAGGAGATGATCGCGACTTCCATGGACGGGCAGAAGCTGACGATCATCAATATCAAAACCGAAGAGCCGGAGTATTCAATCCCGACGGGCGGGATTCCGCGGCCGGTAGTGATCGACGCGAATCCGGACGGATCAATCAACCGGCTTTTTGTGCAGCTCTCAAAGCTTCATGGCGTCGAAATGATCGACTGGAAGACACGGCAGATCACGGGCAAGATCACGTTGCCCCCCGCGCCGCCGGACGCGAGGCCGCTCATTCCGGACACGTTTTCGCATGGCATGGCCATCTCGCCGGACCACAAGACCCTGTGGGTGGATAGTCTGCTGAATAACTCCGTGACGGTGTTCTCGATGCCGGACTTGAAGATGATTACAACAATTCCGATCGGGCGCGGACCCGACTGGATGGTGTTTACGCCGGATGGGAAGAAATGCTTCATATCGAACGCCGGCGCGAATTCGGTATCGGCGATCGATACGGCAAGCTATAAGGAACTGGCGCGCATTCCGGCAGGAAAAGTGCCGAAGCGTATTATCGCCGCGGATTAAAAATGAGGAGTTAAGCCGCGGCGACGGCCTGTTCCGCGTCGAAGACTGTAGCAGCCGCGTGGATCACGCCCGCGATGCGGATAACGGCGAGGATTTTCTCCTCAGTGACGCCTTTCTCCCGCAGAACCTTTTCATGCGACGCAACACAGACTCCACAGCCATTGATGGCGGAAACGGCCGTAGACCAGAGCTCGAAATCGACCGGATCGGAACCGTGCGAGCGAATCACCTGCATACGAAGACGCGCAGGGATCTGCGCATATCGCTCGTTTCCGCTCAGGTGCTGAAACCGGTAATAGATATTGTTCATGCCCATCACCGCGGCGGCCGACTTGGCGGCGCTCATTGCTTCGGGCGAAAGATGCTTCTCCGCCTCCGCCAGAATTGCGTTCGTGAGCCGGGCGGAACGAGCCGCGATGGCGGAGGCCACCGCGGTTCCCCACGTTTGTTGCGGCGTCAAATCCTCCTGCTTCAGGACATTCTGCAGGTTGAGTTTGATGTCGCGCGCGTAATCCGGAAAACCCGCGTAAAGAGATTCCATGGCCCGGAGTTCAGACCTGCAGAACCGGCTCGCCTTTCTGCCAGTTGCAGGGGCAGAGTTCGTCGGTCTGAAGAGCGTCGAGAACCCGGAGGACTTCGGCGGGGTTGCGGCCGACGGAAAGATCATTTACCGAAACAAAGCGGATGATGTTCTCGGGATCGACGACGAAGGTAGCGCGCTGAGCAACGCCTTCCTTCGGATCGAGAATTCCGAGAGATTCGCAGAGTTCGCGCTTTACGTCCGCAAGCATCGGGAACGGAAGTTCCTTCAGATCCGGATGGTGAGTGCGCCAGGCGAGGTGCACGAACTCGGAATCCGTGCTGCCGCCCAGAATCTGCGCATCACGATCCTTGAAATCGCCGTTCAGCTTGCCAAAAGCCGCGATTTCGGTCGGGCAGACGAAGGTGAAGTCCTTCGGCCAAAAGAAATAAACCTTCCACTTACCCTTGTAATCGTCCGACGTGATCTTTTTGAAGGCATTCTTCTGATCCGTGGCTACGGTCGCGGTCAGTTCGAACTCAGGAAATTTTTGTCCTACGCCAAGCATTGATTCTCGTTTCTCCTCAGTCTTGAAAACATTTATTGCAGCCGGTCGATTTTTGCGGCGAGCACGAAATCGCTTTCGGTCAGTCCGTCGACCTTATGCGTGAAAATGGTGACCTCTACCCTGCCCCAGGCGAGCAGCAGATCCGGATGATGCCCCTGCTCCTCGGCAACACCTCCGACACGATTCACAAAATCGAGAGCGGTCTTGAAATCCGGAAATCGAAACACGCGATGCAGGTGGTGCTCATTGACAACATTCCAGTTCGGCACCTGCGCTTTCAGCGCATCAAGCTCCGAGCCTTTGAGGGCGGGAACGCCACCCCGGCATGGAACACAGGTCTGGTCGGCTAGAGACACTGGCCATAACTCCCGGTCATCACGGTAACAATTGTTTTGATGCCCTGAGTCGAATTGAAGGTTCGCCGATTCGACTTATCGGGCTGATTTGAGGTTACCATCCGGCGCCGGCGCAAGCTGCGCCTTTCGTACACTTGCGGCATGAGGTTATCGCCATCGCGGCAGGCCGCCTTCGGCGCATTGATGGCGGTGGAGCGCGGGGCATGGTCGACCGAATCCGTGGCGGCGAAGACGGCGCACCTGGACGAGCGGGACGCCGCGCTCGCGTCCGAGATTGTCTTCGGCGTGCTGCGGCGCCGCGGAGAGCTGGATGCGGCGCTCGCAGCACTTGCGAAGCGAACCGCAACTCGCATGGATACCGCGGTTCGCATTGCGCTCGAGATGGGGCTGTATCAGTTGCGATTTCTGGACCGGGTGCCGGCGCATGCCGTGGTGAACGATTCGGTGGAACTGGCGCGGAGAGCACGAAAATCGTCGGCCGGGGCGTTCGTCAACGCAATTTTGCGCCGGGTGACCCGGGAAAACGTGAATACGGACGAATGCCTTTCGACGCCCGAATGGCTGCGGGAACGCTGGAACGCGCAGTATGGGGC
>Ga0157370_10005609_pt1 | contig 14050 bp, 17 predicted proteins | sample C35metaG_FD_113463 | JGI IMG/M metagenome (GOLD analysis project Ga0157370, IMG submission 113463) | Corn rhizosphere microbial communities from Kellogg Biological Station, Michigan, USA - C3-5 metaG | ecosystem: Host-associated > Plants > Roots > Rhizosphere > Soil | place: USA: Michigan...
ATCTGCAACGGTTTCCCGTCCCGCAAATCGCGGCGGACAATAGTCTGAAGCAGGAGCATCCATCAAGACTCTTTGCACGCCCGTTCCAAGCTGTTGAGAAACGGCAGGAAACTCCCCTCCAAGGCGGCATCAACCATCGTCATCGGCATTTGTTTCCCGAGCTTATCGAGGCTCGTGACCCCAAATTCGGCGATCCCGCACGGAACGATCCCGCCGAAATGCGTGAGGTCGGGGGTAACGTTCAACGCGAAACCGTGGAGGGTCACCCAGCGCTTCACTCGTACGCCGAGCGCTCCAATCTTGGCCTCCTGCGGGCCTTCGCCGACCCAGATTCCGATGCGTCCAGGCGCCCGATGCGCCTCGACGCCCAGGCCGGCGAGCGCATCGATCATCCAGCCTTCGAGCGAATTGACGAAGCAGCGGATATCTCGCCCGCGCTTGTCGAGGTCGAGCATCACATAAACGACCCGCTGGCCGGGGCCGTGATAGGTATATCGGCCGCCGCGGCCGGCCTCATAGACCGGAAACTCCAGCGGGTTGAACAGCTCGGCCGGGTCCGCGCTCGTGCCTGCCGTAAACAGAGGCGGGTGTTCGAGCAGCCAGACGCATTCGCTCGCGGAGCCTTCCCGGATGGCCGCGGCGCGCTGCTCCATGAACGTGAGCGCCTCGTGGTAAGCGACCGGCGCTTTGCTGATCCGCCACTCGATATCTGCGGGCAATTGGTTCACGGAGCGCGACATGGCGTCTCGTCCGATGCCTCGCAAGCGGGCGTTGCCTGACACTCGACTGGCCAGCATAAGGGCAGCTGCAAGGAAAAGGGGAATGGAATGCCGAAAGTGTCGATCTCACTCGCCTGGGACGAAAGCCGGGCGGTACTCGCACGTGACGGCAAGCTCATCGCGTCGGTTGCGCTTGCATTGCTGGTCCTTCCCGGAGTGGTCGTGAACGTGCTCTTCCCCCGGTCGGCCAGCCTCGGAATGCCGGAGGGCACTGCCTGGATGATCGCGCTACTCGTAGCGCTGCTGATCACTTTCGCTGGCCAGCTGTCGATCGTCAGGCTCGCGATGGCCCCGCATTTGACCGTCGGCGAGGCAATCCGGCATGGTGCGCAGCGGGCGCTTCCGTTCGTCGGCGCATTCCTGATTTGGGTCGTCCCGTTCGTTATCGTGCTATCGCTGCTCTACGAGGTCATGCGCAGGAACGTAGCCCAGCCGCCAATGGCGGCAGCGCTCGGGATCATCGCGATCGCCATTTTCGCACTGTTCCTGGTGGTGCGGCTGGTCTTGATCGGGCCCGTCGCAGCGGCGGAGCAAAGGGGCCCGGTGATGATCCTGCGGCGAAGCTGGGATCTAACCGCCGGAAACTGGTGGCGGCTGTTCGGCTTCCTCTTGGTCTATGCGGTAGGCGCAATCGTGCTGATCTGGGCGGTCGCGTCGGTTGTCGGGGTCGCGGCGCGGCTGACGATCGGAAATCTCAGTCCCGGCAGCGTCGGGGGCCTTGTCTTCATCCTCATCGCCCAGATTCTGACCGCTGCTGTTTATGCGGTGCTGTTCGTCATGCAGGCGCGCATCTATGTGCAGCTCGCCCGCGACGATGGAGCTCAGGCAGGAGTGCCGAGCAGCGGAACCTGAGGGGCGCAGTCGCGAGGCAGGATGCCGAGCATGCGCGGATCGGGGAAGCGCTCGATCGCGCGTCTGATCGGCGCGAAGCCCGCGCGCCGGTAGGCGCAAAGCGCCGCCGGATGATCGAGCGAGCAAGTATGGACGTGGACTCGCCTGACCCCCTCGCGCCAGGCGCGGTTTACAGCTTCGGCCAATAGCCAGCGGCCGTGGCCGTGGCCGGTGAGCTCCGGAACCAGGCCGACAAAGGCGAGCTCGCACTCGCCCGGCTCTCGAAAATCCAACTCAAGCATGCCGACATCCAAACCTTTGCCATCCCGGACGGTGAAGAGCTCGACCTTCGGGCCGGCAATGATCGCGGCGAGCTCTTCGTCGCTCATCACCAGTCGCGAAAACCACAGCCAGGCCTCGCCGACCAGCCGGAACAGCTCGCGATATTGCTTCGGCTGCGGCTTTTGTATTTGCCTCAAGCGAAGCGTCGATGCGGGCACCGACGTCTTTGGAGGCTCGCGCATCTCGAGGTAGGTGACAACTGCGGCAAGCTCGCCGTCGGCTACCGGCTCGTAGCTCATTTCCACTTCGCCATTGGGGGCAGGCTCATCAAAATTGCATCGATGTTACCGCCGGTCTTGAGGCCGAACAGGGTGCCGCGATCGTAGAGCAGGTTGAACTCGACGTAGCGGCCGCGGAAGGTCAGCAGCCTTTCCATATCCTCATCGGTGAAAGGCGTGTCCATCCGCCGCCGAACAATCTTCGGGAAAATGTCGAGGAACGCCTCGCCGACGTCTCGCGTGAAGTCGAAATGCGCGTCGAAATGGCCTTCGAGATGATCGTAGAAAATGCCACCGACGCCGCGCGCTACGCCGCGGTGCGGAAGCCAGAAATATTCATCGGCCCATTTCGAGAAACGAGGATAGAAGGTCGGATCGTGAGCGGCGGAGGCGGCGCGCAGCCGCGCGTGGAAGGCTTCGGTGTCCTCGTCGTAGGGAATCGCCGGATTGAGGTCGGCGCCGCCGCCAAACCAGCGCCTGGTGGTGGTCAGGAAGCGCGTGTTCATATGCACGGCGGGAACGTGCGGGTTCGCCATGTGCGCGACGAGGCTGATCCCGGTCGCAAAGAACCGCGGGTCCTCTTCGGCCCCCGGGATGCTCCTGGCGAATTCGGGATTGAACCGGCCGCCAACGGTCGAGACATTGACTCCGACCTTCTCAAACACCTTGCCCGTCATTTGCCCCCGAACGCCGCCTCCGCCCGGTTCACCGGTCGAGTCGGTGCGGTCCCAGGGCGTGTAGACGAACGGCGCGTCGGAGCCGGCCTCGCGCTCGATCTGCTCGAACGCAGCGCAGATCCGGTCGCGCAGGGATTCGAACCAGTCGCGCGCGGCCCGTTGCTGGTCGTCGAGCTCAAGCATGGGCGTCTCTTTGCGGGAGGCGCCGGCGGACGCAAGCGGGTCGCAAGGCAATATTGTCATGTGGCATAAACCCGCGGTTCACGCCGCTAGGCTCAAGGCCGCGCGCCGACCGGCGACGAAATTCGCGCGAGCGCGGATTATCCAAGGGGTTCCATGAGCATGAAGAGACTCATTATCGCGATCGCGTTCGGCGCAGCCCTCGTAGCAGTTCCAGCTTCCGCGCAGGAAGCGACCGGCCAGAATCGCCGCGGCTGGGGTCATCACGACCAGACGCGGGCCGAAGCGCAGCAGCGCGCCGACATGCTGTTCCAGTTAATGGATGTGAACCGCGACGGCCTGGTCACGAAGGCTGAGGCCGATCAGGCGCTCGCGCAGTTAAAGGCTTCGCGAAGCGGGGACGAGCGCGGGGGCAGCAGGATGCAGCGGATGCTGGACCAGGCGTTCGGAAGCGCGCAGTCGCTGAGCCTGGAGCAGTTCGAGGCCCAGGCGCTCGAACGCTTCGACGCCGAGGACCTCAACCACGACGGCAAGATCAGCGCGGATGAGCGTCAGCAGGCGCGCGGGCAGCCTTCTTCTCGCCAGCCGGGAGAGCAGTCGGACAGGAAGTCGGCGCCTCAGTAAATCCGCCGTTGGGCGTTCACGAGCATCCTCAGGAGCATTGCGACGGGGCGAGGAACGCCGACCTTGCCCTCCAGCCAAAGACTGACCGCTGAGCGCGACACTCCGATCGCCTGGGCAAGATCGTTCTGGGTGCGGTAGCCGAGGCTGCGCATCGCCGACTTGAGCTCGTCTGGCGACATTGAGGCGAGCATTTCGCGGTTGTCGCGAGTATCGCTCAAATCGCGTCGTGCCCCCTATCGCCAGTCCGTATCCGGATCGCCTGTTCGACATCGAAAACGAAGATCTTGCCGTCCCCGATTCGGCCCGTCCGCGCGGCATTCTCGATGGCCTCCACGACATTGTCGACGAGGCTGTCCTCGACCACCACCTCAATCTTCACCTTGGGCAGGAAGTCGATCACATATTCGGCACCGCGATAGAGCTCGGTGTGACCCTTCTGCCGGCCGAAGCCCTTGACTTCCGTGACTGTGATTCCCGAGACTCCGACCTCGTGCAGGGCGTCCTTCACGTCGTCGAGCTTGAAGGGCTTGATGATCGCTTCGATCTTCTTCACGCGCGTCGCCTCATCCAATCATCGAACCGCTAATGCCCAATCGCTGCCGCATTTGCTAGGCAGGCGCGCAACATGAAAGCAATCATCCTTTCCGCCGGGCAGGGATCGCGCCTCGGCCACATGGTCGACGACCGGCCGAAGTGCCTGATCGAGTTCAACGGCCGCACCTTGCTCGACCGGCAGCTCGACACTCTCGAGGCCAACGGGGTTGACGAGGCGGTCGTCGTCACCGGCTTCCATGACGAGCTGGTGAACGAGGCCATTGGGCTTCGGACCGGCGGGCCGGCGGTGCGGACGATTTTCAATCCCTTCTACAAGGTCGCCGACAATACCGGTTCGCTCTACATGGCGCGCGAGGAGCTCAGCGGCGATTGCCTCGTGTGGAACGGCGACACGCTCGTCTCCAATGGCCTGATGAGCTGCGTCCTCGGGAACGGCCGTCCTGGCATTTGCGTCACCATCGACCGCAAGGATTCCTACGACGAGGATGACATGAAGGTCGTCGAGAAGGGCGGCCGGCTGAAGGCGATCGGCAAAAGGCTCGACCTCGGCACGGTCAATGCGGAATCGATCGGTTTGCTGGCTTTCCGGGCAGGCGGCGCGGAACGCTTTTGCGAGGCGATCGAGCGCGCGATGCGGACCCCGGAGGGCACGACCATCTGGTATCTGCGGGTGATCCACCAGCTCGCCCAGGGCAGCGAGGTCTGGACGCTCGATATCGAAGGCGAGGAATGGGGCGAGGTCGACTTCCCAGCGGACGTCGACGCTGCACGCGAGCTAACGGCGCGGTGGGACGCGGCTCGGAAGGCCGCGTAAGTTTAAAGGGCTAAGGAGGTTCGAATGGACCAGTTCCTCGGCGGTTGTGTTTGCGGCGATGTCCGGATCGCAGTGTCGGGCGAGCCCTATAGGATCGGCATTTGCCACTGCCTCGACTGTCGGAAGCACCACGGAGCGCTTTTCCACGCGTCGGCGATCTTCCCTGAAGAGGCGGTAACGATCGAAGGCGAAACCCGCGACTATGCCGGACGGCATTTCTGCCCCCGCTGCGGTTCGTCCGTCTTCGGGCACAGCGGAGACGAGGTCGAAGTGAATCTGGGCTCGCTCGATGCCCCTAACCAACTTATGCCGACCTACGAACTTTGGACCATCCGCCGCGAATCCTGGCTGCCGGAGTTTCCACTCAGCAGACGATATGAGCGCGACCGCGAATCAAGGGACCGCTTTGAGCCTTAGAAAATTGTCACGAGACCGGTCGAATTCATCTTGGGCTCAGATGGACCAGTCGAACCAGACAATTTATGATGGATTGCCATGGTAAGGCCTGATGCAGCGGTAGACAGCGGTGAGCTGGCCTTGCTCCTCGAGCCCACGTTGGAGGGATGCCCCAACGAGGGGCGCGGGCGCGTTGAAGTTCCTGCCGATTCGCCAGACTTCCAAGAGTTGTTCGAGCGCCAGAAGCAGCTCTTCGATCTCGTGATGGCGGCGTCGCAAATGGGAACCTGGCGTTACACGCTGGCTGACAACATCTGTTTGTATGACGAAAATGCGCAGCGCCTTTATGGTCTGACCGAAGAGCGATTCCTTCACGACCAAGATGGAGTCAAAGCCAAGTTTCATCCCGACGATCTCGAGCGCGTGTGGGAGCAGGTGGCCAAGGCGCTCGATCCTTCCGGCGAGGGCAGATACGACGTCGAATATAGAGTCAAACAACTCGATGGCAGCTGGCGGTGGTTGAGCGCGTGGGGGCTTGTCGAATTTGAAGGAAGCGGGCCCACAAAAAAAGCGGTCGGGATTGTGGGCGCAAGCCGCGATCTGACCGATAAAAAGCAGGCCGAAGAGCTGCAGAGACTGATTCTTCACGAGCTGGGACACCGGATCAAGAACACCATTGCGAGGGTCCAGGCCGTCGCCGACCAGACGATCAAGGCTGCGTCCGATCTCTCTTCGGCACGGGAATCGCTCAACCGCCGCATTAGCTCCATGGCGCAGGCGCACGACCTGCTGACGGCAAGGGACTGGTCGGGAGCGGAGCTATCGGAAGTCGTTCGTCAGGCGGCGGATGGATTCAATCCGGCAAGATTTAGCTTCTCCGGACCGGCAATTGAGCTGACCGAGCGACAGACTCTGGCCCTTTCGATGGCGCTGCATGAGCTCGTCACGAACGCGACCAAATATGGCGCGCTCTCAGGACCCAAAGGAAATGTGACGGTCGGTTGGAAGGTCGATGAAGACAAGTTGCGCCTCGAATGGATCGAGCGCGGCGGCCCGCTGGTCAGTCCACCCAGCCGGCGGGGCTTCGGGACTCTCCTGCTGCAGCGCGTCGTGGTCTCCGATTTGTGCGGAGACATAAATATGGACTACGAAGTTTCCGGTCTTCGCTGCGAGATCACCGCGGTCCTGAAGCCTTGACGATCCACCGACATGGCCGCTCCGCTCAGGCGTAAGGCGGCCTGTCCAGTCCTGCCGGGCTCTTCGTAAAGATCTCGCAGCCGGTTTGGGTGATCCCGATCGAATGCTCGAACTGGGCGGATAGCGAGCGGTCCCGAGTGACTGCGGTCCAGCCGTCCTCAAGCACCTTCACGTCCGCGCGGCCGATGTTGATCATCGGCTCGACCGTGAAGATCATTCCAGGCTTCAGCTCTGGGCCGGTGCCGGGTTTGCCGGCGTGAATGACTTCGGGGCTGTCGTGGAAGACGCGCCCGACTCCGTGGCCGCAGAAATCTCGGACGACGCTGTAGCGGTTGGATTCAGCATGGCGCTGGATAGCATTGGCGATGTCACCAAGATGGTTGCCGGGCTTCGCCTGCTCGAGCCCGAGCATCAGGCATTCGTAGGTTACGTCGACCAGCTTGCGCGCCTTCAAGGGCACATCGCCGACAAGGTACATGCGGCTGGTATCGCCGTGCCAGCAGTCGAGGATCGGGGTCACGTCGATGTTCACGATGTCGCCGCTCTTGAGCACGCGCTGCTCGCTCGGGATGCCGTGGCACACGACATGGTTGATCGATATGCAGCAGCTCTTGGGGTAGCCGCGATAGCCGAGCGTCGCGGGCAGCCCGCCGGCATCGAGCGTCATCTTGTAGACGATGTCATCGAGTTGCTGGGTTGATACTCCAGGGACGACGTGCGGCGCGAGCGAATCGAGTATCTCGGCGGCGAGCCGACCCGCGCGGCGCATGCCCGCTAACCCCTCGGGCCCGTGAAGCTTGATGATTCCATTTTTCGCTTCGACCCGGTCGTCGGCCGCGACGCTGATATATTGAGTCATGCTGGCGATATAGGTGAACCTGCAATCAAACCCAACCGATCGGCTGAGGTCGCGCTTCGATACCGGCGCTTGGAGCCCCCGCATCGAATGTGGGGTTCATCAGCCACTCAGTGAGCGGTTTTCTTTGCCGTTGAACCTGAGTAGCGACTGAGCCTCTGGAAAGTCGCGTATCGAAGGACAAGCTCAGGCCAAACGGAGTTTGGGTGTCAGATCAGAAGACCTGGACCGCCGCTTTGCTGGTGATCGGCGATGAGATCCTGTCGGGCCGGACGCAGGACAAGAACATCGCCCAGCTCGCGCCGTGGCTTAACGAGCAGGGCATTCGCCTCCTGGAGGTTCGGGTGGTGCCCGATGACATCGGGCGCATTGCCGCGGCGGTGAATGCGTTGCGGACCACCCACGATTATCTGTTCACGACCGGCGGGATCGGTCCGACCCATGACGACATCACCGTGGATGCGATGGCTGAGGCGTTCAGCGTGCCGGTCGTCATTCACCCAGAGGCACGCAAAATCCTCGAAGATTATTACCGCGACCGCGCCGGCGGTCTCACCGAAGCACGCCTGAGGATGGCGCGAGCGCCCGACGGGGCTGAGCTGATCAAAAATCCCTATTCGGGAGCGCCGGGCATCCGGCTCGGAAACGTCTTCATTCTCGCCGGCGTCCCGGACATCGTCGCAAGCATGCTCGAGGGGCTGACCGGCAAGCTCGAGGGCGGGCAACCAATGGTATCGGTGACCGTCGGCGCACGGGCGCCCGAAAGCGAGGTAGCTGACCTCCTGCGCGAGACCGAAGCGGCGAATCCCGGGGTCATGATCGGCAGCTATCCCTTCTTCACAAGCGATCGACACGGCGCGAATTTCGTGATCCGGTCGGAGGATGGCGAGCTGGCGCGAATGGCGGGCGAGGAGCTGGTCGCGCGGCTTCGCGAGGCCGGCTACGACCCCGTCGAGGGAGGCATTTGAGGCCCCTTGCCCTCGGGTCCAAGGTCAAGCACTGTCCGAAACACATTGAATGGCCAAACTCTTTCTCAGCTATTCGCGAAAAGATCTGCTCCGGGCGCAGCACTTCGCCGCATGGCTGGAGCGCGAGGGCCACAATGTCTGGCGTGACGACGCCGACATCGAAGGCGGAGCGAGCTTTTCGTCCGAGATCGAAAAGGCGCTGAACGACAGCGACGCCGTGCTTGTGCTTTGGTCTTTGCACTCGGTGCAATCCGCCTGGGTCCGCGACGAGGCAGAGTATGGTCGCGACAAGGGGAAGCTGATCCCGTTTTCGCTGGATTCGACCGAGATCCCTTTAGGTTTTCGCCAGTTTCAGTCGATCGACCTTTCGAAATGGAAGGGAAAGGGCACGCCGCCGTCCTCGGAAAGGATCAGACAGGCGATCGCGAGGGTAAGCAATTCGCCAGCCCCGGAACAATCGCATGAGCATCGGATCGCACGACCCCATCTTCTCATGCGACCTGCTCTCATGGCAGCCGGCGTGGCGCTCGCGATCGGCGCCATTGGTGGTTATCTATTATGGACCTTCGCGCCCGCCGAGCACGGAATTATGATCTCGGTCTCGGCTTCCCCCACGTCCTCGGATGCGGCGGCCGCGGCCGATTACGCGAATGTGTCCGCAGCCGACCTTGCGTCCTATCTTCCGACTCGGTTCGAAGATGCAACGGTGATCGGTCCGGCCGAGGTGGACAAGCGGACTGGCGTCTACCGAATAGAAATTGCGGCCGGACGGCACGGCGCAGGCGCTGACGTCAGTGCCACTCTCTCCGACAAGGATGGGGAAGGCATTCTCTGGTCGAAGAGCTGGAGCGTCCCGGACGCGTCCGTGGTTGATCTCAGGGGAATGGTCTCCCAAGCCGTGTCCCAGGCGGCGCTTTGTCTGGCGAAAGCCCGCGGCAGCTCGACCGCGGTCAGGCAGCCCGCGTTTGGACTTCTGATCGGCATTTGTACTGGTCTGTTCGATCCAAATACATCGGAAGAACAGCTGCGGGCGACTGCCGAGCGGGTCGTGAAGCTCGCGCCCGGTTCCCCCGAAGCCTGGGCCGACGTTGCGATGGCCCGCGCGATCTACGCGGAGTCGCTCGAGGTTCGGAATGGAATTGCCGATCCAGATGCCGAGAAGAGCGCTCGGGAGGCGATCGCAAAGGCCCGCGAGCTCGATCCCCACAGCGCTTTTCCATATCTTGCCGAGTGGCATGTGGTTCGCAACGACCGGCTTCGCGGACTCGCGCTGCTCGACAAGGCGGTCCAAATCGATCCGGACGAGCCGTTGGTTTACGCACGGCTGTCGAATTCGCTGATGTCCGTCGGGCGAATGGTGGATGCGGTCCAGGCAGCCCGGCGCGGTGCGGAACTCGATCCGCTTTGGTCATTTACCCGAAAAAACTATATCGAAGCTTTGGCTTGCGCGGGGCAATTTTCCCGAGCGAAGGACGAAATTGCGGACGCGCACCGCAAGTGGCCCGTCAACAGTGAAATCGATTCAGCCGAATTCGATTTCCAATACCGCTACGGCGACCCCCGGCGCGCGGAACAGCTTCTGCCGCGAGTGCTGGATTTAAGCGACGCCCAATTGGCCCCTTACCGAAAGATCATTGCTGCTCGGCTCAACCCAAGCCCCGCGAACATCGATGAGGCAGTCGAGGCGTTGAAGAGCAGGCGCAGCGCGGACACCGCCAATTACAACGAAGAGCTTCTCGCGCTGGCTCTCTTCGGAAAAGTTGACATCGCCTATAAGCTGCTGTCCGATCCTTCGGTCCAGCGCTCGATCGATCCAGCCATATTGTTCAGACCGGAGTTTGCAGGTGAGCGCGCCGATCCGCGGTTCATGTCCATCGGCGCCCGCCTTGGGCTGGTGGATTACTGGCGAAAAAGCGGTCGGTGGCCGGATTTCTGCACCAGCGAGAAACTGCGTTACGACTGCAAGCTGGAAGCCGCGAAGTATCAATAGCGCCTGAAACTCGACGCAAAGCTGCACGTTGACTGACTGCGACGGAGCGCAGCCGGGCCAATTTCCGCGACGACAAGAACGCGCGGCGAGCGGCGCAAGAACCTCAGCAAGCGGGAAATCGAGGACCTCGAACTCGCCGGCGGAGTCGAAGGCGGGAATGCAGGCGGGTAGCGCCGGCGGTCCAGGAGTGATGAGTGGCAAGACCGATGCGCCCAAAGGGCGCGACAAGTAGGACAAATAGCCGCGCTGCAGGTTCAATGAGCACGCGGCCACGCCAATGATCCGTGTCGTTTCCTTGAGAAAAGCAGTCAGTGCCGGTCTTTGCGGCGCCGCGGTCATGGAGCTATTCTCCGTCGTCTCAGGCTGGGCAGGGCTGCCGGCCGTCGATCTGGTCCGCGAGCTGAGCTCGATCGACTTTCCGCAAGCGCCGCTGATCGCGACCTTAACCGCCCTGGTCGTCCACCTTGCGATCGGCGCGTGTTGGGCGATGTTCTACGCCTTCTTCTTCTGGGGGCGATTCCGGATGCGGCCGCCGATCCAGGGCTTGGTATTCGCCGCTGTCCCGGCGATTCTCGCGATCCTGGTGGTCTATCCCGAGCTCACGCTGATGCACAAAAGCGCGGATTTCGTGGTGCTCGGGGTGCGCGATTATTTCGCTCCCCTTTCGCTATCGGTAATCGGCAGTCTCATAGCCGCCCACGTTCTGTACGGCCTAACCATGGGCGCGATTTACCGGAGGCCGGTCGGCTACAAGGTCGGCGACATGCCGTCGCCCTTTGTGGCAAGGCGCAAGGATGAAAGCAAAGCGACGAGGGACCAGGGCTCCGCCGCGTTCATGTTCGCGACGGGCATCGAGTGCAGTTACCCAACCATCGAAGGCGGCCGCTGGCGTCGCGACGAGATGGATTCCACCCATCATTACGAGCTTTGGCAGCATGACCTCGAGCTTGCTCGCGAACTCGGAATCACGCACATCCGCTACGGTCCTCCGCTTCATCTGATCTTCGAAGGCCCAGGAAAATATCACTGGGATTATTGCGATCCGCCGATGAACGAAATGCGCGATCACGGTCCCGAGCCGATCGTCGATTTGTGCCATTTCGGCGTTCCCGCGTGGCTCGGCAATTTTCAGAACCCGAATATCGGCAAGGCGCTTGCGGAATATGCCGATGCGTTCGCCGAGCGCTACCCGTGGGTGCGGTTCTATACGCCAGTCAACGAGATGTACGTCTGCGCTCGAATGAGCGCGCTCGATGGTCTGTGGAACGAGCAGCTCCACGACGAAGGCGCCTACGCGAGAGCCGCGTGGAATCTGGCGAATGCGAGCATCTTGATGAGCGACGCGATCCTGAAGCGGCGCCAGGACGTGATCTTCATCAACAGCGAAAGCAGCGAGTTCTCTCAGGCCTGCTGTCCTGACCCCGACATCCAGAAAATCGCCGACGAGGCGAACGACCGTCGGTTTCTTCCGCTCGATCTCATATTCGCTCACCCGCTCGGAAAGCGGATGCACGAATTGGTGCGGCAACAGGGCATCTCACAGGAGGACATCGACCGCCTCGCGCACCGCGCGGTTCCGCGCCGGTCGATCCTCGGTGTCGATTATTACGAGTGGAACGAACGGCTGATCGACCGCCGGGGAAAGGCACTGGCGCTGGGCGAACTGTTCGGCTGGTACGTGATCGCCGACCAGTATTGGCGACGCTATCACCGGCCGATGATGCACACCGAGACGAACAAGGGGGACGCCGATGGCGCGCCGCGCTGGCTCTGGCGCCAGTGGCACAACGTGCAGCTCCTTGCGAAAAGCGGCGTCCCGCTGGTTGGCTTCACCTGGTACAGCCTCACCGACCAGATCGACTGGAGCATCGCAATCAGCGAGCCGCTCGGGATCGTTTATCCCGTGGGCCTGTTCGACCTCAATCGAGAGGCGCGCACGGTCGGCCTATCCTACAAGCATTTGATCGACCTTTATCGCGATGAGCCCGACTATCGTGACTGCCAGGCTTTGAGGGAGATCATGCAATGAAGGTGACGCGCTGATGGCGAGCTTCCTTGCTGCACATGGCTTCGATCCAGGGCCGAGCCAGCGGCCGCTTGCTTCGGGTGCGATTTCCGGAATCCTGGCCACCTTGCCGGCGATAGCGGTCCTTTTCGCATTTGGGTCGCTAAAGGTCGAAGCGCATGTTCTTGGCTGGTCGAGGATCGTGACTTTATGCGCCGGCTGGGCTGCGATGGCCGCGGCCGGAGCGGTTTATGCTCGGATATTCGGAAGGGCTGCCAACGACGTGCGCGGTGGATGGCTGTTCGGTCTGGCGTTCGGCTTTGCGCTGTGGGCCGCGGGCGCCGTCCTGCTGCTTCCGATCGTCAGCGGTGGGCGAGCACCAGCGGGAAGCGCCGCTCTTGGCGTTGCCTTGTCCATGCTCGTGTGGGGCATCGCAATCGGAATCCTCCTGCCGTTCGTCCACCGTCCACTGCACGAGAGCCTGGAGAAGGGTTCAAAGCGGGTCGAGCTCGGTCCGAGCGCCGCAGCGGGCAAGAAACAGCCGATCAGGCAGCAGCGGCAGGAAGAGCGCAAATAGGTCAGCGGACCTGGTCGAGCGGGACGCGCTGGTCGGTTCGGTGCGTGTAATCGGCGGTCGTCAGCGCGATCATGATCATCAGCCAGAAAAAGCCCGCTGCAGCGAACACCCGGACAAGGGCGCTACTCGTCTTCAGCTCCATGAAGAGCAGGAGCACGATCAGCGCCTTGGTGACCGCGATGCCGAGCGAGACGAAGAGGTTGGCCGTTCCCAGCGGAATGAATGCGCTTCCCGTCGTCAGTGCAAGCAGGATGAGCAGCGCCAGCCAGCAGCGGCAGATCGTTCCAGCGCTCATCCGTTCCTCCCGGCGAGGTAGATGAGCGGGAAAAGGAAGATCCAGACTATGTCGACGAAGTGCCAATAAAGTCCGATCAGCCTCGTCGTTGAGCCGGGCTTCAGCCGGCCGGTCCCGATCGCGAACGCAAGCCAGCAGACCAGGCAGATTCCGATCAGCAGGTGCAGGGCGTGGAGTCCCGTCGCGCAGAAATAGAATATGAAGAAGATCTCGGCGACGCCGCCGTGCCGGGCGAGATCGAAGTTGAGCGCTGGGACGAGATGCTCCTGATATTCAAGGAACCATTCGGTGCCTTTGATCACGACGAAGCTGAGGCCCAGGAGAGCAGTCGCGGTCAGCCACAGCACAGGCGCTCGCCGAGAGCCCGCTTCATGTGTCGTGACGGCCATGGCCATGCAGGCGCTGCTGGTCAGGAGCACAGCCGTATTCGCCGTCCCAAGAGCGACCTTGGTCATCTTCGCCGCAGCGATGAACTCGGCCCCGAACCAAATCCGATAACTGAAATAAGCGGCGATCAGAGCTCCGAAGAACAGCACTTCGGTGGCGAGGAAGGCCCACATGCCGAGTGTGACCGTCTCGCGCTCCTGCTGGAGCGTCGAATATTGGAAGCCGAGGGTCTCCTCAGCCATCTTTCGACTGCACGCAGGGGACTCCCTGATCGTACTGGTAAGGCGGCCGGATCACGGTCGGAATCTTGGGGAAATTCTCCGTCGGGGGCGGCGAACTGGTCGTCCATTCGAGCCCGG
>Ga0157370_10005610_pt1 | contig 14050 bp, 11 predicted proteins | sample C35metaG_FD_113463 | JGI IMG/M metagenome (GOLD analysis project Ga0157370, IMG submission 113463) | Corn rhizosphere microbial communities from Kellogg Biological Station, Michigan, USA - C3-5 metaG | ecosystem: Host-associated > Plants > Roots > Rhizosphere > Soil | place: USA: Michigan...
CTTGTATCTCGCGCCCAGGAGCTGGGCGCCAAGGGTCTCGTCTGGGCGATTCCGGAGGGTGACGAGTGGCGCTCGCCCGGCGTGGCCAAGCACCTGAGCGAGGCGGAGCGGGCGGACCTCAACCGTCTGTTGGGCGCGGAAGAGGGCGACCTGCTGCTCTTGGTCGCGGACCAGCGACGGGTAGCCAATGCCGTGCTGGGTCAATTACGCGTCGACCTCGCCGAGCGTTTCGATCTGATTCCCCCCGACGCGCACCGGCTGGTCTGGGTCGTCGATTGGCCGCTGCTCGAGCAGAGCCCCGGCGAGGAGCGCTGGGACCCGCTGCACCATCCGTTCACCGCGCCCGCCGGCGAGTTCGACCCCGGCGATCCTGGCAGCGCTCGCGCGCTGGCCTACGACCTCGTCTGGAACGGCCAGGAGATGGGCGGTGGCTCGATCCGTATCCATCGCGCCGACGTGCAGGAGGAGGTCTTCGCCGCGCTCGGGATCGACGCCGAGGAAGCCGAGGCCCGCTTCGGCTTCCTGCTCGAGGCGCTGCGCTACGGCGCGCCCCCGCACGGCGGCATCGCCTACGGGCTCGACCGCATCGTGCAGCGGCTCGCCGGCGCCGACTCGATCCGCGACGTGATCGCCTTTCCGAAGACCGCCTCGGGCGCGGACGCCCTCACCGGCGCACCCGCGCCGGTGGGAGAGACGCAGCTCAAAGAGCTGGGCATCGGCCTCTCGAAATTCTCGCGGCCCGGATGATGTCGCTGAAGCTGCGCGACTCGGCCTCTCTCCGACGTTCCGCGTAGCGCTACGCGGAAGTCGTGTCGCGACCGCCTCGCCCGGTCATCGACTCCCGGTCTCGCGATAATTTCGGTCGGAGATCGGAATGAGCTTTTTGGAAAGAGTCAGGTTTGCCTTGCGCGGACGCCGGCCCGGCCCCGGGAAGACGCCCGTGCAGGTCGACGATCCGGCTTTCGACTCCTGGGAGGTCGTGCGCGACTTTGGCGACGTGCGCACGGCGCGAGCCTGGCACCAGGCCTTGGAGGAGGCGCGGATCGACGCCGTCCTCACCGCAGACTGGCCGATCGACCGCTTCGGCCGCGGTGACATCGCCCTGCGGGTAAGGGGCGAGGATTGGAGCGAGGCCGAGTTCCTGCTCTCCAACCTCGACTGAAGGGGCCAGGGGCACGCTCCCGCCTGGACCGATCTCCGGTCGCCACAGGGCCTCGGCGGTGGTACGGTTCAGCCGAGGCTCGAGCCCGTGCGAGAGCCGTCCCACCGTTTGACCCAACACAAACGGCGCGGGGGCCGATCTCTCTTGGTCCTGCGGGATCCGGAGGAGGCGCCCACCCTTTTCTTCAAGGGATCAAAGCCAGGGGCGGCAACGGCGGGTTGGAGCCTCTTTTTGGGCGTGGCTCGGTCGGTGTGGCACATGCCTGGCGGCGGCGGACCGGCGCATGGCGGCGTCCTTCGGTCGGCAAAAATAGCGCCGCCATTCGGCCCCCGCGGTCCTTGCCCCGCTTGGTCCGGGGACCGCCAGCCACGCACCGCACCCTCCCTCGACACGCCCTGTGGGGAAAGAATTGACGTTCAGCGCGCCACGCGTGCGTTGCCATCGAGCAGCATCGATCTATGGCCGATGCGAACACGACCGACCACCTTCTATGGGATGAGCGCTGCGTTGATCATGCTATTCGGGGCAAATGCAGCGCTCGTGAGGTGGATCTACTACTGGCTGAGCTCGCGGGGCGACAGCATGGGGTGGTGGCTCGCTGGCAACTGGTGACCAAGTGCGTCGGTCGGGGGGCGATTGACGGCCGGATAGGGCGCCGACTGCACCCGATCTATCGCGGTGTCTATGCCGTCGGCTATCCGGTCTCCGGCACCAAGAGCCGCTGGATGGCAGCGGTACTCGCCGCGGGTCCAGAGGCGGTATTGAGCCACCACAGCGCCGCTCAGCTCTGGGGGCTCACCTCCCCCTCTGGCCATCGGTCAGAAGTGACAAGGCCTACCTTCTTCCGCTCCCACCGGCATATTTGCGCGCATCGATCCGTGTTGCCCGATGACGAGCGAACAGTGGTCGGAGGGATTCCGGTCACCACGGTGCCGCGGACGGTTGTGGACCTCGCGGCTGTCGGGTCACGGCGGCAGGTGGAGCGCGCGCTGAACGAGGTCGAAGTGCGGGGGCTGACCGACCCACTGTCGATCCCCGATTTGCTGGTGCGATACCCCCGGCGCCGGGGAATTGCCGTGCTGCGCGATCTGCTGCGCGAAGGCGCCGAGGCGGGCGGCGTGACGAGGAATGACTTCGAGGAGGCCTTTGTGCCTCTGCTGGACTCGCATGGATTGCCGCGGCCGCGTTTCAATGCAGACGTTGCAGTGGCCGGCAGGTTCTTCTCTGTCGACTGCCTCTGGCCGCGCGAGCGTTTGATCGTCGAGCTCGACGGCAGAGCGGTACATGGGACGCGCAAGGCCTTCGAGAGCGACCGCGAGCGTGACAGGCTGCTCATGGTCGATGGCTGGCGGGTGATGCGAATCACCTGGCGTCAATTGCACAACCAGCCGGCCTCGATCGCCTCCGATCTCCGCAAGGCCCTGACTCGAGGATGAGCGCTGCATTGACAGCGCTATCCATGGCAAACGCAGCCTTCGTCCCGGCAACTACCCTGTTCGTGTGAGCCGGGAGCTATTCGAGCACTACCTTCGCGATGAGACGCGGCAGGGGCCGCCGCTCGACGGCGGGTTCACCGGTGCTGCCGGGGGTGCGGCGTGCGGGGATCTCTCCCGGCTGTCGCTGCTGATCGAGGACGGGCGCGTGGCCGGTGTGAGCTTTGACGCCGAGGGTTGCGGCGCCACGCGGGCCGCGACCGCGGCGGTCGCCGAGCTGGTCGACGGCGAGCCCGTCATCGAGGCGGCGCGGATCGGGATCGACGGGGTCGACGAAGCGGTCGGCGGCTTGACCTCCGCCAAGCGTCACGCCGCCCAGCTCGCCGCTGACGCCCTGCACCGGGCGTTGGCGAGCGCGGCAGCGTCGTCGCAGGCGCTGGCAGCGCCGTGCGCGGGTCGCGTCCTGATCGCCATGTCCGGCGGGGTCGACAGCGCCGTCGCCGCTCTGCTCGAGCGCGAGCGGGGCGCCGAGGTGCTTGCTGTGACCCTGAAGCTCTGGGCCGACCCGGAGACCGATGGGGCTAAGGCCTGCTGCTCGCCTGAGGCGGTGCTCGGTGCCCGGGCCGTCGCCCACTCGCTCGGCATCCCGCACCTCACGCTCGACCTGGAGGACGAATTCCGCCGTCGCGTCGTCGGCGCCTTTCTCGATGGATACGGGGCGGGGGCGACGCCGAACCCCTGCATCGTCTGCAACGGCGAGGTGCGGATCGCGGCGATGGTCGACCTCGCCGGACGGCTTGGCGCCGATTACCTCGTCACCGGTCACTACGCTCGAATCGTCGAGGACGACGACGGCCCCCTGCTGGCGGCGGCGGCCGACAGCAGCAAGGACCAGAGCTACATGCTTGCCGCCCTGCCGCCGACGATGCTCGACCGGCTGCGCTTCCCGCTCACCGACCTGAGCAAGCCCGAGGTGCGTGAGATCGCCACCCGCCACGGCCTCTCGGTTGCCAGGAAGCCCGAGAGCCAGGATCTATGCTTCCTCGCAGGTCAGAACAAGGAGCGGTTCCTGCGCCGACATGCCGGGCTCGGCGAGCGCGAGGGCGCGGTTCTCGACGGCTCCGGCCGGACGATCGGTCGCCATCGCGGCCACCACAACTTCACCGTCGGGCAGCGGCGCGGGATCGGCGTATCGGCTCCGGAGCCTCTCTACGTCCTGGCGACCGATGCCGGAACGAATACGGTCACCGTCGGCCCACGCGCCGAGCTGGCGACGACGTGCGTGGGCATCCGCGACGCGATCCTGCACCGCGACGCGGGGCGAATCGACGCGGTCAAACTGCGCTCCCACGCCACGCCGGTCCCCGCTTCGGTCTCAGGCGCCGAGCCCGGTCGCCACCCGGCGCTCACCGTTGAGCTCGGCGAGTCGTTCGACGCCGCCTCCCCGGGGCAGGCAGCTGTGCTGCTCGCCGGGGAGGCGATCGTCGGCCACGGCACGATCGCTTGACGCGCTAAGCGCTTTCCCTTTCTTTTTCGTGTTCTTTCTTGCGTAGTTCGTTGACGACCTTCACGCAGCCCGAGAATTCGGTCCCCTTTTTGCCTTTCACGTGTTTCTTGCTTTCGCCCTTGCAGACCTGACCGGGGGCCATTTCTTTGTGGTGCGCCGCCTGGGCCGCGTTGTTCACGCAGCGCGAGAACTCGGTCCCTTTTTCGCCCTCGACGTGTTTCTTGCTTTTGTCCTGGCAGTAGCGGCCGTAGGCCTTTGCCTTGGCGGGAAGCCCGGCCTTGGGCCCGGGCGTCGGTTCGCTCGGCGTATACGTGGGCCCTTTGCCGTTCGCTGCGCTGTTCCCATACGGCGGCGATCCTTCCGGTTTGCCCGCGGCGAGCGCTGCGCTGCCGCAGGCCAGCGCGAGGACGCCGGTTACGAGCGCGATCTTCAGCATGGTCTTCATCGTGCCTCCTTGCGAGTGCTTGTCCCTGCGGCGCGTGAGGCCGGGGTTGGGGTTGTCGGCATATAAACGCTGCGCGAGACCGGTTGTCAGCCCGGACCGGCCGGAGAAATCGGTCGGCGGACGGATCTCCTAACCGTGGGCGTCGGTCAGCGTTCGTGATCCGGGGACACCTCGCCTGACCCTGGTTCCCCGGAGCCGTCCTTGCTCGGGGAAGGCGTTTCGACGGGGGTGCGGGAGGGGGGCGCCGTCGTTGCCGGTGGCTTGGGTGAGGTTGCCGGGCCGGTCGAGGTCGAGCCCCCGTCGCCGGGCGACTTGCCCCGATCTTCGCCGGCCGCGCCGATGCCGGGTGGGGAGCCGTTTTCGGCGGGCTTGTGCGCGGCGGCGGTCTGCTGGCCGTGTTCGGCGGCTTGTGGTGGCTGTTCGGGTCGACCCTTGCGTTCCGAGGCGGTTCGACCGTAGCCGCCGCCCGGCGGGCTGAGCCCGGTTTGGGGGCTGGATGGCTGTTCGTCCTGTGCCGCTCCCGCCCGGGACCCGCCGTTCCCTTCCTGCCGGTTTCCGCCAGGGTGCTCGGCGGCTCCGGAGTTGTCGCTCGGGCGCTGTCCGGCGACGGTCGGGTCGCTCGCCGGGGCTGGGGGCGTGCCGCCGGTCGAGTCGCCGCGTTCGGTCGAGCCGTGTCGCTTCGCACTCTCCGCGGCGGAGGATCCATGCTCGCCGCCGGCGACGAGCGGCACATCGATCAGGCCGCCCCGCCCGGCGGCCGACACGCCGACGACCGCCACCACGGCGACGGTAGCGGCGGACTTGACGAGCGCGGACGTGGCGATCGCCTTGCCGGCCCCGGTCCCGACCGTGCCGGCCAGGCCGCCGGCACCCGCTCCGGTCGCGCCTGTCTGCGCGAGCACTCCATGGAGCACGGCGGCCGAAGCGGCGAGCGGCAGCGGCGCGAGCCCGGCCAGATCCTCGTGACGCATGGCGATGCTGTCTCGAAACGTGCGGCAGTCGGCGCAGTCGCGCAGGTGGGCACGGATATCGCGTCGCCGCGCGACCCGCCCGTCGGCGTCGGAGAGCTCGCGCTTCACATCCGCGCAGCGCATCTCACGCCCCGTTTCCAGCTGCCGCAGGCTGAGCCGCGCCTCGTAGAGAGTCTGCCGGGCGACCGCGGCCGAGCTGCCGAACGCCGTGCCGATCTCGGCGAAATCCAGGCCGGAGAGCTCGCGCATCACGAGTGCCGCCCGTTGCCGCTCGGGCAGTTGCTCGAGGTCGGCGAGCAGGGTTCGCAGGCGCTCGCGCGTCTCGGCCGTCTCCGCGACCCCCGGGGCTGTTGCCTGCTCCGGCTCCAGCTCGGCGCTGTCGCGGCGACGGCGCAGCACTTCTACCGACTCGTTGCGGGCGATCCGGTAGAGCCAGGGCTTGAGCTGGATCTCGCGCTTCTCCCCGGGCAGCGCCCGAAGCACCTTGACCATCGCGTTCTGCAGCGCATCCTGGGCGTCCTGTGGATTGCCGACCATCGCCAGGCAGAAGCGGTAGAGCTCCTGGTGGTAGCGCTCGTAGATCTCCCCGAAGGCGCGCTCGTCTCCCTGCGCGGCGCGCAGCGCCAGTCGTTCGTCCGAGCTCACGCCGGACCCATCTCGGCATGCGGGGACATCCAGTGAAGGTTACGACGCCGTTCATCTACCGCTTCAACGGGGCGGCCGCCCCAGTGTCAGCGCCGTGTCACCCGGGGACCCTTAGGCTTCGGTGCCGATGAAAGCCGAGCAGATCCGCAGCACCTACCTGTCCTTCTTCGAGCAGCGGGGCCACCGGATCGTCCCCTCGGCCTCACTGGTTCCCTCCGTCCACGACCCGTCGGTGCTGCTCACGACGGCCGGGATGCAGCCCTTCAAGCCCTACTTCCTCGGACGGGAGCGGCCACCGGCCCCGCGGCTCGCCGACGTGCAGAAGTGCTTCCGCACGACCGACATCGAGGAGGTGGGCAAAACCGCCCGCCACCTCACCTTCTTCGAGATGCTCGGCAACTGGAGCTTCGGCGACTACTTCAAGGCCGAGTCGATCCCCTGGGGCTGGGAGCTGGCGACGCAGGGGTTCGGGATGGATCCGCAGCGGATCTGGGCGACCGTCTTCGGCGGCGACGAGGAGCTCGGCCTCGGGCCCGACGAGGAGGCGATCGAGATCTGGAAGGGGGTCGGCATGCCCGAGGAGCGGATCGTCCTGCTCGGCCGCGCGGACAACTTCTGGCAGGCGGGCCCCGCCGGTCCCTGCGGCCCCTGCTCGGAGCTCTACCTCGATCGCGGTGAGGATTTCGGCGCTGCCGGAGAGCGGCCCGGTGACGACACCGACCGCTTCCTCGAGTTCTGGAACCACGTCTTCATGACCTACGACCTGTCGACCGAAGGCAAGCTGACCGAGCTGCCGATGCGCAACATCGACACCGGCATGGGCCTCGACCGGATGGCGGCGATCCTCCAGGATGTGCCGTCGGTTTTCGAGACCGACCTGATCCGGCCGCTGATCGACCTCGCCGAGGAGCTGTCGGGGCATTCCTACGCCGAGGGCGGCGCGGTGACCAGGGCGATGCGGATCGTCGCCGACCACTCGCGTGGCGCCGCCTTCCTGATCGCCGACGGGGTCGTCCCCTCCAACGAGGATCGCGGCTACATCCTGCGCCGGATCATGCGCCGCGCGATCCAGCAGGGCCGCACCCTGGGTCTGGAGGCGCCCTGGCTGGGCCGCTTCGCCGAGCGTACGGTGGAGATCATGTCCGGCGCCTACCCCGAGCTGGCGGGGGAGCGGGAGACGATCGCCCGCTGGGTCGGCGACGAGGAGGAGAGCTTCGGGCGCACCCTCGAGCGTGGCAGCGAGCTGCTCGAGCGCCTCGTCGCCGAGGCCCGCGAGTCGAACACCTCCTGGATCGACGCCGCCGACGCCTTCAAGCTGCACGACACCTACGGCTTCCCCTACGACCTGACCAAGGAGCTGCTCGCCGAGCAGGGCCTATCGGTCGACGACGGCGGGTTCGAGGAGCTGATGGAGGAGCAGCGCCAACGCGCCCGGGTCGGCTCCGCCACCGCGCACGGCTCCGAGGACCGCCACGAGAGGGTGATCGCCTTCGCCGCGGACGCGCCGCCGAGTCGCTTCGTCGGCTACGAGACGCTCAGGGCGACGACCGGTCTTGCCGCGGTGGCGAGCGAGGACGGCCGGACGCTGGTCAAGCTCGAGGAGAGCCCCTTCTACGCCGAGGGCGGCGGCCAGGTCGCCGACACCGGCGTCCTTCGCTGGGGGGGAGAAGAGGTCGAAGTGGTCGATGTGTACCGCGTCGGAGACGACCAGGTGCTCGAGGTCGTGCCCCGCCGCCCCCAGACGCGGGAACGAGAACACGAGGCTTCCGGGGGCGATGAGCGCGTCCTCGTGGGAGCAAAGGAGGCGGTTGATGCCCTGGTCGACCACGAGGCCCGGCACGCGACGATGCGCAACCACACCGCCACCCACCTCCTGCACGCCGCGCTGCGCGAGCGGCTCGGCGATCACGTGCGCCAGGCGGGTTCCGCCGTGCGCCCCGACAAGCTGCGCTTCGACTTCAACCATGGACAAGGGCTCGCGGCCGAGGATCTCGCCGCGATCGAGGAGCGCGTCAACGATTGGATCAAGGCAAGCCGGCCGGTGCGCTGGGTGGAGATGGACCGTGCAGAGGCCGAAAAGCTCGGCGCGATGGCTCTTTTCGGAGAGAAATACGGCGAGTGGGTACGGGTGGTCGAGGTCGACGAGGTCTCGCGCGAGCTCTGCGGCGGCACCCATGTCGCCAACACCGCCGAGGTCGGCATCTTCAAAATCGTCTCGGAGGGCTCCAGCGCGGCCAACGTGAGGCGGATCGAGGCGGTGACCGGACCTGCGGCAATTGACTGGTTTCGCAGCAGGGAGGAGCAGCTGCGCGAGGTCGGCGAGCTGCTCGATTCTCCCCAGGACCCGCTGACCGGCGCCCGCCGCGCGGCGGAGCGACTGCGCGAGGCCGGCGAGGGTGCAAAGGAGGCCGCCAAGCAGATGCTTGGCGACGAGGCGGAGCGCCTCGCCGCCGCCGCGAAGGAAGTCGACGGCATCGACGTCGTCGCCTCCGAGGCGCCGATCGCCGACCAGAAGCAGCTGCTCGAGCTCGCCAACCGGGTGCAGTCGAAGCTCGGCGGCGAGTCGGCAATCGCCCTCGGCGGCGCCGAGGCAGGCAAGGTCGGCCTGGTCGTCCTCGTCTCCAAGGGTGCGGTCGGACGCGGAATCTCGGCAGCGACGGTCGTACGCGAGGCCGCGCCGCTCGTCGGCGGTGGCGGAGGTGGCCGCGACGACATGGCGCAGGCGGGGGGCAAGGACGCCGCCAAGCTGGGCGAGGCACTCGGCGTCGCGAGGCGGGCAATCGAGCGGGAGCTCGGATGAGGGAGATCGAATAGTGCGCGTGCTCGCTCTCGACTACGGCACCGCCCGGATCGGCTGCGCGATCTCCGACCCGAGCGGCACCCTGGCGACGCCACTGCCGGTGATCGAGCCCGCCGAGCCCCGTTCGGTCGTGGAGATGGTCGCCGAACACGAGGTGGGGCGCGTCGTCGTCGGCCTGCCGCTGCACCTGAGTGGCGAAGAGGGATCTCAGGCCGCCCTGACCCGCACCTTCTGCGTCGAACTCGAAGCGCTGCTCGACATCCCGGTCGAGACCTATGACGAGCGGCTGACGACTCGGATGGCCGAGGCGAGCAAGCGCGAAGGCGCGGCGGCGGCACCGGACTCCCTGGCCGCTGCCCACTTGCTGCAGGCCTACCTGGCCGGGCAGGCGGCGATCGAAGGCTCCGACGACGATGGCTGACGACTGGTTCGGAGACGACACCGCCGTCGCCGAGCGGGAGCGCCGTCGGCAGGAGCGCGAGGGTCGGCGGGCGGCGACGGCGAAGCGCCGCCGTCGGGCGGGCCTTCTCGCCCTGCTCGCAACGCTGGTGCTCGTCGGAGCGGCGGCCGCCCTCGCCTACCGCCACTTCCACAACCCGGCTCCGCCGCCGCCGGTCGCCCTGAAGACGGTCACGGTGACGATCCCGGAGGGCTACACCCGCGCGCAGACCGCCCAGATCGCCAGGGAAGCGGGGTTGACCGGCAGCTACATGAAGGCGAGCCTGGGTCACGAAGGCTTCCTCTTCCCCGACACCTTCGAACTGGAAAAGCGGGCGCCCGCCGCCGACCTCGTCCAGCTGCAGCTGGAGGACTTCAAGCGCCGCATCAAGGGGGTGGACATGAGCTACGCGCGCTCCAAGAACCTGACCACGCTCGACGTGGTGACGATCGCTTCGATGGTCGAGCGCGAGGCGCTGTTGGAAAAGGAGAGGCCCCTGATCGCGGCGGTCATCTACAACCGCCTGCACGACGGGATGCCGTTGGGGATCGACGCAACGATCCGCTTCGCCACCGGCAACTACGACCGGCCGCTGACCGAATCCGAACTAGCGGTCGAATCCCCGTACAACACGCGCCTCCACGCCGGCCTGCCACCCGGGCCGATCGGGAACCCCGGCCTCGCGTCGCTCGAGGCCGCGGCCCACCCGGCCCGCGTCGACTACCTCTACTACGTGGTCAAGCCGGGCACGTGCGGGGAAGACTCCTTCTCCTCCACCGCGGCCGAATTCGAAGCCGACGTGGCTGCCTACGACGAAGCACGCGAAGCAGCGGGTGGGGAATCGCCCGACACCTGCGGGGAATGAAGCGACTCGCCGTCCTCGGCCACCCCGTGGGCCACTCGCGCTCGCCGGCCATGCACAATGCGGCGCTGGCCGAGCTCGGGTTGGCGGGCGAGTGGAGCTATGAGGCAATCGACGTTGCGCCGGACGAGCTCGAGCGTCGCGTGCGGCAGATGCCCGGCGAGGGATTCGCCGGAGCCAACGTCACCGTTCCCCATAAGGGGGCGACGCTCGGGCTGGCCGACTCGCTGTCGGAGACCGCGCGTGAGATCGGCGCGGCGAACACGCTCAGCTTCGAGGCCGGGACGATCCGCGCCGACAACACCGATGCGCAGGGACTGCTCGATGCGCTGCCGGAGTCGCCGGGTGGCAAGCGGGCACTCGTCCTCGGCGCGGGCGGCGCCGCCCGCGCGATCGTCTGGGCGCTGGTTCGGCAGGGCGCGGAGGTCGGGGTCTGGAATCGCACCGCGCTGCGCGCCGAGCACCTCTGCGCCGACCTCGGAGGGGCCCCCGCGGCCGCACCCAGGCAGGACGCCTACGAGCTGATCGTCAACACCAGCGCGGCCGGGCTGCGTGGCGAAGACCCTTTCGCCGAGCTGCCGCTCGACCGAGCCGGCTTCGTCCCCGGCCAGGTCGTCGTCGACCTCGTCTACGGCGAGCGACCCAGTCCGTTGCTGACGGCGGCCGAGGTGGCGGGCGCGGCCACGGTCGATGGAATCGAGATCCTCGTCCGCCAGGGCGCCCTCTCGCTGCGAATCTGGACCGGGCTCGAGCCGCCACTCGACGTCATGCGGAAAGCCGCCCGCGCCTGACCGTCGCTGTGGACTTTCGACGTGCCGTTGCGCGTTCGAACTCACCAGCGGCGTCGCCTATAGCCTTGCGCACATGAGCACGCGCTTCCGATTCACCACCGCAGGCGAGTCGCACGGTCCTGGCCTGGTCGCGATCGTCGAGGGCATGCCGGCGGGCCTGGAGCTCGAGCGGGCGGCGCTCGACCGTGACATGGCGCGGCGCCAGCTCGGCCACGGTCGCGGGGGGCGGATGAAGATCGAGACCGACTCGGTCGAGGTCCGCTCCGGCGTCCGCCACGGCCGTACGCTGGGCAGCCCGATCGCGCTCCTGGTCGCCAACCGCGACTACGCGAACTGGGAGGAGCGGATGAACCCCTGGCCGGTAGAGGGCTTCGAGCCGGACGAGGTCCACCTGCCGCGCCCCGGCCACGCAGACCTGGTCGGTGCCCAGAAGTACGGCCACCGCGACATCCGCAACGTCCTGGAGCGCGCCAGCGCCCGTGAGACGGCGGCGCGGGTGGCGGCCGGCTCGCTCGCCCGCGGCCTACTCACGGCGCTCGGCGTCAGCGTGCACAGCCACGTCACCCAGATCGCCTCGGTCGAGGCGCCCGAGCGCCCCGACCTCTGCGCCGAGGACTTCGCCGGGGTCGACGAGGATCCGGTGCGCTGCCTCGACCCCGGGGCGAGCGCGGCGATGGTCGCGGAGATCAACCGCCTGCGCAAGGCCAACGAGAGCCTCGGCGGCAGCTTCGAGGTGCGCGCCTTCGGCCTCGTTCCCGGGCTTGGCTCGCACATCTCCTGGGAAGAGCGACTGGATGGCCGGCTCGCCGGCGCGGTCGCCTCGATCCAGTCGGTCAAGGGGGTTGCGATCGGGGAGGCCTGGGACGTCGCGAGCCGACCCGGCTCGGAGGCGCACGACGAGATCTTCTGGTCCGAGGAGCACGGCTACCAGCGCGAGACGAACCACGCGGGGGGGCTCGAGGGCGGCATGACCAACGGCCAGCCGCTCTCGGTGCGGGCGGCGATCAAGCCGATCTCGACCCTGACCAAGCCGCTGCGCTCGGTCGACACGGAGACCAAGCAGCCGGCACAAGCGCTGCGCGAGCGCACCGACTCGACCGTTGTGCCGGCAGCGGCCGTGGTCGCCGAGGCGATGGTCTGCCTGGTCCTTGCCCGTTGCTACCGCGAAAAGTTCGGCGGCGATCACATCGACGACGTCCTCGCCGCCGTCGATGCCTACAAGAAGAGAATCGACTGGCGGTCATGATCGAGAACGGGCCGCCCGCGGACGCGGGAGCGCGGGCGCGAGATCTCCGGGCGTGATGAGCGCGCCCGCGCGGGAGCAGAGCAGGCGGCCCGCTGTGGTCTTCATCGGCTTCATGGGCGCGGGCAAGTCGACCGCGCTCGCCGCGGCGCGCGCGGTCGACCTGGGGACGACCGAGGTCGACGAGCTGATGGAGGCCGATCTCGGGATGCCGATCGACCGGGCCTTCGAGGAGGGCGGGGAGGAGGCCTTCCGCGCCCAAGAGGCCGAGGTCGTCGGGTCGCTGCTGGAGCAGGCCGACGGTGGCGCGATCGCCCTCGGCGGCGGCAGCGTGCTCTCGGAGCGCGTCCGCGCGGCGCTCGGCCGCCACATCGTCGCCCTGCTCGAGATCGACGCGGCCGAGGCCTGGCGCCGGATCGAGGGAACCGGGCGGCCGTTGGCGACCGGCGAAGCTGACGTCAAGCGCCTTCTGGCCGAGCGCCTGCCGCTCTACGAAGAGTTGGCCGACGCGGTGGTGCCGATGGCCGACGAAGGCGTGGTCGCGCGGGCGTTGCCGGCGATCGAGGCGCTGGCGGAGATGCCGGCGGGGACGAAGTTGTTGTGGGCGTCGAGCGCCTCCGGGGACTACCCGATCTTCGTCGGCAAGGGTTTGCTGGAGGCGAATTGGTGGCCGCTCGAGGGCCGCCAGTTCCTCGTCGCGGACCAACGCACCGTCGATCTGTTGCCCCGCTCGCGAGTCGAGTCGTCCTGCGGCATCGCGGCGGACCTCGCCGGCGAGGAGACGAAGAACCTGCAGGAGGTCGAGCGTATCCTCGAGCGGATGGCCGCGCAGGGCATGACCCGCGAAGATCATGTCGTGGCGTTCGGAGGAGGGGTGGTCGGGGACGTCGCCGGCTTCTGCGCCCACGTCTTTCAACGGGGCGTGCCGGTCGTGCACCTCCCGACCACGCTGGTGGCCCAGGTCGATTCTGCCTACGGCGGCAAGACCGGGGTGGACCTGGCTCAGGGGAAGAACTACGCCGGCGCCTATCACCTTCCCGCGGCGGTCATCGCCGACGTCGAGATGCTCCGCGAGCTGCCAAGGGAGGAGTTGTCGGCCGGCTTTGTCGAGGTGCTGAAGACGGGCCTGCTGGCCGGCGGCGCCCTCTGGGAGCAGGTGCGGTCAATCGACCCGATCGTTCCGGACGAGTTGGACGACGTCGTCTTCGCCTGCGCTCGCTACAAGTGCGCGATCGTCGCTGCCGATGAGCGCGATTCGGGGCTGCGCCACGTCCTCAATCTCGGTCACACCGTCGGCCACGGAATCGAGACCGCGAGCAACTATGCGCGCTACCGGCACGGCGAGGCGGTCGGCCTTGGTTTGCTGGCGGCGCTCGACCTCTCCGGCGCGCCCGAGTTGCGTGACGAGGTCGAGGAGATCCTGCGCCGCCACGACCTGCCGACGGCGCTCGACCCTGCGATCGCCGTCGACGAGGTCGTCGACGCCCTCCAGCGCGACAAGAAGCGCACCACCGCCGGGGTCGGCTTCGTCCTCCTCTCCGAGCCGGGCAAGCCCCGTACCGGGCAGATCCTCGACCCCGACGCTGTCCGGGCCGCTGTGCTGGAGTTGTACCCATGACCTCTGCCCACAACCGCGTCGCCGTCCTGCATGGGGTCAACTTCGACGTGCTCGAGCGGCGCGACCCGGCGGTCTACGGCGGGCTCTTGTTGAGCGAGCTGGAGATGAGGATCCAGGGCATGGCCCGCGACCTC
>Ga0157370_10005612_pt1 | contig 14043 bp, 13 predicted proteins | sample C35metaG_FD_113463 | JGI IMG/M metagenome (GOLD analysis project Ga0157370, IMG submission 113463) | Corn rhizosphere microbial communities from Kellogg Biological Station, Michigan, USA - C3-5 metaG | ecosystem: Host-associated > Plants > Roots > Rhizosphere > Soil | place: USA: Michigan...
AACGCCGGTGTGGTCGACATCGGCCAGGGCTACGCCGTCACGTTCAAGGCCGAGTCGCACAACCACCCGAGCTACGTCGAGCCCTATCAGGGCGCGGCTACCGGCGTGGGCGGCATCGTGCGCGACATCCTCACGATGGGCGCGCGGCCCGTCGGCGTCATGGATTCTCTGCGGTTCGGGCCCGCCGACGCGCCCGACACTCATCGCGTTCTGCCGGGTGTAGTTTCTGGCATCGGTGGCTACGGCAACTGCCTTGGCCTGCCGAATGTCGGTGGTGAGATCGCGTTCGACCCCTCGTACTACGGCAACCCGTTGGTCAACGCGTTGAGCGTTGGCGTGATGCGCACCGATGGCATCAAGCTCGCGACCGCTCCGGGTCCGGGAAACAAGGTCATCTTGTTCGGCGCGCGCACCGGCGGCGATGGCATCGGCGGTGCGTCGGTGCTCGCCAGCGCGACGTTCGAGGCCGAGGGTGAGCGCAAGCGGCCGGCCGTGCAGGTCGGCGACCCGTTCGCCGAGAAGGTGCTCATCGAGTGCTGCCTGGGGATTTTCGCCGAGGATCTGGTCGCCGGCATTCAGGATTTGGGTGCGGCGGGGCTGTCGTGCGCGACGTCCGAACTGGCTTCGGCAGGCACCGGTGGCATGCGGGTCGTGCTCGATACCGTGCCGCTTCGCGACCCGACACTCGCGCCCGAAGAGATCCTGATGAGCGAGTCGCAGGAGCGCATGTGCGCCATTGTGGAGCCGGCGAAAGTCCAGCGGTTCATGGAAATCTGCGCCAAGTGGGATGTCACGGCCACCGTCATCGGTGAGGTGACTGACAGCGGTCGGCTGCAGATCTTCTGGCGCGACGAACTCGTGGTCGATGTGCCGCCGCGAACCGTTGCGCACGAAGGCCCTGTCTACGACCGGCCGATCGCCCGCCCGGCTGACCTCGACGCGTTGAACGCCGACGATGCGAGCGCGCTCGCGCGCCCGTCGTCCGCCCCTGAATTGCGCGAAACCCTGCTGCGCCTGGTGTCTTCGCCGAACCTCGCCGACAAGTCGTGGGTCACCGACCAGTACGACCGTTACGTGCTGGGCAACACCGCGCTCGCGATGCCCGACGACGCCGGTGTGATCCGGGTCGACGAGACCACCAATCTCGGCATCGCGCTCGCCCTCGATGGCAATGGCCGCTACACCCGGCTCGATCCTTACGCCGGCGCACAATTGGCGTTGGCCGAGGCCTATCGCAACGTCGCGGCGAGCGGCGCTCGGCCGGTCGCGATCACCGACTGCCTCAACTTCGGATCGCCCGAAGACCCCGAGGTGATGTGGCAGTTCACCGAGGCGATCCGCGGTATCGCCGATGGCTGCTTCACCCTCGGAATCCCGGTAACCGGCGGCAATGTCAGCTTCTACAACCAGACCGGCTCGACGCCTATCAACCCGACTCCGGTGGTGGGCGTGCTCGGCGTGATCGACGACGTTGCCCGCCGCCTTTCGATCGGTTTCAAGGCGGACGGCGACGAGATCTACCTGCTCGGCGAGACGCGCGACGAGTTCGGCGGCAGCGAGTGGGCGCACGTCGTGCACGGGCACCTTGGTGGCCGCCCGCCCGCGGTCGATCTGGCGGCCGAGCAGCGGCTCGCGGGTTTGCTGGTCGAAGCGGCAGCTCGCCGGGCGCTGGCTTCGGCACACGACATTTCCGACGGCGGCCTTGCGCAGGCCTTGGTCGAATCCTGCTTGCGCGGCGGCGTCGGTGCGGCGGTGACGTTGGCGGGAGACCCGTTCGTCGCGCTGTTCTCCGAATCGAGCGCCCGCGCGGTGGTGAGCGTGTCGAAGGCGGACGCCGAGGGGTTCAGCCAGCTGGCCTCGCAGCATGGTGTTGCGCTGACTCGGCTCGGCGTCGTCGGCGGCTCGGAGCTCGAGGTCGCCGGCCAGTTCGCCGTGCCGTTGGCTGACCTGCGCGCCGCGTCGACCGGCGTGTTTCCGGCCATCTTCGGCTAGCCGTGCCGCAGGCGTCCAAGCCCTTGTCGAGCGACCTCGTCGGCGCCTGCGTGCGGCAGTGGTCGGCGGTGGCCGACGCGGTTTCCGCCCTCACTGACCGCGACTTCGAGCGGCCGACCCGGCTGCCCGGCTGGACGGTCGTAGAACTCGTGCGGCACCTCGCTCGCTGCGCTGACGTGCTGCCGTTGCGAGTTGCCGAGCCCGAACCGGCGACCCGCGGACTCGAGCTGGCGCAATACCTGCTGCAGGCGCCGGGGGCGGCAGCGGCGATCGCCGAGCGCGAGTCGGTCGGTTCGGCTGAACCGGCCGTCTTGAAGGACGACGTGCGGGCCGCCGTTTCCCGGTTGGCCACGACGGCTGCGGACGTCGACCCCGAGCGACTCGTGGTGAGCCGGTTCGGCGGCATTCGCGCGGTTGACTTGATCGCGAGCCGGGTGGTCGAAGGGCTCGTGCACGGGCTCGACCTGCAGGCGGCGGTGCCGGGCCTCGACCTGGCGCCCGACCCCGAGGCGGTGAAGATCGTGGCCAAGGTGCTGCTGCAAACGCTGGCTGTCAAGGCGCCGGGTCGGTCGGTCGAGGTGCGGGTGCCGCCGGTCGCCGCCGTCCAATGTGTTGAAGGCCCACGCCACACGCGGGGCACGCCGCCGAACGTCGTCGAGGCCGATCCGACGACCTGGATCGAGGTGGCGACCGGACGTCTTGCGTGGCGCGATGCGGCCGAGGACGGCCGGCTGCGCGCGAGCGGCGAACGCAGCGACATCAGCGCATTGCTCCCCCTGATGTGAATCGCAGCGGCACCGCCCGCCCTGGCGCATCTGCCGCATCCGACGCCGAGTGAAGGGTTGTGGCCGCTTTGCTGCGCGCGAAACCGGCCACAGCTCTTCGCTCGATGGGGGCAACGGTCAAGCTTCGAGTACACAGCCCTCGGCTCGTCCACAAGTTGGCGGGCGAGCGACCCAGGCAGCCTGCCAGTTCCGCCAGGGTGTTCGGCATGGAGACGAACGATCACCCGAGCGCGCAGTGGTACGACGAGGTCGCCGCCGACCTCAGAAGAACGTTCAGGCCGGACGACGAGGGCGCTGTCTGCGTGCTGTTCGCAGACGAAGAACGCGTCGTTTACGTCGGCATGATCATCGAGCCCGACGGCACCGAAGTCGGGCCACTGGAGTACGACGGCCTCGCGCACATCATCGACGGCATCGATCCGCCCGCCGTCCTCATCGCGGTTTCCAGATCGGACGGCGAGCCGCTGGCCGAAGACTGGCGACTTTGGGAGGAGATGCGCGGCCGTATCGCTGCGCTCTGCCGCTGCGAACTCATCGATCTCATGGTCGTCGGCGAATACTCATGGTGGGCGGTTGCCGGCGGGCGGCCCGGTCGTGCGGCCTGACCGTGCGGCGTGAAACCCCTACAGTTAGTGGCATGGATCTTCGCGACCTACGGGCGCCGGCGGGCGGGGTCATCGTCGTGCCCATGTCGCGCGAAGACTTTGACGCGCTGCCGCCGATCCCGCACGCCGAGTGGTGGGACGGTGCGTGCGTTGTGAGCGGCTCGACGAACCGGCGCGGCCGGGCGGTCGTCTCGTTGAGCGTTCTCCTGCACGCGGCTTGTACGCCAGCCGGGCTGCAGGTGGGCGCCGGCACCGGGTGGAGGTTGCCCGACGCCGAGTTCGCGCCCGACGTCGTGGTCACCCGCCCGGCGCCCGATGACGAGTTGCTGACCGAAGCTCCGGTGCTCATCGTTGAGGTGTTGTCGCGTTCCACCCGGCACATCTACCTCGGCCGCAAACGCGAGCTGTACGCCGCCGGTGGCCTGGAGTGGTACTGGGTCGTCGATCTTGTGCGGAACGAGCTCACGGTGTTCCACAACGTCGATGGCAGATTCAGCGAGGCGCAGCGCTTCGGCAGCGGCACCACGCAGGGTCCGGTTTCGATCGAGATCAACGTCAGCGAGCTGTGACTCGCGCGAAGGTCATCCGCTCAGTGGGCAGAGGGTGCGGGGTGAAGGTGCGACCCGGCACACCTGAGCCCGTACACTTGGCACCGGACTTCCCGCCCTCTCCGAGCTAGGAGCTTCGCGCGTGCCTCGAGGCGACGGCAGGCTGAATCACGCTCTTCTGGACGACGACATGGGCCCGCAGGATGCCTGCGGCGTCTTCGGGGTTTGGGCACCTGGTGAAGAGGTCGCCAACCTCACCTACTTCGGGCTCTACGCCCTGCAGCACCGTGGCCAGGAGTCAGCCGGCATTGCGGTCAGCGACGGCCGGAAGATCCTCGTGTACAAGGACATGGGCCTCGTCTCGCAGGTCTTCAACGAGTCGAATCTGGCCAGCCTGCGCGGTGACATCGCGATCGGTCACGCGCGCTACTCGACCACCGGCGCCTCGGTTTGGGAGAACGCCCAGCCGACCTTCCGCTCGACCGCGGTCGGCAGCATCGCCCTGGCACATAACGGGAATCTCACGAACACGGGCGATCTCGCGCTGCTCGTCGAGAAAGCCCAGGCCAACAGTGGCGAGATCGAGTTCGCGCACCGGCCGCTGCGGTCGACGTCCGACACAGATCTGGTGACGTCGCTGCTCGCGAGCCATCCGGATCGCAGTCTCGAAAGCGCTGCTATCGACGTGCTGCGCCAGGTCGAGGGCGCGTTCAGCTTCGTGTTCATGGACGAGAACACCCTCTACGCCGCGCGCGATCGTTACGGTGTGCGGCCGCTTGCACTTGGCAGGCTCGAGCGGGGTTGGGTGGTCGCGAGTGAGACCGCCGCGCTCGACATCGTCGGCGCCTCCTACGTTCGCGATCTCGAGCCGGGTGAACTGCTCGCCATCGACGAGCACGGTCCGCGTTCGAGCCGGTTCGCCGAGGCGAAGCCGCGGTTCTGCACGTTCGAGTTCGTCTATCTCGCCCGGCCCGATTCGAACCTCGACGGCCGTAGCGTGCACGCCACCCGCGTCGAAGTCGGACGACGGCTGGCGCGCGAGGCGCCAGCAGAAGCTGATCTCGTCATGCCAACGCCCGACTCCGGAACGCCCGCAGCGATCGGGTATGCCGAGGAGTCCGGAATCCCTTACGCCGCAGGGCTTGTAAAGAACGCCTACGTCGGGCGCACGTTCATCCAGCCCTCGCAAACCCTTCGCCAGCTGGGAATTCGGCTGAAGCTCAACCCGCTGCGCGACGTCATCAAGGGCAAGCGGTTGGTCGTCGTCGACGATTCGATCGTGCGCGGCAACACCCAGCGGGCCGTCGTGCGCATGCTGCGCGAGGCCGGTGCTACCGAGGTGCACGTGCGCATCAGCTCACCGCCGGTGAAGTGGCCGTGCTTCTACGGCATCGACTTCGCCACGCGGGCCGAACTCATCGCGAATGGCCTTACGGTCGAGGAAATCCGTACCTCGCTGGGCGCCGACTCCCTTGCCTATGTCTCACTCGACGGTCTCGTCGAGGCCACCGGCCGGCCAAAGAATTCCTTGTGCCGTGCCTGTTTCGATGGCGAATACCCCACCGCGGTGCCCGACGCGCACCTCATGGGCCGGCAGCTCGGCGAGGTGACGTCGCTGCAGTCGCTCGTCGCGACATTGCCGTCGGCTAGCGGCAGCACCGCCCTCGACCGGCCATGAAAGCCACCTACGCCGCCGCCGGCGTCGACATCGACGCGGGCGATCGCGCTGTCGAATTGATGAAGGCTTCGGTCGCCAAGGCAACTCGGCCCGAGGTGGTCGGGGGCCTCGGTGGCTTCGCCGGGCTCTTCCGGCTCGACACCTCGCGCTATCGCCGTCCGCTCTTGGCGACCTCGACCGACGGCGTCGGCACCAAGGTCGCGATCGCGCAGGCCCTCGACAAGCACGACACCATCGGAATCGATCTGGTCGGCATGGTCGTCGACGACCTCGTCGTCTGCGGTGCCGAACCGCTGTTCATGACCGACTACATCGCCTGCGGCAAGGTGGTTCCCGAGCGCATCGCCGCAATCGTCTCCGGTATCGCCGAAGGTTGCCGGCAGGCCGGTTGCGCGCTCGTCGGTGGCGAGACCGCCGAGCATCCAGGCCTGCTCAGGCCAGACGAGTACGACGTCGCGGGCGCCGGCACGGGCGTGGTCGAGGAAGATCGCGTGCTCGGCGCTCACCGTGTCGGAGTTGGTGACGTGGTGGTCGCCATGGCGTCGTCCGGCTTGCATTCGAACGGCTACTCGCTGGTGCGGCACGTGCTATTCACGGTCGCGGGGTGGCAGCTCGAGCGGCACGTCGAAGAACTCGGGCGCACGCTCGGCGAGGAGTTGCTCGTACCCACGCACGTCTACAGCCAGGATTGCCTCACCCTGATCAACAACGTCGACGTGCACGCGTTTTCGCACGTCACCGGCGGCGGGCTCGCGGCCAATCTCGACCGGGTGCTGCCAGCAGGCGTCGCCGTCGAGATCGATCGCTCGACCTGGTCGCCGGCGCCGATCTTCGGCCTTGTTGAGCAGCTCGGCGGCGTCGATCAGCTCGAACTCGAGCGCACGCTGAACATGGGCGTCGGCATGGTTGCGCTGGTCGCGAAGGCGGACGCCGATCGCGCGTTGGAGTTGCTGGCCGAACGCGGGTTGCACGCGTGGGTCGCCGGGACGGTCATCGCTGCCAGCGCCGACCTGCCGGGGCGCACCGAACTTGCCGGTGCCTACGCCTGATCAGCGGGCCTGATCAGCGGCCTGATCAGCGGCGGCCGCTCGCGCCGTAAGAAGGACCGAGGTCGTCGCTGTCGTCGTCCGACTCGTCTTCATCGGCGTCGTAGTCGTCAGCGTCGTAGTCAAGGTCGTCGTCGTACTCCTCGTCGACGTCAACCCCACCGCCGGACGACGGTGCTCCGCCCACCAGCTCCTTGCGCAGGGCATCAAGGTCAGTGCCCGCGCCGGAGTACTTCAGCTGACGGGCGACCTTCGCCTGCTTGGCCTTGGCCCGGCCGCGCCCCATGGCTCGACCCCCTCGTCGGGGCCGCTGCCCCGCATCGGATGACTCGTTTCGACAAAACCGCCGGCGCGGCGAACGCTGAAGGGCGTCGACACACGCCGGCACGGCCAGCGAACGCTGAAGGGGCTTCCCTTTGGGTTCGAGACCGTGCCCTACCAGGCTACCTGCTCTCGGGCGTCGTCGGCATCCCACTCTGTTTGCTGGGCCGGCACGGTTTGTCCGGGCCGGCGTGCGACGATGCGAGGGTGGCTCGTCGAGGCGATGATCCGGATCACGGCGCCGACCATGGCGCGGGACCGTCGCGCGCCGGCATGATCGCGATGGCTGCGTTCTTGCGCGTATACGAGCCGATCGAGGCGCTGCGCAACGTGATGCCGGCCGACGATCCGCGCGCCGTCCCCCTCGCCGTTCGGGAGCGAGCCGCCGCACTCCGTGCTGCCAGTGCGCTCCCGCCGCGCGTCGTCTCCGACCTCGATCTTCTTGGCCCGGACGACGACCGGCGCGGCGTCTTCGCGACCTTGCTGTCGCCAGAGGCGCCGGACGGCGTGATGCGCCTTTGCCCGGCCGACCTTTCGTCGCGGGCGATCGCCGCAGTGGAGGAGTTGCGCGCCAGCCTCGATCCGGTCGTGCTGTCGGCGCTGATCTCCGAGGCCGCGGTCGACGAGGCGGCTCGCCGGCTCGCGGGTCACCCGTCCGGAGGCGGTCGCGCGCCGCACGTCCGCAGCTGCGCCTGGCACGTGCCGTTGCCGTGGTTCGCACTGTTCGAGGCCGGCCAGCGCCTTGTCGAGAGGCCGGACGGTGACCTGCCGCAAGACCAAGGTTCGGACGGCGAGGGCGCCCGGCCCTCGACCCGCAGCGCAGCAGTGGCGGTTCGCTACCTCGCGCCGATGGCCGACGCCCGGCGCTGCCTCGCCCGGGCCCTCTCGGTGGTGCGGCGGTCGCCGACCGACCTGCTGCCGTCGTCCGGGCTGGAGGAGCTCGGGCGTTGGCTCGAGGAGTTCCACGCGCGATCGGTCGTCGAGCTGGACTTCGGCGGACTGGTCGACTTCCTGCCACCAGACGAGTCCGCCGACGACAGTTCCGTGGCCGCGGTCGCTGCGGCCATCGCTGGTCTGCGGGCCGGTGTGACCGAAGCGGCGGCTTCAGGGCTGGTAGCCGTGCGCGACAGATGGGCCGCCGTCCGCGCTTTCGAACGCGCCAGCTAGAACCAGGATTTCCTTTTCCTACAGGCTTTTGACGCTCTTGCGCAGCCTTATGCGGGCGAGATGAGTTTTCCGCCGCACGGTGTGACGGAGCAGGGCTAATCGGCCGAACCGGGACTAGTCCGCGAAGATCGCAGGATGATCCGGTCGGACCATTTCGGACATCCTGGGCTAACGGCAGTATTTAACCGTGGGTTGATGAAACCATCGCCCGCGGATTTCGCAGTAGTGGGGGGTCGGTGTCCGTCGGCCCTAGGTTTCTGGGAGTCGGATCGTCGACTCCCAGTTCAAGAGGCCGGCAACCGCTGCCGGCCTCGACGAGGAGGAGTTCCGTGGCAAGCACGCGTACGCCTGAGGCGGAACCGCTGCTCACGCCGGCTGAGGTCGCGACCATGTTCCGGGTCGACCCGAAGACGGTCACCCGTTGGGCAAAAGCCGGCAAACTCACATCGATCCGCACGCTCGGCGGTCACCGCCGTTACCGCGAGACCGAAGTGCGTGCCCTTCTCGGGGGGATTCCGCAGCAGCGGGAAAGCGACTGAGGCGCTATTTTCGGACGCCCAACAAGCGCCGATCACTCAGCCGATAACTCAAAGGGCCCCGGCCGGCGAAAGCTGGCCGGGCCTTTTTGGTTCTCCAGCCGCGGTGAAGCTCGCCCGCCAGCCGCCCTCGAGTGAAGGGTTATGGCCGCTTTCCGATGCGCCAAACCGGCCATAGCCCTTCACTCGGTGGTGGACGCGGCCGGTCACGGTCGAGCGATCATCGACTGGAGAGTTTCCGTTCGCCGACGGCGCCCCACGCGACCCGAAGCCTCCACTCGAAGAAGGCGGGCGGCCCGGCAGCCGCCCTCGAGTGAAGGGTTGTGGCCGCTTTCCGATGCGCCAACCCGGCGATAGCCCTTCACTCGGTGGTGGAAGGAGCCGGGCACGGTCCAGCGATCACCGACTGGAGACTTTCGGTTCGCCGACGGCGCCCAACGCAACCCGAAGCCTCCACTCGAAGAAGGCGGGCGGCCCGGTCCTGCGGCTGGGCGCCGACCGGTCGGCGAAGCCGCGGCGCGTCGTCCGCCCGGATCGAAACCAAATGCGCCCGGGGTGCGTTATAGCTGGCGGCGGACTCGGCCGTACCTTGGAGGCGCAGCCGTTACCCTTGCTCAAGCCCCCGGCGGGTTCCGGCGGGCCCCACAGCGCGACCAAAACGAACCAGCGCGACGAAACGACGAAACGAGAGGTGTGGCGTGGCCGACGGCCGCGACGAAACCCGGCAAAAGGACCGGACGTCGAACAAGTACGCCGCGAAGAAGGCGGCCAGCGAGCGTCTCGCCGCCCAGCGGGCGGCCCAGCAGCGCGCTGAGCGCCGGCGCAACGTCCTCGTCGCGGGCGGCTCGACCCTCGGCATCATCATCGTCGTGGTGGTGATCGTCGTCGTGGGCCTCACCACCAAGAAGAACTCCAGCAGCGGCGGCGCGAACGCGGTCGTCGGGGCGTCGAGCGCGGTGACCAGCGGCATCAGCACCGCGGCGACGAGCAACAGCTCGGCGAAGCCCGACTTCAGCACGATCTCCGGGCCGCCGAAGTCGATTACCGGCGACGCGCTCAAGGGTGCTGACGGCAAGCCGCAGGTGCTCTACATCGGCGCCGAATACTGCCCCTACTGCGCCGCGACCCGCTGGCCGCTCGCCGTCGCGCTCGCGCGGTTCGGCACCTTCGACAACCTCAAGACGACCTACTCGGCCGACAACGACCAAGCCGGCCCGCACATCCCGACCTTGTCGTTCCACGGCTCTAGCTACACGAGCCAGTACATCGACTTCGTCGGCGTCGAGCATCAGGACGGCGCAGGCAAGCCGCTCGAGAGCCTCACCGATGCGCAGAACACCCTGTTCGAGAACCTCGGCGGCGGCGCATACCCGTTCATCGACTTCGGCGGCAAGTGGATGCAGAAGGGCAGCGCGTTCGACCCCAACGTGCTCAAGGGCATGACGCCGGACGACGTCGCGAAGGCGATCACCGACCCGAGCACCAAGGCTGGCAAGACCGTGCAGGCCGGTGCCGATGTCTTCTCCGCGATCATCTGCGAGATGGACGGCGGACAGCCGTCGAACGTCTGTACGGCAGCGGGTGTGACGGCCGCAGAGGCTGCGCTCAATGGCGGCAAGTAGCCGTCTGCAGGTGCCCCGATGGGCGGCGCCGGTTGGTCTGGTACTGACCGTCGCCGGTATCGGCGTCGCCATCTACCTGACGATTGCGCACTACGACACCGGCGTCTCGCTGGTGTGCTCGTCGAAGGGTGCGATCAACTGCGAGAAGGTCACCACGAGCGCGCAGTCGAAGGTGTTCGGCATCCCGGTCGCGGTGCTCGGGCTGGCCTACTTCGTCGGCATGTTGCCACTCCAGCTGCCCGCCGCCTGGCGCTCGCCTGACCCGCGCATCAAGTGGGGCCGACTCGCCTACTGCGCGGCCGGCATCGTCTTCGTGTTCTACCTCGTGTACGCCGAAGCGGTCATCATCAAGGCGATCTGCCTGTGGTGCACGTCGGTGCACGTGCTGACGTTGCTGCTCTTCATCGTGACGGGTTTCGCCACCGCGCTGCTCTTCCCGTCGTCCGACGATTTTGACGATCGAGAAGAAATTCCGGGCGTCGCGCAGCGAAATCCTTCCTGATCAAGCGGGTCGAGGCCGATAGGTGCGCCGAGCGTGGCGCCCGTCGCCCCAATGCCTGCCCGCAGGGGCGCGGGCGGCCGCGCGTTCACCTGAACGGCGTCAGGTCAGCGTGCAGCACCAGATCGTGAGCTCCCACGACAGCCGGCTGCCGCGTTGCGCGAGGTGGATCGTGCCCTCGTCGATCAGCTCGCGCACGTTCTCGGACGTCGCCACACTGTCGGGCAGCGGGAACTCCTTCTTGGCCACCGGCTCCATCGCGGCGCCGAAGACCTCGTGCGCGGCGGCGAGGATCGCCGCGTCGTCCTGAATGGTTCCGGTCGGCAGGTAGACGCGGCCGCCGGGCTTTAGGTGATCGGCGACCTGGCCCAGCATCTCGACGGGAAGTTCGGCGCCGGTACGACCGCCGCCCTTGCCATCGGGGAACCAGCCTGTGACGAACGCGACCGCATCGGGGATGCCCGAGACGTCGGCGATCACGACGTCCGCCTGGACGCCGTCGACCGGCGTCATCAGGTGACCTGCGCGGAACTCCGCGATGCCGGACAGGCCGAGCCGCTCCGCGTTGGCGCTCGAGCAGACGACGGCAGCTGTCGAGAAGTCCGTGCCGATCACCTTGCCCGCGCCGAGGCGCGCTGCGACGAGGGAGAGCACGCCGCACCCGCAGCCGGCGTCGACCACGGTCTCGCCGGGATTGACTCGCAGCGCCTCGGCGAGCACCTTGCTCGTAGAACTCGGGACGAAGACGCCCGGGTCGACGGTCACCTCGAAAGGACCGGTCGGCCCGCGCCAGACGTACTCGCGTGCGGCTTCGCTCGTCATCCGCAATCCCTCCCGAGGGCCTCGGCCGGGCCTGATCATCAGCCGACGCGGGATCAGCCTAGCCATGGGTGTCTCAGCCGGACACGGCGCGTACCGGCTATTTGATGGTGTCGGGCTCTTCCCGGTGGCTACCCTCCACACCATGCAGACACGCCCGCGGTTTGAGCTGGCTCAGGTAAACGTCGCCAAACCGCTCGGGCCGCCCGGCTCGGACGTGCTGGCCGAGTTCATGGCGGCCCTCGCCCCGATCAACGCGGTCGCCGATGCCGCGCCCGGCTTCGTCTGGCGGCTGCAGACCGAGGCCGGCGACGCCACGGCCGTGCCGGTTTTCGGCTCGACCGAGTACATGGTCAACCTGTCGGTCTGGACCGACCTCGAATCGCTCGGCAACTTCGTCTTCAAGAGCGATCACGTCGAGGTGATGCGCCGGCGCCGAGCCTGGTTCGCACCCATGACCGAGGCGTACGTCGCGCTGTGGTGGGTACCGGCCGGCGTCCGGCCTACCGTCGCCGACGCCGAAGATCGGCTGCTCCACCTGCGCGAGCTCGGCCCCACACCGTTCGCGTTCACGGTCCGTGCGCCGTTCCCGCCGCCGTCCGCTACGGAAGAGATCAGCGCGGACGACGACTGGTTGTGTCCTGCGTAACCGGAACCGGCTATCTTCGGCCTCGCCCGCGTCGTCTTAGCGCACGGAGGCGGTGAACTCGCGCACCTCGGCGTAGCGCTCACGAACGGCAGGCACCGGCTCGGCGTCATACGTCTCGCTCGGGCCGATCTCCCACTGCGGCGGCTCGCTGCCCCCGGTGAGCGCCCAGGCGGCCTGGCGGGCGGCGCCGTCGGCGACGTACTCGCCCGGCGACGGCACGAGCACCGGCAACCCGAACACGCTCGGCGCGATCCGCCGCACCGCTTCGCTGCGCGCGCCACCGCCGATCAGCAGCAGCCGCTCGACCTTCACGCCCTGCGCGATCAGTGCGTCGAGCCCGTCCGCAAGGCCGCACAGCATGCCCTCGACCGCAGCTCGAGCGATGTGCGCAGGCGTCGAGTTGGCCAGCCGCCAGCCGTGGATCGCGCCCGTAGCGTTCGGCCGGTTAGGCGTGCGCTCGCCCTCGAGATACGGGACGACGGTGAGGCCGCCAGCCCCAGCCGGCGCCGACAGTGCGAGTGACGCCAGCCCGGCGGCGTCCGTGTTCAAGATCGTGGCGGTTGCGTCGAGGACCCGCGCCGCGTTGAGGGTGCACACGAGGGGGAGAAAGTGCCCGGTGGCGTCGGCGAATCCGGCCACTGCGCCGGACGGATCGTTGGTCGCCGTCACGCTGACGCCGAAGACCGTGCCCGATGTGCCGATCGACACGACGATGTCGCCCGCTTTCGCCCCGATCCCGAGAGCAGCGCCGGCGTTGTCGCCCGCGCCCGCGCCGAGGATCGCGCCGGTAGAGGTCTTGCCGGCCGACTCAGTTGGACCGAGGACGCGTGGCACCAGCGGCGTCGCGCCGAAGGCCCGGGCGAGTAAGTCGGGCCGGTATTCGCCGGACGACGGCGACCAGTACCCGGTGCCGCTTGCATCGCTGCGATCCGTCGTGAGCGCGGCGAGATCGGTGCTGCCCGCGAGCCGCCAGGTCAACCAGTCGTGGGGCAAGCAGACTGCCGCCGTGCGCTTCGCGTTCTCGGGTTCGTTGCGTGCGAGCCAGCGCAGCTTGGTGATCGTGAAGCTCGCAACCGGGACCGTACCGATCGCCTGCGCCCACGCTTTGGGCCCGGCATCGGCATCCCCGAGCTCGCCGATTAACTCGTCTGCATCGCCCGCCGAACGGGTGTCGTTCCAGAGCAAAGCAGGGCGGACGACGTCGCCTCCGGCGTCGAGGCACACCATGCCGTGTTGCTGTGCCGCGACCGAAATGGCTTCGACGTCGTCGAGGCCGCCCGCAGCCGTGATCGCCTCTTGCAGGGCGGTCCACCAGGCGGCGGGGTCAACCTCGGTGCCGGCCGGATGCGCCGCGCGTCCTTCCCGGACAAGGCGGCCGGTCTCGCCGTCGCGGATAACCACCTTGCACGACTGCGTCGAAGAGTCGACCCCTGCAACGAGCGCCATGCTCAGCCCTTTCTCGCGGTGATCATGCAGTTAGGCGCAACCGGTAGGGGTGGCTGTCGCGCCTAACTGCATGATCGCGGGGATGGTGGGGGTCGGGGCCGGCCTTAGCGGGCGGCGAGGAGGTGGTCGATGGCGAGTTGATCCAGTTCGGCGTAGCCGTAGCCTTTCGCGCCGGCGATGTCGGGGTTGAACTCCTCGAACGCGGACCGGTCGGCGAGCAGGTCGTCATAACTCTCGCCAGGGGACAGGGTGGGGGTGGTCAGCGTGGTCACCCCGGCGGCCGCCAGCGCCGCCTGCACGACCGGGTCGGCCCGCCACGCCGCAGCGCGG
>Ga0157370_10005613_pt1 | contig 14042 bp, 8 predicted proteins | sample C35metaG_FD_113463 | JGI IMG/M metagenome (GOLD analysis project Ga0157370, IMG submission 113463) | Corn rhizosphere microbial communities from Kellogg Biological Station, Michigan, USA - C3-5 metaG | ecosystem: Host-associated > Plants > Roots > Rhizosphere > Soil | place: USA: Michigan...
ACATCGCACAAACGCATTTCGAAATCGTCATGTTCATGAGAGGGGGCCGACTCTGACAGAATCAGCTGAACCGTTCTTTGCCGTTGTCGGGCCGTTCAGGCGGACAGGACAGCTTTGCAGTATGCGTAACACCTTTTCACTTCGGTTAGAGTGTCAGCGCCCTTGTACGCGTATTCGATATTGGCGGGGATATTCCACTGACGCGCTTTGAGTAGTTCCAGCGTCGCCTTCAGGGGCGTGTCGCCTTCGCCCCACGGCACATTCGGTCCCTGGTTCTTCTTTCGATCTTTGATATGGATGGTCACTGTTCGGCTGTGATACGTTTCCAGGAACGGCAGTGCGTCGTACCCGGCCGCGGTGAAGTGGCCAATGTCCAGATTCAGACCGATCCATTCCGATTGCTTCATGGCAGCCTCAAAGCTTTCCGGCCGGGCGAACTCGTTCGGGTCAGCGAGATTGTCATGGCCGTGCATACCGACCATCATTTTGTATTTTGCGGCAACCGGGGCGACGCGCCGGGTTACCGATACCGTGGAGGAGGCCGTCAGCGCCTTGGCGCCCACGGCTCTGGCCATTTCGAATCCACGCTGGATTTCTTCGTCAGTGAAGTCATCGCGGAAGCTGTAGTTGTATGCCGCGATGAATATACCGGCGGCATCACATTTCCTGCGGATGGCGGTGAAGTAATCGAGCGGAACAGTTGTACGCCATTTGCGCAGTTCGGCCCGGCGGTCAGGCGAAGAACTACGCGGCTCAACATGCCCTTGCCACAGTTCACATTCACCCAGGCCGACTTCGACCATTGCCGCGATCATTGCCTCCAGTGGACGATCGCGAAAGCTGTAAGATTGCGCGCCGATCTGGACGCCGCTGAGCCGGGAATTTATAGCGGCAACGGCGGGCACTGCGACCTGGGCAAGTACCATCCTGCCCAGGTCTCGACGTGTGAGTGTCATGTCGTCGTTCGATAATTTGCCTAGAAGCTCAATTTCAGGCCCAGCCGGAATTGCCGCTGATCCATGGCCGCGCTCGTAATCACAAGGAAGTTTCCTGACGACACATTCGCGTTTGGCGCAGCGAAATGCGGTGTGTTGGACAGGTTGTCTCCTTCAGCCCGGAACTGAAGACTGAAACGTTCGTTGATTGGAAACGAGTGGTACAGGCTCAGGTTCAGATTGTAAATTGCGGGCGCTCGCAGAATGTTACGGCCAGAATTGCCGAACGTGGCTGTGGTCACAGGAGCAAAGGCCGCCGGATTGTAGTAGGGGTGTCCAGGGCCAATGCCCCCGAGCAGGGCGACGATAGGCAGTACCTGGTTTGCCGTCTGGCTGTTATTCGGCGCATTCAGCGAAGCACCCGAAGCGGTGACCGTAAATGGCAGGCCCGAATAAGCAGATACCGTCCCATTGACACTCCATCCGCCCAGCAGATGGCCGGCGACGCCGTGTTGCAGATATGGCTTCCCTTTGCCGAATGGCAAATCATAGACGCCGCCGAGCTCAAAATTATTGGGGATATCGAAGCCCGAAACCGCCTCATTGCGCTTAAGGTCCGGAGCGTAGTTGAACAAGAGACCAACGCGGCCATCATCATCGGCCATGTCAATCGCTTTCGATCGCGTGTATGCTCCCTTGATCAGCAGGCCACTTCCGAAGCGCCGATTGAAAGCAATCTGGAGCGAGTTGTAATGCGAACTCAACCAGCCGTCTTCGAACAGCGTGGATACGGCACGACCGAGCGAAGCGTTCAGAGGGAGCCCCGCCGTACCCAGTCCAGGTACGCCAGCGTTCAATTCATGATCGACGAACTGGTGGGTGGTCGCCGTGCCGACGAATGCGGCGCTGACAACAAACTGATAAGGAAGCTGGCGTTCAAGCGCGACGTTGTACGACTGAATGTAGCCTCTGTGCAGCAATCCTGCGAATGCGCTACGGCTGATGACTGTGCTGGTTGGAACAGGAGCCATGCCGGTGGACAAGTTCGGCGTCTGCACCGGTGGGATTCCGTCGGCGAGATTTGCGTATGGCGTGTAGGTGTTCGGCCCAACAAAGTTTTGCGGGATCGTCAGGGGATAAGGGTCCCGGAACACGCGCGACATGGGGAGAGGATCATAGCTGATGCCGTAGCCCAGACGGATCACCGTTTTCTCCGTGGCGCGATACGCAATGCCAACGCGCGGAGCGAACATTTTGTGACTCACCGTGATGCCCGCGTTATCGGGAACGTTGCCGACGCCACCGATGAGGATCTGGTTGGTCGTAAGGTCGAACCGGCCAATTTCTCCATTCGCGCGTGTGACGAGCGGATACAATTCGTAGCGCAACCCGAGATTGAGAGTCAATTTCGGATTCACCTGCCAGCGGTCGCGAGCGTACCAGCCGAACTGCCATTCGCGCGCCGTCAGCATCTGATTCTGCAAAGTCTTTCCGACGGATTGATCAAGGCCCAGCAGGAAAGCGGCATAAGCATTAAATTGATTCGGAGATGCTCCGCCTTTCAGGCCAGTGACCGCCCCGTCGAATGTGAAGTAGCCGCGCGGCCCATAGCTGCCCGCTTCCGGTTGCCATTGATTCAACTGAAAGCGAATCATATCGAAACCGAATCGGAGTTCGTGGGCGCCGTGCGTCCAGGTCAGGTTATGGCTGTTGGTCCAGGTCTGGTCATTACGCCAGAAGGGACTGTAATTCGCGGTCTGGCCAATGCTGCTGAAACCGGTGATGTTGAAAATCGGGAAGCCACTCTGCCGGATATCAGGGCCGTTGGTCCCAGGAATCCCGAGTTGCAAGCCAACGTTTGCGCCAAAGAACTTATCGGTGCCATGCTGACCCATACGGCTGAAACCGAGCACTTCGTCAAGCAACAAGTTGGGCGAAATAATCAGGCTGTGGCCAAGCGTCGCGATTTGGGTCAACGTTGGCGCGGTGCCGGCGCCGCCGCCGTTGCACAGCCCTGCGCCACCCGCGGCGCCGAGGCTGAACGGGCAGTTCACAAGCGCTTTCATCACGCTGTACTTTCCAAAGATGTGGTGGTTGGCAGTGCGATTCCAGTCGATTTTGGAATCGATGTTGTCCCGATCAAGGGCCTGCGTACCGGAAGTGAAATAGTTATTCGAGGTTCCCGTCTGGTTCGGCAACGGAATGAGGGCTTGTAGTCTCAGCGTAATAGGGCTCAAAAGCGATTGGGGGATTTGGCCCCCCGTATATATCTGGCGGCCTGTTCCGTCCGGGTTGCCTGTAGACGGGTTATAAATCGCCGTTCCATAGCTGCTGAAATCTCCAGCCTTTTCCGCAGCGGTAGGCACAGTTGCGAGAGACGAGAAGTTCGTGCGCTCGCGCGTACCCTCCCAACTGGAGAAGAAGAACAGCTTATTCTTTACGATGGGTCCACCCAGGGTAGCACCGTCAATGTTATGGAGGCTGGCGGGAGTGCCCTTGCCGTAATAGAAATAATTCCGCGCTTCGAGCAGGTTATCGTCCCAATATGCGAAAGCAACACCGTGAAATTGATTGGTCCCCGATTTTGTGGTGACAGCCACGGCTGATCCGCCCGCCATACCCTGTTCGGCGTCAAAGCTGCTGGTCGTGATGTTCGCGGTTTCAATTGTTTCCTCTGGCGGAACATACAGAGTCGCGTGGGGAAGCCAGACGAAAACGTCCGCCGCGCCATCCACGCGAGTGTTGTTATTGTTTCGATTGGTCCCGTTGATATTTGTACTGAGCGAACGCTGTGGCACGTCGGTGATGGAGTTCGTAAATACGGCGGGCGTCGCGCCTGGAACCAGGTTGAACAGGCTTTGGAAATTGCGGTAATTCGGCAGGGGAAGATTGCCAAGCTCGTGTGAGCCGAGTTCGACGTGGGTATCCGCTTTATCGGTCTGCAGTGCAGAAGCTGCGCCGGTAACCGTCACTTCCTGAGATTGGGATCCGACCTGCATTTGAATGTCGACGCGAGTAACTGTGTTGATGGTCGCGCTGACGTTCGTCGTGGTGACAGGGCGGAATCCGGCTGCAGTGACATGCAATTCATAGACGCCCGGCAGAACATTGCCGATCGTAAAACGGCCCTCATCATCCGTCGTAACGTCGCGCGACTCACCCGTTTGCGGGTTAGTAGCTTTCACTGCAGCTTTAGGAAGCATTGCGCCGGTCTGGTCGGTAACGGTGCCCACGATGGAACCGTATAACACCTGCGCATTCGCCATGGGAGAAACCAAACCGAACGCGAGAATAAGCAGCGAGGCAGCGATCCATCCTGCAGAGTTAACTCTTGTTTTCATCTGACCTCCTGAAGTCGCGTTCATTGTCGCGCATGCAGCCTGCACGAGCATTTGCCCGCGATTTAAACACTGTAGTGTACTCCTGTCAGACTACGATCGCTGACAGGTCGGAACACTTAACGTCCCAGTAAAAGCCGTTTCCGCTCCCTCGATGACGAATGAATGACGGGCGCCGCTCCCGAACGATGCCCGCACCGACCGGTGCACGTTGTCGGGTTTGGTTCTTGTGTGGGCGCCTGCCGAAAGAGCATGCCCACGCGTACTCGCGGACTGCGCGGCGAATTCGCTCCGATGACAACCACCGAACGTCCGCGCTCCCGACAAACGGGCCGGATCGGTACCGCGAAATCGGCTTCTCCCCGGCCGTTATCCATATGTCCGGTTCCGGGAAGTTGGAATTTATCTGGGCAAGTAGTCTGGGTTCCGCCAACCGAACGGCGGGTGGGCGCACCGATTAATCTCGGGCGTTTCGTTGTGCGTCAGCAGTATCCGGCTATACTCGCGGGTGACCAACATTGGCCAGCGCAGGTTGGCATCCAATGCGAGGTACCGAGACTGACGTAGGGGGCGCGGAGCATTTCCATTCTTCGTGGGGCACGAAGGACTATGTCCTATTCCTCCCTCAGAGCCGTCAATGGATCAATCCGGGACGCTCGCCTTGCCGGCGCGTAGCCGGCAAGAATCGCGGCGCTCAGGAGGATGACGCCGGCCAGCACCAGGGTTCGCGGATCGTTGGGCTGGGTCTCGAACAGAAACGATTTGACAAGCCGGGACGCGCTTAACGCGGCAGGCACGCTGATCGCAAGCCCCGCCGCGACCAGTATCAGAACGCGGCGCAGAACCATCCAAACCACGGCGCTGCGTTGCGCGCCCAGCGCCATACGAGTTCCGATCTCACCAACCTGCCGCGCGACGTTATACGACATCGTTCCGTAGAGCCCCACGCACGCGATGAGGAGAGCGAGAACCGCGAAACCCGTGCATAGTTTCGCGAAGGTGAGTTCGCGGCTGATGGTCCGATCGATTTCCGCCGCCTGTGTGATCACGTTGGTAACCGGTATGAGGGGATCCGCCTCCCGCACAATCTCATGCACACTTTTGACAAACCGCAGCGGATCACCCGCCGTGCGCAGCGCCCAGGTCACTCGGTCCGCAGGAAACTGACTGGCCGCTGTGAACACGGTCATGGAAGTCTTCTCTTCTCCTTTCAGACCGCCGTACCGCACATTGGCTGACACGCCGACGATTTCGAGATCGCGATTGTCGTCCACGAACGTGATGCGCCGGCCCACCGGATTCTCATTTCCGAAGTAAGTCCGCGCCAGCCGTTCGCCGATCACAACAACCGGCGTGGAGTTCGGTCGATCACGCTCGTCAATCTCACGTCCGTCCAGGATCGGAATCCGCATCGTCGTGAAGAAATGCGGTCCGGCTGTCATGACGCTTGCCCCGACGACGGTAACAGCGCCGATCTTCATCGCCCCCCTGTATGCCCCCCCGGCCATGCCGGCGCTGACCAGCGAGGATTGCGAAAACGTGGCGCTGCTTACTCCGGGGATCGATTCGAAGCGCTTGCGCAGGTTCGAGTAAAAAGTGGTCATCTCCGGGTCGCGATGCCCCGCCTGGCGCGCATTCAACGAGAACAGAAGGATGTTCTCGCGTGCGTATCCCAACTGGACGGAGTGCAGTTTGTCGAGTGTCCGGACAAACAGACCCGCGGCGAACAGGATGAGAAAAGAGATCGCGATCTGGGCGACCACCAGAACGTGCTGCGCGCGGCGGCGCGGCCCGCCCCCGCGGCCATTCTTCAGCGCGGGCATCACGTCCGGACGCGTCGCCTGAATCGCCGGAGCGAGGCCAAATAGCAGGCCGCAAATCACTGAGAGCGCCGCCGTCACGCCCAGCACCTTCCAGTTCAATTCGGCGTGCAGCGTAAAGTTTTCCTGCCCTCTCGAGAGCAGAAAGGTCAGCCATCGCACGCCCTCGATCGCAAACAAGACCCCGAATGCTCCGCCGAGCGACGCCAGCATCACACTCTCGGTTAGCAACTGCCGCACGACGCGGAACCGTCCCGCCCCCAGGCTGAGCCGGACAGCCATTTCGCGGCGTCGTGCCGCGGCCCTTGCCAGCAGCAGATTGGCGATGTTCGCGCACGCGACGGCCAGGATTAATCCCACCATCGCCAGGAGTACGTACAGAGGCTTCGAATACTGGCGGCGCAGGCTGCCCAGACCTTCGGCGCCGGGATTCAGAATCAGCGCTGGCAGGTTGGCGCGCTCACCGTCCGTCCTCGCGGTGGTGGCAACCCACTGATGGAAACGAGGAGCCAGCGCTGCCTGGGCCTGTGCCATTCTGATGCCCGGACGCAGGCGGCCCATCATCTCAATCCAGTAAAAGTTTTCGTCGCCATACATCCGAGCCGCTCTGGCTCCCTCTGTGAGCACATTCGCGTGCAACGGAAGATAGAGGTCCGGCGCGGCCGCAGGGTCAACTCCGAAGAATTCCGGCGGCGCCACGCCAATCACCGTGAAGGGAATGTTATCGACCAGAATCGGCTGTCCAATCGCATTCGACGGTCCTCCAAAGCGATTCTGGCTTGCCGCAAAGCTGATGACGGCAACTGCCGCTGCGCCTGGACGGTCGTCTTCGGAGTCGATCAGACGCCCCGCGGCCGGCGACACTTCAAGGCCGCGAAAATACTCGGCCGTGACGTACTCCGTGCTGGCGCTCATGGCCTGCCCGCGAATGGCGAGGTTATGCTTTTGTCCGTTGAAGTATCCGAAAAGCGTGGAAAAAACGGGATTCTCCTGGCGAAGCGCTTCAAACGCGCCGTACGGGAACATCCCGCTGACCATCGCGCCTTTGTCGCCCGGCCAGGCAAGGCCTTGTACCCCGTGCATGACGTGGACCCATTCCTTGTCGGCGTTCTGGGGAGGCCGGCTATGCCAGTTCAGGACGACCAGCGACTCGGGATCGGCTACCGGCAGCGAGCGCAACAGAATCGACTCCATGAAGCTGTAGATCGCAGTGTTGGCCCCGATGCCGAGGGCCAGCAACAAGACCGCGAGCGCGCTGAATGCCTTGTTGGCGAGCATGGTGCGACAGCCATAGCGGACATCCTGGCCAAGTTCCGACAAAAAACGTGTCATCCAGATCTCCCGTGATTCTTCATGCTTCAGGCCGACATTGCCAAATCGCCGGCGCGCTTCAGCCCGGGCGCGCTCCGCCGCCATACCCTGTGCCTGCAGATCCGCAGCCTTCTCCGCAAGGTGGAGTTCCATTTCCTCGCGCAGCGCCTCGTTGCGCCTGGCGCTCTCCATCCAATATCTGAGCCGTCGGATCCACATGTCCGTCACTCCGCTCCCATCACACGGGCGATCGCCAGGGTGAGTTTCGCGTACTTCCGGGTTTCAACCGCCAGCTGTTTGCGGCCAGCTGCAGTGATCCCGTAGATCCTCCCCCGCCGGTTGTTCGACGTCACGCCCCAGACGCCCTCGATCCAGCCGTTTAGCTCCAGTCGCTGGAGAGCGGGGTAGAGCGAGCCCTCCTCGACGAGGAGCTCATTGTCGGACGATTGCTGAATGAACTGGACTATGCCGTATCCATGGAGATCGCGCAGGGAGAGCGTCCGCAGAATCAGCATGTCCAGTGAACCGGGCAAGGAATCGTTCTTTTGCGGCTTGCGACCCATACCAAGAATTCTTAGCTTATGCGCGCGAGATTACGCGAGTCAAGTGAAAATTGGCCGGCGCCGCCTACCAGGCGAGCGGTTTGAACAACAAGGACTGGCCACCGTACGCAAAGACCAGCTCGTTTGTGACGAAGCTTGTCATAACGTGGTCGCCATCGTAATCGAGAATCCAGAGGCCGTTGCGATAGACGCCGATTTTCTGAGAGCCGGAGCCGTCCCAATCACCGACGACGGGGAGGTCGCCCCGTGCGCCGTAATTCCAGGTCGGGTCGGATGCGTTGAAGGCGCGATCGCCGTTGAAATCGACCAGCCATTGACCGGCGCGGAAGACGCCGACTTTGGAAGTGCCGGAGCCGTTCCAGTCGGCCACGACGGGGAGATCGCCGGCCTGGCCGAATGCGAAGGTAGCATCCGGATTGCCGGTGTTGACGCCAGAAAGGCGCCCGCTCAGATCGAGAATGAATGTGCCGGCGCGGAACAGGCCCAGTTTGATCCGGCTGGTTCCGTCCCAATCGCCGAGTACCGGTAAGTCGCCGGCCTGGCCGAAGGAGACGGTCCTGTCACCCGCGTCGTAAATGCCATTGCCGTTTATATCGAGATACCACGTGCCGTTCAGGAAGGCGCCGATGCGTTTCGCGCCCGAACCATCCCAATCACCGGCGACGGGCGTGGCGCCCGCAGGTCCGAATGCGGTCGCTGAACTCTGGCGGACACACCAGGGGTCGCGATAAAAGTACGGCGAGACGATAAACGCCAGATTGAAACCGGGGGCGATTTTCGAGATGAAAGCCGATGTGGAACCAGTGATTGTGCCGGCGAGAGAACCAGATGTGGGGAAATCAGTGGAACCGGTTTGGCCTGCGACAACCACGCCGGTCTGCCCGTCGACGGCGATGGCGTATCCCGCGTCGCTCTGGGAGCCGCCGAGGTAGCTTCCGAACATCATTCGAGACAGATCGGAATTGAATTTCGCTTCGAAGGCGTCCTGTGAACCGGCATTTGCGTTCTGAACCGGCGATTGCACGGGAAAGTCGGTGGAGCCGGTATAGCCGGTGACATACGGATAGCCGTGGAAATCGAGCGCGATGGCGTTGATGCCATCGGTTTGCGAACCGCCGAGGAAGGTGGAGGCGATCATCTGGCCGGAGCTTGAGAGTTTGCTGATGAAGCCATCCATCTGGCCGGCGAAGATCGTTTGATACGCGCCGGTGGTCACAGGGAAATCGGATGAGGGGGTGACGCCAGCCGCGATCACGTTACCGGCGGGGTCGACGGCCAGCCCAGTCACCTGCTCCGGGTTGCCCGGCGTGCCCGCAGAACCTCCCAAATAAGTGCTGGAAACGAGGCCCGACAGATCCGGGACAAACCCGGCGATGAAACCGTTCTGGGCGCCGCCGAGGTGCGCCTGATATGCGGCCTGGATGGGCAGATCCGCGGATGTGGTGGAGCCGCCGATATAAATATGCCCAGCGGAATCGAGCTGAACGGCCGCCGCGTGCTCGGCGGCGGTACCGCCGAAATAAGTAGAAGAGAGGATCGCGTTTCCGGCGGCATTGAGGCGAATAACAAAGGCGTCGGTTCCGGAAGAGAGATGTTTCTGAAAAGCCGTGGAGGACACGGGCAGATTGGTAGAAGTCGTATCGCCCGCAACGACGGCGTTGTTCGAGGGATCGAGCGCGATTGCTGAGGCGGAATCGACGCCCGACCCGCCGAGAAAAGTACTGTAAACGAGAGCCGTGCCCGAGGGATTCAGTTTCGTAACGAACGCATCGCGCGAACCGCCGAGCGTGCGTTGCGCGCCGCCGGCAAGCGGGAAATCGGTGGAAGAGGTCTGGCCGGTGATGTATGTGTTGAGCTGGCGATCGACAGCGATGCCGGATGCGCGGTCGTCACCCGAACCGCCGAGATATGTGCAGTAGATCAATTGGCCGCCAATGGGCGAAAAAGCGGCCACGAACGCGTCGACGCCGCCTCCGCTTGCGGTGCGAGCGCCGTTCGAGGCAGGCAAATTGGTCGAACTGGTCCATCCGGCGACGACGATCTGGTTGGTCCAGGTAATGGCAACGGCGGTGATCTGCTGCTGGGAGGAACCTCCGAAATAGCCGCTGAAGAGAATCGGCGGATCGATTACCAGGGCTTTCGAACGATCGTACGCCGCGTCGAAGCCGACGGTGGATCGATCGATGAGCTTGAAATTTCCGGCGACCTTGTATTGCTCGCCGTTCGTATCGATCTGATAAAGAAACGGAGCGCCTTCGGTGATCTCGCCGGAGCGATTGCGCACCGTGAGGCTTTCATCCTGGGCGATCAGGGCGACGCCATCGAAATGAAGGCGAATGCGCGAGAGATCGGCGCCGGGGGCAATGATGTATTCGGCCTTCAGATGACCTGACTCGCCGCGGTAAAGGATATCGATTCCCGGCCAGACATCGTGATAGCGGATGGCGCCATAGAGTGGGACCCCCGTGCGCCAGCGGGTGGGATCGTCGCCGCGGAGGTAATTTACGGAAGCGCCGGTTGGATCAAGCGTTTCAATCCGCGGCTCGCGCACAGCGCCGGCGAATTCGACGCGCACTGCCGCGGCGCCACGCTGCGCCACAAAACCCGTGCTTTCGAACCAGGCTTTCATATCCGCGCCGTTCGCGATATAGCGGACAGCGGGCGCCCCCTGACCCCGATTTTCAGTGAAGCCGAAGGGAATGCGCAGGGCGCCGGCGCCTTCCGCAGCCCCAGCGAATAAAGGCGCGGATACGAGAGCAGGGATAATGGCAAGCCGAAAAAGAGAGGTCATCCCAAAGACAGATCGGCAGATCTATCCCCGTGCTTTAGGGCGGTGTTTATCTTTTTGACTGAGGAAGGACTACGACTGGCCGGAAGGAGGTGTCCGTGTATCTTTGCGGGCGGCTACGAAAAGGATTCCAGCGAGAATAAGCGCCGGCGGAACCAGAAGAATCACAATTCCGAGATCGAATACGCGCGCGCGGGCGGCGCCCTGAGCGGCGGCTGACCGGTAACACATGACGCATTGCGCGAGAATCGCTGTCCAGCTCATATGCCCCGCAGGTCGGCGTTCGAGAAATAAAGGCTGAACAACAGCACAATCCACCAGAGATTCAGGAAATGCGAATAGAGCGCAACGGCGAGCACATCGCGGCGGCGTACATCGACGGCCACGTACGTCATCCAGCAGACGCAGGCGGTGGCGGCGAGCCAGTGCGTCCCGGTGAGCGCAAGGAAAGTACCTCCGAACGCCGTTCGCGGTCCGAGACCGACCAGATAAACGAGCCTGACCCATTCGACGATTTCCAGAAACAGGAACATGATCCAGGAAGAAATGGCGATGGCGACCCAGCGGACCGCAGGCTCAGTCTCCTCGAGCTGGAGGGCGCGAGCGCCAATGGCTACCGTGACGCTGGCACACAGGCTGAACATGGTCATGCCGCTGACCATCAGGAGCGAAGCGAAATGAAACGGAGCGGGCCAGTCTGCGGTATTGGCGCGCAGGTAGAACATCACCGCGAGCAGCGCGGCGAAGAATGCGAAATTGGCCGCAATCACCAGCAGGGCGGTTCGCCTGGACCGAGTGGCGACGTGTTCGTGGATGATGGCGCTGACTATGCCCAAAAGACGAACAGTCCCATGATGCCCAGCCAGATGACATCGAGAAAATGCCAGAAGATGGCGCTGACCACTACAAGCGTGCGCCGTCCGGGGCCAAGCTCCCAGCGGAGGGCGCGGAATTCGATGTAGAGCACGGGAAGAAGCGCACCGATGACGTGCACGGCGTGCGACCAGGTGAGCACGTAAAAGAAAGCCGATGCTGGCCCCTTTCCGACGTAAAGTCCGCGCGCCTCAAGCTGGGTCCATGCGAGGATCTGGCCGGCGAGGAAGGCGAGGCCAAGAACGGCTCCGAATGACCAGAGCCAGTTGAACAGCCTGCGCCTGTTGCGAACGAGCACGCGTCGCGCGCAATCGATCACGATGCTGCTGACAATCAGGATGCCGGTGTTCCACCACAGGATGTGCGGCAGCTGGAAATGGCGCCAGTCCGTATTGAGCCCGCGCCGCACGACCATGGCGCTGACAAACGAGATAAAGGTCATCGTGCTGGCGCACATGAGCACGATGATTCCGGTGATGGAGGCCTGGCGCGAGCCGCCGCGGTAAGGGCGATCGCGGTCTTCCCCTCCTCCACCGCCGGCGGGAAAATTGGGGATGTCTGGGGGTGGCCCGCCGATATTCGATTGAGTGAGAGCGCCGGCCATATTTCAGTATCGCTAACAGGACCGTAAGAGTAGTGATTTCATTTCCGTTCCTCAAACCGTGGCGCCGGCATCGGGCTCATCCTGCATGATGTAGTCGCGCTCGCCGCCTTTCTGGCGATATTCGTACGGGCCGCGGACGACGATCCCGCGGCGGCGCGACCATTCGAGCGTGGTGGCGCGCCAGGGATTTTCGGAAGCCTGCCGGCCGCGCCGGATGCTCCAGAAGAGATTCCAGAAAAAGATCAACTGCACCGCCGCAAGTACGTACGCGGAGTGAGTGATCCAGCGATGCAGCGGCAGCAGCGGCTGGAGGAAATCGAAGCTGGTGAAATCCGCATAACGGCGCGGATTGCCCGCGAAACCAGCAAAGTGCATGGGAAAGAAAGTGGCGTACGCGAAAACAAAAGTCAGATAGAAGTGCGCCTTGCCTAATGTCTCGTTCAGCATGCGGCCGCTGAAGAGCAGAGGAAACCAGTAGAAAGTGGCGGCGAAGATGCCGAACAACGCCGCGATGCCCATGATGAGGTGAAAATGCGCGACGACGAAATACGTGTCGTGAAAGTAGGCGTCGATCGTCGGCTGGCCGAGGAAGAGGCCGGAAAGGCCTCCGGTGACGAAAACGGAAACGAATCCCAGAGCAAAAAGCATGGCTGTGGTGAGCTCGAACGTTCCGCCCCACGCGGTTGCGATCCAGTTGAAGGTTTTCACGGCGGACGGAACTCCGATTGACATGCTGAGGACCGAGAAGGCTATGGCGGAGTACGGATTGATGCCGCTGGTGAACATGTGATGCCCCCAGACGACCAGGCCAAGAAAGGCGATGGACACTGAGGCGTACACCATGCCGCGGTAACTAAATACAGGCTTGCGCGAAAAGTTCGAGAGCACGGCTGAAACAATCCCCATGCCCGGCAGGATTGCGATGTAGACCTCAGGGTGCCCGAAAAACCAGAACAGATGCTGCCACAGCAGGGGAGAGCCGCCGCTGTGCGGGATGTCGAGATCGCCGACAAGCAGCCCGGCGGGCACGAAGAAGCTGCTGCCGCCGAGGCGATCCGAAAGGATCAGGATCACCGCCGCCATGAGGACGGGAAAAGAGAGCAGCATGAGAATGGCGGTGACGAACCAGGTCCAGCAGGTGAGCGGCATCCGCATCAGCATCATGCCGGGCGCGCGCATATCAACTATGGTGGCGATGAAGTTGATCGAGGTGAGCAGCGAAGCGGCGCAGAAGAGCGCGATGCTGACGAACCAGAGCGTCTGGCCGAGTCCTTCGCCGGGCCCGGAAATGGCGCCCACGGCGCTGAGTGGAGGATAGGCCGTCCACCCGGCGAGCGGACCGCCCTCCGCCGCGGTGAAGGAGGCGATGAGGATCCCAAAGGAAAGCAGCGTAATCCAGAACGATGCCATATTCAGCCGGGGAAAGGCGAATCCCTCCGCGCCGAGTTGAGCGGGCAGGACCAGATTGCCGAAAGCGTTCACGGGCGCGAGGGTGAGGACGAAGAAAATCATGACCGTGCCATGGAGCGTCAGCAGCGACAGGTAGAGTTCGGGGGTCATGACGCCACCGATCGCCTTCACCGGCCAGAGGCGCTCAAACCAGCCCACCTGCGCGGTGGGGTGGACGACATGAAACCGCATGAGCAGCGAAAGCAGAACGCCGAAGACCACAGCAGCAAGAGAAAGAAAGAAATACTGGCGGGCGATGGCGGGATGATCCGTGCTGAAGACTGCACGCACGATGGCGCGCGGACGTGGAACGCGCATGCGCCTGCTCAGTGCGCGCGTTTCCATTGTTCGTATTCCGGCG
>Ga0157370_10005614_pt1 | contig 14041 bp, 13 predicted proteins | sample C35metaG_FD_113463 | JGI IMG/M metagenome (GOLD analysis project Ga0157370, IMG submission 113463) | Corn rhizosphere microbial communities from Kellogg Biological Station, Michigan, USA - C3-5 metaG | ecosystem: Host-associated > Plants > Roots > Rhizosphere > Soil | place: USA: Michigan...
CGCCTCCTGCGGTGGCTTCATCGCCGGGCCGGCCGACGTGATCGAGTACCTGCGGATCTCGTCCCGCTCCTTCATCTTCAGCGCCTCGGCGGTGCCGGCGGCGGTCGGGGCCGCACTGGCGGCCCTGCGCGTGATCCGCTCCGAGGGCCCACAGCTGTTCGAGCGGCTGCTGGCCAACTCCGAGTATCTGCGCGAGGGGTTGCGCGAGCTCGGCCTGAAGGTGGTCGAGCCGGGAACGCTGCCCGACGGCCGGGTCGCCACCACGCCAGTCGTTCCCGTGATGGTCGGCGACGACTGGCAGGCGGTGCTGCTCTGGAAGGCGCTATTCGATGCCGGCGTCTACACCAACGTCGCGATCCATCCGGCGGTGCCGCCGGGCAGCGCCCTGCTCCGCACCAGCCTGATGGCGACCCACGAGCGCGAACACCTCGACCGGGCGCTGGAAACCATCTCCCGCGTCATCGCCGATTTCCCTGATCTACCAAGAAGGTAAGACCGCCCGCTCCCGGACGCCGGAGCCGATCCTCTCCTTATTTGATTCCTCGGGCATTGGCAGGAGCTGAGGAAGGGAGCGTTTATGCATCCCCCTGTGGGGGTAGTTTCGGCCTTGTCCAGAATTGGACAAGGCGCGCGGAGCGAGAAAAAGATGCTCTTAGCGACCGCGCCGGGAGCTCATCGCCGAGTTCGGGTTGACGCTTGGCGGCCCCAGCGCGTAGCTTGCGACCTCGCCGCGCATCCGGGTCAGGAGGACGCGGCACAGTCAGTTCAACTCAACCGGGCAAAGAAGTTCGGCCCCGGTACTGAAGCCAGTCAATACCCCTATGGGAGGAGCCCCTGTGGAAGCCGTTTCGATCGCCCCTGCCTCGCCAAGCCCGACCCCGGTGCGGACGCCGCAACATATGCAGGCCTTGGCCCGTGCCAACCGGGTGCGGCTCGCCAGAGCAGAGCTGAAGCGATCGGTCGGGCGGGGCGAGGTGGACGTCGCCGAGGTGATCCGGGACTGCCCGTGGGAGACCGAGAGCATGACCCTGGCCGAGCTGCTGACCAGCCAGCGCCGCTGGGGCCGCACCCGTGCGCGCAAGCTGCTGCAGGCTGTGGCGCTGAGCGAGAACAAGCGGATCGGGACGCTTACGCCGCGCCAGCGGGCACTGCTTACGAGCGCACTTGGCTCAAGGGCTCGGGACGAGGTGCTGGTGTAGGACGCCCTCGATTGGGGGGCATCCGGGCAGGGGCTCCACTTAACTTCTTTCGGTGGTCGCGGTTGGGCTGTCGCCCGAGGCCGACACCGAAAAAGCACAAGACGTTCCGCCCCTACCCGGATGCCCTGCTCCAGCGCTTGTCCTCTTCCCGCCTATCCCCTCAAGCCCCCGGCCTTGAAGGAGAGACCGCCGGAGGCTTTTTGGAAGGCGCGGCGCAAGAAGTAGAAGGAGAGGGCGAAGGATGCTGCGCCCGTGGCTAGGCAGATGGCGAGAATGAACCCGGCCAGGTAGAAGAGTCCGCCGGTGACGATTACGAAGACGGTGCCGGCCAGCAGGGTCGTGTGTGAGCGGTAGCCGGCGAAGTGCTCTCTGGCGGAGACCTCGAGCCCGCCGAGGGCGGCGAGGACGACGCCGACGCCGACCGTCGTCGGGCTCTTGCTCACGACCCCGGCAACCAGGGCGACGATGCCGGCGAGCACGCTCAGCTCAGCGAGGGGGAACGACCCCCAAGGCGCCGGCGGGCGCTCGTCGGCGCGTGGCGCCCTCTTGCTGCCCTTGGGTCTCTCGCTCAACGGCCGCAAGCCGCCCGGATAACGGGCATCCGGAGGAGACCTTGACCCGCCACCAGCCCATCAGCATGCCCAGCGGGCCGAGGCGAGGGCGGGAGTGCCAGTGGCCGCAGCCGGGCTCGCCGACGTCGGCGCGGGAGATCCGCAGCCACTTGTGCTCGGCGGGAGCGGTCAGCATCTGCTCCAGCAGCTCGCGGTTGCGGGTCTCGAGCTCGGCCCGGTCCTGCAGGCGCCGCCGTGCGACGCCGATCCGGGTCGCGAGCGAGTCGCGGATGGCCTCGAGATCGCCGAGACCCAGCGCTCGCGGCTCTTTCGAGAAGGCGCCGACCCGGGCGTCGATCTCGACGCGCGGAAAGGCGTCGGCGAAGAGCGAGCCGAGCTGGGCTTCGAGACGGCCGATCTGACGCCGCAGATCAGCCCTGGCGAGCCGCTCGTCGCCACCTATGCGAAGCGCAGTGCGTCTGTCTCGGTCGAGCAGATCCGGCATAGCCCAAAACGAGTGTAGATCACACAACCGATCCAAACGCAATCTTCCGGTTAAGCGCCCGGCTACGCCGCCCGCAGCGTCGTCGCAACAATCCACAGCGCCTCGTCGACGGCTATCTGGGGGACGCCGTCGACCTGGATGGCGGCGATCGCGATGCGGCGGGTGGCGCGGCTGACGTCACGACCCTCGCCGGTCGCCCCGAAGAGGAGGCCGGCGGGACCGCGCTCGTCGGCGATCACGAGGGTCCCGTGCGAGAGTTCGCCCGGTCGGCCCTCGAGCGACTCCCCGGGCCCCGAGTCGCGAACGCAGAGCGCCCCCTCGAGCCGATCGGCATCGAAGGCGCGCAGCGCGATCCCGGTCTCCACCGTGGCGATCGTCAGCGCATCGGCCGGCAGACCGTGAGTCTTGAAGCCGCCGTCCTGGAGGCGATCGAGGGCGAGATGCTCGACGGGCGTGCGAGTGCGGTCGGGGTCGAGACCGATCTGGCGGAAGAAGACGCGGTAGGCCCAGGGGATCGGCCGTTCGCGCATGTGGATCGCGTGGGCGCCATAGAAACGGTCCGAAGTCTCGCTGAGGCGACGCTCGACCGGCCGGGGGCTGCGTCCGGGGCGGCCATCCAACTCGATCCAGGAAATCCCCAGCCCGGGGAACTCGGCGGCGACGTGGGGAGCCACCCAGCCAAAGGTCGGAGCGGGGTCCCGGCCGAGCTCCGAGCCGACCGCCCCGGCGCCCACTTCAGCTCCCCTCTGCGGCGCGGCTGGCACTCAACAGCCTCTCGATCCGTTCGCTCAACCCACTCACGTCGAGCTTGCCGATGCTGGCGCTCTCGAGCGTCCCCCCGGGATAGACATAGGCAAACGTCGGGCAGCCGCCGACGCGATAGAGGCCGCCGACAGCGCCGTCGCGGTCGTAGCCGACCGGCATCTTCCAGCCGCGACCGTGGATCAGCCCGCGGACCGTTTCGCGGTCGTCGCGAATGTCCAGCGAGAGGAAGTTCACGCGTCCACGGTAGCGCGAGTAGACCTGGCTGACGACGTCCTGCTGGGTGACGCAATCGTCACCCCCCTTGCTGAACCAGAAAGAGAGCACCGAGGGCCGGTCGAAGAGGTCGCATACACGGATCGCACCGGGGGTGCGAACGCGGCAGGCGGGAGAGCGGCGCGAGTCCGACGGACAGGGCAGACCCCCCGCCGAGCAGTCGTCCTGGGCGATGTTGGCGTCGCCTTCGAGCTTGCCGGCGGCGGCCGGGACGGCGAACTCGGGCAAGGCCCAGCGGGCCGGCTGCTTGTCGAGCCCGAGCGTGTCGCCCCCGCCGGGGACCCCGTGGATCAGCGCCACCGCGACGATAGCGACGAAGAAGAGGCCGACGAGGATCGAGTAACGGTCCCTCATCCCTCATCCCCCACCCGGCGCTCGACCCAGGCCAGGGCCGCGGGTAGCGCCACGATCACACCCAATAGCGCGACAGCGAGGTCGATCACGGTGACGAAGCCGAACTCGCGCAGCATCCCGACGTCGCTGGCGATCAGGACAGCGAAGCCGGCGATGGCGGTCACCCCCGATGCAAGCACCGCGGCACCGGTCCGCGAGTAGGCCCGATGCAGTGCGGCCCCGAGCTCACGCCCGGCCCTGCGCTCCTGCCGGAAACGGGCGGCGAGAATTACGCTGAACTCGGTGGCGATAGCGATAGTCAGCGCCCCGAGCGCCGCCGACATTGGGTTCAGCGGAACACGCGCCAACCACAGAACCAGCGACGACCACCCGGTCGCCAGCACGATCGGCGCCAGCGGCACCAGGGCACGGGACAGCGACCGGTAGACCAGTAGCAGCACCAGCGCGACGGCGATCAGCCCAACCAGCGTCAGCAGGTAACGACTGCTCGACAGATCGGATGCGGCAGACGCGGCGATCACCGGCAGCCCAGCGAGCTCCACCTCCACCCCAGCCGGCGGCCCACCCTTCTCACCAGGCGTCTCAATCTCGCCGCGAATCCGGTCGATCAACGCCTGCTGCTCGTCTAGCGACTGCGCGCGGATACCGAAGCCCAACAGCGCCGTTCCAGCAGGAAGACCAGTCTTTGGATCGACCGTAGCCACCTGCCGCAGGTCATAGGCAGGAATCTGACCCAGCGCCGCGCGAATGCTGCTCCTCGTCAGCGGCCCCTCCGTGCCAGCAGCAAGGCCGCCCCCGGTGACGAAGTCCGACAGCGCGGGCCCCGGACAGACTTCTGCCTCCTGGCAGCTCGGATTTGCGCCCGAGAAGCCACCAGCTTCAAGCACCCGGCGCTTGAATCCCGCCATCCACTGGATGGTCGCCGGATCAGTGAGATCTGGAGCGCTAACCCTTGCGTCCAGCTCACCGGAGACCCCAGTAGCGGCCTGAAGCTCGTTTAGTTCACGTACGGCTTCCACGTTCTGCGGCGCAAGCGCGCGGATATCCGTCTGCGTTTCGATCTGAGTCCCGAGCCCCCAGCCGACGATGGCAAGCGCCAGGCCGATTCCGAGCACCCATTGTGGGCGCGCTTGGGCTACGGCGAGAACGCGTTCGATTGAGGGCGGGAGTGTCGGGTCCCCCTCCGCGCGCTGGGTTTTTCGCCTTGCGGCCAACTTCTCTCGCCAAGCTTGCGGTGCGAAAAACAGGGCGCCGCGCGTCTCCGGGGGACCCGACACTCCCGCCCGATTGGATCGCAGGCTGAGGGCTGCGAGTCCCGCTACGAAGGCCAGAATGAACGCGATGGCGATACCCACGACGAGCAGCAACCCGAAACTGCGCACCATCGGAGTTGGCGACAGCTGCAGTGCGAGAAAGCCAGCGCCGGTGGCGAGACAAGCCGTCGCAATAGCTGGACCGCCGCCAAAAGCAGCGAGGCGTGCAGCATCAGCGCCAGGGCTTGCGCCAATCGCCAGGGCCTCGTCATAGCGGGCCTGAAGCTGGATCGCATAGTCGACAGCCAGCCCGATGAGGATGGGCAGGACCGAAATAGAGGCCATCGTCAGCGAGCCGCCGACGAGCCCGAATAGGCCGAACGTGAGAGCTGCCGCCGCAAGCGCGATCGCCAGTGGCAGCAGGCGCCAGCGCGAGCGGAAGACGAGCATCAGGACCAGGGCCATGACGACCAGGGCCACGCCAAGCAGGACAAGCAGCGCGTCCTCGAGGGCGCGCGTCACCCCATCGATGACGACCGGCACGCCGGAGATGACGTACTTGCCTCCATGCAGCTCGAAGCAGCGCTCCGGCTTGCCCTTGAACTTGCACTCGGGACGCGCCACAGGATCGTGGACAATCGCCTTGATCGTTTCGATCGCTTGGTGACGCTGCGACTCGCTTAGATCGGATTTCAGGCGCAGGACGATCTGCGCCGAGTGCCTGTTCGGGAAGAGGTAGGAGAGTCGCGCCTTTGGAGTCCCGCGGGACTCGTGCAGATCGAAGACGATCGCGGCGAGGAAGTTGGGGTTGGAGAGACTCGGAGCGCTGGTGATCCCGTAACGGGCGGCCACTTCGAGCAGCAGTTCGCGCAACTGCGCGGGAGGAACGGTGGCGGCAAGGCGACTCAGTTGCCGCTGGATCTGGATCACGGCCTCGTTGAGGAACGTGGCCGGACCGACGACCGCGCGCACCGGATCCTGTTCGGCGAGTTCCGCGCAGGGCCCCGGAATCGGTTCGGCCCCCTTCGGCACCTTGCCGGAGAGACACCCCTCGAGCCTCAACAGCCGCCCGAGGTTCGAGGTCAGGACAAGCCGCTGAAGATCCCCCTCGGCAAGGATGACGACCGGTTCTTCCCCAAAGTCCCGCTTTACCTGTTGCGTCGCCTGGTAGCTGGCGGTATCCGAATCGACCAGCGTGTTCGTGGCGGCATCGGTAGGGAGCTGCGTGGCGACCACGCCAGCTCCAACCGCGAGGGACAAGCAGACCGCAAGGATCGGCTTCGCCCGACGTACCGACCAGGCCGCTATAGAAGCCATTCAGCCTTCCTCGGGTGGGTGGCGTCGGGGGCGGGTGTCCTCGCGACAGCGATGTCCTCTTTTTCGCCCCAACCACGAGCTCGGACGGCCGGCGGCGCCTCAGGCGAAAAACCCAGCAACGCGAGGACACCCGCCCCCGACGACAGGCCCCGCCCGCCGAGAGCGCTCAATCCATCGAGAGCGGGCCGGTTACGTCAGCGTTGAGGAACTGGTGGACGAACTGGTTTTCGGAGTCGAAGAGTTCCTCTTTCGGCCCCGACTCGACGATTTTGCCGTTCCAGAGGACGGCGATGAAGTCGGAGATCCGACGGGCCGTGTTGAGGTCGTGGCTGATCACCAGGTAGCAGCCTCCGTTCTCGGCGTGGACCTCGCGGATCAGCTCGCAGAGCAACGCCGTGCGGACCGGGTCGAGGCCCGAATCGGGCTCGTCGAACATCACGATCGCCGGTTCCAGCACCAGCGCGCGGGCGAAGCCGGCGCGCTTGCGCATCCCGCCGGAGAGCTCGTTCGGCATCTTGTAGATCGCCTCGATCAGGCCAACCTCCTTGAGCCGCCGGTTGACGATCTCGCCGATCTCCTCCTCGCTTTTGTCGGTGTGCTGGCGCAGCGGGAAGGCGGTGTTGTCGTAGATGTTCATCGAGCCGAAGAGCGCCCCGTCCTGGAACAGCAGGCCGAACTTTTTGCGCACGTCGAAGAGTTCGTCGTCGGTCATCGCGGGGATCGATTCGCCGTGTACGAGCACGTCGCCCGAGTCCGGGTAGAGCAGGCCGACGATGTGCTTGATCAGGACGCTCTTGCCGGTGCCCGAGGGACCCAGAACCATCGAGACCTGATCTTCGGGCAGGCCGAGGTTGAGCCCGTTGAGGATCCGCGCCCGGCCGAACTGCTTGACCAGGTTGATGATCTCGATCGCGTCGGTGCTGCCGTGGTCGCGCTTGCGCCCGGTGTGAAAGCGATATGGATCGGACTCGGTGGGATCGACGCCGGGGATGACGAAGTCGCGGCCCATCGTCGCCCCGTCCTCGCTGATGTAGGGACCGCTGCTCGACGGCTCGGCCGCAGCCTCTTCGGCAAGCGCCTGGCCCTCTTCCTCGTCGCGAATCTGGCTCGGCTCATCCATGGACATAAGGGTACTTAGCCTCCTATTGGCGCTCGCGGATTGGCACCCCAGAAGACCAGCGTGCCGAGCATCCCGATGATGTGAACTAGGACGATGTTGAGGACCATCGACTTGGCGGTCGCGGTGCCGACTCCCACTGGCCCGCCCGAGGCCGTGTAGCCGTAGTAGCAGCCGACCATCACGATCGCGGTCGCCATGAACATTCCCTTGATCAGGCTGAAGATCAGGTCGGGCGGGTTCTGGAACATCCAGAAGATCAGCAGGTAGCCGCCCGAGGAGACGTCGCCGATCTGTTCGACGACTGCGAGGTAGCTGGCGAGGTACATGATCCCGATCCCGACCAGGTACATGAACGGGAAGGCGATCCAGGCGGCGAGCAGGCGGGTCGCGGCGAGGAAGGTGACCGGCGGCACGCCCATCACCTCGAGCGCGTCGATCTCGTCGGAGATCCGCATCGCACCGAGCTCGGCGACGATCCCGGTGCCGACCTTGGCCGCCAGCATGTAGCCGAAGGCGTAGGGCATGATCTCGCGCAGGTCGCACCAAGCGGAGAAAACGCCGGCGTAGGCGGGGGCGCCATTGGCGCGCAGCAGGTAGGCGCCCTCGATCCCGCACTGCAGGCCGAGGATGAAGACGAGGCCCCAGATGATCACCGCGGAGCCGAGGATCAGGATGCCGGCCTGGCGCAGGCTCTCGCCGAAGAAGCGCAGGACGCGACCGCTGTAGACGAGGCCGGCGACGCGCGAGCCGAAGCGGGCGATCTCGCCGAAGGAGTCGAGCCAGCCGCGCGGGACGTCGAGCCAGGCGTTCATCGAATCGTCTGCAGGTCGGGGTTCGTCGCCAGCAGGGTCTGGGTGAAGACGTAGTTGAAGGCGAAGACGCCCATGAAGGAGATGACGACGGCCTGGTTGACCGCGCGGCCCACCCCGGCGGCGCCGCCGGACGCGGTCATCCCCTTGTAGCAGCAGACAACCGAGATGATCGCCCCGAACAGGGTGCACTTGATCACCGAGCCCCAGAGGTCGGTGATCGAGGCATTGGTGAAGAGCGTCGCGAAGAAGCCGCCGAGCGGCTGGTTGTAGAGCATCTCGGTGAGGATGCCGCCGCTGATGCCGAAGATAAGCGCGTAGATGTCGAGCAGGCCGGTGATCACCATCAGCGCCAGGAAGCGCGGCACGACCAGGTTCTTGATCGGGTCGACGCCGAGCACCTGCAGCGCGTCGAGCTCCTCGCGGATCTTGCGGGCGCCGAGGTCGGCGGTGATCGCGGTGCCGGCGACACCGGCGACGACGACCGCCGTGACGAAGGGGGCGAACTCGCGGATCGAGGCGAGGACGAAGAAGCCGCCGAGCCGATCCAGCGATCCGAAGAGGGTGAGGAAATTGGCCGCCTGCAGGCCGGGTGCGCCGAAGCCAAAGGCGACGGTGGAGACGAGCAGGGGAAACCAGCAGAGTTGCAGGGCGAAGAGGAACTGGCCGATGAACTCCTCCCCGTAGGGGTAGGGGGGCCTGACCGCAGAGGCCATCGTCCGTGCGGTGAGGATCATCATGTCCCCCACCTGCTCGAAGAACGACTTGGCGGGTGCGATCCTCCTGCCTATGGATGCGGCTGCTTCCATCTCTCCTCCGGCAAAGCGGGACAGCATCGGGCGGTCCCTGCTCCGTGCTCTGAGTGTATGGGATGGGCCAGCCACCTCGGTTAGCCGAGTGTTGAGATCCGGCTAACCCGATCCGGACCCCCTTCGCCCGCCCGGAGCAGCCGATTCTTCGTGGTATGTTCGCCCGGCTTTGGGGGGGAAACGCAGATACGGCTGGCATCCCCGGCTCGGTGTCGTCGCGGCGGCCGGCGTCGTCGCGGCCTTCTCGCTGGCAGCCTGCGGCGGCGGTGAATCCTCTTCCGATGCCAACGAGGCCGCCGGCACGTACCCGGTCAAGGTCGTCACCGCGGAATTTCCCGCCAAGCAGCGGCTCGGCGAAACGACGCTGCTGCGGCTCGGCGTGCGCAACACCGGCCACAAAACCCTGCCGAGCCTGACCGTGACGATCTCTGTCGGTGGCAAGGAGGGCCGCGACTCGACCCTGCCCTTCGGCTACCGCGACCCGGCGCCCGGCCTCGCCCAACCCGACCGCCCGGTCTGGGTGCTCTCGGCGCGCTACCCGAAAGCGAATGGCTCGGTTGAAACGGCCGGAGCCGAAACCTCGAGTCCCAAGACCTTCGCCTTCGGACCGCTGAAGCCGGGTAAGACGACCGAGGCAGTATGGAAGCTGAGCGCGGTCAAGAGCGGCAAGTACGACGTCTTCTACGAGGTGGGCGCCGGTCTCAACGGCGATGCGAAGGCGCAGACCGCGCCCGGGACCCAGGCGGGCGGCTCCTTCACCGCCGAAATCGGCTCGGTCCCACCGGAAACGGAAGTGAAGGACAATGGCGAAGTCGTTGAAGTGCCGGGGTCGAAATGATCGCGGCCAGATGAGGCCGCTGACGCGGCGCGATACGGCCTCTCCCCGGATCCCCGCGTAGCGCTGCTACCGGGGGACCGTGTCGAGTCCCCCTCGCTTGGTCGGCAACCTCCCCGGTCTCGCGCTAATTTCGACCCGGCGCTTGAAAAGGAATTTGAAAATTGGGATTGCCGCAGCGCTTTTTGCACTGATCCTGCCGGCCTGCGGGTCCGCCCAGCAGCGACAGGCCGGGGTCGGCCTTGAGCGGATCGGGCGTTTCGAATCGCCGGTGTACGTCACCGGGGCGCCTGGATCTCCGAACCTTCTCTTCGTGGTAGAGCAGGGCGGGACCGTGCAGGTGTTGCGCAATGGCCACAAGCAGCCGCGGCCGTTCCTCGACATCCACGGCCTGATCTCCTCCGGCGGCGAGCGCGGCCTGCTCTCGATCGCCTTCCCGCCCGACTACGAGGACAGCGGTCGCTTCTACGTCTACGACACCGACCCCCAGGGCAACATCAGGATCGACGAGTTCAAACGTAAGAGCGCGACGCGAGCCGCGCGGGGCTCCCGCCGCGCAATAGTCCGGATACCCCACCCGATCAACGCCAATCACAACGGCGGACAGCTCCAGTTCCTCGGCAACTGGCTCTACTTCGGCACCGGCGACGGCGGCTCGGGCGGGGATCCTCCGAACAACGCCCAGAACCCGCACAAGCCGCTCGGCAAGCTGCTGCGGATCGACCCTGGCCGTCCCGGCGCCAAGCCGCAGATCTACAGCATCGGCCTGCGCAACCCCTTCCGCTTCTCCTTCGACCGGGTGACCGACCCGGGACAGCCGCGACTCGCGATCGGCGACGTCGGCCAAAACCGCTTCGAGGAGGTCGACTACACCACGGTCGCGGCGGCGCAGGGGGCCAACTTCGGTTGGGACGCGTTCGAGGGCTTCGCGCCCTACGAAGACGAAAACAGCGGCACGCCCGATCCCGGCGGGACGGTCAAACCGATCTTCGCCTATCCGCACAGCCGCGGCGGCAGCTGCGCGATCGTCGGCGGCTACGTGGTGACCGACCGGCGCCTGCCGTCGCTCTACAAGCGCTACGTCTACGCCGATCTCTGCGAGGGGCAGCTGCGCAGCCTCGTCCCCCATCTGCACGGCGCGAGCGACGAGCACAAGCTCGGCCTCAGCGTCTCCACCCCCAGCTCCTTCGGCGAAGACGACCGTGGCCGGGTCTACGTCTGCTCGCTTGAGGGGCCCGTGTATCGCCTGGTCCCCCGATAGCGAGCCGCCCCCGGACGCGGAAGCGGATCCCTGTCCACATCTGATCCATCAGGCATCCGCGAGAGCAGAGGAGGCGGCGCAATGTATCTTTGGCTGGCCAGCCAAATTCTTGAAGGGAGCGGTCAGGTGGAGAGCGGAACGGCACCCAGAGTCGACGAGGCAGCGAGCGGCGCAGGCGCAGGCAAGACCGCCGCCGAGCGGATCGAGGTCCTCAACCCGGCCAACGGGGCGACGATCGGCAGCGTCGCGGTCGACTCAGCGGAGAGCGTCGCCACGACCGTCGCCCGGGTACGCGGCAACCAGGCCGAGTGGGAGGCGCTGGGCAACGCCGGCCGCTACCGCTGGCTCGGCGAGCTGCGCGATTGGCTCTTCGACAACCACGAGCGCGTGCTCGACACGATGCAGGCGGAGACCGGCAAGGTCCGTGGCGACACCACGGCGGAGACGGTCTACCTCACCGACCTGATCAACTTCTACGGGACCAAGGCAGCCAAGTTCATCGGCGACGAAACGGTCAGGCCGCACTCGGCGTTGGCGGCCTCCAAAAAGCTGATGGTCCAGTACCGGCCCTACCCCGTGGTCGGCGTGATCAGTCCATGGAACTTCCCCCTGGCGCTCGCCCTCGGCGACGCGATCCCGGCACTGCAGGCAGGCGCAGCGGTCGTCGTCAAGCCCTCGGAGTTCACGCCGCTGGGCCTGGCCGAGATCGTCGAGGCATGGAAGCGTGAGATCGGCGGCCCCGACGTGTTCGACTGCGTGCACGGCACCGGCGAGACCGGCGGCGCCCTGGTCGACAACGTCGACTTCATCCAGTTCACCGGCTCGGACCGCACCGGCCGCAAGGTGATGGCCCGCGCCGCCGAGACGCTGACCCCGGTCAGCCTCGAGCTCGGCGGCAAGGATCCGATGATCGTCCTCTCCGACGCCAACATCGACCGCGCCGCCAACGCGGCCGCCTGGGGCGGGATGTTCAACTCGGGCCAGGTCTGCCTCTCGGTCGAGCGGATCTACGTCGAGGAGCCGGTCTACGACGAGTTCGTCGCCAAGCTGACCAAGGCGGTCGGGGCGCTGCGCCAGGGCGCCGACGGCAAGACCCCCGAAAAGGACGTCGGCGCGATGACCTCGCCCAACCAGCGGGCGATCGTCGAAGCGCAGGTCGAGGACGCGCTCGCCAAGGGGGCGAAGGCAGCGACCGGCGGCAAGAAGGTCGACGGCCCGGGCGACTACTTCGAACCGACTGTGCTAGTCGACGTCGACCACTCGATGACGGTGATGCGCGACGAGACCTTCGGCCCGGTCGTCGGCGTGATGAGGGTGCGCGACTCCGAGGAGGCGCTGCGTTTCTCGAACGACACCCGCTACGGTCTCGCCGCCTCGGTCTTCGGCGAGAAGGAGCGGGCCGAGAAGGTCGGGCGGCGGATCGAGGCCGGCGCGGTCAACGTCAACGACGTGATCGTCAACTACGTCCTGATGGACGTGCCGATGGGTGGCTGGAAGGAGTCGGGGATCGGCTTCCGCCACGGCGAGTACGGGATCAAGAAGTACTGCCGGCCGGAGTCGGTGATCGTCGCCCGCTTCGGCGGCAAGCGCGAGCCGACCTGGTACCCGTACACCAAGGCCCGCCGCGGCCTGATCGGCCGCGTCGCCCGCGCGGCCAACGCCCGCGACTGGCGCCGACGCCTGGGTTTTCGCGCCCGATAGCCCCCCGAAGCGCCAGATGAAGGGTTTGTCCCCTCTGGGGAACAAAACCCTTCCGCAAAACGACTAGCCTGCCCGCGATGGCGGATTTCGCCGACTACTACCGCGAGATCTACATGCGCGGGCTCGGGGGCGAGACGCCGTCGATCCCGGTTGCGGTCGAGGAGCAGGAGCGGCGCGCCCATGAGGCGATGGACGAACGCGCCGCCAACTACGTCTTCGCCGGCGCCGGCGCCGAGCACACGATGCGGGCCAACCGCGACGCTTTCGAGCGTCACCGGATCGTGCCGCGGATGCTGCGCGACGTCGCGGCGCGCGACCTCTCGACCGAGCTGCTCGGCACGGCGATGCCGGCGCCCCTGATGCTTGCGCCGATCGGCGTGCAGAAGGTCGTCCACGAGGAGGGTGAGCTGGCGACCGCGCGGGCCGCGGCCGCCATCGGGGTGCCGATGATCGCCAGCACCAACTCGCACTTCACGCTGGAGGAGATCGCCGCGGCGGCCGGCGCCGCGCCGCGCTGGTTCCAGCTCTACTGGCCCAACGATCGCGACCTGGCGGCGAGCTTCGTCAAACGCGCCGAGGCGGCGGGCTTTGGCGCGATCGTGCTCACCGTCGATACCTTCGTCCCGGGCTGGAAGTCGCGCGACCTGCAGCAGGCGTGGCTGCCCTTCCTCAACGGGATGGGCGTCGCCAACTACTTCCAGGACCCCGTCTTCCGCGAAGGACTGGAGAAGCCTCCGGAGGAGGACGAGGGCGCCGCCACCGGACACTTCCTCGGCGTCCAGGCCAATCCCTCGCTCACCTGGGACGACCTCGAGTGGCTGTCGGAGAGCACCTCGCTCCCGATCGTTATCAAGGGGATCCAGCACGTCGACGATGCCCGCGAGGCGGTGCGTCGAGGCATCGACGGCATCGTCGTCTCCAACCACGGCGGCCGCCAGGTCGACGGCGCGATCGCCTCGCTCGATGCGCTTGGCCCGATCGCCGAGGCGGTCGGCGACGAGATCGCGGTCCTCTTCGACAGCGGCATCCGCAGCGGCGCCGACGCGCTCAAGGCGCTTGCGCTCGGTGCCGACGCCGTCTGCCTCGGCCGCCCCTACGTCTGGGGCTTGGCGCTCGGCGGGCAGGCGGGAGTCGAAACGGTGCTGAAAATGGTCCTGGCCGAGCTCGACCTGACGATGGCCCTTTGCGGGTACACCAGGCCGGACCAGCTCGGCCCAGACGCCCTCGCCTAGATGGTTGATTCCACGCCCTCAGGCGACGTAGTCGACCAGGGCGCGGCTCGGACGCCC
>Ga0157370_10005615_pt1 | contig 14041 bp, 8 predicted proteins | sample C35metaG_FD_113463 | JGI IMG/M metagenome (GOLD analysis project Ga0157370, IMG submission 113463) | Corn rhizosphere microbial communities from Kellogg Biological Station, Michigan, USA - C3-5 metaG | ecosystem: Host-associated > Plants > Roots > Rhizosphere > Soil | place: USA: Michigan...
CACAACTGCCTGGTCAACGCGATGTGCGTCGGGATCGCCAGACAGGACGAGATGGTGCGCGCGGCGGCGGCCGGGGTCGGCAACGCGGTCGTCTTGATGGGCGCCTCGACCGGGCGCGACGGGATCGGCGGCGCCTCGGTGCTGGCCTCGGCCGAGCTCGGCGAGGGCGACGACGCGAAGCGGCCGACGGTGCAGATCGGCGACCCGTTCGAGGAGTCCAAGGTGCTGGAGTGCTGCCTGGAGCTGCTCGGCAAGGGGCTGCTGGTCTCGCTGCAGGACCTCGGTGCCGCAGGCCTCACCTCCTCGGCGAGCGAGATGGCCTCGGCCGGCGGGGTCGGCATCGATCTCGACGTGGCGCGGGTGCCGCTGCGCGAGGCCGACATGGAGCCCTTCGAGATCATGGTCTCCGAGTCCCAGGAGCGGATGCTGGCGGTAGTCGAGCCGGGCAAGGTCGGCGAGGTGATCGCGGTCTGCGAGAAATGGCAGACCGGCGCCGCGGAGATCGGGGCGATCGCCGATCACGGCCTGGTGCGGGTGCTGCGTGGCAACGAGGTCGTCGGCGAGATGCCGGTCGAGGCGCTGGTCGACGGGTGCCCGCTCTACGACCTCAGTCCGGCCGAGCCCGAGGGCTGGATCTACGGAAACCGGGCGACGCTCGACCTCGGCGTCTCGGCAGACGAGACGCTGCTGGCCCTGCTCGCCTCGCCCAGCGTCGCCTCCAAGCGCTGGGCGTTCGAGCAGTACGACTCGATCGTCGGCTCGCGCACGGCGCGGCGGCCGGAGAGCGCCGACGCGGCGGTCCTGGCGATCCCCGAGTCCGACCGGGCGATCGCGGTCGCGATCGACGGCAACGGGCGCCGGGTCGCTTGCGACCCCTACGCCGGCACGGTCGAGGCGGTGCTCGAGTGCGCCCAGAACCTCGCCTGCGCCGGCGCCGAGCCGCTCGGGCTGACCAACTGCCTCAACTTCGGCAACCCGGAGAAGCCGACGCCGGCGTGGCAGCTCGACCGCGCGGTTGGCGCCCTCGCCGAGACCTGCGAGGCGCTCGGCGTGCCGGTGGTCGGCGGCAACGTCTCCCTCTACAACGAGGGGCCCGAAGGCCCGATCTACCCGACGCCGGTGGTCGGCATGGTCGGCGAGCTGCCCGACCCGGCAATGGCGGCGCCGAGCGCCTTCGCCCGGGCGGGCGACGCGATCGCCTTGCTCGGGCCGTTCGAACCTTCGCTGGCGGGCTCGGAGCTGGCCAAGCAGCGCGGCGAGCTCGACGCCGGCCTCCCCCAGCCTGACGTCGCCGCGGTCGCCGTCGCCTGCGAGGCGATGCGCGCCGCGGTGCGCGCCGGCAAGGTCGCCTCGGCGCACGACGTCAGCGACGGAGGCATCGCGTGCGCCCTCGCCGAGGCGGCGATCGGCGGCGGAGTCGGCTGCCAGGTCGACCTCCAACACCTGCGCGAGCGCGGCTGCTCACCCGAGGAGGCCCTTTTCGGCGAGGGCTCGGGGGGGTTCGTGATCAGCGGCGAGCGCGAGAAGCTCGAAGCTCTGGCGGGCGACGAGGTCGCGGTGCTTCTACTCGGCAAGGTCGGCGGCGAAGCCGTCGAGATCGCCGCCGGCGACCGCAGCCTCGCCCTTGCGCTCACCGACGTCGAGCGGGCCTGGCGCTCCCTGCCTGCTCAGGCCGAAGGTGACCGCGCCTGAGAGCAGCGCGGCGATCACGGCGAACAGATAGGCGTCGTCGGAGACCGAGAGCGCGGCGCTGAGGCTCGCCGGTTCGCCGACTATGGCGACGAGGATCGCCGTGCCCAGCACGGCCCCGACCTGGCGGAAGGCGGCGTTGACCGCGCTCGCCGTCGCGAACCGGTCGACTGGCACATCGCGGACGGCGGCCGAGCCCAGGGTCGGGAAGGCGAGGCCGATGCCGATGCCGGTCAGCGTCGCTCCCGGTAGCCAGAGGCCGAGCCAGTCGGGTTCGGCGCCGGCCGAGCGCAGGACCCAGACGCCGGCGGCGAAGACGACCGTGCCGGGGACGACGACAGCGCGCTGGCCGAAGCGGTCGGCGAGCTTGCCCGCCGGGCCGGAGACGACCGTCGTCCAGGCTGGGCCGGGCAGGGTCGCGAGGCCGGCCTGGAGCACGGTGTAGCCCCAGATCGAGGTGAGGAAGACGACGTTGCCGAGGACGATCGAGAAGAAGGCGGCGGAGAAGAGCAGCGTGCCGAGGTTGCCGATGCGGAAGGAGCTGTGGGCGAAGAGATCGGGGTCGACTATCGGCCGCGGGTGAGTGCGGCTGCGGGCGATCATCGCCCCGAGCAGAACCGCCCCGACCGTGAAGCAGCCGAGGGTCGTGATCGCCGTCCACCCCCAGTCGTTGCCCTCGACGATGCCGAGCGTGACCAGGGCGAGCGAGAGGGCCAGCATCAGCGCGCCGGGCAGGTCGGGGAGGCGGTGGTCGCGGATCGGCCGTTCGGCGAGCCGGCGGCTGCCGGCCCAGACGATCGCAGCGCCGAGGGGCAGGTTGACGAGGAAGACGAGGCGCCAGTCCGCGAGCTCGACCAGCGCCCCGCCGAGGGTCGGGCCGGTCGCCGCCGCCGCGGCAGCCGCGGCACCCCAGATCCCGACGCCGGTCGAGCGCTTCTCGATCGGAAAGCTGTCGAGCACGATCGCCAGCGAGGCGGGAGCGATCAGCGCCGCGCCGACCCCCTGCAGGACGCGGAAGGCGATCAGCAGCGGCAGGGTCGGGGCGACCGCGCAGAGCAGGCTGGCGCTGGTGAAGCCCGCAACGCCGAGCAGGAAGATCCGTTTGTGCCCGAAGCGGTCGGCGAGGCCGCCCGCCGGGACCAGCAGCGCAGCGATCACGACGAAGTAGCCATCGAGCACCCAGGAGAGCGCGTCCCGCCCCGAGCCGGCGAAGGAGGCAGAGATGTCGGGGAAGACGATGTTGACGATCGTCGTGTCTAGAAAGGCGACGAAGGCGCCGGCGCAGGCAACCAGCACGGCCGCCCTATGTCCACGGTCATACATCTCGGCGGCGACTATACTATGACCGTGGGCATAACGCGACTCGCCGATGCGAAAGCGATCGAACCGAAGGTCCGGGACGGACGCGAGCGGCTGCTGAACGGCGCCCGCCGGCTGCTCGCGGAGAAGGGCTACGCCGGCATGGAGCTGCGCGACGTGGCCGAGGTCGGCGAAGCGCCGCGCGGCTCGATCTACCACCACTTCCCCGGCGGCAAGCGGCAACTGGCGGTCGAGGCGGCGGAGCTGGAGGGAAGCGAGATCCGCGCCGCGGTCGAGCGCTCGTTGGAGGAGCGCGGCCTCGCCGAGACGCTGACGATGTTCGGCGAGATGTTCCGCCGCCGGGTCAAGGACCAGCCGGAGCGGCTCGGCTGCCCGGTCGCCGCCGCGGCGCTGGCGCGTCCGGAAGACGCGGCGCTTGCCGCGGTTGCCACGGCCGCCTTCATGAGCTGGGAAGCACCGATCGCCGCCGCCCTGCGCGACGAAGGCGTCTCGGCGAAGGACGCCGAGAACTTCGCCGGCCTCGTCGTCTCGACGATCGAGGGCGCCCTGATCCGCGCCCGCGCCGCCGGCGACGACGCCCCGCTCGGCTCCGCCGTCGCCGGCCTGCATCAGGCGCTCGACTCGCTGCTGCGCCGACGTGCCGGTGGTTGAACACCTACAGGGGCCTCAAATCGCCGAGACGTCCGGGTGAGGCCCGATCCGGGGCCGCTGCTACCCTGCCGGGGTAGGCAGTCTGCCTGCGCGTCACGTCCTTCTCCAACGCGAGGAACACGCGCTTTTGACTCCGCCCCAGGGGCAGCAGATAGATCGCGATTCGCCGCGCGAGGAATGCGGCGTCTTCGGCGTATACGCACCCGGACACGACGTCGCCCGCCTCGCCTACTTCGGCCTCTACGCGCTTCAGCACCGCGGCCAGGAGTCGGCCGGGATCGCCACCTGCGAGGGCGGTCACATCACGACGATGCGGGACTCCGGACTCGTCTCCCAGGTCTTCGACGAGGAGAAGCTGCGCGCGCTCGAGGGCGACATGGCGATCGGTCACGTGCGCTACTCGACCACCGGCGGCGGCTCCTGGGAGAACGCGCAGCCGGTCTGGCGCGACGACGGCCGCGAGCTGGCCCTCGCCCACAACGGCAACCTGACCAACGCGGTCGAGCTGTGGGGCGAGCTGAAGGAGGCCGGGATCTCCTTCCGCGGCACCTCGGACTCGGAGATCATCGCGGCGCTGATCTCCTCCAACGACGGCAAGCTCGTCGAGGACGCGGTCGCCAACGTGATGCCGCGCCTGCAGGGCGCCTACTCGACCGTGGTGATGACCAAGCGGGCGATCGTCGCCTTCCGCGACCCGCACGGGGTGCGGCCGCTTTCGCTCGGCCGCCTCGGCGAGCGCTTCGTCGTCGCCTCGGAGAGCTGCGCCTTCGACATCGTCGGCGCCGAGCTGATGCGCGAAGTGCATCCCGGCGAGATGGTCTCACTGACCGAGCGCGGGCTCGAGACGCGCCAGGTGGTCAAGGCCGGCCGGCCGGCGCACTGCGTCTTCGAGCACATCTACTTCTCCCGCCCCGACAGTCGCCTCGAGGGCAAGGTGCTGCAGCAGGTGCGGGGCCGGATGGGCGAAATCCTCTGGCGCGAGGCGCCGGCGGAGGCCGACCTGGTGATCTCGGTGCCGGACTCCGGCAACCCTGCCGCCGCCGGCTTCTCCCGTGCTTCGGGGCTGCCCCGCGACGACGGCCTGATCAAGAACCGCTATGTCGCCCGCACCTTCATCCAGCCAGGGCAGGAGCTGCGCAAGCGCGGCCTGCGGCTCAAGTTCAACCCGCTGCCCGAGATCGTCGCCGGGCGACGGATCGTCGTCGTCGACGACTCGATCGTGCGCGGCAACACGACGCGGCAGATCGTCGGCATGCTGCGCGACGCCGGGGCGAGCGAGGTGCACCTGCGGATATCGGCGCCGCCGATCCGCCACCCCTGTCACTACGGGGTCGACATGTCGACCCGCGAGGAGATGATCGCCCACGAGCGGACGATCGAGGAGATCGCCGACGAGCTCGGCGCCGACTCGCTCGCCTACCTCTCGATGGAGGGCGTCTACGAGGCGATCGGCACCCCGCCCGAGGACCATTGCGACGCCTGCTTCACGGGCCGGTACCCGCTGGGGGATCCGGAAGACGCGAACGGCAAATTCGCCCTGGAGACCCTCCCGGCATGACCGCGGCCTGGATGAGGCCGAAGGACACCGCGCGGATACGGCCCCTCCCCGATGTCCCGCGTAGCGCTGCTACGCGGGAGTCGTGTCGCGACCGTCCCGCTTGGTCCTCGACCCCCCCACGCTCGCGCTCCTGCCGGTCGGGCCTCCGATAAGAAATGGATTTCAAGTTAGTTGTCTTGGCCTCGGGTCAAGGAACGAATCTCCAGGCGATCTTGGATCGACTGCACGGCCAGGGCGGAATCCGAGTTGTCGGTGTGGCGTCGGACAAGCAAGATGCGCGGGCTCTTTCGCGCGCCCGCCAAGCATCGATAGAGACAGCGGTCTTTCCCCGCGACGAGTATGCCGGCCGCGAGGCGCGCGACGTCGCGATGGCAGCCTGGATCGAGGGTCGCGGCGCCGACCTCGTCGTCCTCGCCGGCTACATGCAGTTGCTCTCCGCCGCCTTCGTCGCCCGGTTCCGCGGGCGCATCGTCAACATCCACCCGGCCCTGCTGCCGGCCTTCCCCGGCCTCGATGCGGTCGGCCAGGCTCTGGCCGCAGGCGTCGAGGTCACCGGCGTCACGGTCCACTTCGTCGACGAGGGGGTCGACACCGGGCCGGCGATCGTGCAGCGCGAGGTGGCGGTGCCTCCCGGTCGCGACCGGGCCCGGCTGGAGGAGGCGATCCACGCGGTCGAGCACGCGCTGTACCCGGAGGCGATCCGCATGATCGCGAAGGGCATGGTTAGGATCGACGCAGACGACCCGCGGGTCGTCGTACTCGATGACTGAGGCTTCCGCCGACACCCGACCCGAGGCCGCCGCGAACGGCGCGATCCGGGTGCGCAGGGCGCTGATCTCGGTCTCCGACAAGACCGGGATCGCCGACTTCGCGAAGACGCTGGCGGCACAGGGCATCGAGATCCTCTCCACGGGCGGGACCGCGAGCTCGTTGCGCGAGGCTGGGCTCGAGGTCACCGACGTCTCCGAGTTCACCGGCCAGGAGGAGATCCTCGGCGGCCGGGTGAAGACGCTGCACCCGCGCCTGCACGCGGCGCTGCTGGCGCGACGCACCGACCCCGAGCACATGGCGACGCTGGAGCGGGAGGGGATCGAGCCGATCGACCTGGTCTGCGTCAACCTCTACCCGTTCGAGGAGACCGTCGCCGCGCACGACGTCGATCCGCAGGTCGCGGTCGAGAACATCGACATCGGTGGCCCGACGATGATCCGCGCCGCCGCCAAGAACCACGAGGGCGTCGCCGTGATCGTCAAACCTGAGTCCTACGACGCGGTCTGCGCCGAGATGGAGGAGAGCGGCGGCGAGGTCTCGGCCTCGACCAGCCACTGGCTCGCCAACGAGGCCTTCACCCATATCGCCCGCTACGACGCCGCGATCAGCCGCTGGTTCTCGGCCTCCTACGAGGACTTCCCCGAACATTTGACGATCTCCTACGAGAAGGAGATCGACCTCTCCTACGGCGAGAACCCGCATCAGCGGGCGGCGCTCTACTCGGAGGTCGGCGTGCGCAGCCACATCCTCTCGGGCGTGGCGAAGCTGCATGGCAAGGCGCTCTCCTTCAACAACGTGCTCGACCTCGACTCGGCGCGGCGGCTGAACGAAGACTTCGAGCCGCCCGCCTGCACGATCGTCAAGCACAACAACCCGTGCGGAGTGGCGATCGGCGAAGACGCGCTCGACGCCTACCGCAAGGCCCTGGCCTGCGACCCGGTCTCCGCCTACGGCAGCGTGATCGCGGTCAACCGGCCGATCGGCGTCGCCCTGGCCGAAGCGCTGCACGAGAACTTCGTCGAGGTCCTGTTCGCGCCCGGCTACGAGGACGGTGCCCTGGAGGTGCTGCAGCAGAAAAAGGCGATCCGCATCCTCTGCGACGAGGAGCGGCGCCAGCAGGACCCGGCCGAACGCGACGTCAAACGGGTGCGCGGTGGCCTGCTGATCCAGGACCGCGACGGCAACCCCGAGCCGCGCCAGATCATGGAGACGGTGACGAAGGCCGAGCCGAGCGAGGAGCAGTGGAGGGACCTGCTCTTCGCCTGGACCGTGGTCCGCCACGTCCGCTCCAACGCGATCGTGATCGCCAAGGACGGCGCCACGCTCGGCATCGGCGCCGGGCAGATGAGCCGCGTCGACTCGGTCCGTCTCGCGGTCGAGAAGTGCCGCGACACGCGGGGCGAGGAGGCAGATGCCCTGCTTGCCGGCTCAGCGGTGGCTTCCGACGCCTTCTTCCCGTTTGCCGACGGGCCCGAGCTGGCGATCCAGGCGGGCTCCACCTGTGTGATCCAGCCGGGCGGCTCCAAACGCGACGCCGAGGTGATCGACACCTGCGACGCCGCCGCCATCCCGATGGTCTTCACCAAGCACCGGCATTTTCGGCACTGAGCGGTTCCTTGCCGCGGCCCGACGGGGCGATCAATACAACGATCCGTCGCTCAGCGCTGCCTGGATCTGCTCGTAGCTGCGCACGGGCAGCGGCACCTTCGCCACGAACGGCGAAAGCAGCTCGACGTCGGTGACTACGATCCCCTCGACGCTCCAATCGCCGGCGTCCTCGACAATCCCGAGCTCAGCCAGGGCGCCATCTTTCAGCTCCTCGATCCGCTTCACCCGCTTGAGGTGCTTGCGGGCATGCGACGGCTTCTCATCCGACTCGCCGAACGCGCGGTCGATCTGGTTCCTCAGCTGGTGCGGAGCGAGCGCGCCAGAGAGGCGCTTGGCCTCTACGCAGAGCAGGGTCCGCGTGGCCAGATCGCCGACCAGCACGTCGATGTCACCCAGGTCGTTGCCGTCGTCGCCTCTGAGCCGTTCGCCCTCCAGCTTCTCGAGGTTGGGAACGACGGGCCGCGAGTCGGCACGGTAGAGCGAGGCGAGCTGCTCGTTGAAAGCGTCGGACTCGCGCTTCTGCGCCCGCGACATAAAGTCGCGCATCTGCTTGCTGCTCACCTCGAGGTTCCCATGCGAAATGAGCATCTCCAGGTAGAGCGACGTGTTGTAGAGCTGGCGCACGCCGAAGACCAAGTCGGGATCCTGGGAACGCTCCGCCGATGCCCTCTCGATCAAGGGCTTCCTCAGGTAGGAAAGGCGCCGGTTGAATCGCCAGGGCCAGATGTCCCGTCGCTCGAGCCCCGCCGGGGGCCGGGTGAAGTCCGGTCGGGGAACGAGGCTGAAATAGGCGATCACAGCTCGGCTCTTCTCCTCATCCCACCCCAGCTCCCGCTGCAAGAGGGCGACCGCCTCCGACCGGGGAACGCAAATCGCCCCGCCACCGAAGCCATCGAGGTTGCTCAGCGAGACCAACGCCCGCATCAGCTCGGACAGGCCATGGCCGGTCTCCACCACCATCGCCTCGTCGACCTCGGCGAACAGCTCACCGGCGTCCGGCTCCTCCTCGGCCGGCCTCCCCGCAACGACGCGATCGCTCATCCAGGAGCTGGCTCGAGCCAACTCGCCGGCCCGGGCGAGCTCGTAGAACCTACCCATGCCCTCGCTGAAGTCCCCCCGATCGTCGAAGACCTCGCCAGTGGGCATGAGCAGTACCGAGACCTCGGCCAGTCCCTCTCTGACGAGATCGCTCGACGTGCCCAGGGTCGTGATGAGCGCGCACGCCGCCAGCAAGCGGTCATGGACCTCGTAGCTGACCGGGCGCAGCCCGCAGGGAGGGCGGGCGGCCAGGTACTCGATCAGAAACCGACTAGCCACCGAGGCGGTGGAGATCTCGGCCGCGGTCTGCCGACGGAGCCGGGCGAACGCGCTATCCGGCCCAAACGCCTCGCCGGCGATCGCCAGCTGCGAGGGGACCAGCGTCTCCTCATGTAGGAGACGCTCATTCAACGAGACCGTCCACTCGAGCAGGGGGACGGGATCGAGGGAGGCGACCAGCGCCTCGAGGCGCTTGAAGAGCGACTCGACCGCCGTGTTCAGGAGAGCGTGGACCTGCACCCGCGGCACCCGACCCGGCTCCAGGCCCAAGCGCTCGGCGGCCTCGCGGCCGACTTCTCGCCTCAGCCTCATGCTCGCCGCATCGGAGACGTAGCGCTCCGGAAAGGAGAGCGCTTCGAAGCCGGGGTCGTGATCGACAATCGGCACGAGCTTGCGCTTCGTCGGGGGCGACATGCGGGCCTCGACGGCGGCCTCCAGTTCCTCCTCGTCTGGCGTGCTCAAGCCCCCCGACGCCTCGGTAGTCAGCGAGCGGAGCGCCACGAGGATCTCGCGCATCAGCCTGCGCTCGCCGGCGTTGTCATCGCCCTCGAGCGCGTCCATCGACGCCTCGCCGATCTCGACCGCCACGGTGCGCGTGTCCGCCACGCCGACCCGCCAGGGATCTGGGGCACCATCGCCCTCGACCAGAGCCACCGTGACCGATACCGGGCCGAGGGGCCGCAGCGCCGTCAGCAGCCCCTCGAGCGAAGGTGCAAGCTGCCAGAGCCAGTAGGCGACCAGCTCGGTCCATAGCAGGTACTCGTGCACTCGCTCCAGCTCCACCCCGCCGGCGGTAATCACCCAGAGCTCGAACGGCAACCCCTCGACGATCAGGTCCGCAGTTCCGAGCGGCGCCGCGTCCACCTGGGCGATCGGCACCCGCTCGTCCTCGAGGTAGTCGAGGACCCGCACGAAGCGCCCGTCCGGGGCCTGCGCACCGTGGGGGTCCTGCTTGAAAGCGAACTCGATGCGCATCAAACGCGCTTCGCCGATGATCGCCCCACGCCCTCCATGCTCACTCGCGAGCAACAGCAGTGGTGAGAAGCTGCGACGGTTCTTGCGCCAGAAAGCCCACTCCTCCAGCTGGCTCGTCGGCATCAGCTGGACACTGCCACGGGCCTCCGCGGCGTCCCGGGCGAAGTCCCAGATCAGTCGCGGGTCGGCCCGCTCGCAACGGGCGACAGCGTCCAGCTCGGTTGCCGAGAGCACGACACGCAGGTCGCCGAACTCAGTCGCCTGCCCGACGATTCGTTCGAGCGGTCGGCCAGCGCCCTGCGAGACCACCAGGTGGATGACCTCGTTCGGGGGAGCGTCACTAGAGAGACGCGCCCCGGCCACCTGCTTCAGGCGAGCCTCGAGATCTTCGGCGCTCGCACTGCCCCGCCACACCGAGACCGGGTCATCGTCGTCGTAGTCCTCGAAGTCGTCGGCGAGGACGACCAGGTGCAACTCCTTGTCGAGGTCGGAGAGGAAAAGCAGCTCCACCCGGTCGAACTGGGGCCGCGGATCCTCTGGGGGAGGGCGATAGATCGTCATCCCCAGGCGACCCAGCAACTCGACCGTCCAGCGACTCGTCTCCAGCAGGAAGAACTCCGCAAGCTCTTCACGCATCCCGTCGCGCAGGGCCAACATCACGATCTCGTGGCGCAGCGCCGGCAGCAACGCGTCGGGACCTGCGACGACAAGCCCCTCGCCTTGCTCGAGCAGGGGCCACATGCGCAGTTTCGCTTCAACCGCATCGCCATGGGCCGCAAGCCGCTCGACGTCAGTCGTGAGCGGAGTGAGAAGTTGTGCCCACCCACCGCCGGCGAGCTCGGCGAGCTCGGCCGAGTTGAAGCTGACTGCGGCGGCGAGTTGCTCTCGCTGTCGCCGCTCGGGAACATGGATCGGCGATCCGGGCCGGTGCTCAGGCTCACTGTTGCGCACGGCATCGACGCGCTCCGCCACTGCCTCGGAGATCGCCAGCACGGCCTCGCCGAGCCGCCGAGCCGCGGTCGTCACGGCGGAGGGGAGCGCCGACTGCTCCAGCATCGGTCCCAGCAGCACCTCGATCGCCCAGTGCTCGTCTTCGTGGATCCCGGGAAAGACACGATAAGCCCCGCCAGGGATGACCAGCTCTGCGCAGTGCAGCCCAGGGAGCGGGACCTGAACCGCCGGCTCGAGCGACCCGGCGAACGCCGCGGGATCGTCCAAGTGCGCGGCGACCTGCTCCGGATTCGAGCCCACCGACTCGGCGACCGCGTGCTGCAGATGGGCAAGCTGCGCGGCGTTCTCGGGCAGCAGTTGCAGGCCGCTGAAGAGTTTCACCGCGTCCAGGCTCTCCATGACTGTCCCCCCGGGAGCTGCCCTACGCCAGCTGCTTTTGGGCCTCGCTGGCCCGGCGGACGTGATTGCAGATTTCCTCAGTGGTGTCGGCCGTGACCAACAGGCGCATGTCGGCGCGGTCGATCAGGCCGTTGTCGTCGAGGTCTTCGTCGATCCAGCGCAGCAGCGGGGCCCAGTGCTCGCTGTCGACGAGAATCGTCGGGAAGTGCTCGATCCGGTTGGTCTGGATCAGGGTGATGCTCTCGAACAGCTCGTCCATCGTGCCGAAGCCGCCTGGGAAGATGACGAAGGCGCGGGCGTAGCGGACGAACATCAGCTTGCGGGCGAAGAAGTAGTGGAAGTTGAGCGGCCGGTTGACGTAGGGGTTCATGTGCTGCTCCATCGGCAATTCGATGTTGAGGCCGACCGAGAAGCCGCCGGCCTCGGCGGCACCGCGGTTGGCTGCCTCCATCAGGCCGGGGCCGCCGCCGGTGATCACGGTGAAGCCCTCGGCAGCGAGGCAGGCCGCGGTCTGACGGCAGAGCCCGTACCAGCGATGGTCCTCGCGGACCCTGGCCGAGCCGAAGATCGAGACGCCCTCCTCGACGTCGCGCAGCGCGTCGAATCCCCGCTCGACCTCGTCGTGGATCCGTTCTAGCCGAACCTCGTCCAGCTCATCGACGTCGCAGGGCTGGCGCAGCAGCTCACGGTCGCGCCGCGCACCGGGCGAGCCCGTCGTACCGAGAATGCCCGTGTCGCCGCTCGCTGCCGTATGCCCCCGGCGGGATTCGAACCCGCGCCGCGCGGCTTAAAAGGCCGCCGCTCTAACCAACTGAGCTACAGGGGCGCGCGGCCCATGGTAGACGGGCGCCGACCATCGGTGCGGTCGAGTTTGGACCGGATAGCGGATCGAACCTCGACCGCGGGATTCAGGAGAGGTCGGGGGTGCCCTCGGGGGAGGTGGAGGCTTCGGCGTGGGTGCGGCGGGGGATGCGGCCGGCGCGGCGGGCGGCGTGGCCGGCCTCGACCGCGCCGCGCAGCGCGCGTGCCATCGCGGTCGGATCCTCGGCGCCGAAGATCGAGCTGGCCGCCATCACCGCGTCGCAGCCGAGCTCCATCGCCAGGGCCGCGTCGGAGGCGGTGCCGATGCCGGCGTCGAGGACGACCGGGACCGTTGCCTGCTCAGCGACGATCGCGACGTTGTAGGGGTTGCGGATGCCCGCGCCGGAGCCGATCGGCGAGCCGAGCGGCATCACCGCGGCGCAGCCCGCCTCCTCGAGGCGACGGGCGAGTATCGGGTCGTCGTTGGTGTAGGGGAGGACGGTGAAGCCCTCGCCGACCAGGGTCTCGGCGGCGTCGAGCAGCTCGACCGCGTCCGGGTAGAGCGTGCGGTCGTCGCCGATCACCTCGAGCTTGATCCACTCGGTCTCGAACGCCTCGCGGGCGAGGCGGGCGGTGCGGACGGCGTCGCGGGCGGTGAAGCAGCCGGCGGTGTTGGGCAGGGCGAAGAGGCCGAGGCGATCGAGCACCTCGAGCACCGAGCCCTTCGCGGCCGGGTCGATGCGGCGCAGGGCGACGGTGACGATCTCCGCGCCCGATACGGCCAGGGCCTCCTCCATCTGCTCCAGCGAGCGGAAGCCCCCGGTGCCGGCGATCAGCCGCGATGACCACTGCCGCCCGCCCAGCTCCCAAGTCTCGGCGCCGCCCTGGATCGCGGCGAGGACCTCGACGCTGTGGCCCTCGACGAGCAGCGTCGAGGGCCACTCGGCGCGTGGCACGACCTCGCCATCGAGCGCCACGGCGACACCGCGACCATCGTGCTCGGCGCCGCTCTCGCGCACCGCGTCGGCGAGCGTCGCCCCCGCGGGCAGCTCGCGTGGCTCGCCGTTCAGCTCGATTCTCATCGAACTCCCCCGGCCGTCTCGACAGCGAGGCGGCGCGGGCTGGCGGCGGCCAGGGCCGCAGGAAGCTCGCCCGTCGCGAGCAGCTCCGCGACCGCATATCCGGTCAGCGGCGCCAGCAGGATCCCGTTGCGGTAGTGGCCGGTCGCCCAGAGCAGGCCATCGGCGCCGCCAGCGCCGATCAGCGGCAGATTGTCGCGAGTTCCCGGCCGCAGACCGGCGGTCGCCTCGACCAGCTCCATCTCGGCCACCTCGGGCAGCAGGCGGTAGGCCTCGCGCAGCAGCTCGTGGACGCCGCCCGCCGTCACCACCGTGTCGAACCCCTGCTCCTCGACGGTTGCCCCGACGACCAGGCGACCGTCGGGGCGGGGGACGAGGTAGACGCGCTCGGAGGCGACGATCCGCCGGCAGGGAGCGGCGCCGTCGCGGGCGCGCAGCTCGAGGATCTGGCCCTTGACCGGGCGCACCGGGGGGCGGGCGGAGTCCGGCAGCCAGTGGGCGCTCGCCGACCACGCTCCGGTGGCGAGGATGACCGCGGCTGCACGCAGCTCCCTGCCGCCCGCGGTTCGCACGCCGGCGATCCGCTCGCCGTCGCCCAGCGCCGCCTCCACCTCGGTCCCGAGCAGCAGCTCGACTCCCTCCCTCGCTTCGAGCGCCGCCAGCAGCGCCGCGGCTAGGGCCCGCGGATCGACCGAGGCCTCGTCGGGCGCGTGCACCCCGCCGTTGAAGGACGGGGTCAGACCAGGCTCCAACTCGCGGCAGCGCCGCGGCGGCAACCACTCGGCGCCGAGGCCGAGCGAGCGCTGCAGCTCGTGCACCCGGCGCAGCTCCGCCGCCTCGTCGCGATCGAGCGCGACGTGCAGGGCGCCGTCGCGGCGATACCCCGTGGTAACCCCGCTCGCCGCCTCCAGCTCGGCGACGA
>Ga0157370_10005618_pt1 | contig 14028 bp, 13 predicted proteins | sample C35metaG_FD_113463 | JGI IMG/M metagenome (GOLD analysis project Ga0157370, IMG submission 113463) | Corn rhizosphere microbial communities from Kellogg Biological Station, Michigan, USA - C3-5 metaG | ecosystem: Host-associated > Plants > Roots > Rhizosphere > Soil | place: USA: Michigan...
GGTGCGGCAATTATTGTTGATAGAGCCATCCGTGCATGTATTAATTGAATAATCATATCCCAACTCTTCAAATTCATACAGCATTTTTGGTCCCGGCATCATTGCCCAGAATGCAGCAGCCATTGCATCTCTTTTCAAACCTGTTGCAATATTTTTTGTATTGTAAGTTCCTGAGCTATTTCCAAAGTTTGCATTTTTATATTGAATTCTTTCTTCATCATGACTCTCCTGGTAAGTAACCAATCCGGGCTGTGACAAGCCTGATGATGAATAAATGCCTCCGCTAAAATCCCAACTACTATTGTATCCCATCGTAGCCTGGTTGAAATTATAATTTTCATTAGCGCCGTTTCCCCAGGTAAGCATACCGTGATCGGTATAATATTTTTGCTCGGTAAAGTTTACAAAACTTTCTAAGATGCAATATGTGTTTTGTTTGATGTTTTGTAATTGAGTATAAATATTTTGCCAGGTATTTACTCTTCCGGTATCATAAGTATTCTGCCAATCCTGCCCGTTAGTTAAATAATTGGTTTGCGTATATCCACCTGCAAGGTCAAAACGAAAACCATCGAGGTGAAAACTATCAACCCAGTATGCATATACGCGGTTTCTTAAATTGATAGTGGCATTGCTGTTATGATTAAATTGTGATCCTACATTATACGGATGAGTTGGCAATGAATCAAGCCAGGGATTTTGGTTGGAAGGTGTGTTGGTTGCGCCATTCCAGTACATACTTGCAAGCGGTGAACTTCCGAACACATCCTGCATAGCAAGGTCCATTATTACTGCAATACCATTTTGATGACATACATCCACAAAATGTTTTAATGCATCCGGTGTACCATATACTTTATCGGGTGCAAAAAAGAAATTTGGATTGTAGCCCCAACTGCTGGCTCCTTCAAAATTGCAAAATGGCATCACCTCAATTGCATTTACGCCAAGGTTTTTTAAATAGTTTATAGTATCGGCAAGTGTGTTCCAGCTTTGTGTTGCCACAAAATCTCTTACCAGCAATTCATATATCACCAGGTTGCTTTTATCTGGTTTTATAAAATTATTATCATGCCAGGTGTAGGCAGCTTTGCCCGTTTGCAATACACTCACCAGCGAACCCGATGCCTGCGATGGAAAAGCAGGAAGGCCCGGAAAGTTTCCGGCAGGTATGTAAGGATCTGCATCTTTATCTAATACAAGCGTTGTATTATAATCCGCTAGCTGCATTGAATTATCTATAAGGTATTGATAAGAATACATAATGCCGGGTGTAAGACCCGTAATGCGCAACCAAAAATAATTACTGTCGGGGGTTATATTCATCAGGTATTTGGCAGATGGCGTCCAATTATTAAAATCTCCCACCACGGTTATATTATTTTTATGGGGTGCATATAAAACTAATGTTACCGATGTATCTCCTTTTTCATAATTCACTCCTTCCACATCTCCTGCAGGAATTGGTAAAACATTATTTGGTGGATTAACATAAAAGCTCAGCGTATCAGCATTGGTAGTAGCACCATTGGTAGCCACAGCAATGATGGTTTGTGTGCCTGTAGCACTTATGGTTTCATTGGTACTATCTGTTGTTCCGGTAACGGTTGATATCAACGATCCGTTATAAAATATTTTCAAAGTACTTCCTGCCTGGCTGCAATTAGCCACTATGGGCACATTATCGCCTGCTGTTTTTGTAATTATTTCCGGCACGGGCACATATTTTGGTTGGCGATATGGATTATCAATCCGTGCATATAATCCATTATCATAAACAGGAACATACATATCGCTTCCATCCGTATTTCGCTGAGCAAGTGAGCCACTTCCGTTCCGGAAAAGAATTGCAATTTTTTGAATAGTCTCAGCAGGATTGGTGATTCCAAAAAATGATCGCAAACCACCATTAATAGTATAAGTCCATTTATTAGCACCCAAAGCAACTGCCTGGTAAGCTGGGTTGGTACTTCCCCACACGCTCAACACATGTCTCCAGTCAGAGGAACTCGTACTCATGTTGGTGATAACACCAATGTGAACATACACATCGGATGCAGGCGTATAATTTAATAAGCCCTGGTTGCCCTTTGTAGCATCCATTGTAATCGTTACCGTTGAACTCCCTTCCTGGATAAACGAAGGCGACCACGATAATAATTGTGAAAAACTGTTGGTAAAAAAAAATGCTAAGATTAGCAGTAGTAAAGTCTTCCTCATATCAGGCATTTATTGTGTAAATTACACACATTATTTCAAATTCGTATATACCGGCCAATTTTTTCTTTTAAAAATTATCTTTCCTTAAAAAAAATTTATTGTACTTTTTCGGCAAATATTGGGCACTGACCTGTAAACGCAGATTTGCACACGCTGCTGTATGTACAATAAAGAACAAATAAAAAATTTACAATCGTTAACTGGCCATTTATTAACAGAAAAAGGTTCGGTTAAAGAATTAAGAGAAGTTCTCCGGTTTCATGAATATCGCTATTATGTACAAAATGATCCACTTATTTCCGACCAGGAATATGACAAGCTTTACAAAGAACTTGAAAAACTGGAAAAAGAGAATCCTTCAATAGTTACACCCGATTCACCCACGCAAAGAGTAGGCAACAGCCTCAACAAGGAATTTGTAACAGTATCACACCTGGTGCCAATGCTGAGCCTTGAAAATAGTTATAACGAACAGGATCTTTTTGACTGGGACAAAAGAGTGAAGGGCCTGGTAACGGCAAAGCAAATTGCATATAGCGCCGAGCCAAAGTTTGACGGGGCAAGCATTTCATTGATTTATGAAAATGATTTATTGGTTCGTGGTGCCACCCGCGGCGATGGTGTTGCCGGCGATGATGTTACGGTAAATATTAAACAAATTGGTTCTATACCATTGTCTGCAAAATTTTCTGAATATGGAATTGAAATGATTGAAATACGTGGCGAAGTATTACTAACGAAAAAAAACTTTGCGGCATATAATGCAGCACTTGCCGAAGAAGGATTAGCTCCTTTGGCAAATCCGCGCAATGCAGCTGCCGGTTCACTTCGTATGAAAGATCCAACGGCGGTAAGAAAAAGAAAACTGGAAGCGATTTTATATCATGTAAGTCTTGTCAGGTTAAAAGGAAAAGGAAATGAGAAAGGGAGAAACCTGCTTGCTACTCATGCAGGTTCATTGCAATTGCTTTCAGACTTAGGTTTTAAAACACCAGTTCATGAAAAAAAATTATTCAACAATATAGAACGGGTGGTTGAGTTCTGCCACGAATTTGAAACCAAAAGAGATAACCTGCCTTATGAAATAGATGGCATGGTGATAAAAGTGAATGAGGTGGAATTGCAACAACAAACCGGAAGCACTTCGCATCATCCCCGGTGGGCTATTGCCTTTAAGTTTAAAGCAAGGCAGGCAACTTCTAAACTTATAAAAGTTGAGTTTCAGGTGGGGCGCACGGGATCGGTAACGCCCGTGGCAAAAATAGATCCTGTATATATTGGCGGCGTCACCGTTTCTTCCATTTCATTGTTTAACGCGGATGTAATTGCGGAAAAAGATCTTCGTATAGGCGACACCGTTATAGTAGAAAGGGCAGGCGATGTGATACCCTATATTGTAAAATCACTCGCAGAAATAAGAACAGGCCATGAGAAGAAGATTAAGTTTCCTACACACTGCCCCGTTTGCGGCGATGCACTTATAAAGCCCGAAGATGAGGCCGTATGGCGTTGCGTAAATATCAATTGCGAAGCACAAGTGGTGGAGCGCATCATCCACTTCGTAAGCAAAGATGCCATGGACATTAAAAGTCTCGGCGAATCGAATATCCGTAAATTTTATTCACTGGGTTTTTTAAAAAACATTCCCGGTATTTATACATTGAATTTTGAGGAGATAGCCCAACTGGAAGGTTTTGGAAAAAAATCTATTGATAACCTTAGCACGGCTATTGAAAATTCTAAAACGCAAAATTTGCATCGTTTGATTTTTGGTCTTGGTATAAGATATGTAGGCGAGGCTACCGCAAAAACACTGGCAAAAAGCGTTGATACTATTTTCGATTTTCAACATTTCACCGTAGAACAATTGCAGGAACTGAAAGATATTGGCAACAAAGTTGGTGAAAGCATTTATAATTTTTTTCATAACAAGGATAATATCACCCTGCTTAAAACCCTTGCTGGTATGGGGCTGAACATGAAAGGCGAAAAAGCAGCCATAAAAAAAGGACCACTTACCGGTTATACTTTTTTATTTACCGGCACCTTACCTACATTAAAAAGAAGTGAAGCAGAAAAACTTGCAGAAGATCGCGGAGGCAAATTACTTTCTTCAGTAAGTGCCAATCTGAGTTACCTTGTAGCAGGAGAAGCCGCAGGCAGCAAACTGGATAAAGCAAAAAAAATTAAAACCATAAAAATTATTGACGAAGAAGAATTTTTGAAGATGATACGAACTTAGTTTGTAACTTTATTTTAAACCCATAAGCTATGATTAAAAAAATAAACGGCGAGCAATGGAAGCAACTTCAATTTGACGGATGGAAATTGTTGCGAAAAAAATATGCATTGTCTTCTCTCGGCCGTGCAGCCAGCTACACAAACGACATACACAAAGATGGCAAGTTGCTGGACGGATCGGTTACTTCCGGTTACAAAACACTCAACCTTCATGTGGATGGAAATACCGGCACTATTTATTTTCATCGCGAAGTGGCCAGGCTTTTTAAAAAGAAAGATTCGCCAAAACACAAATTTGTGATTCATCTTAATCACAACAAACTCGATAATAGTGTAAAAAATTTAAAATGGGCCTCCCAGGCGGATGTGAGCATGCACCAGCAAAAAAGCCCGGATAAAATAGCTTATAAAAAAGTACAGCACGCAAGAGCCAAAGGTTTAAAACTTTCTTCCACTCATGTAAAAGCAATAAAAAATGCTCTCGGCAACACTGGCCGTAAACTCACCTATAAGCAGATTGCTGAAAAATATGATGTAAGCGAAATGACCATCTACCGCATTAAAAGCGGTGAAAACTGGTCGAAAGTAAAATAACAAAACCACCTGCAGAAATTTTATTCCGAAGATGTTTCACTCATCTACATTAAAGTTTTTATCTCAGCTTAAAAAGAATAACAACAAAACCTGGTTCGATAATAACCGGCCAGCTTATCTGGATGCAAAAGGAGATTTTGAAAACTTTGTTCAAAAACTTATTTCTTCCATCAGCACTTTTGATGCCAGCATAAAAGAACTGCAACCTAAAAATTGCGTATTCCGTATCAATCGCGATGTACGTTTTTCAAAAGATAAATCTCCTTATAAAATCAATATGGGTGCATCCCTCAATCGCGGAGGGAAAAAATCCATCTTTGCGGGCTATTATTTTCATTTGCAACCTGGCGGCGAAAGCTTTGCCGGTGGCGGCCTTTGGATGCCTCAACCTGATGAATTAAAAAAATTGAGACAGGAAATTGATTACTGTTTTCCTGAGTTTAAAAAAATTATTTATAACGCTGCGTTCAAAAAAAATTACCCGGGCCTGGAGATGATTGAATCACAAATGCTCGTCAATGTTCCGAAAGGCTATGATAAAGAAAATGAAGCGGCTGCTTTCTTAAAATTAAAAAGTTTTGTTGCATTAAAACCGGTTCCGGATACATTACTTACCTCATCAAACCTGCTGCGCGAAACAGCAGCAGCCTTCAAGGCACTGATGCCCTTTATATCATTTATCAATCGTGCTTTGGAATAAAATTAGTTGAACCCTATTTTACAAAACGGCCAGTGATAAAAATCACCGGCCTTGCTTACCTCTGAAACCACAAGAAAAAAGTTTAATCTCTTCAGGTAAATTATAATTTATCGGTTATTAAATCAACCCCTCAAAATAAAATTACTTTAGTGTATTGGTTTTCGTGCAGGCGGTTCTTGAATTCAGGATAGAGAAAATCGGGAATGGATTGCTAAATTAGTAATATTTCGCAATAAAAAGAACTTTCTATGAAAATTTACGAATGGCTTTTTTCAATCTCTTGCTTTGCGAGTTTATCAATTTTTTTCACCTTGTAATTATACCATAATTGAGGGGCCGTCTTTTTCATTACGGTATCAATACTTCTCATGCCAAATAAATTCCAGGCTCCTTTCAGCTTTCCGGAAAGAGAACTTTGCAGCGCGCGAAGACTTAGCGCAAAGCCGCTATCCAAATACTCCATGTGATGCCAATATCCTGCCGGCATAAACAAAGTATCGCCGTGGTTTAAAATTACTTCATAACCCTTTGCATATTTCAATGCAGGAAATTTATCATAATCGGGTTTGCCCGGTCTTTGGTTGTAATTGGAAAAATCTGCAAGACTCAATACTTCAAAAGGCTTGCGATACAACTTATGCTGTTCTTCATATTTGAAAAGCAATACACGCTTTCTGCCTGCAAATTGTGTATGCAATATGTGCGACATATCAATATCAAAGTGCATGTGCGTAATAGAAGTTTGCCCGCCGGTAAAAAGCATCGGGTATTTTTTTACAAATCCTTTCATCAAATCTTCAGGCCATGTAAAATCATTGATCAACTGAGGTGCATGATCAAAAATATTAAACAGGAAAATCCTCCAGCCGGCGGGGCCTTGTTGTATCATATCTATATACTCGCCAAAAGTTTTGTAATCGTCTGCCGTATTAATAGGAGTGTACGCATCGCTCTTCACATTATTATAAAGCGCCACCTGCTGATTGCCCACAATTTGTTTAAAATAATCCCATGTCCACTTTGTGTAAGCTGACCATTTTTTTGCGAGGCCCGTTATTACCACCGGTTTCTGCGGCACGTAATAGTTGCTTTTAAATTCTTCCGGCGTAATTGTTTCAAACGTATCTACATTTTCTAATAGCATCTCAATTTTTTGAATGGCCAAAAATAATCATTCTTCATGTATGTGACGTTTGTTAACCGGCATTCATCATAAAAAATTATAAAAATTTTCTTTCAAATTTTATTCTTTTGTAAAAACTAATAAGTGTTAGTTTTGAAAACTGAACTTAAGGCATGGCAAGAATAATTGCATTAGAAAACGAATCAAAAAAAGATGTCATCACACAAAAGGCATCCTTGCTTTTTATTAAAAAAGGCTTCACATCCACCTCCATGCGCGATATTGCCGGGGCCATCGGGGTGGAAGCCCCCAGCCTCTACAATCACATAACCTCCAAAAATGATTTGCTCAGGGAAATATGTTTTCGCATCTCGCGCGTTTTTATGAATCATTTGAAAAAGGTGGAAAGCAGCCGGCAAACCAGCCTGGGCAAAATTGAAGCGATTATCCGTTTTCACATTTATATGATGATCCATGAATTTGAAAATATGTATATCACCAATCATGAATGGATTCATTTGCCTGCACCGGCGGTAAGTGACTTTAAATTGCAACGAAAGAACTACCGGTCACGCCTATCCGCAATTTTGAAAAAAGGAATTACTAAAAAACAAATCCGGAAATTAAATGCCGATGTGGCGGTGCACACCATGTTAGCGGCCATCAATGGCATCGAAGGATGGCATCGTTCGGGAAGAAAAGTGGATGCCCGGGAACTGGAAGAAAATATGGTTAAATTTCTTATTGAAGGTTTAAAAAAATAAACATTGGCGCTTCATTTTCACAAACTAACGGTGAAGGATATACGAAAAGAAACAAAGGAGTGTGTTTCAATTTCATTTAATATTCCGGATAATGCAAAACAGGATTTCCTTTTCAAACAAGGGCAAAACATCACGCTTCGCCGGTTCGTTGATGGCGAGGAAATCAGGCGTTCCTATTCCATTTGCAGCAGCCCGGCGGAGCAGGAGTTGCGCATCGCTGTTAAAAAAGTACCTGGCGGTTTTTTTTCATCGTATGCTAATGATGAATTGAAGTTAGGCGATCAATTAGAAGTAATGGCCCCATCAGGTTCTTTTTATACAGAAGTAAGAGCAGGCCAAAAAAAGAATTATATTTTTTTTGTTGCCGGAAGCGGCATTACACCGGTTATTTCCATTATTAAAACTGTACTCCTTATTGAAAAAGAAAGTACCGTTACACTTATTTATGGAAATAAAAATTCAGCGTCAATAATTTTTAAAGAGCAGCTTTCCGATTTAAAAGACAAATATCTTGAAAGGCTTAGCCTTTACTTCATTTTCAGCAGGGAGCTTACGGATGCCGCAATAAATCATGGCCATATAGACGAAGAAAAGTGTACCCAATTTTCAACATTCATTGACTTGAGATTGATGGATGAATTTTTCATCTGCGGACCGGAACAAATGATTTTTGTTATAAAAAATTTTCTTGAAAAAAATGGCATTGCCAAAGAAAAAATACACTTTGAATTATTCACCACGCCATTGCGCAAAACAATGGCCAAAATTTTTTCAGCAAAAGAAAAAAACAATGAAGGCTGCGACGTAACAGTAACAGCTGATGGAAGAAGTTTTAATTTCAAACTGGATTACGACAGTAATGTAATACTGGATGCAGCGCTGGCGCAGGGTGCCGATCTTCCTTTTTCATGCAAAGGCGGCGTGTGCTGCACTTGCAAAGCAAAGCTAATAGAAGGTGAAGTGGAGATGGAAACCAATTATGGCCTGGAGCCCGATGAAGTAAAAGCAGGATTCATCCTCACCTGTCAATCGCATCCGTTAACTAAAAAAGTAGTAGTTGATTTTGATATAAAATAAAAGAAATGATGTTGCGTTAAAAAACTAACACTTGTTAGTTTTTGCTGATACTAATTGGTAACTTTGATCTTTCAACACTTTACGATGCATTCACCTGAGCTACAAAAAATATTTGATGCTAAAATATCAAAAGAAATAAAAATAGAGCCGAAGGACTGGATGCCGGAAGAATATCGCAAAACTTTGATCCGGCAAATAAGCCAGCATGCACACAGCGAGATTGTAGGCATGTTGCCGGAAGCCAACTGGATTACGCGCGCTCCGACACTCAGAAGAAAAGTTACTTTGCTTGCCAAAGTGCAGGATGAGGCGGGGCATGGTTTGTATTTATATGCTGCTGCAGAAACGCTCAACATTTCGCGCGATGAAATGATACAGCAATTATTAACAGGCAAAGCAAAATATTCTTCCATTTTTAATTATCCTACATTAACATGGGCAGATATTGGCGCCATCGGATGGCTGGTGGATGGTGCTGCTATTATGAACCAGGTTCCGCTTTGCCGTGCATCCTACGGGCCTTACTCGCGCGCCATGATTCGTATTTGCAAAGAAGAAAGTTTTCATCAACGGCAGGGGTTTGAAATTTTATTAACGCTTTGCCGCGGCAGTAAAGAACAAAAAGCGATGGCTCAGGATGCATTAAATCGTTGGTGGTGGCCAAGCCTCATGATGTTTGGCCCTAATGATGATGCATCGCCACATACGCAACAAAGTATGCAATGGAAAATAAAAAGATTCAGCAATGATGAACTCCGCCAAAAATTTGTAGATATATGTACAGAGCAAGCTAAGGCGCTTGGGCTTAAAATTCCTGATGATAAACTAAAATGGAATGAAGGGAAAAAACATTATGATTTTGGCGAAATAAACTGGGAAGAATTTTGGAATGTGGTAAAAGGAAATGGCCCATGCAATAAACAGCGTTTAGCTGACCGCGTTAGTGCGCACGAAAACGGAGAATGGGTAAGAGAGGCTGCGTTGGCTTATGCAGAAAAGAAAAAACAAAAATCTGCAGCATAAAATTTTTTTTATGAAACAGGAAGAACCATTATGGGAAGTTTTTATTCGCAGCAAACAAGGGCTGGATCATAAACATGTGGGGAGCCTTCATGCCGCCGATGCAAAAACTGCTATTGAAAATGCAAGAGATGTTTATACGCGCAGAATGGAAGGGGTAAGTATCTGGGTGGTGGAATCTAAATACATTCATGCATCCAACCCCGATGATGCGGCAAGTATGTACGATCCGGCGAATGATAAAATTTATCGGCATCCTACGTTTTATCATTTACCCGACGAAGTGAAACATATATAATTTATGAACCCGCTGTTTGATTATACACTTCATCTTGCTGATAGTTCACTTATCATGGGGCATCGCCTCAGCGAATGGACAGGTCATGGGCCTACGATTGAGCTGGATATTGCCCTAAGCAATATTGCACTCGACCTGATTGGCCAGTCAAGAAATTTTTATCAATATGCTGCCGCATTAAAACAAAATGAAACCGAAGACACCTTAGCATACCTGCGCGATGCAAGAGAATTTAAAAATCTTTTGATTGCAGAAACTTCTAATGGCGATTGGGCAAAAACCATCACAAAACTTTTTTTATTCAGCACTTATCAATATTATTTATATCAGCAATTAATTGTATCAGAGGATAAACAACTATCTGCCATTTCCGAAAAGTCATTGAAAGAAGTAACCTATCATATAAGATGGAGCAGCGATTGGGTAATTCGGTTGGGCGATGGAACTGAAGAAAGCAATCTGCGAATGAAAAAGGCAATTGAAAACACCTGGCCACTCACGGGAGAAATGTTTGAACCAGCTGCTTATGAAAATTTATTGCTGGGAAATCGTATAGGCGTTGACGTTAGTAACCTCAAAAATGATTGGCTTAAAAAAATCCAGTCTGTTTTTGATGAAGCAACATTGCCTGTACCTGGTAATAATATATGGATGCAACGCGGTGGCAAAGAAGGAATACACTCGGAAGGATTAGGATACCTTCTTGCAGAAATGCAGTTTCTGCAAAGAGCTTACCCAGGATGTGAATGGTAACTCAATGAAAACAATAACAAACCATATTGAAACAAAGGAGATTTGGGAATTGTTGCAAAGTGTGTTCGATCCCGAAATACCGGTTTTGTCGGTAGTGGACCTTGGCGTAGTGCGCGATATTGTTGTACAGGATAATGCGGTTGAAGTGATCATCACGCCAACTTATTCAGGCTGCCCTGCCATGGATATGATCAGCATGAATATAAAAATGGAATTATTATCACATGGATACAGAAACGTAAAAATAACCCAAATGCTTTCACCCGCATGGACAACAGACTGGATGAGCGAGAATGGTAAAAGAAAATTAAAAGAATACGGAATTGCGCCACCAATAGGAAAAAGTTTTGAAAAAAAATATTTAGAGCAATTAAAAGTTGAATGCCCGCATTGTGGTTCGACTAATACGAAACTCATCAGTGAATTTGGTTCCACATCCTGCAAAGCTTTATTTCAATGTGATGATTGCCGCGAGCCATTTGATTATTTTAAATGCCATTAACTGCTTTTAAAACTTTGTAATTTTATTGTAACTATGCCCGCTATTCTTTTTGAAATAAAAAATTCTATTGCCTTTATCACATTAAACCGCCCTGAAAAGTTTAATGCATTCAATCGCGAAATGGCTTTGTCGCTTCAGCAACGATTAGATGAATGTAATGATGATAAAAATATTCGCTGCGTTTATATAACCGGATCGGGCAAAGCATTTTCGGCCGGGCAGGATTTAGGAGAAGCAGTTGATCCTAATAGCTCAGCTATGAAAACAATGGTGAGTGAGCATTATAATCCGATTATCAGTAAAATCAGGAACCTGAAAAAACCGGTGATGGCCGCGGTAAATGGCGTTGCAGCAGGTGCGGGAGCTAACATTGCATTAAGCTGCGATATAGTAGTAGCCGCCGAATCTGCTTCGTTCATCCAGGCATTCAGTAAAATTGGTTTGATTCCGGACAGTGGCGGAACATTTTTTTTGCCAAGATTAATCGGTTTCCAAAAAGCAAGCGCATTGATGATGCTCGGCGAAAAAACAGATGCAAAAGAAGCAGAACGTATTGGCATGATTTATAAATTTTTCACGGACAACCTTTTCAATGATGAAGTAATAAAAATTGCCACTGCCCTTGCTGAGTTGCCAACTAACGCTCTCGCCTATACGAAGATGGCATTGAACCTTTCCACCATGCAAAACCTGCAGCAGCAACTGCAAACTGAAGATGATCTTCAGCAAAAGGCTGCACAAACCAACGATTTTAAAGAAGGTATAGCATCCTTTTTGGAAAAAAGAAAACCAATATTTAACAGAGAATAAATAATAAAGATGGAACCCAAAAAACCACAGCCGGCCGATGTTGTAAATCAAATGATGAAAGATGATTTATTCAGCCAATGGCTGGGAATACAGGTTGTTGAAATAAAGGAAGGCTATAGTAAAATAAAAATGACCGTACGCAAAGAAATGATCAACGGATTAGGCGTTGTTCATGGCGGTATTGCATTTTCACTTGCTGACAGTGCATTTGCCTTTGCCTGTAACAACCGGAATGTATTATCCGTTGCCTTAGATACTTCTATCAATTTTTTAAAACCCGTACACCCGGGCGATGAACTGATGGCCGAAGCAAAAGAAATTCACAATGGAAAATCAACAGGATTGTACCATGTGGTAATTAGCAATCAACTTCATCATGTAGTGGCAATGTTTAAAGGCACTTGTTTCAGAACCAATAAAACACTGGTATAATTTTTTTTGAAAAACTTTATTGCATTCATTAATGCCTTAGCAAAACGGTTTCATTTCAGACTTCCCGAAAATCTTAGCGATATTTACAAAAGTGGAAAAAAATAATTTCATTGATTACATAAGAGTGTTTTGCAGGAGCGGCCATGGTGGTGCCGGCAGTCGGCATTTTATGCGTAACAAACTTACCTCCATGGGCGGGCCTGATGGTGGCGATGGCGGGCGGGGCGGTCATGTTATTCTTCGCGGCAATAAAAATTTGTGGACATTATTGCACTTGCGTTATTTCAAAAATGTATTGGCAGAAAATGGCGAGAACGGAAGTAAGAATAACTGCACGGGCCGCGATGGAAAAGATTTTATTATAGAAGTGCCATTGGGCACTATTGCAAAAGATGAAATCACCGGCAAAAAAGAAATAGAGATTTTAGAAGACGGACAGGAAATGATTTTATTAAAAGGAGGCCGCGGCGGATTAGGAAATTCTCATTTTGCCACCGCTACTAACCAGGCGCCGCAACATGCGCAACCCGGCGAAGAAGGAGAAGAAGGCTGGAAAATTTTAGAGCTGAAAGTGTTAGCAGACGTGGGTTTGGTGGGTTTCCCCAATGCAGGAAAATCAACATTGCTGTCGGTGATTACTGCTGCCAAACCAAAGATTGCCGATTATGCATTTACTACGTTAACTCCGCAGCTTGGCATCGTTGAATACCGCGATAATAAAAGTTTTTGCATTGCAGATTTGCCGGGCATTATTGAAGGTGCAGCACAGGGAAAAGGTTTGGGCTTTCGTTTTTTAAGACATATAGAGCGCAATCCGGTTTTGCTTTTTGTGATACCTGCCGATAGTTACAATCATTACAATGAATTTGAAATTTTAAAAAACGAACTCAAAGAATATAACCCTGAATTGCTCGATAAAAAAATGGTAATTGCCATTAGCAAAAGCGATTTACTGGATGAAGAATTGAAAGAAGCCATCGAACAAGAATTACCCAAAAACATTCCGCATATTTTTATTTCTTCCGTTACCAATTATCACCTGCTTCAATTAAAAGATTTGCTTTGGAAAGCATTAAATGAAAATGAATCAATGGCAGGCTGATACACTTATTCGTAAAATTTGTTGTTAGTTTTGTTTTACGTTCAATTATTACGATCAAAGTTTTTTAAAATATGCCCCGAAAAATTTTATTTTTTATAAACCCGGTTTCCGGCGGTAGCAATAGACTGCGGTTAGAAAAAAAAATTATTAAACGATGCACTGAAAAAAAAATTGGCTTTGAAATATTGCCCACCGATAAAAATGGCAACTATTCTTTTCTTGAAAAAAAAATTTATAAGGGTGCACTGACCGATGTGGTCATATGCGGCGGCGACGGTACTTTAGGCCCCATTATTTCATCCATACAAAACAGTAATGTAAACATTGGCATTATCCCCACAGGTTCCGGCAACGGGCTTGCTTTCACTGCAAAGATTCCACGCGCTGCAAAC
>Ga0157370_10005619_pt1 | contig 14027 bp, 17 predicted proteins | sample C35metaG_FD_113463 | JGI IMG/M metagenome (GOLD analysis project Ga0157370, IMG submission 113463) | Corn rhizosphere microbial communities from Kellogg Biological Station, Michigan, USA - C3-5 metaG | ecosystem: Host-associated > Plants > Roots > Rhizosphere > Soil | place: USA: Michigan...
CACCAGCGTGTTGTCGAAGAGGCCGGTCTCTTCGAGCTTGTCGAGCACGTTGACCAGGTAGCTGTCGGAGGAGCGCATCAGGTTGCCGTAGAAGTTCAGGTAGTTGCGCCGTTCTTCGGCGTTTTCCGGCGCCCCGGTGAGGTTGAAGATGCGCAGGAATTCGGCCTGGACCGAGGGCTTGGTCGCGAGGTCTTCGTCCCAGGTCTCCGGTTCGCGGATGTTGCCGGTGAGCCAGGTGTCGTCGTAGCCCGCTTCCTTGAAGGTTTTGCTCGGGTAGAAGAGGACGTCGTGAGGATTGACCACCGAGATCACCATGAAGAAGGGCTGCTCCTGGGCGGCGTTGGAGCCGAGGTACTGGAGCGCCCCTTCGGCCGCCCCTTCGCCGGTCGAGTCGATGAAGCGCCCGTCGTTGTCGACGAAGCCGCCGCCCGCCTCGGGGACGCTCTGGTCGGCGCCCGCGTCGGGCGGGTTCCAGCGATCGAAGCCGTACTTTTCGAGATCGGAGGGCTGGGCGTTTTCCTTCTCCGCCGGCTTCGCGCAGTGCCACTTGCCCTTGTAGACGACGTGGTAGCCCGCCGCCTTCATCACCGTTGCGAGGTTCTTCAGGTCCACCGGCAGGTCCACCTGCGGGTTCTTGGGCGGTTCCATGTCTTCCTCGAGCGTGTACTTGACCCCGTGCTGGGCGGGGAAGTAGCCGCTCATCAGGGTCGAGCGCGCCGGCGAGCACATGCAGGCGTTGGTGAAGGCGCGTTCGAAGCTGAGGCCGTGGCGCCGCAGGCGCCGCATCCCGGGCAGGTTCTGGCGCAACCAGTTCTGTGGGAAGTGCTGGAGCGCTCGTTCCTGGTCGGTGAGGAAGAGGACGATGTTCATCCCGGCGACGTCGCGTCGCGCTCCCTTCGCCGCGGCGAGCGCCTGCTCGACGCCGGCGCCCTGGGCAAGCAGCGCGGCGGCGGCCGCGGTCGCCCCGGACCCGATCAGCTCCTTGCGGGTGAGCCCGCGCTCACGCTTGTCGGTTCGGCTCATTTGTTCCTCCGGAAGATGTCGACGGCGTTGCTGGCGAACGAGGTCGAGTAGAGATAGCGGCCGTTGGGGCTGAGCGCGATCGAGCTGACGCCCCGCAGGGCCCGCGCCTCCGTGCAGCCGGGGACAGAGCGCGGCGCGAGGCAACCAGGGCGGCCCGGCATCTGGACGACCACACCGGAGCTGCCGGTGCGTTCGAGCACGTCGATCGCACCAGTCGCGAACGCGGCGACGTAGACGTTTTCCCCGTCCGGCGAGATGGCGAGCCCCTCGGGCGAGCTGAGCGCGCGGCCGAAGGAGCAACCGACGGCGCGCAGCCAGACCAGGCAACCGGACGTGCCTTCCTTTTGCGTGAGGTTGCTGGAGGCGGGCGAACGGCTGAAGGACGTGACGCTGTTGCTGAACAGCGAGGTCGCATAGGCATCGTCGTCGTCGGGACTGACGGCGACCGCGTTCGCGCCGTTCAGCTCCAACCCGGTCGTGCAGCCGGTCAGCGCCACGTTGACGATGCAGCCGCTGCCGTCGGTGGCCTGGGTCAGCGCGCCCGTGGACGGGTCGCGCCCGAGCACGACGGCGGCGCTGGACAGGGCCGTGGCGACGTAGACGCTCTTGCCGTCGCCGCTGATCGCCAGCCCCTCCGGCGCCCCGAGGGCGAGGCCGGTGGCGCAGCCGCTCGTCGCGGCCGCGATGCATCCGGCGTTACCGGTTGGCTGAGTGAGCGCGCCGCTGGACGGATCGCGGTTGAAGACCGCTACCGCGTTGCCGAAGAACGAGCCGACATAGACGTTCTTCCCGTCGGGGCTGACGACGACGACGTCGGGGCCGAGCAGCGCCGTGCCGATCGCGCATCCGGGAAGCGGCACGCCCGAGATGCAGCCGGCGGCACCCGGCAGCTGGTGCAGCGCCCCGGTCGAACGGTTGCGCTGAAAGGCGGCGATCGCGTTGCTGCCGCGAGAGGTGACGTAGACATTGCGCCCGTTGGGGCTGACCGCGACCGAGTTGGGCCCGTTGAGCCCCACCGCTTTGCCGCATTCGAACGCGCCCTTCGCCGCGACGCAGCCACTGGTCCCGCTCGGCTGCCCGAGCGCTCCGGTCTTCGGGTTGCGCCGGAACACGGCGATCGCGTTGCTGCGCGAGGAGGCCACGTAGACGTTCTTGCCGTCGGCGCTGACGGCGATCGCCCGCGAGCCCATGAACGGGCCGGGGCCTTCGAGGGCGCGTGCCGTCCCGCATCCGTCGACGGGCGCCGTGCGGTCGGTCAAGCAGCCGCGCGCTCCCGCAAGCTGGGTGAGCGTGCCCGGTTCGGGCCCCTGGTGGCCCTTTTGCGAAGAGTGCTGCTTTGCCGGCGCGGCGTGGGCGACGGCCGGCAGCGCCAGCGACACGAGAGCCGCCAGGGTTGCGAATCGGCGGCGTGTGAAGTAGGAAGTCACTCGCAACGGAGCGTATTCCGCCCCGCGGACAGGGACGCGGGCTACCGAGCCGGCGCTTTGCCCACTTTCAGGTTGCCGAGCACGCCGATGCGGATCCCCAGCCACGGGTAGGTCGCGTTGTAGAAAGCGTTGTCCTGCGGCTGCAGGCCGATCGCCGAGAGCCAGAGCTGGTAGACGGGCGCGTTGGCGATGCCGCCGTGCAGCCGGCGCCAGACCCGGTGCCCCTTCGCGCCGAACGGCGGTGGGGTGATCGTGTCGGTCCACTCGACGGCGTTGCCGCCCTGGTCGAGCGTCCCCCACGGCGACGTCGTCTTCGCCTGGCCGACGGTGCTGAGGCTGCCCTGGTAGGCCTTGGCGTAGGCGGTCGGTGCGATCCCAAACGGGTTCACGCTGGAGCATTCTTCGCTGCCGAAGGACGCCGGGCACCAGCTCGGGGCGGGTACGCCGGAGGCGTGGAAAGTCGCCAACGGCTGGGTCGAGGCGTTGGCGACGTCGCCGGTCGTCGGGTCGAGCGTCGTCGACGTCGGCTCGCTCGCCGCTTCGTCTTCGGTTTCGAATACGCCGGGGTTGGTCGGGTACTTCCAGTAGGAGTACTCCCCTTCGCCGTCGGGGTCGAAGTAGGCCGCCTTGATCCACTCGTTCTGACTCGGAACGACGAAGCCGGACTTGTGCGAGCGGGTCATCGCCCGTTCGGTCATGTCGTACATCCCCCGCTCGGTCACCCGCGAGAGCCGGACGCGGTAGGTGACGTAGCGGAAGCCGCCTTCCCTGCTGGCTTTCTTGGAGAGCAGGCGGCCGTTGTAGAGGGAGTTGACGAAGCGCGCCGAGCGCAGGAAGTTGGCGAAGCCGTAGGGCTTGTCGGCCCATTCGGGCGAGGCGACCGAGTAGTGGTGGCCTTTGCCAACGCTTGCGGCGAAATCGATCTGGCCGTACTTGGGCCAGCCGATCGAGCTCTCGTCCGGGCTGTAGAGCTTGTGCCTGTTGTTGCCGGTTGGGTCGACCGTGTTGAGGAACGCCACCCACTGGGCGACGGTGACCTCGAGCTGGCCGATGCCGTAGCCGTACTTGACCCCACCGACCATCTGACAGGGGGGCGTGTGCGCTTCCTGCGGCGCTTCCCTGCAGGAGCGGTAGATGGCGTCTTTGAAGGGGGTGATTCCGACCGAGGGGTTCCCCGGGGCGCCCACCTTGACCGTCTTCAGCGTCAGGGTCGACGGTGCCGGCGACGCGGCCGCCGTCGCGGAGCCGGCGAACGCCAGCACCCCGAGAGCAATCAGCGCCGCGAAGAGGCGGGTGTACAGGGCAGCGAGCGAGGCATGGCGAGTTGGCATGTTGTCCTATCGACTGGGGTCGGCGATGCATTAACCGGCGAGTCGGGCTTCTTCGACTCGAGAGGCGAAAACCCCTCATTCCGTCGCCCGCCCACGCCGGGTGTCCGCCCGTCCACGCCGGGTGTCCTTTTAGCGGTGTCTCGTTCGTCTCTAGGCTGGACGGTCGAATGGCGGCCGTCGAGAACCTGACCAGGAGGCTCCGATGCAATACATGCTGTTGATCTACTCGGGCGATTCGATGAACGAGTTCGGGAAGCTCCCCGAGGACGAGCAGAAAGCGGTGCTCGGCGAGTACTACGCGATCTCCGAGCTGCCGGGCGTCGTGGGGGGCGACCAGCTGCAGCCGGCCGACACCGCGACCACGGTCCGGGTCGAGAGCGGACAGACGCTGACCACCGACGGTCCCTTCGCGGCGACCAAGGAGGTCCTCGGCGGCTACTACCTGCTCGAGGCCGACGACCTGGACGCGGCGCTGGAAGTCGCGGGACGGATCCCGGCCGCGCGGATGGGCGGCGCGATCGAGGTGCGCCCGGTGGTGGAGCGCTGATCGAGCGCGTCTTCAGAGAGGAGTGGGGACGGGTCCTCGCCACCCTGATCGGCTTCCTCGGCGATTTCGACCGCGCCGAGGAAGCCACCCAGTCCGCCTTCGCGGCGGCGGCGGAGCGCTGGCCGCGGAACGGCACTCCCGCCAACCCCCGCGCCTGGCTGATCGCGACCGCCCGCAACCAGGCGATCGACCGCGTCCGCCGCGAACGGACGCTGGCGAGCAAGGCCCCGCTGCTCGAGGCGCCTGAGGCCGTGGACGAGAGCCTCGAAGACTCGGCCTTCCCCGACGAGCGGCTGGAGCTGATCTTCACCTGCTGCCACCCGGCGCTCGGCACCGAGGCGCAGGTGGCCCTGGCGCTGCGGACGCTGGGCGGGATGGCGACGGCCGAGATCGCCAGGGCCTTCCTCGTCCCCGAGGCGACGATGTCCAAGCGCCTGGTCCGGGCGAAAAGGAAGATCAGGACGGCCGGGATCCCCTTCCGCGTGCCGCCCGACCACCTGCTTCCCGACCGCCTGACGACGGTGCTGGCGGTGATCTACCTGATCTTCAACGAGGGCTACGGCGGCCGCAACGAGCTGGCCGCCGAGGCGATCTGGCTCGGTGGCGCACTGGTCGAGCTGATGCCCGACGAGCCCGAGGCCCACGCCCTGCTGGCGCTGATGTTGCTCAGCGACTGCCGCCGTGACGCCCGCTTCGCCGACGGGTCGCTGGTCCTCCTCGCCGACCAGGACCGCTCGCTCTGGGACCGGGATCAGATCGAGCGAGGCCGCTCGGCCCTGGACCGCTGCCTCGCCCTCGGCGGCCGCTGCGAGTACGCGCTGCAGGCGGCGATCGCATCCCTCCACCTAGAGGACCCCCAGGACTGGCCCCAGATCGCCGCCCTATACAAAGAGCTCTCCCGCCTAACCGGCTCCAAGGTGGTCCAGCTGAACCGCGCCGTAGCCATCGCCGAAACAGGCCAAGTCCACCAAGCCCTGGATCTAGTGGAGAGCCTGGAGCTGGAGACCTACCCCCACTTCCACTCCACCCGAGCCGAGCTCCTGCGCCGGCTGGGACGAGTCGACCAGTCTCGAGCTGCCTACGAGACGGCGATTGCGTTGGGTCCATCCCGGCCGGAGCGCGAGTTCCTGGAGCGGCGGCGGACTGAGCTTGGCGCCTGAAGGCTTTTGCTACGGGTAGTCGTAGTGATGACATTGGCCCGCTTCGTCGATCTCGACCAAGCGATTAACCATCATCGCGGCGAGCGCATGAGAAGCGGCCTTCGCCTCTTCCTCGATGTTGCGTAAGACCGCGGTCATCCATACGCACTCTTCGCTCCTCGTCGCAAGCGGCATCACGATCAATCCAGGGTGCAGGCCAGCCTCTCGAGCCAGAGCAAGGAAGTCACTGGCGTTATTCGTAACCAGGATTCGATCCTCGCTCAAGCAAAGGGCGGCCACCGCTTGATCGCTGGCACCAAGCATTCCGCGATCGCGACCGCAGGTGGCGTCATACCCAGCCCGATGACACTCTGCGACCAGTGCAGGCGAGAGATCCTCGTCGACAAAGAACCGCATCAAGCATCTCGCCAAGGCCGAGCTGGCCGGCCCCGACGAGGATGTGCCTGTGCGTAGAGCAAAGCTGCCTCAAATGCCTTGCGGGGAATCTTGGGGTAGTCCTCGATCAGGTCATCAATCGTTTCTCCGCCTTTCACCCGCTCAGCTATGGCGCGAACGGGAAGGCGGGTGCCGGATATCACCGGTTCCCCCCCCCTGATATCCGGATTCGTCTCGATGAAGCACTCTCGCCCTTCCCGATAGCTACTTAGCTGCTTGAAGGCTTCATAGAATGCTGGGTCAAGCCGAATCACGACCATGTCGCTCAACTGAAGCTCTTGCTGCTTCGAAGAAGCGTATGGCTGCACCTCCTGAAGCCAGCGCCGAATCTTCCGCTTCGCCTGCGACCGCATTGGAAATCCCGCTCTGCCAATGACGGCGAGCGTCATTACGTCGTCTGCGTGGAGAAAGGTGCCAGCCTTGCTTGACCGGCGAGCTTTAACGACCTTTTCCTCAATCGCTTTGTCGACAGTCTTCAGCGGAACACCCGCAAACATCGCAGCCTCCCGGCGGCTGAATAGCTCAGCGCTGGTTCTAGATTTCGCCTTAAATGACATTAATAGCCCCTTTCACGGGACACATTAGCATCACGACCAGCGGAGGGTGATAAACACTGACGGGGAGCCTTCAATAGACAGGATTGTCTTGGGTTAATCCGCCGATCTAACGCTTAATGTGGGCGGTCTATGTCCGTTATGCAATCTGATCAAGAGTCCGCCCTTACGAGCCTCGCCATTCTTAAGGTCAACCACGACCAAAATCGAGACTCTCGAATTTCGTCCCATTCGTCGCCCAGGTGATCCGCGATGCGCCCCAGGACGAGGTCTCCGTGCAAGAGGTTCAGGAAGACATGCTCTCGGCTTTCTCGCTCAAGATTCCTCAGGACGCTTTGAGCACGATTCTCCACCGTGCCTGCAAGAAAGGCTATGTAGACAAGCGACAGGGGATCTACCACCGTAACTCCGAGAAGCTGGCCGGTCTCGACCTTGGATCGGTCCGGGCTAGTGTGGCTCGGCAGCAGCGTTCACTTCTCAAAGAGCTGGCGAAGTTCGCCACTGAGACCTACGAAGCTAATTGGGGCATGGACCAAGCCGAAGGGGCACTTCTGTCCTACCTCTCGACCAGAGGATCGGCAATCCTTACCGCCGCAATGGGTGGCTCGGCAATTAATGCTCCGCCGCCAGTCGATCACTCGGGACTGATCGTCAACGCCTTGTCGCCGAGGTGTCAGAGTCAAACCCAACTGCATTCGAGTTCCTCGTAACTCTCGTCAAGGGCAGCATGCTCGCCGATGTTCTCTATTTGCCGGAAACCTTCGAGGGTGCCAACCGCAAGTTCGGCAAGACCGAATTCTTTTGGATACGGCCTTTGTGCTTCGCGCAATTGGATTCTCAACCAAGGAGGAAAGTCAACCAGCATGTGAGCTGCCGCACTTCTCCAGAAACACAGAACGTTCGCCTCAGAATGTTCAAGACGGCTCTGAGTGCGAGGATCATGAGCCTCCTACGCAAGATCACTGCAGAGTAGGCGGTCGGGTCTCTTCCATCAGACGAGGCGAACTCGTCAACAAACCGGCCGAAGCGAATAGACCGGCAAGCTCTCGGGTATCTGAAACGCGCAAACGACCGAAGGGACGCGATCGCCTATGGCCACTACCCCACTCGAAGGAACCGTTGCGCTGATCACTGGTGCCAGCAGTGGCATTGGCGAGGCTACGGCGCGGGCGCTTGCGGAGCACGGGGCGAAAGTCGCGGTATCGGCTCGCCGCTTGGAGCGGCTTGAGCGGCTTGCCTCTGAGATCGGCGGGCACGGCCATACCGCCCTGGCGATCGAGTCCGACATCACCGATCAGGCCCAGGTGATCGCGGCGGTCGATCGCACCGTCGATGAGTTGGGAGGTCTCGACATCGTCGTCAACAACGCCGGGGTGATGCTGCTCGGGCCGATCGAGGATGCGCCCACTGAGGAATGGGACCGGATGATCGACCTCAACCTCAAGGGCCTGATCAACACGACCCACGCCGCCCTCCCCCACCTTCTCTCCGCCGCCGAGGAATCCGAGCGGGGGTGCGCCGACGTGGTCAACATCAGCTCCGTCGCCGGCCGCGTTGCCCGCGCCGGCTCGGGCGTCTACAACCTGACCAAGCACGGCGTCGGCGCCTTCAGCGAGTCGTTTCGCCAGGAGTTTGCCGATCGCAAGGTCCGCTCGACCCTGATCGAGCCCGGCGCGGTCGACACCGAGTTGACCGACCACCTCCGCGACGGCGTCAAGGAGCAGACGATCGAGCGCCTCTCCGGGATGCGCAAACTCGAGGCCTCAGACATTGCCGACGCGATCGCCTTCGCGGTCACCCGCCCCTGGTACGTCTGCCTCAACGAGATCCTCATCCGCCCGACCGAACAGAAAGGCTGAGCGGTCAGCCGACCCGCCGTGCGAAGACCCGACTAGGGTTGCAGGCGCATTGCCCGGCAAATTGGGAAGGGGAGGAACGTGAAGCTGGTGATCGGCATCGTGCGTCCGGAGAAGGCGAACGACGTGCTGGAGGCCCTTTACCGCGCTGACGTGCGCGGGGTCTCGATGAGTCGCGTCCAGGGCCACGGGGGTGAGCTGGAGCGGGTCGAGACCTACCGCGGCACCACCGTGCAGATGGGCCGCTCCGAGAAGGTCCGGCTCGAGATCGCCGTCTCGGACGAGTTCGTCGATGCGACTGTCGGCGCCCTCTGCGAGGGCGCCCGCACCGGCGAGGTCGGCGACGGCAAGATCTTCGTCGTGCCGCTAGAGCAGGCGATCCGCATCCGCACCGGCGACACCGACATGGGCGCCGTCACGCCGGTGGACAAGGGATGAGCGCGCAGATCGACACCGGCGATACCGCCTGGATGCTGGTCGCCACCGCGCTGGTCCTGATGATGACCCCGGCCCTGGGCCTCTTCTATGCCGGCCTGGTGCGCTCGAAGAACACGCTCAACACCTTCATGATGTGCGTCGCCGCGATCGCCGTCGCCACCGTCACCTGGGCGGCGGTCGGCTACTCGCTCGCCTTCGACGGCGACGGCAGCATCGTCGGCGGCTTCGGCAACGCCTTCCTCAACGGCGTCGATTTCCTGCCCCGCGAAGGAACCAGGATCCCCGAGCTGGTCTTCATGGCCTTCCAGGCGACGTTCTGCATCATCACCGTCGCCCTCGTCTCCGGCGCGGTCGTCGAGCGGATGCGGTTCGGCGCGTTCCTCGTCTTCGCCGCGCTCTGGTCCGTGCTCGTCTACGCCGTGCTCGCGCACTGGGCATTCGGCGGCGGCTGGCTGCAGGCCGGCGGCACTCTCGACTTCGCCGGCGGCGTCCCGGTCGAGATGGGCTCCGGCTTCTCGGCCCTGGCGGCGGCGCTGGTCGTCGGCGCCCGTAAGGACTATGGCCGCCAGGCCCTCCTCCCCCACAATGCCGTCTACGTACTGCTCGGCGCCGGACTGCTCTGGTTCGGCTGGTTCGGCTTCAACGGCGGCGGCGGCTTCTCGACCGGCAGCTCCAGCGTGCTCGCCTTCACCAACACGTTGCTCTGCCCGGCCTGCACGCTCGTCGTCTGGTTCACCCTCGACCTGATACGCGGCCGCAAGGTGACGGCGATCGGCGCGGCGACGGCGATCGTCGTCGGCTGCGTCGCGATCACCCCGGCGGGCGGGTTCATCAGCCCGGGCTGGGCGATGGCGCTCGGCGCCCTTGCGGCGCTGCCGAGCTACGCGATCATCGTCTGGCGCACGCGGACCCGAGTCGACGAGACGCTCGACGTCCTCGCCGCCCACGGGATGGCGGGGTTCTTCGGCATCCTCTTCATCGGCTTCTTCGCCGAGTTCGCCTGGAACGGCGTCTCCGACGGCCTCTTCTACGGCAACGCGGCTCAGCTCGGGGACCAGGCGCTCGCGGCGCTGGCCGGACCGGCCTATGCGTTCACTGTCACCTTCGTCCTGCTCAAGCTGATCGGCCTGGTGATGCCGCTGCGAGCGAGCGAAAACCAGGAGGCGCTCGGCATGGACGTCGTCCAGCACGGCGAGGAGGCCTACGTGACCGGTGAGGGAGCGATCCTGATCACGCCGGAGTCCGGAATCGAGGCAGAGCTGCCGGTCGCAGATATTGCCTGAGGGCTCAGGTCACGCTCACGGCGCCAGGGCGCGGACGAGATCTGCGGCCGGCCGCACGTCGGCGATGCGGGCCACCGTCTGGCCTGCGTAGAGCGCGCCGGCGTCGAGCAGCGTTGCGGGACCGTCGTCGGTCGGACCGGCCGGCGAGAGCAGCCGGCTGCCTGGGCGCTGGGCGCGAATCATCCGCTCCTGAAGGGCCGGGGGCGTGTAGCGCGCGCCGGGGGCGAGCAAACGATTGATCAGCCGGTTCAGCCCCGGGCCGCGGGGGTCGCCGCGCAGCCACCGCTGCGTCGCCGCGTTGGCGACGACGCGATGGAGCGCAGGCCAACCGGCGCCGAACAACTCGGTGAGGATGGTGTCCTTTGCCTCGATCAGCCGTTGGCGGTACCCGGGATGCGCGCGGCTCTCCTCGGACATCAGGAAGCGGGTGCCCGTCACAGCGGCGCTCGCCCCTGCCGCCAGCGCCTCACGCACATCGGTCTGCTCGGCGATCCCGCCTGCGAGCAGCAACGGGTAGCCGGCCGGCAGCACCCCCTTGACCCGGTCGAGCAGCTCCAGCGCCGGCATCGCCCCCCGCACGTGACCGCCCGCCTCCACGCCCTGGACGATGACGGCGTCGGCGCCCGCCGCGTGGGCCGAGCGAGCCTCGGCGACGGAGCCGCACTGGTGCATCCAGACGCCGGGAGTGCGCCTCCGCGGCTTGCCCCAGAAGGTGACGATGGCGTCCGCCTCGGCCGCTGCCGCAAACCAGTCGCGGCGCGCGAACGGCAGCAGGAGATTGACGGCAATCGGTCGCCCGGTAAGCGTCCGAGCCGCCGCCAGCTCGCGCCGGATCGCCGCTCCGCCGTTGACGGCGATCGTCCCCAGCCCCCCGGCCTCGGACACCGCTGCCGCCAGCTCATGGCGACTGAGCCCACCACCCATCCCAGCCTGGACGACCGGCACGTCCGTTCCGATGCGCTCGAGCAGGGACACGCGTGCAGTTTAAGTTTGCGCAGAAGTGCAAACAATCGAACGATGTTGGCTGCGGCCCCGGAGCGTTGTACTTCGACGCTCGTGAAAGCCGGCAAACGACCGGAACTGGACGCCGGACGGGAAGCCGGAGCGCGCCGCCCTGCGGCGCGACTATGCGGAGCTCACTCCGGCGCAACGCACGAACAGGTCTTCGAGCTGTCCCGATTCATGTCCCGGGTGGCCGAGTCGGGGCAGCGCCAGCGCAGTGACTGAGCTCGATATCCGTGGGATCCTCGCGGAGCTCACCCGCGAAGACGTCGAGTTCCTGATCATCGGCGGAGTCGCGGTGGGCTTACACGACTACGTCCGAGCGACGAAGGAACGTCGACATAGTGCCAGCGCACGACCCTCGGAACCTCGAGAGACTGGCCCAGGTGCTTCGCGGACTTGACGCCCAGATCGAAGGAGCCGAGGATTTTGAGAACGAGGAGCTTCCAGATCCGCTCAGCCCGGAGACATTGGGGCTCGGAGGCAACTGGGTCCTCCACACGCGACTCGGGCGCCTCGACATCATGCAATGGATCGGCGAGGACGAACTGTGGGGCAAGCTGTCGCCGTCCGCGATCGAGGCTTAGATAGATGGGCTGCCGATCAAGGTCGTGAGCTATGAGGATCTGGTTGGGCTCAAGGAGACAGCCAACCGGCCCGAAGACCTGACCGACTTACAACGTTTGCGCCAGGCACGCGGCGAGGAGTAGCCCAGCGCGATCAGTTGCTGTCTCGTCGCTGCCGCTCGACCTCGGTGAGGGTCGCGATGTCGTCCAGGTCGCCCGGCCGTCCGGCCGCGCGCTTCATCCGGATCAGGTCATCCAGCGAGACGATCGCGACGTCGGTGCCGTCCAGATCGACCAGCAGGGCTCGCTCGCGCATCTCATCGAACGGGCGGGCCCCCTTCGGCTCCTTGAGGATGTGGATCTGACCGTGGAGCGTGTGCAACGGAGGGACGATCGCGGCGACCGCGAGCCGCTCCGGATCGCCGATGGAAATCTCGCCCTCCTCCATTCCGTCCACAGGACGAGCTTTGAGCTCGGCAAGCGCCGCGCCCAGCCGGCGCAAATTCTCGGGGTCGGGGTCGGGCGTCAGATCGAGGTCCATCGTCGTGCGTCGGTGACCGTGGACCTGGGTGGCCACCCCGCCGATCACGATGTAGTCGACGTCATGGCGAGCGAGGACCGCGATCAGCTCACCTAGATTCAACGGACGTTCCGCTCCCGCCCCTCCACGCCCACTCATTGACTGCTCCTCGTGGCCGGGTGGTCCTCGCTCCGTGCCCGCTCCCCGGCAATCGCCAGCTGAGACGCCACGCGGTTCCAGCTCGACGCCTCACGCAGGCGTTCGCTCGCGGACATCCCACCAGCAGCCACGAGCTCCGATCGCGCAACCGGGCCGTTCAGGGGCTCTACGTTGAGAATCGGTCGGCGTCCCAACGCCACGAGGAGCTGGGCGAAACGCTCCAGCGTGGGCGCCTCGATCCCACGCTCGATCCGGCTGATCGCGTCCTGGCTGGTCCCCGCGCGCAACGCGAGCCGGCGCTGACTCAGCCCCTGTTGCTCGCGTGCTTCGCGGAGGACCCCGCCGACCTTCAGGGCGTTCTGACACCGCATGAGGTGTCAAGCTTAGCTCAGAGTCGGACGTTGAAACCCGGCGGGTCGTACTTGCTCGCCAGACGGGCCAGGGTCAGCGCGCCCAGCATCAGCCCGAAGTCGCGCAGGGCGATGTCGTAGTAGCCCGAGTAGGTGAGCAGGTTGACGATGATCCCGCCGAGCCAGGCCGCGACCACGTAGGCGCCGTAGCGCGGCTTCAGCGCGACGAAGATCCCGGCGACGATCTCGACGAGGCCGACCAGGTGCATCGCGGTCGAGGCGCTGCCCGGCACGATGTCGTTGATCCAGGGGGCCAGGTAGGTCTCCCAATCGACGAGGACGTTGAAGAACTTGTCCAGCCCGAAGACGATCGGCGCGACGGTGAAGGCGATCCGCAGCAGGAGGTATGCCTGGTAGGCGGGGTCGCCCTTGAAGCGTTCGCCGAACGTCGGCGCGAGGCTCGCAGCGCGGGGGTCGAGAGTTGCGGTGGCAGTGGACATGGGACCTCCAGTAGTCGATGGGTGGTTGGTCCCTGTCTGCGTCGCCTCGTGGCCGGGTCTTACCCCGGAAGGGCAAATTTCGCGTCGAGGTAAGAAGCAACCGGCCCGGCGCGCTAACAATGCATGGCAGCGGCGACGATGACGATGCCGATCGAGACTCCAGCTGGGCAGGCGACCGAGGCCGGCGACGACACCTCGCGGCTCTGGCTGGACCGGCTCGCGGCCACCGGGGCAAGGCGCGACGAAGCCGTGGTCGAGCTGCATGCCCTGCTGCTGAGGGCGGCGCGCTTCGAGGTCGATCGTCGCCGCACCGCCCTCCCCCACCTTCGCGGCGGCGACCAGGAGGACCTCGCCCAGCAGAGCGCCGACGACGCGCTGCTGGCGGTGCTGAGCAAGCTCGGCGAGTTTCGGGGCGAGAGCCGTTTCACGACCTGGGCCTACAAGTTCGCCCTGCTCGAGGCGGCGGTGAAGGTTCGTCGCCGCGCCTGGCAGAGACGCGAGATCCCGCAGGAGGAGGCGGCCTGGTCCGTGCTGGCCGACCGTGCGAGCTCAGCCGGGAGCCCCGCCGAGGACGCCGAGCTGTTCGGAGCCATCCGCGAGGAGATCGAGAACAGCCTCACCGATCGCCAGCGCGAGGTGCTCGTCGCGGTGACGCTCAACGACGTGCCGATCGACGTCCTCGCCGAACGCCTCGCCACCACCCGCGGCGCTCTCTACAAGACCCTGCACGACGCCCGCCACAAGCTGCGCAGCGCCCTCGCCCAGCGCGGCTTTCAAATCGGATCCGGCGGAGAGGAGGAGCGATGAGCGACGAGAGACAGCAGACGAACGAGCACGGTCGCGTGCTGGCGAGAGTCCTCGGCCCCGACCGCCCCG
>Ga0157370_10005622_pt1 | contig 14024 bp, 16 predicted proteins | sample C35metaG_FD_113463 | JGI IMG/M metagenome (GOLD analysis project Ga0157370, IMG submission 113463) | Corn rhizosphere microbial communities from Kellogg Biological Station, Michigan, USA - C3-5 metaG | ecosystem: Host-associated > Plants > Roots > Rhizosphere > Soil | place: USA: Michigan...
CACCTACGCGCGCGGCGAGGCGCTGCCCTACACGTCGTTCCAGGCCAGCCCGGCCGGTGTACCGTTCTCGATCATGCTGCTGCCGGAACCGCCTTCCTCCAGCGCTTCCGCCGCCCGGCACTGACGCCGCGCGGCCGCAGGGGCGCGCACAGGGTGGTGGCGTTTGCTCGTGTGCACGCGTCTTCGACGGCGGGCCAGGCCGTGCGTGGTGATTTTGCGCGTGCGGCAGCCGAATATTTTGCGTACTGATGGAATGAGGAGAAAACCATGTTGAGACGAGCGAGGCGGATGGCCGCCATTTTCGTTTTGTTGTGTTTTTCCGGCGCCGGTACGGCGTTGGCGGCGACGCCCTCCGCGGGGCTGCCGGATTTCACCAGCATCGTGCAGAAATACGGGCCGGCGGTGGTGAATGTGGTGGCGCACTACGACCACGCCAGCGAGATGGGCAGCGACCACCCCGGCGACCAACAAACACAGGAACCGCAGATTCCGGAAATCTTCCGGCACTTCTTCGGCATGCCGCTTGGACCGCAGTTCCAGCAGCCCGATCGCGGTGGCGAGTCGCTGGGCTCGGGGTTCATCATTTCGTCCGACGGGTACATCCTCACCAACAATCACGTGGTCGACAATGCAGATTCGGTGAAGGTGCATCTGTCCGACCATCGCACCTTCACGGCCAAGGTGGTTGGTACCGACAAGATCTACGACATCGCTTTGCTGAAGGTCAACGCGACCGGTCTGCCGACCGTGCAGATCGGCAACTCGGACGCCCTGCAACCCGGCCAGTGGGTGGTGGCGATCGGATCGCCGTTCGGGCTCGACCATTCGGTCAGCGCGGGCATCGTCAGTTACGTCGGCCGCACCCTGGGTAGTCAGGATCAGCCGGCGGTGCCCTTCATCCAGACCGACGTGCCGATCAATCGCGGCAACTCGGGCGGTCCGCTGTTCAATCTCGCGGGCCAGGTGGTCGGCATCAACTCGCAGATCTTCTCGACTTCGGGCGGCGCGATGGGACTGTCGTTCTCGATTCCGATCAACCTGGCGATGGATGCGGTGCACCAGCTCAAGACCAAGGGCTACGTGAGCCGCGGAATGATCGGCGTCGGCATCCAGAATGTCACCGAGGGTATCGCCAAAGCCAAGGGTCTCAAGCAGGCAGAGGGCGCCGTGATTGCCCAAGTGCAACCGGATAGCCCTGCCGCGAAAGCCGGCCTGAAAGTGGGCGACGTGATCACCTCGTTCAATGGCAAGAAGATTTATGAGTCCGCGCAGCTGCCGCCGATCGTGGCGATGACGCCGCCGGGTACCGAGGCTACGTTGAGCATCATTCGCGACGGCAAACCGATGACCGTCAAGGCCAAGGTCGCAGAAATGCCGCGCAATGGCCTCTCTCCGCAACTCTTCACCAACGCACCGGCCGCCAGCAGTGGCAGCAAGTTGCTCGGACTTACCGTGCAGGACATCACGCCGCAGATTCGCCAGCAACTCGGAGGTTACACCGGCAAAGGCGGTGTGGTGATTACCAATGTGCAGGGGCCAGCCGCACAGGCCGGGTTGTCCGAAGGCGATGTGATCCTGCGCGTAGGTAACACACCCGTGAACAGCGTTTCGGAGTTCCGCCGCGAAACCGCCAACGTGAAGCCGGGCAGCACGATCCTGCTGCTGGTTTCCCGCGGAGGACAGAACACGTTCACCACGATCAGCGTGCCGGAGAAATAACCCGTCACGTAAACTCTCTCGCTTGATTAAAGGCCCGCCGCAAGGCGGGCCTTTTTTGTCACCTGCGCGTCGTCCGATGGATCGACATCCATCATTGATCAGCACAGTTGGCGATGTCGCGCCGAGTATGATGCTTGCAGGCAAACAGCAAGACAGCGCGGCACAAGATGAGACTGTATTCGATCAAAGGCAATACCCGGAAGCTCGACGGCGGGGCGACGTTTGCCCGGCACATCGCGGTGCCTCGCCCTTCGCTGGGCTCAGGGTCGCCTACGGCGTCCGGATTCGCTCCCGGCGAATCACGTGGCAACGCGCTGGAGTCTTTGGCATGAAGCTCTGGTCCATTGAAGGGAATTTCCAGCGGCTGGACGGGGGAGCCATGTTTGGAAATGCTCCCAAGACGATGTGGTCGAAATGGATAGAGGCCGACGATCAGAACCGCATTCCGCTGGCCTGTCGCTGTTTGCTCGCGACCGATCTGGGTGGCCGCAACGTGCTCTTCGAAACGGGTATCGGCGCGTTCTTCGAGCCGAAGCTGCGCGAACGCTACGGCGTGGTCGAGGATCATCACGTGCTCCTGGAGTCGCTGGCGGCGGCCGGACTGGGTCACGAAGACATCGACGTGGTGGTGCTATCGCACCTGCATTTCGACCATGTGGGCGGTCTGCTCGCGGCCTGGAGGCCCGAGGCTTCGCTGCACTTGCTCTTTCCGAACGCGACGTACGTGGTCGGTGCGGAGCATTGGACGCGCGCGACGCATCCACACCCGCGCGACCGCGCATCGTTCATCCCGGGTGTAGCGGAATTGCTGGAACAGAGTGGTCGCCTGGAAAAAGTCGAAGGCGGGCATTCGAAAGCCCTCGGCAAGGCGGTGCGCTTCCATTATTCGCAGGGACACACGCCGGGACTGATGCTGTCCGAGATCGTGGGACCGCACGACCGGGAAGGCGTGGTGTATTGCGCGGATCTGATTCCCGGTACGCCGTGGGTGCACCTGCCGGTCACGATGGGCTACGACCGCGCACCGGAGATGCTGATCGACGAGAAGCGCGCGTTCCTGGACGACAAGCTGCAGCGCGGCGTGCGGTTGTTCTTTACCCACGATCATCGGGTCGCGATGGCATCGCCCCGGCGCGATGAACGTGGCCGCTACGGGGTCGCCGACCTGCAGGCACACTTTTCGGGCGTGGCGCTGTAAGCTCGCGGCGTGAGCCGCTTTTCCGCACTCGTTGACGATCCTTCGCGGAATACCGCGCTGGTGGGCGCGGCGATGCTGCTGCTGGGCCTGCTGCTGCTCGGCCTCACCGAACACGCGGATCGGCTGCGCGCGATGGGCGAAGACGCATTGGGCGGCTTCGTGCTGACCGGCGACGCTGCGGTGCCGGGACCCTCCAGCAACGGCAAGCTGGTGCTGGCGGTCGGCGCGCCGGAGGTGACAACGCCTGCGCGCGACGCGCAGTTCGGCGTGGCGGTGGATGCGCCGGCGCTGGTGCGCAAGGTCGAAATGTTCCAGTGGAACGAGACCCGCTATGGCGGCCAGCGCAACTACGAAATGGATTGGTTCGATCATCCGATCGATTCCTCCTCGTTCAACAATCCCGCCGGGCACGCCAATCCCGGGGCATTTCCGATCAACGCCGAGCGCTTCGATTCGCCGGACGTGGCCGTTGCCGGCTTCAAGCTCGCGCCTGCGCTGGTGCGCATGGTCGACGGCGTCGAACCGTTCGAGCCGGATCTTTCGCGCCTTCCGGCCAACATGGCGGCCACGTTTCAGGCGCACGACGGGACGCTGGTCACCAGCGCGGATTCCAGGCATCCGCAGGTCGGCGATCTGCGCATCAGTTGGATGCGCGTGGCTCCCGCATATCTGACGGTATTCGCGCGCGACGATGGCGGCACGCTGGTGCCGGCGAGCAATCCGGCCGGCGATGCGATCGCGCAGGTGCTGCTCGGCCGGCATTCGCTGACCGACGTGTTGACCGACGCGCCGCAGCCGCCGCATTTCAAGTGGGCGCGGCGCATCCTCGCGTTGCTGCTGGCGTGGGCGGGTGCCGCGATGCTGCTGCCACGCGCGCAACGACGCGATCGCGTGCTGACACTCGCGATTGCGGTGGTGCCCCTGGCGATCCTTGCGGCGGTGTTCTGGTTCGATGTGCGCACGTTGCCGGCGGCGATCCTGATTGCGATCGCGCTGGTGGCGGCATCGATTGCGGCCTGGCGCTGGCGCGCGGCGATGCCCGGAAGAACACGCGAACATTCGCCACCGAAGGACATTCAGGAGAAGTAACTGTCCCCCAATAAAACGCAGCGGGCGCGAACACGATTACGCGGTGATGAAACGAGGCTGCCGTTATTGGCATTTGTTCGCGCGCATTCGCGGACCGATCCGGTTTTCGTCTCTCACGCCCTGCCGTTCGCGTGGTCGAGGAACCAGAGTCCCGCGAAAAGTTTGGGATCGATCGAGTAGCCCTTTTCCGACATTGCGCGCAACCAGGTACCTGCCTCGCTGCGAGGCACTTCGTGCACCACGATCTCCTCGGTGTCGTCGCCGCCGCCCTCGCCGACCTTGCGCAGATCCCGCGCGCGCACGAAGTGCATCATTTCCGTGCTCATGCCCGCCGATGAAGGCCCGGAATGCAGCAACTCCACCCGCCCGCACGTCCAGCCGGTTTCCTCTTCCAGTTCGCGCCTCGCGGTTGAGGCAATTTCGGCATCGTCCGAGTGGCCTGCATCGCCGATCAATCCGGCCGGCATCTCGATGGTGAACTGGCGGATCGGCACCCGGAACTGCTCGACGAACAGCACGTGATCCTCCGGCGTCACCGCAACGATGATCACCGCGCCCTGCGGATTGTTGCGCTCGACAAACTCCCAATGGCCGCGCTGCTTCAGCGTGAGCCATTTGCCCGCATGCAGCACTTCGACGGGCGCATCGGCAACCGCGGGTGCGCGTGGGTCCTTGTTCACGTCACAGGCTCCAGTTGAAGCAATTTGCGCGCGCGTTCGCGGGTCAGCGGACCGATACGCAATCGCTCGCATAGCGCATCCAGTACCGCCAGGTCTGCGGCGCGTCGCAACAGGCCGTCGGGATGGCCGGGCACCGGCGCGTCCAGCGCGATGCAGGCGAGCCGTTGCGACAGTCGCGCCTGCTCCGCGTGCGCGCGCAATTTGGCCGCCAGTGATGCGGCGCCGCGCAGGCGCAGGAACGGCACTTCGTCGAGACGCGCCAACAGCGCGTCGAGCGAACCGAAATGCGCAAGCAACGCCGCCGCGCTCTTGGGGCCGATACCCGGTACGCCTGGAATGTTGTCGATTGCATCCCCCGTCAGCGCCAGGAAATCGATCACCTGGTGCGCTTCGACACCGAGGCGAGTCGGCACGCCCGCCGCGCCCCAGCGCAGGCCGCGTGCGTAATCCCATTGCTCGACATCGTGATCCAGAAGTTGCCCGAAATCCTTGTCCGCTGACACGATGACGGACCGCAGGCCGTGCGGGCGCATCGCGACCAGCACGCTGCCGATCAGGTCGTCCGCTTCGTAGGCGGCGTCGGCCAGCACGGCGAGCCCGAACGCTGCGGCAAGCTCGCGGCAGTATTCGAACTGGCGCTTCAATTCGGGTGGCGCGGGATCCCGGTTGGCCTTGTAGGCGGGATAGATCGCGTTGCGGAAGGAACTGGTCAGCGCGATGTCGAATGCTGCCACCACATGCCGTGCGCGCGTACGCTCCACGAAATCGAGCAGGAATCGCGCGAAGCCGTGCACCGCGTTAATGGGATGGCCGTCGGTGTCGAAGAACACGTTCGGCATCGAATGCCACGCCCGGAACACATACATGCTGGCGTCGATCAGATATAGCGTTTTGACCGACGTCGAAACCATCGCCGCCGCCTGCGCTGGCGCCGCGGTGTTCATTCCTGCCACACGCCCCGGACCTGATCGACGTCGGGACGATTGCGTTCGGGGGGCTCGGCACCGCGCCCGCCGATGTGGATGTAGGCGATCGCACGTTCGTCATCGGCGAGGCCGAGCAGCTTCGCCGCGTCGCGGTCGTAGCATGACCAGCCGGTGAGCCATTGTGCGCCGAAACCCTCCGCCTGCGCCGACAGCAGCAGGTTGAAGGCAAGGCAGCCCGCCGACAGCAATTGTTCTTGCGCAGGAATTTTCGGATGGTGTTCGTCGATACGTGCGATCACCGCCAGCACGACAGGTGAGTGTGCGAATCGATCGCGGTCCTTTGCGAGCTTCTTCTCGGGCACACCGGGATCAACGCGCGCGTGCAGCTCGGCCAATGCTTCGCCATAGCGTGCGCCCGCGTCGCCGGACAGCGTGATCAGTCGCCATGGCGTCAGCTTCCCATGGTCGGGAACGCGGATGGCGGTGGCAACGATCTCGCGAAGTTCATCGGGGGTCGGGCCCGGCGGTTGCAATTGCGCGGCCGGTACGGAGCGCCGGTTGCGGAGGAAATCGAGGGCGGCGTCATTGCGCATCGGGCCAGTCTAGCAGCCGTGCGCGCCGGCTTTGCGCTACGATGCCGCGATCGCAACAGGAGACGAGTCATGCCGATCACGATTGCTGCCTTGCGCGAAACTGCCGACGGGGAACGCCGCGTCGCGGTGACGCCGGAAACCGCCAAGAAGTACGCGGCGCGCGGCATACGTGTCACGCTGGAACACGGCGCGGGCGAGGCCGCTGGATTTCCGGATGCGGCGTACACGAATGTCGAGTTCGCCGATGCGTCGACGGTGGCCGGACAGGCGGATGTCCTGTTGTGCGTACAGCCCCTGTCGGACGATCGCGTCGCCGCGATCAAGGAAGGTGCGGCGCTGATCGGCCAATTGCGCCCGCACAACGCGACCGGGCAGCTTGCCGCATACGCGCAGCGCAAGCTCAGCGCGTTTTCGCTGGAACTGCTGCCGCGTACCACCCGCGCGCAGGCGATGGACGTGTTGTCTTCCCAGGCTGCGGTAGCCGGTTATCGCGCGATGCTGATCGCGGCCGAAGCCGCCCCTAAGTTCTTCCCGATGCTCACCACCGCGGCGGGCACGCTGCGCCCATCGAAGGTGCTGGTGATCGGCGCAGGCGTCGCAGGCCTGCAGGCGATCGCGACCGCGCGGCGGCTGGGTGCGATGGTCGAAGGTTTCGACGTGCGGCCGGAGACCCGCGAGCAGATCGAATCGCTGGGCGCGAAGTTTCTCGATCTTGGCGTCAATGCGTCGGGGCAGGGGGGCTACGCGCGCGAGCTGACCGCCGAAGAGCGCGCGGCACAGCAGGCGAAGCTCGCCGAGCACGTGAAGACCGTAGACGTGATCGTCACCACCGCTGCCGTGCCGGGGCGGCCGTCGCCGAAAATCATTCCGCTGTCGATGGTGGATGGCATGAAGGCTGGCGCGGTGATCGTGGATCTCGCGGCCGAAGGTGGCGGCAATTGCGAAGCGACGAAACCCGGCGAGCGCGTGCAGCGCGACGGCGTCACCATCATCGGGCCTTTGAACCTTCCTTCCGGCGCGCCGCTGCACGCTTCGGAAATGTACGCGCGCAATCTTGCGCACTTCAGCGAACTCGTGATTGCGGACGGTGCGTGCAAACCGGATTTCGAGGACGAACTGGTCGCAAAGACCTGCGTCACTCGGGATGGTGAAGTGCGGTTTGGAAAGTAACCACCTGCAGGATGCCCGTATCCCGCTTCGCTCCGTCGGCGCTACGCGAACCTCAGTTGGGTCCGCTTCAATGCTCCTGATGAGCGGGCGGGCGCAGCGGTAGCGGTTTGTCCGCATGCTCGGTGGCCCAGCGACGCCGTTGTTCGGGCGTCATCGTGTGCCAGCGTTCGCGCAAGGCGCGACGCTCAGCCGGCGGCAGGGATTGGAATTTGCGGAACGCTTCGCTGACCTTGGCGCGCTCCGCGGGCGTGAGATCGTGGAAGACACGTGCGTTCTCGCGCAACTGGCGGCGTTGTGCCGGAGTCATCTTCGTCCAGCGCGTCAGGCGTTCCCGGATTTGCTGCTGACGCTCCGGCGGAAAAGTCGCCCAGTGCAGCGCGTGTTCGGCGAGGCGATGTTGTCGTATGGGGTGCATCCGGCTCCATTCGCCTTGCAGCGGCGCGAGCATGCGCTGCTGGTCGGCGGAGAGGCTGGACCACGCGAGGGGTTGCTTCGGCGCACCGGCATCTGCGGGCACGGCCGACGCGCCTTGCACGGGGATTGCCGAACTGGTCTGGGCCATGCCGGTGCATGTCACTCCGAACAGCCACGTCGCGGCAATCAGCAACACCGGTAGTCTCGAAACGCGCATGCTCAACGATTGCCTCCGCGCGGAGCCGATGCGACGGTCGGTTGTTCCGCCAGCCAGCGATAGAAATCGAGGTCCTGCACCATTTCCATCTGGGTGCTTCCGACTTCGGGAAGGTCGTCGCTGGCATCATCGACCCGGCTCGCGGCGATGGGCGCCGACGAAACAACATTCATGGTCGGTGCGATGCGAACGTCGGGGCGTATCAATGCGACTCCGATGGCGAGGGCGCAGCACGCCATTGCACCGCCGGCAATCGATGCCCACAATCGCGTTGACGAATGCGTGGCGGCGGCATTGAGCGCCTTGCGGCGAGCAAGTCCCAACCGCAAGGCATGATACGAGTCGACGTTCTCGCAGGCGGTCCTGAAGACGGCTCGTGCACGGGATTCGACTTCAACATCGCCCCGCAATCCGTTGAATGTATTGTCCGGCAGATTATTCATCGCCAGCCCTCAAGTTGTGTCCGCAAAGCATCCATGGCGCGCGACAAATGGGTTTTGACACTGCCGGCGCTGCAGCCCATCGCTTTCGCCGTGTCCGCCACGTCCAGGCCCTCCAGCACCCGCAACAGGAACGCCTGCTGCTGGCGGCGCGGCAACGCACGGATGGCCTTCGACATCGCCGCGTGCGCCTGACGTGAAGCGAGCGCACGCGGTGGATCGGGGCCGAGGTCCGGCGCTTCCCAGGCCGGCAGTTCCTCGTTGTCGTCGTTCGTTGCGCGTCCGGTCCAGACCAGGACCCGGCTGCGCACCGTGCGCCGGCGTTGCAGGTCGGTGATGCGCCGGCGCAGGATGCCCCAGAACAGCGGCGGCCATTCCTCGGCCGGTTTGCCAGAGTAGTGCCTGACCAGTCGCAGCATCGCATCCTGCACGGCATCCATCGCCTCTTCCGGGTCGTGCAGCGCGATTTCCGCAACGCGCCATGCACGCCGTTCGACCGAGGCCAGAAATGCTTCGAGCGTGGCCGCGATCGGACGTACGGCGTCCGCGGCCGGCGCTGCGGCAACGGTTTCGAGCGCCGCGACGGCGGCGTTCATGATTGTCCCGCTGGCGGGGATCGTTTCGGCATCCCTGGTTTCGCGCATCCCGACTTGTCCTTGATAACGCATCAACGCCCGCGAGGTTGACCGCCGCATGCCGGCCGCGCTTGACGGTATGATGGCCCGTATCCGCAGGAGGGAAACATGATTACCGGTTTTCTCGCACTGTACATCTTCATGTTGGCGGCATTCACCGGCTACGAGATCATCAGTCGGGTGCCAGTCATCTTGCACACGCCGCTGATGTCCGGCTCCAACTTCGTGCACGGTATCGTGCTGGTGGGCGCGATGGTGGCGCTTGGACACGCCGAAACACCGGCGGAAATCACCATCGGGGTGATCGCGGTGCTGCTGGCCGCCGGTAACGTCGCAGGTGGTTACGTCGTCACCGAGCGGATGCTGGAGATGTTCAAGACTTCGAAACCCGCTTCTCCGCAACCGGCGGAGAAAAAACAATGACGCTCCCGACCTGGATGCCCACCATTGTCGAAGCGATCTATTTCATCGCTGCCGTTCTTTTCATCTGGGGTTTGAAACGCATGAGTTCGCCGCGCACCGCGCGCACGGGCATCGTGTGGGCGGGCGCGGGCATGGCAGCCGCGATCATCGTGACGTTCTTCCTGCCGGGCATGCACAACCTCGACTGGATGATTGGCGCGATCGTCATCGGCGTGGTGCTGTCATGGATTGTGGGCCGGCGCGTGCCGATGACCGCAATGCCGCAGATGGTGGCGCTGTTCAACGGCATGGGGGGCGGTGCGGCCGCGGCGATCGGCGCGGTGGAATTGATCAAGTTCAACGCGGCGCTGGGCCTGGTGCCGAATACTTCGCCGATCCAGCCGGAAGCCTGGGCGGAGGTGGCCGGTCGGCTGGGGACCACCGAACTGGTGCTGGCCTACGTCGGCGTACTGATCGGTGCGGTGTCGTTCACGGGTTCGCTGATCGCGTTCGCGAAGCTGCAGGGCTGGATGGATCGCCGCTTCGTGTTTCCGCTGCAGCGCTGGGTGAATCTGGCGATCTTCGTGGCGGCGGTCGTGTGCGGTGCGCTGGCGCTCGCCGCCGGCATCGAAGGCCATGCCTTCGCGTGGGGTTTGCTGATCGGCTTCATCGTGCTTTCGCTGGTGTTCGGCATCGCGATGACGCTGCCGATCGGCGGCGCCGACATGCCGGTGGTGATTTCGATGTACAACGCCTTCACCGGTCTCGCGGTCGCGTTCGAGGGTTTCGTGCTGCAGAACGAAGCCATGATCATCGCCGGCATGGTGGTGGGCGCGGCCGGCACGCTGCTGACCCAGTTGATGGCGAAGGCGATGAACCGTTCGCTCGGGAACGTGCTGTTCTCCAATTTCGGCGGTGGTGGCGGCGCAGCGCAGCAGGAAATCGCGGGCGCGTTGAAACCGATCGATGCCAATGACGCGGCCGTGATGATGGCGTACGCGGAACGCGTCGCGATCGTGCCGGGCTACGGCATGGCGGTTGCGCAGGCGCAGCACAAGATCTGGGAATTCGCGAAGCTCCTGATCGATCGCGGCGTCAAGGTGAAGTTCGCGATCCATCCGGTGGCGGGACGCATGCCCGGCCACATGAACGTGCTGTTGGCGGAAGCGGGTGTGCCGTACGACCTGATCGAAGACATGGACGACATCAACCCGCAATTCCCCAACACCGACGTCGCCCTGGTGATCGGTGCGAACGACGTGGTGAATCCGGTCGCGCGCACCGACAAGAACTCCCCGATCTACGGGATGCCGATCCTCGATGTCGCCAAGGCGAAGAACGTCATCGTGATCAAGCGCGGGCGCGGCAAGGGTTTCGCCGGCATCGAGAACGCGCTGTTCTACGCCGACAACACGCGGATGCTGTACGGCGACGGGCAGGCCGCGGCAGGCGGATTGGTGGCGGGGATCAAAACCCTTGATGTGTGACGCGGTCCAGGGGAACTCCGGGCTCGTCATGCCGGCGTAGGCCGGTATCCAGCAACCAGAGGATTCGCGGCCCATGTCGCGATACAAGCCCAGACCGGGCCATGGCCGGCGCCGGGCGACAAGAAAGTGCGTTGATCAGAGATTCCCTAGATTCGGACCGTTGGCCTTGTGAGCCATGCGGCGAACATCGCGGCAACGACTGCTGCTCCCGCGTAAACCAAAATCGACGCTGCGTTTAGGCCGAGTTCGGCCACTTGCAGCGTCAGGCCGATGCCTCCGGCGCGAAAAGCCTGTCCGAACGGGAACCCGGTGGCTGCGGCGATGCGTGCGACCGCCACCAGGCACGTGGCGTAAAACCCCGCCAGCAGGGTCGCGACGATTGCAACCGGCGCGGCCCAGCGCGCGTCCATCCCGCCGCACAGCTTCAGCACCAGCGTCAGCGGCAATGCGAGCACCAGAATCGGCCAGCAGGGACGGATCCCGAAGGCAATCGCGACGAACGCGGCGACCGCGCCCGCGGCGAGGGTGCACATCAGCCAGCCGAAGACGGATGTCAAACCGCCGAACACGCGCGACAACATCGCGCTCGCGGTGTTCGCGGACGCGTTGGCGGGCGGGGTGCTTGCGGAATCGTCCAAGTGGACCGGACCGGAAGAGGGGAGTCTCCGATGATAAAGCAGCGACATGCATCACGTTGTTACGGGATCCTCACCGGGGCTTGTGACGGGCACATCTGACCTCCATCAAGAATCATCCACAACGTGTTGCTATCCTTCAACGTTGCGCGCGATGCCTTGCGCGCGTTTCTGTCGCCGCCTTGAAAACCCATGCCCGGATTCAGCGCTTCCAGCGAACCCTTCACCCTGCAACGCGACTGCCATGCGGTGCACGTGCCTTACGGCGACGTGGTGAACCTGCCGGCGGGGCAGACCGGTTACATCACCCAGTCGCTGGGCGGCAGCTTTACCGTGTACGTCGAGGGCAGCCTGTTCCGCGTCGACGGCAAGGATGCCGATGCGCTGGGCAAGCCGCCGCCGGACCCGCTGTCGGTGCCGGAAAATCCCAACGACGAAGACATCGAACTGGTGATATGGGAGCAGTTGCGCACGGTGTTCGACCCGGAGATCCCGATCAACGTGGTCGATCTGGGACTGGTGTACGACTTGAGCATGGAACATACCGATGACGGCCAGCGCAAGGTTTACGTGAAACTGACGCTCACCGCGCCGGGTTGCGGCATGGGCGACATCCTGGTGGAGGATGCGCGCACCAAGCTGGAGGTGATTCCGACCGTGGCCGAGGCGCAGATCGACCTGGTGTTCGATCCGCCGTGGAACCAGTCGATGATGTCGGACGAGGCCAAACTGCAGACCGGCATGATGTAGCGGCTTCCGGTTGTCCCGGTGGGGACGGCTATCGGCGCCATCAATGCCGTTCGGTGTATTGACCGTATTCGTGCGGCTTGCGATGCTTGACGCCGCAGGAGGGCGCGAGATGGGTTGGCGCAAACACGGGGTGTTGTTCACGCTGTTCGTGCTGTGCCTGGCGTTTGATGCGTGGGTGTACGGATCGCTTGCCCGCGAACCGACGATCGGGCCTGCGCTGACGTCTTCGGCGCGCGCCAATGCGCCGTTGCTGCATGCCTACATCAAGTTGGGCGAACCGCTGGCCGCGTGCACGGGCGCCTCGGGCCAATACGTGGCCGATGCCGCGTTCGGCGATGCGTATCCTTCCATGGTGGAATCGCCGGCCACGGCGACGAGCCAGTTGTTCACTCAATCGCAAGGGCCATTACGCGGCCTGCTTGTAGCACTGTACTGGGCGACGCCAGTACTGCTGGTGCTGACGTTGGCGGCCTGGGTACTGCGCAGCCGCCAAACCCATTTGGTGGGGCGGGTCCGCCGCTGAGGCCTAACGGGCTTTTCCGCCCGTCGCGTGCCGTTCATTCAGGTGCGCCCCTGGTCGTGGTGCATTGCAGCGTGACTCGGAATCGCAAACGGGACTAGTGTTCATCGGCTTGCGCGCGCGAGGGTGCGCCAGGTGGTATGCAAACGTCGATCTTGGTGTCCTGCGCATGCTTGCCGAATGAATCGGGCAAGACGCTAGGGGAGGTGGTGCCCGGCATCGTTACCGAAAGGTGCGCGGGGACCGCAAGCTCGATCATCTTCGTGCACTTCCTGAAAGGAGATCTCGATGTCACACAAGTTGCGTATGAAAAGTCTGGTGGTAGGCCTTGGCCTCGCCGTCGCCACGCTGGCCTGCGCCGCCGCGCCTGCCGGCAGCAAGGTGGTGGCGCGTGCCGCCGCGCTGCACACCGGCGACATGGTGATCGGACCGATGTCCCTTGCCCAATCGATGCGGGTGTCGGTATCACTGCAATTGCGCAACGAGGCGCAACTGCAGGCCTTCATCGCCAATCCGAACCACCCCAACCTCACGCCCGCCCAGTTCACCGCGCAGTACGGACCGAGCGAGGCCGATGCAAATGCCGTCGCGGCCTGGCTCACGCAGCACGGCTTTTCCGACGTCAGCATCTCGTCCAACCGCCTGCTGGTTTCCGCGACCGCGCCCGTCGCCGCCGTGCAGTCCGCGTTCCATACGAATCTGGTGCGCGTCCATACCCATGACGGCCGCAATGCCTTCGCCAACTCCAGTGACGCGGCGGTTCCCACCTCGCTGCACGGTGTGAGTGGGGTACTGGGGTTGCAGACGGTGCATGTGCCGCACCCCATTGGCCATGTCATGAAGGGCAAGCCCGGCGGTGGCGGCGGCGGTTCCATCATCGGCCACAACCCGACCAAATTCCCGTCCATATATGGCGGTACCAGCCTGCCGACCGCGGCCGGCGTGACGGTGGGCATCATCTCGAACGGTGATCTCACCCAGACGCTTTCCGACCTCGACACCTTCACTTCGCAAAACGGCCTGGCAACGGTGACGACGCAGATCGTCAATACCGGCGGTACCGGCACCGATACCAGCGGCACGGCCGAGTGGGATCTCGACAGCCAGGACATCGTCGGCATGGGCGGCGGCCAGGTCGGCAAGATCGTG
>Ga0157370_10005625_pt1 | contig 14021 bp, 10 predicted proteins | sample C35metaG_FD_113463 | JGI IMG/M metagenome (GOLD analysis project Ga0157370, IMG submission 113463) | Corn rhizosphere microbial communities from Kellogg Biological Station, Michigan, USA - C3-5 metaG | ecosystem: Host-associated > Plants > Roots > Rhizosphere > Soil | place: USA: Michigan...
GAATTTGTTTCTAGTGTATCAACTTGAATGATATTTGCAATATATTTTAAAATTTCCTTTTCAGTTTCAGTTCCTGACACATTCTTATCTTCAAGAACCTTTGTGATTTTTTGAAGATTTTTATCAATTTTTGTTAAAATAGTAGGAGCCAATGTAATATCTTTTTTTATTAATACATCTTTGTTTTCCCATTTAAATTCTTCGTGTTGAATACAAAAAATATTTCCTTCTAATTCACGACTTAGGCGCCCAGCTCTTCCAGATAAATTCCAAAAATCAATTTGAGATAAAGGACTTCGGCCTCCATTTCTGTTATCTAGTATAAATATGTTTTGTGTTGGCATATTAACACCTTCTAAAAGTGTAGAAGTACAAAATACATATCTAATTTCTTCTTTTTTATAAAGATCCTCAACTAAATTTCTAATTAGTTGTGGTAATTTACCATAATGATATGCAATGCCTTTTTGTAAAAAGTCAACCAAATAATATTCAGGGTGAATATAATCTTTAATATTTGCAATAGCTTTTTGAATTTCTATATTTTCTTTAACGTCCTTAATTTTTTTTGAAAAATCTCGAGCTTTATCAATGGTATTTCGTTTTGAATTACAGTATATAAGGTTGTTTTTTTTCTCCCCAATAAACTTTATAAACTCAATTACCGAATATTGTGTATTTAAAATATTTTGGAGCTTATGTGGTTTATTACTAGAATACTCTTCAACTTCATTTTTTTCTAAGTCTACAAAGTAAATATTTTGAGAGACAGGTGATTCTACAGTCTTAAATGAATTTTGTTTATCTCTACTAAATAAGGATAAAAATATTTCTGGATTTGAGACATTTGGGGAGGAAAAATATAATTTAATATTACCATACCTTTTTTGAGCTTTTTCAATAGCTGAATATGTTGCAATACTCCGAGAATCTTTTTCATTTGCAAGTTTATGAGCTTCGTCTAGAAACAAAAATCCAATAGGTGGATTGTTAAATTGAGATAGATAACTTAAAAGTCTTTCAGGTGTCAAAATAAAAATGTAGTTAAATTTTTCTTCTGTTACGATATCAGAAACATTTGAATTTATAAATATTTTGTATTTATAAATTTCAAGTTGTTCATCTAAATCAGTTTTTAGATCTGAGAAAAACTGATTTATTAATGCTCTTGTTGGAACTATAATTACAATATTTTCAGGGGGGCTGTTTTTTATTACCTTTTTTATAAATGACTTGATTATAAATGATTTACCCATGGATGTTGGCCCTGAAAAACTAAATTCAATACTATTTGATAACTTATCATATAGCTTGAATTGTGTATCGGTAAAAATCATTCCATTTCCATCTGGAGCTTCTTGAATAATTTTTTTTGATTCAGCTTCTATCTCTCTTATTAATGGTAGAGTAGCAAAGTTTTTATTTTTAGCTTCCAAATAATTGATTGCAGGAAAATTTCCTAGTTTACTGAATACAGCTTTGGATATAGTTCGATATAATTTGTTATTACTATAATTATGATTTAATGATGATATAATTTGATATGATTTATTGCGTGCTTTTGAGTTTGTTGAGTTTGAAAGAATATCTGCAAACCGTAATAAATCTTTTAATTCTTTTGTAGATAATTCTTTTTCATAATTGCTTTTAAAAATATTTTCGGCTGTTATTAATATACATTTATTAAAGAGAATATTAAAATATTCATCTTCAAATATGTCTTCAACTAATTTTTCAATAAGTTTCATTATTCAGAGATCTGTTTTATTATTTCTTTTCGTTTATTCTTTAAATCTGAAAAAGGAACTACATAAATGTAAAACTGATATCCTGAATATCCTTTTTTCTTAAGTTGATAATTTATTGAATCTTTTGCTTTAAGTATTTCCTTTTTGATTTTTTCTCGAATACTTTTTCTAAAATCAATATTTGATAATTTTATTTCTTGATCACTAATTTCTATATCAAATCCTAGAAAAATTCCGAAGGAATAATCTAAATATGTCTCGTCTTCTTTTGCACTTGGAATAATGATTTTTTTTAAAACATCATAGCTGTCTTCTTCATAAGCTTCTTTCACTAATTCGCTGTTTATTAAATCCATCTCAAATTCAAGTTTTGAAGTTGATGTTAATAATTTATCAATAGAGCCAAATGCTTCATAGATACCTTTTAATAAATCAGAATTTAATTTAGATTCTCCTAAAATTAATTGGTAGTCAGAATCACTTAATTTTAATAAATGTACTCCATCCGCACCTTTCACATAATCTTCTGAATTTGTTTTTAATTCTAATTTGGTAAGAATCTTTGGTGCGTTTAAGTGTGACTCCAATAGACAGTATAATAATATCTCACCTAGTTCACCATCATTTGTTGTATAACTTTTAAGCTTTGCCTTAGATTTCTTAATAAGATCATTAAGTTTATCCTCTTTTTTTAATATATTAATTTGTTTTCTTGATAGAGCAAAATAATAGAGTTTATTACCCAGTTCACTAATCAATTCATCGTATGAAAATGCATTATTTTTTACTTTGAGTGTGAATAGATTTAATCGATTTTTATTTTCTAATTCTTCATCACAAAGGTCATTGTAGAATAAATGTAAAAAATCTTCTTTTATATTTTTTTCAAGCATTATATGTTTAATTGTAATAAGTTATACTGCAGCTAACAAAAAACCACTGAGTCATTTTGTTTCCTTAGATAGAAGAATATTAAATATTTCTTTTCTTGTCTAAAATATAAATTCCTTTTTAGTTCTGATTACGGCTTTCCATAAACAACAAAAATAAAAACCACTTTAAAATTTTCAATCAGTATTTTTACGGAATTTCTAAGATTTCCACAAAAAAAATCCCAACTCTCGTCAGGATTTATGAATTATATTGTTTTGTAATCTATATTCCAACCATTTTAAAAAAGCTGGCAAGAGTTAAATTTCTGGCATGGCAAATTCTCATTATCGTAAGAAGAGCAATTTGATAATCTTTATCGTCTTTTATTCTTCGGACAGTCTTTTCATCTATATTATGATCTACCGCAAACTTGCTGTTATTGTTCAGAGGGATAACCCATTCATCCCTTATAAATTCAACAATTTTTCTATTTGCTTCTGTCATAGAAACAAATAAATTACATATTCTTATAAAAATCTCGGACTCAAATCCGAATGTTTGTAATTTTTTATTAAATTTATAAAAAATACAAACACATGAAAAAAAGCAGAACACACGTTGAAACCCGTTTTTGGGCAGTTGATAAGAAGCGTTCCGGATTACAGCTGATGGAGACCTTCTTCCAGTTCAATGATCTGGCAGCCTCTAAAGAGATGTTAAACAACATTATGAATTATGCCATAAAGAGAAATAGCTGGATTGATGAAGATCCGTCTGTGATCTATCAGTTTCATCAGGCGGTGCGGTCTTTTGTGCGTGCAGGTTATCTCATTCATCTGAAGGAAAAGAAACGGATTGCCCATGCTCATTTAGAAAATCCTTCTCCATGGGTTCTTGGCTTGCTTTCGGAGAAAGAATATCAAAATCCTCTGTTGGTTTTTAAAAAAGCATTCAAAGAATACAGTGTCAAGGAGTTTGATTATTTTATGTCCGGTATTGTCTATTTCTCAATGGGAATGTATGATAATCTGCCGGAAAGAAATATCGTTAATCCCTACATCCACCTGACCAAAATGCTTGATGCCGCACACCTGATTCTTGAAAGGAGAGGGAAGAGAGTTGTGGAGTAGGAGGTTGGAAGATGGAAGTTATTATGAGTCGTGGTGACGGGTGTTTGGTGTAAAACATCTGATTTCACCGCTGTCATTCTGAAAGAAACGAAGTGTATTGAAGAATCTCAAAATATGAATGATTACAGAGATTCTTCCTTCGTCAGAAATCGAAGATTAGGCGGAGTCAATGACAATGTTGTGTGTTACTTTGCGTTTCAGAAAGATAAAAGCGTCATAACTTCCTTCTTCCCCGCTACCGCACGATTGTATCGTGTGGTTTTATTTAAACCACTTTCTCATAAAGTTTTTATCTTTATAAAAACATAATTGATGAGTCGTAATTACAAATTCCACAATCCTGAGGGATTATATTTCATAAGTTTTGCTGTTGTAGGTTGGCTGGATGTTTTTATTAGAAATGAATACAAAGAAATTCTTTTAGAAAGTTTAAGATTTTGCCAGAAGAGTAAAGGAATGGAGATACATGCATGGTGCATCATGTCTAGCCATGTACATTTAGTTTTCAGAAGTATCAATGGACAGAAACCAGAAGCTATGATTGGTGATTTTAAAAGATTTACAAGCAAAACAATTGTAAAAGCCATCAAGGAAAATCCTACAGAAAGCAGAAAAGAGTTTCTATTAAATTTCTTCCTTAAAGAGGGTTTAAAAACTTCAAATGTAGCTCAATATCAATTTTGGAGACATGATAATAAACCTATTGAGTTATGGAGTAATAAGGTGATTAGCCAGAAAATTAATTATGTACATCAAAATCCAGTGGAGGCAGGTTTAGTTTTCCGTGCGGAAGATTATAGATACAGCAGTGCAATAGATTATGCTGATGAAAAAGGACTTTTGGATGATATAGTTGTTTTTAGGATGTTTGATTTGTAATACTGAAGTACTAAAACCACACGAAAGGATTCGTGCGGTAGCGGGGGGATTACAGAGATTCTTCCTTCGTCAGAAATCGAAGATTTGACGGAGTCAATGGCAATGTTGTGTGTTACTTTGCGTTTCAGAAAGATAAAGACGTCATAACTTCCTTCTTCCAGCTCCCAGCCTCCAGCTTCAACAATACGATTGAGAAAAAACTCAGTCAGTATCAATCTAATTTTTATATTTGCACATCTTGGGGGATAACCAAAATATGGGAAAACCCTCAATAAAAAAGACTAAAAATAAAATAACCAAAAACAAAGAAGAATCAGGAATGGATAAGAGTAATTTATTAATTATTGTGGCTTCGGTTTCCGTATTCATTTCAGTGCTTCTTGCTATTTTCCTTGTTACCGTAAAGACAAAACATAAAGTAAGCAATAGGTTGTTTGCTGTTTTTCTGATCATCAATGCCATCGATATTAGCGAACCATTGTTTAATATGATGGTTGATGGGCCCTCTAACCTTGGAATGCTTAGAAATACATTTGCTTACCTGCAAATTCCGGTTTTTTATCTCTACGTCTTATCAGTTTGCTATTCCGATTTCAAACTTAAGCCTCAATATCTCCTGCATGCGCTTCCGTTTTTAATTGCTAATCTGGCTTTAGTGCCTCGTTTTTATGGGGTAGATACAGCTGCAAAAATCAGCTTTATTCAAAATCGCCAAAGCATGATAGAATTGCAGTTTAATCATATCCTGATTCATGTTCAGATGATTGCCTATTTCGTTGCTGTTTTCAGGGTGTTAAGAAAATCAAAGACACTCTATCTTGAAAACTATGCCGGGAAAAGTATCAGTTCTTACCATTGGCTTTTTCAGTTTACCGTTGTATTGTCTGTGGTGTATGCCATTGCTCTTTTGAAAAATATTTTTAAGTTTTCAGATTATCCCTATATTTCTGAGTGGATGAAGGTTGGACTTTTATTACTGTCGCTCTTTATTATTTGCTGGTATCTTTTCAAAGCATTAAATAATCCGGAGCTGTTCAGAAACGTTGATTCAAAATTAAAACTGGTGTCTGAGATTATTTCAGAAGAGAAAAACAGTGATGAATCAGTGTCCAGTAACAAGGAATATAATGAAGAGCTTTTGAGGTTAAAAAATTATATGATTGAGAAAAAACCTTTTCTTAATTCCTCACTTACCATTCAGGATGTTTCCAGTGAAATACAAATTCCTGTCCGGGATTTATCTCTTTTGATTAACCACCAATTAGGCCAGCATTTTTATGATTTTATAAATACTTATCGGATAGAAAATGCGATGAATATCTTAAAAGATGCTACAAAAAGCAAGGTGACGATCCTTGAAATTCTATATGAAGTGGGTTTTAATTCAAAATCTTCCTTTAATACTGCCTTTAAAAAACATACCGGGAATACGCCAACTTATTATCGTAAGAATTTGTAATACAGTTGTTTGTAATTACTCGTACTCTTTTTTTGAAAGATTCGAACCTATTTTTCTGAGCAAATGGGATCGATTACTTTTATTCGGTCGCATAATTTCAGGGGCTTCCACATCTTTGTATCGAAATAAATTTTTAACATTTAAAAAAACGATACAATGAAAACTTCATTCTCACTTTTAGCAGTACTTTTATTCATCAGCAGCTTTTCTTTTGGACAAAAATTTTCCACAAAGATTGATTCTATCATACAGGATAATTATAAAAAAAATCCTAATGTTGGGATCAGTGTTGGCTTCATCAGTAACAACGAAGAATATTATACTGCATATGGTAATCTGAATGCGGAAAGCCAGACTAAAATTGACAAAAATTCTCTATTCGAAATTGCATCAATCACTAAAATTTTAACGTCCAATTTAATTGCTCAGGCAGTTATTGATCATAAAATAAAACTGGATGATTATATAGACAGCTACCTTCCGAAGGAATATGTATTGAACCAGAATCTTAAAAACAAAATCAAAGTTTCAGATCTTGCATCCCATCAATCTGGTTTACCTGACATCGATTTTGCAAAATTGATTGAGCAGAATCCGCAGCAGCCAGTAAGTGGTGTTACTCAAAATACATTGACCTCAATTATCAATAACTGCAGTGAGCTGAAAGATTATGGTAAATACCGATATTCTACCATTGGCTATACTTTGCTGGGACAGATTCTGGAAAAAATATATGGTAAAAGCTATGATGTCATTATCAGAGAACAACTCATACAGCCGTTGAAAATGACGACTACATTCACTAAAGATTTTAATGTGAAAAACAGAACAACGGCCCACAATCCGGAAGGAGGAATTCAGGAATTCTTCAATTGGAATATTACAGCACCTGCGGGATTAGTGAAATCTAATGCGGTTGATATGGTTAAGTTTCTAAAAGCAGTCCTGAATAATAAAACCAGAGTAGGGCAGGCTGCCATCATTGAGGAAAAAATCTTTTATAAAGATGAAAAAAGAGAAATGGGGCTAGGTTTAGGGATCTCAACGGATGATAAAAATACAATTTATTATAAATCAGGAGATTCTATGGGTCAGTCTTCCATTATATGTTACAACAGAGCAAAAAAATGGGGGTTCATTATCCTTCTTGATCAGAGAAACTCAAAAATGAGACAGGATCTGATGAACAAAATTTATGAAACCGTTCTGAAATAAATATAAATAATAAGTCTTTTACCACCAAAGAGTATCCCGGTTTATTAAAATAAATACCAATTTCATATGAAAAAAATAGTAATCGGAATTGTTCTTTTTCACTCCCTGTTATCGTATGCACAGAAGGATGAAAAAACGATCGTTCTTTCTGACATTACAGAAAAAGTAAAGCGTTATTATATCAATAAAGAAGCTTATAAAAAAGTAGATTCTTCATTTCAAAGCGACCTTAAAAAAGGAGTATTTAATAAGTTGAATAAAAATGATTTTGCAGCGCTTCTTGCTAAGAAACTGAGATCGGATATAAAAGACTACCATTTTTCTTTTAGATATCTGGAAAACTATAGCCCTGAAAAGGTAGTTGATGAGAAAGAAAAGGAGAAGCTGCATGATTTTCACAACAGTCTTGAGAATTTTGGTTTTGAAAGTGTTCAGCGATTGGAGGGCAATATAGGGTATATTAATTATAAAGGCTTTGCTTCATCAAAGTCCAGCGCGGCTACATTGGCTGCTGCCATGAATTTTGTTGCCAATACGAACGCCTTGATCATTGATCTCAGAGAAAATCAAGGAGGAGATAATGAAATGCTTCTCCTGTTCTGCAGTTATTTTTTTGATAAAAAAACAGACCTTTATACTACCTATTTCAGGTATAATGACAGCACTGTAGTAAACAGCACACAATCTGATGTTTCTGGAGCGAAATATCTTCATAAGAAAGTCTATATTCTTACCAGTACAATGACTTTTTCTGCAGCAGAAGCGCTTGCTTATTTTTTGCAGCAACATAAACTGGCTGAAGTAATAGGTGAGAAAACACCTGGAGCAGCCAATCCGGTAGATCATTTTGTTATTCAGAATCAATATCTATTGCTTGTCCCGACAGGAAAAGTAAGTTCTTTGGTCAATCAGAAAAACTGGGAACATATCGGTATAAGCCCTGATCAGGAGGTAAAAGCCAAAGATGCTTTAAAAGCGGCTCATAGTAAAATTTTAAAAAATATTTTAAAAACAGAAACAAAAACAGAGCTAAGCCCGGCTGAAATAAAAAAGCTTATTCATAAGCTGGAGGGATAAATGAATAGGCTGCTACCGTATGAAAACGGAATAAAAGATTGATATTATGGTCAATCTTTTTTTTATTCAGAATGTCTACAGAATCATGTATAATCTTTACTGAATAAATAACAGATCATGAATGTTTTAAGAACATATCTTATTCGCGGTTTTTTGTTTTCGGCTGTATTTTTTTGTGGCAGTAAAATCAGTGCACAATCAAAAAATACCCTGTCATATTTTCTGGAAAAAGCAAAAGCAAACAGCCCTGTTCTGAATGATTATAATAATCAGGTTATCTCCAACCGAATTGATAGTTTAAAATTAAAAGCATCTTATGGTTTCATCGTGACTGGAGAAGGGAATGCAGGATATTCTCCCAATATTAAAGGATGGGGATATGATAATGCTCTTACCAATGGACAATCGCTTTTTGCGGGGGTGCGTGTAGCCAAAGAATTCATCAGCCGAAATAATCTGAATACCCGTCTCGAAGGCCTCCATGCAAGTGTTGCACAGGTTTTAGCCCAGAAAAATATAAGTATTCAGACCCTTAACAAACAAATTACAGATCAGTATATTGCTACTTACGCCAGTCAGCAACGGTACAATTTAAGCGAAGAAATTATTCATTTGCTCAATCAGGAGGATATTGTTTTGAAAAAACTGACACAGGCTGCTGTTTTTAAACAAACAGATTATCTGACATTTAAAGTTACTCTTCAGCAAAATGAACTGACTCTAGAACAACAAAAAGCAGATTGGCAGAACAATTATTCTTTGCTGAAATATCTGTCCGGAATTGTAGATGACACCTTCGAATTCCTTGAAAAGCCAACATTTACTGAAACATTGAACCCCGTATCATTTGATAAAAGTATCTATAATGAAGCTTTTCAGGCAGATAGTTTAAAATTATCAAATGATGCCAAAATTATCGAATACAATTATAAACCAAAGATAACGGCCTTTTCAGATAGCGGTTATCAGTCTTCATTTGCCACAACTCCTTATAAAAATTTCGGAATGAGTGCCGGCATTGGTGTTACGATTCCGATTTATGATGGGCATCAGAAAAAAATGCTGTTGCAGCAAAATCAATTATTACTGGAAACCCGTAAGAAATATCTTGAACAGACCCAGCGACAATACCAGCAGCAGATTCTCCAGATCAATAATCAGTTCGGGCAATACAATAAAATGATCAATACTGCCAATCAGCAGATTACTTATGCTAAAACTCTTGTAGAAGCCAATGCAAAACAGCTTCCGACAGGAGATGTGAAAATGGTAGATTTTATTTTGTCCATTAATAATTTACTCAGCCTTAAAGGAAATATTATCCAGTATAATACAACATTATTCAATCTGAAAAATCAGTTGCAATACCTAATCATTCAATAAATTATGAAAAAAATAATCACCCTCATTATAACCTCTCTTTTTGTTTTCAGTTGCCATAAAACAGCTGACAATGCTCCGGCAGATACTTCTGCAACAGATGCAAAACCAAAAACACTGGTTACGATAGCTTATCCTTCCGATACGGCTCAGCTTAATAACGAAATCACACTGAATGCAACGGCAACTTATCTTTTAAAGTCTGATGTAAAAGCCAACAGCAATGGATATATTACGAAAATGACCATTAAACTGGCAGATCGTGTAAGTAAAGGCTCCGTGCTTTTCGGATTGCAGACCAAAGAAGCAAGAGCTCTTGGAAATACCATCAATAAGCTGGATCAATCATTCCGTTTCAATGGAGCAACAACGGTAATAAGCCCTGCGACAGGTTATGTAGCGATGCTAAATCATCAGATCGGAGATTATGTGCAGGATGGGGAAATTTTGGCAACAATCACTGATGCAGGTAGTTTTGGTTTTGTGGTGGATGTGCCTTATGAATACCTTCAGATTATCAAAAATAAAGGCTCTTTACCCATCACTTTACCTGACAATACCACTTTACAGGGGAAAATCACAAAAATAATGCCTTCAGTGGATGCGGTTTCTCAGACCGTAAAGGTGCTGCTTCAGGTCTCTGATCATACTATTCCTGAAAACCTGATCGGGACAGTCCGTTTTTCTAAAACCTCCGCCTCTGGATTATCCGTTCCTAAAATGGCTGTTATAAGTGATGAAACACAGGCTTCTTTTTGGGTAATGAAATTAATTAATGATACCACAGCTGTAAAAACAGAGATTACAAAAGGAATTGAAACCGACAGGTATATTCAGATAAAATCAGGGAATGTAACAACGAAAGACAGAGTCATTGTTTCAGGGAATTTTGGATTGACCGATACTGCAGCTGTGAAAATACAAAAACCTTAATCTGATGAAAAAGTCATTTTTTGTAACCTATAAAAATCCTTTGCTGGTATTGATTTTCCTGATTCTGGCAAGTGGAGTTTATTCTTACACCAAAATTCATTCTGCGCTATTTCCGCAAATCACTTTTCCGAAAATAAAAATCATTGCTGACGCAGGACAGCAGCCTGTGAACCAAATGAAAGTAGGGGTTACTAAAGTTTTGGAAGATGCGGTAAAAAAAGTCCCGGATTTACAGGTGTTGAAAAGTACAACCAGCAGGGGAAGTTGTGAAATTTCTGCTTTTATGGATTGGAATGTGAATGTAGACCTTTCAAAACAACAGATAGAAAGCAGCATCAATGAGGTAAGAAATCAATTGCCTCCGGATGTCAATATTTCCGTTGAAAAAATGAACCCTTCGATCCTTCCGGTGATGGGTTATTCTTTAAATTCCAGTTCAAAAGACCCGATAGAACTGAAACAATTGGCGCTTTATACGATCAAACCTTTCCTTTCGCAGGTTCCGGGAGTGAGTGAAGTAAGAATCATCGGAGGACAGGATAAAGAGTTTCGTGTGGTAATGAATCAGCCCATGATGGCGAGATTGGGAATTACACCGGCTTCTGTTCAGCAGGCTATTAATAATACCAATTTTATTAAGTCTAACGGATATTCCTCAGATTTTCGATATTTATATTTAACCCTTACTGATGCCCAGATTCGTAATGAAGGTCAACTGAAAAATCTTGTGGTGAGCAACAACGGAAACCGGATCGTTTTGCTGAGTGATATTGCTCAGATCAATATTCACAATGCCAAACAATATATAAAAGTAAATGCCAACGGGAAGGAAAGTATTCTTATTGCCATTATTCAGCAGCCGAATGCCAATGTGGTAGATCTCACCCAGGCGATGGAATCTAAAATTGCTGAACTTCAAAAAACACTTCCGAAAGATTTAATTTTAAAACCTTATTACGTTCAGGCAGATTTTGTGAATGATTCCATTAAAAGTGTTACTGATGCTTTATGGATTGGGCTTGTTTTAGCCATTGTGGTTGCCGTTATTTTTCTTCGTTCATGGAAGGCGAGTATGGTTATTCTCATTACCATTCCTGTTACGTTGAGTCTTACAATACTTGTTTTGTATACGATGGGACAGACGTTCAATATTATGACTTTGGGAGCCATTGCTGCAGCCATAGGATTAATCATTGATGATGCAATTGTGGTGGTTGAACAAATACACAGAACTCATGAGGAACATCCCGAGGAATCTTCAAAAACCTTAGTACAAAAAGCGATTAATTATCTTTTGAAAGCCATGGTAGGATCATCGTTAAGTACGATTGTGATTTTTTTTCCATTTATGCTGATGAGCGGTGTGGCAGGTGCTTATTTTAAAGTAATGACAGATACGATGATTATTACATTAATCTGTTCCTTTTTTGTAACCTGGATATTATTACCTATTGTTTATTTACTGCTATCTTCAGGAGAGAAGAAAGAAAAGAATCTTCAGCATCACGATGTAAAAGAAAGAAAATGGGTAGGTTTTTTTATCAGAAAACCGTTATACAGCTATGTTTTTATTGCTATACTGATTGTTTTGACAGCAATTGTTCTTCCTAATATCAGTACCGGATTTCTTCCTGATATGGATGAAGGAAGTATCGTTTTAGATTACAATTCACCTCCGGGAACTTCACTGGAAGAAACAGACAGAGAGCTGAAAGAAGTCGAAAAAATAATTACTTCAACCCCTGAAGTTCAGGCCTACAGCCGAAGAACAGGAACCCAAATGGGATTCTTCATTACGGAGCCCAACAGAGGTGATTATTTAATTCAGTTAAAAAAGAACCGGAGCAAGACTACAAATGAAGTTACAGACGAAATTCGGGCAAAAATTGATGCTTCAGGTTTGCCATTGACCGTTGATTTTGGCCAGGTGATTACAGATATGCTGGGAGATCTGATGAGCAGTGTACAGCCTATTGAAATTAAAGTTTTTGGAACAGATCAGAAAGTGATTGAAGCGTATTCAAAAAAAATAGCGGCCATTACTGAAAAAGTAAGCGGTACGGCTGATGTATTTGATGGAATTGTAATCGCAGGACCGTCAATAATGGTTACTCCAAAACTTTCTGTTTTAGCTCAGTACAATATTTCCTTACCTGATTTTCAGAATCAGTTGCAGGCCAATTTGGATGGGAATGTGGCAGGAAATATTTTTGATAATATTCAGTACACGCCGATACGGCTGTTATACAATGAAAAAAGCAACCAGTCTTTGAGTGATATCAACAACAGCATGATTGCTTTGCCCAACGGAATGCTGAAGCCATTGAGTGAATTTGCAACCGTGAATGTTACAAAAGGTTCTGCCGAAGTCAACAGAGAAGATCTGCAGACTTTAGGCATTGTAACAGCAAGGCTGGATAACGGAAATCTGGGCGGAACAATTCAGGAAATTCAAAAGCAAATCAGTCAGAAAGTAAAATTGCCAAGCGGGTATTCAGTGGTTTATGGAGGTGCTTATGCAGAGCAGCAGCAATCTTTTAAGGAACTGCTTATTATTTTGGTGGTTTCCAGCTTGCTGGTTTTTTCTGTGATGCTGTTTCTGTTTAGAAATGTTTTGCTGGCCTTAATTATTTTATTGATTTCTGTTCTTGGACTTTCAGGTGGTATTTTACTGCTTTATTTTACCAATACACCTCTCAATGTCGGAAGTTATACAGGATTGATTATGATGGTAGGAATCATCGGTGAAAATGCCATTTTTACTTATTTACAGTTTCATGAAAGTCTGGCTTCGAAAACCAAGGAGGAAGCTGTGATCTACGCGATTAGCACAAGACTCCGTCCTAAATTGATGACAGCTTTGGGAGCAATCATAGCATTGATGCCTTTAGCACTGGGAATTGGGACAGGAGCACAAATGCATCAGCCTCTGGCCATTGCAGTTATCGGTGGATTTATTGTTGCACTGCCGCTTTTACTCGTTGTATTGCCTACTTTATTAAACAAAATTCAATATAGACAAGAAGAAATAAACAATTAATAAATTATTAAAATTAAAACCATTTATCATTGTAAGTGTATTTCTATGCCTTTCACTCAGTGTTTCTGTCAACAATTTACGGTATGTAAGCTACGGGAGCAGAATTCAAAATTTATTCAAAATCAGGTTTTTACTTTGTAGTCATAAATTTTTATTATGAAGCTTATATCTTTTCAATATAGAAGGCTGCAGCCCTATGCATATGGCATTTTTTCAGTATTAGTGCTGACATTTCTGCTTTTAGGTTTTTATGTAACTGCAGAACCTCCGCAGTATTTGGATATCCA
>Ga0157370_10005626_pt1 | contig 14021 bp, 11 predicted proteins | sample C35metaG_FD_113463 | JGI IMG/M metagenome (GOLD analysis project Ga0157370, IMG submission 113463) | Corn rhizosphere microbial communities from Kellogg Biological Station, Michigan, USA - C3-5 metaG | ecosystem: Host-associated > Plants > Roots > Rhizosphere > Soil | place: USA: Michigan...
GGCGTCGCGAATACGTGGACCGAGACGATGAACTGCAATTACAAGCTGCGCGACCTGGCCGTTCATGTCAAGGAAGGCATTCGCGCGGCAGGCGGCACTCCCATGGAGTTCAACACCATCGCCATCAGCGACGGCATCACCATGGGCACGGAAGGCATGAAAGCATCGCTCGTCAGCCGTGAAGTCATCGCGGATTCCATCGAGCTCGTCGCGCGCGGCCACATGTTCGATGGCGTCATTGCGCTGGTCGCCTGCGACAAAACCATCCCCGGCGCCGCCATGGCGTTGCTTCGCCTGAACATCCCCGGCGTCGTTCTCTACGGCGGCTCCATCCTGCCGGGCCGCTATAAGGGCAAGGACATCACCATTCAGGATGTGTTCGAAGCCGTGGGCGCGAACGCCGCCGGCAAGATCAGCGATTTCGAGCTGCTCGAAATCGAAAACCATGCGTGCCCTGGCGCCGGCGCGTGCGGCGGACAGTTCACCGCCAACACCATGGCCACGGTCATGGAACTCATCGGCCTCTCCCCGATGGGCACAGCCGCTGTCCCGCAGGTCGATATCCGAAAGGAAGACGTTTCAAAACGCTGCGGAGAGGTCATCATGCACTGCGTGCAGAAAGGAATCAAGCCGCGCGATGTCTGCACCCGCACAGCTTTCCTGAACGCGATAGCGGGCGTCGCCGCCACCGGTGGATCCACCAACGCCGTTCTTCACCTGCTTGCGATGGCCAACGAAGCCGGCGTGGATCTCACCCTCGAAGATTTCCAAGCCGTCTCCGAGCGCACGCCCCTGTTCGTCGATCTCAAGCCGGGCGGCCAGTACGTCGCGGTCGACGTTGATAAAGCCGGCGGCATCCCCGTGATTGCGCAGCGCCTCGTGGAAGGCAAATACGTGGATGGCTCAGCTCAAACCGTCACCGGCCATACCTTCGCCGAAGAAGCCGCAAAAGCGGTCGAAACCCCCGGCCAGCAGGTCATCCATCCTCTGAATAAGCCGATCAAACCCACCGGCGGCATCGCCATCCTTCGCGGCACGCTCGCGCCGGAAGGCTGCGTCATCAAACTTTCGGGCCACAAGCGCCGCAAGCACACCGGCCCCGCGCGCGTTTTCAATCGCGAGGAAGATGCGATGGACGCCGTTACCCATGGCCGCATCAAACCGAACGATGTGATCGTGATCCGCTACGAAGGCCCGCGCGGCGGCCCGGGCATGCGCGAGATGCTCGGCGTTACGGGCGCCATCCAGGGCGCGGGACTCGGCGACAGCGTCGCGCTGATGACGGATGGCCGTTTCAGCGGCGCCACCCACGGCTTCATGATTGCCCATATCGCCCCTGAAGCCGTCGCGGGCGGCCCCATCGCCGCCGTCGAGGAGGGCGACACGATCGACATCGATGTCGATGCCGGCGCGCTCAATCTCGAAGTCCCCGCCGAGGAGATCGCGCGCCGCTTGAAGAACTGGAAAGCCCCCGCTCCCCGTTACACCAGCGGCGTTTTCGGCAAGTACATCGCGCTCGTCGGCTCGGCGTCCGAAGGCGCCATCACTTCGAAACAAACAGCAGGAGCCCGTTGAAACTCCTCTTCGTCGGCGACATCTTCGGCCACGCCGGCCGCTCGATTGTCGCCGACCATCTGCGCAACATCCGCGAGGCCCAGGGCATCGACGTGGTCATCGCCAACGTGGAAAACTCCGCGGCCGGCTTCGGTATCACCCCGAACGTCGCCGACGAGCTTTTCGGCCACGGCATCGATGTGATGACTTCAGGCAATCACATCTGGGACAAGCGCGACATCTACGGCTATTTCTCCCGGACCGATCGCCTGCTGCGCCCCGCCAACTACCCCGAAGGCGCGCCCGGCGCGGGCGTATTCGTGCATCAGACCGCGAGCGGGGCAAGCTGCGCCGTGATCAATCTGCAGGGCCGCGTCTACATGCCGAATATCGATTGCCCATTCCGCAAGGCCGACCAGATCCTCGCCTCATTGCCAGCGGACGTGAAAGTCCGGTTCATCGATTTCCATGCCGAGGTCACGAGCGAAAAAGTCGCGCTCGGCTGGTATCTGGATGGCCGCGTCTCGGCCGTTGTCGGCACACACACCCACATCCCGACGGCGGACACTCGCATTCTCCCCGGCGGCACGGCCTATCAAACGGACTGCGGCATGACGGGCCCGTACGATTCCGTCATCGGCGTCGAAAAAGATCCGGTTTTACAAAAATTCCTGACCGCAATGCCGGTCCGCATGGAACCCGCGAAAGGCAAAGTCGAGTTGCACTCGGTCATCGTCGATGTGGACGATTCGACCGGCAAAGCGCTCTCGGTTCGTCGCCATCATATCTGCGGAGATTAATGATGAAGCGGCAGGACAGCGCTGACTCAGCGCTTCCGCCACGTACTATCATATTGTAGTAGGATACTTTGTATGCCGCGTGGCAATCCGTCACCGAAACTCGCGATCACCGTAGACCCTGATGTTCACGAGGACATTCTTCGGGCGGCCGCGCGTGACGGGGTAAGCGTCTCGGCCTGGATGACAACGGCGGCGCGCGAAGCTTTGCAGCGGCGAGCTGGTTTAGCGGCGATCGCCGAGTGGGAGAAGCAGCACGGCCGACTCACCGCAGAGGAGATGAATGAAGCTCGCCGCAACGTGCGCGCGCAGCTCCGAACGTCTCGTGCGGTCCGGCGCCCGGCGTGAGGGCAGCCGTCTATGACGCCGCCGTTCTCGTCGCGGCAGACAGGAATGAGCGGCGCGCGTGGGCTGAACATAAAGCCCGTCTGGAACTCGGTGTCATTCCGATCGTTCCTGCGCCGGTGGTTGCCCAGGTCAGCCGGTCCGAGCGGCAAGTCCAACTCCGGCGCTTCCTGGCTGGATGTGCCGTCGTTCCCCTGGGCGAGAGTGAGGCGCACGAAGCAGGTCGGCTGCTCGGTATTACCAGAACCGCGGACGTCGTTGACGCTGTTGTGGTCACGATAGCCCTGCGCCAGCAAGCCGTGATTCTCACCGGCGACCCGGATGACATGGAGCGGCTTGTCCGGGCTGCCGGCGGCGAAGTTGCTGTAGTCCCTGTCTGATGAGTAACCGGGCAGTACCTCGCTGCAAGCAAAGTTTTTATTGCTTCGTATCCAGCGGATGCGTCGACTTCTCGAAAAACTCCTTCTGCAGCCGCGGCGTAATCGTATCGGCTTTGATCGCTCGGATCGCCGCCACCAGATAATCGGACCGCAACTCCATCAGCGCTTTCCCGCGCGCAGCGGTCGCGCCCGCGGCATCGCCCTGATAATGATTCGGGAACCTCGCATACCACCAGATCGGCGTCGTCACTCCCTGCGGCAAGTCCAGCCGGTTCAGATCCTTTCCCGATTCCTCGCCCGCCCGATCCGGGTGCGCCAGATCCGGCCTCGACGCCATCACGTTCGCAATCTCCACTTCGCCCGCATGCCCATCCACGCCCGGTTTTGAAGGCCTCGCCGCTGCCGGAACATTCTGTCCCGCATTCCCGCCGCCGCTGATCACATACAACACGTAATCCACCGGCGTCTCCAGTTGCGTCTGCGCGAAGAAGTTCACCAGATTCGTATTCCCACCATGCCCCGAAACGATAATGATCTTCCTGCACCCATTCCGCGCCATCTCCGAAACCGTCTCGCGCAGCAATTCAAGCTGCAGATGCGTGCTGTATGCGATCGTGCCCGGCTGGTGTTTCGCCTCGAAGATCTGCCCGAAATAATAAGGCGGAAACATGATCGTATATTCCTTGTGCGCCGCCAGCTCCACCGAATAGCGCACATTGATCAGGTCCGTGCCCATCGGCCCCGAAGGCCCGTGCTTCTCGATGATTCCGAACGGCAGCGTGCACGTATCCTGCGCCTGATGCAGCGCCTTCACGAAATCTTCGGCCGTCAGCTCTTCCCACTTTGGCGAAAGCGTCTGGGCGCCCGCTGACATTGTCGCCAACACCGAAATCCCCAGCATGTTCAACAGAAATCTCATATCGATCAATAAAAGCACTTTCTTCATTTGTAGCCGTGGCTGCGCATAAACTTCGCGAGATCTTCATATTGGTCTGTGGCAATCAGGTTGACGCCGGCATCCAAAGCGGCTTTCCAGCGTTCTTCAACTTTGGCGCGCGAGCCGAAGTTATAGCTGCTGCCCCAGCCCTTGTCATCCTCCGGAGCAAAGCCGTCCAGAGTATAAAAGCGAATCCAGAATCCCCGGTTATGTGCATAATCCACCAGCGCTTTGAGCCGCGCTGCATCCGCTTCCGTCCAGTCACCGGCCCTGGCCTGACCGCCTTCCTCCACTTCGCCCCAGGAGTTATTCCACCACCGGCGGAAATTATTGGGTCTGCTGGTTAGAAGTCGCTCGGGCGGCAGCGTTGCGGCCAGGTGCTCGCGTTCCTGCTCCGACTTCGAGTCGATGGGAGCGGTTCTGGCCGAGCCAAAGAGGCGCAGCCGCGCGCCCGCGGGAAGATCTCGGAAGAACACCTGCTCCTGAATATCCGCGTCTTCCGTCAGCACCAGAAGCGGTTTTGGATCGAACGGCGCAAGTTGGTTCGGATCAACGGTCTTCGGCGCCGTGGTGATCCAGCTCTCGTACTCGCCGAGAACATCCCAGACGGCGCGCAGAACCTCGGGATCCAGATTCTTGAAATCGAAATGCAGAATAATCAGCGGCCAATGCGCGCGATCGTTATCCGCAAGCGCTTTTTCGATAATCGGCCGCACACGCTCGAAGAAATGGTCGCGAAGCGTCGGCTCGCGCCCATCTCCTTTCGCTAAATGGGTTACCACGGGGCGGCCTTTACCGGTCGCCGGATCGATCGCCCACCCGATGTCCTGTTCGATGCCCACCGGATAACCCGTCTTCAGTGCGCGGTCGATCCGATCGCTCCATTGGCCGTCATAGGGATAGCAGTTGTGCGCGTCGAGCACGGGCCGGTTATGATTCAGGAAATTCAGCGGAGCCGATTGAGCACACAACAAGCCGGCCGTTGCCAGACAGCACAGCAGGGTTTTCATTTCGTCCAGGAGTTTAGCAACTGCGGATGAAAACCCGATTGGCGCCCAAAATATATACTTCGAATGACGCAATCCTCTGGCAAAGTGCCCGCCCCTGCCCCGCGCCGGCTCCGCTTCGTCTTCCGGTACGCCATGTGCCTCGCGTGGCTTGGCCTGGTCACATTCGGTGGCCGCGCTGCCGGCATCAATCCCACCACCGCCGCCCTTGCTTTCCTTCTGGTCGTGCTCGGCGTGGCCACGCAATGGGGCCTCGCGGAATCCTCCTTCACCGCCGTAGCCGCCGTTGTCCTCTTCAACCTGCGCTTCCTTCCTCCCATTGGCACGCTCACCATCGCCGATCCGCAGAACTGGATCGCGCTCTTCGCCTTCCTCGTCACCGCTCTCACCGCCAGCCAGCTCTCCACGCGTCTGCGCCGCAAGATGGAAGAGACTCGCGCCAGCCGTAACGAGCTGAGCAAGCTCTATCAGCTCAGCCGCGCTCTTCTCATGCACGAATCGGGCGAGACGATCCGCCACTCCCTGCTTTCGATTTCGCAGACGCTCGAAGCCAGAAACGTCGCGTTCTTCGATGCCGGCGCGAATCGCGCCTGCGCCGTCAGCGGCGGAGCGCCCGTTCCGGATTCCGATCTGGCTCGCGTCGCGCAGTCCGGGGAGCCGGTCTCAGCGGGAGAGTATCGCGTCGTGCCCGTCCAGCTCGGTTCGCATCTCGTCGGCAGTCTTGCTATTGAAAACGCCGGCCTCAGTACCGCAATTATCGATTCCGTCGCCAATCTGCTGGCCATCAACTATGAGCGCGCCGCCGCTCTCGATCGCGCGGCTACCGCCGAAATCGCTCGCCGCAATGAAGAGTTCAAATCCGCTCTCCTCGATGGCCTGGCCCATGACCTCAAGACGCCCCTGACCGCCATTCGAACCTGCGCCACGCGCCTGATCGATCTTCCGCCGCGCACCGAAGAAGTCCGTAGAGAACTCCTCGCCATCATCGATCAGGAATCAGCCCATCTGCAGCGCACCATCACCGAAGCCGTTGAACTCGCAAAGATCGAGTCGAGCGATATTCACCTCGATCGCCAGCCTGTTCCCGTTTCCGATATCGTCGAATCGGCCATCGCCGGCAGCAGAGATGAAAACCCCGCGCGCTACGTCCTCATCGGGCCCGCCCGTGCAACCATCGATGGCGATCGCGACCTTCTCCGCCGCGCGCTTATCCAGATCCTGGAGAACGCGCGCAAATATTCGCCGCCCGATTCTTCCATCGAAATCGATGTCCGGCAAAAGGATTCAGCCGTCACCATCTCGGTGTCCGATCGCGGAACCGGCTTCGCGCCGGATGAACTGAGGCGAATTTTCGAGAAGTTCTATCGTGGAAAGAGCGCACGGTCGCGCGAAGGGACAGGAATGGGTCTTGCAGTGGCCAAAGGAATTGTTGAAGCGCACGGCGGCGTTGTAGCGGCTGCAAATCGGTCGGGAGGTGGCGCGTCCGTTTCACTCACTCTGCCCGCCGGCCCTGATCTGTAATGAATACGTACACCATCCTCGTGGTCGATGACGAGCCGCAACTGCGCCGCGCCATGAAAGCCACGCTGGCCGATCTCGGCTATTCCGTCATCGAAGCCAAAACGGGAGAGGAAGCCCTGACTCTGCTGCGGCGCGAAACGGTCGATCTCATCCTGCTCGATCTCAACATGCCGGGAATCGGCGGCCTCGAAACGTGCCGCGCAATCCGGGAGGCCGCCATTCGTCAAAGCAACGATCTACCCATCATCGTTCTTTCGGTCCGCAACACGGAGCGCGATAAAGTGCAGGCTCTCGACGCAGGCGCTGACGATTACGTCACCAAGCCCTTCGGCATTCAGGAACTGCTCGCCCGCATCCGCGCCGCTCTTCGCCGCGCGCCCGCTTCCGATCCCGAACGCCGCCTCTTTTCGAGCGGCGAACTCGAAATTGACTTCGAAACGCGCCGCGCCACTGTGAACGGCAAAACCGTCCGCCTCACTCCCAAGGAGTTCGACCTCCTGAAGTTCCTTGTCGATCATTCCAACAGACCAATCCCGCACCGCAAGCTCCTGCAAACTGTCTGGGGTCCGGATTACGGGGATGAAGTCGAATACCTGCGTGTTTTCATCAATCAGCTTCGAAAGAAAATCGAACCGGAACCTTCGAAGCCTCGCTATCTGCTTACCGAGCCCTGGGTAGGCTACAAATTCGCCGCTCCCGATAGTTCGACATAAAGTTCTCACGCCTTTCTTACGAACTTTTTACGACCTGCGGCTTACCCTCGGATTGGGCGCTACCACGTTGGAACTGACGCGCGCCAGCATACGAATCGCGGAGCATCTGCTTTCTCTGCGATCCAGACTTTTGAAAGTGATCAACATGCCTGACGTGATCTACACCATCGTGCTCGCCGGCTTCTTTTACATCGCGTGGCTCTTTGCCAGAGCGTGCGACCGGCTTTAGAATCCAATGCCGATTGAGAACGAGAAGCTTATCGGTGTTCATCTGTGTTTATCCGTGGCCTTGCATTCTTTAGCGGCCTGATGGGAGACCTGTGGAATACTTCATCGCTGGCCTGATCTCTCTCGCGACAGGCATCTATCTTCTCTACGCTCTGCTCAAACCGGAGCAATTCTAGGAGCTTGCAATGACCGCAAATGGCTGGCTGCAAATTGCCGTTTTCTTTCTCCTGATTCTCGCCTGCGCCAAACCACTCGGCATCTTCATCGACAACGTGATGGAGGGCCGGCGCACATGGCTGTCGCCGATCCTGCGCCCCCTCGAGCGCCTCATTTACAAGCTGTGCCTTGTCGATGAAAAGCAGGAACAGCACTGGACCCGCTACGCCGGCGCTTTACTCGCCTTCAGCGCCTTCAGCGCCGTGCTTCTCTATGCCATCCAGCGTCTTCAGCTCTGGCTGCCTTTCAACCCGCAGGCTTTGTCCGCCGGCAACGTCAGTCCGGATCTGGCTTTTAATACTTCCGTCAGCTTCGATACCAACACCAATTGGCAAAGCTACGTCCCCGAAACTACGCTCAGCTACTTCGTTCAGATGGCCGGCCTCGCCGTGCACAACTTCCTTTCCGCCGCGGCCGGAATTGGCATCGCCATCGCTCTCGTCCGCGGATTCGCGCGCCACTCCGTGAAGACCGTCGGCAATTTCTGGGTGGATCTTACCCGCGCGACCCTTTACATCCTAATGCCCATCTCTGTTGTTGCCGCGCTGGTCCTCTGTTCGCAAGGCGTTATCCAGAACCTGAACTCCTACACGACTGTTACGGCCCTCGAGGGGGTGAAGCAGGTCATCGCGCAAGGGCCGGTCGCGTCTCAGGAAGCGATCAAGATGCTCGGCACGAATGGCGGCGGCTTCTTCAACGCCAACTCCGCGCATCCATTCGAGAACCCCACGCCATTCTCGAACATGTTCGAGATGTTTCTCATATTTCTGATCCCCGCCGCCCTCACTTACACCTTCGGCAGAATGGTTCGCGATACCCGCCAGGGCTGGGCCCTCTTTTCCGCCATGGCCCTGCTCTGGCTGGCCGGTGTCTTCGCGGCTTATCACTATGAGCAAAAGGGCACGCCGGCTCTCGCCCAGGCAGGAATCGAACTCGCGCCCACCGCGTCCCAGGCCGGCGGCAATATGGAAGGCAAGGAGACGCGCTTCGGCATCGCCGATTCCGCGCTTTTCGCCACCGTCACTACGGACGCAAGCTGTGGCGCCGTCAATTCCATGCATGACAGCTTTACCCCGCTCGGCGGCCTCGTTCCGCTCTTCAACATGGAATTGGGCGAAGTTGTTTTCGGCGGCGTCGGCGCGGGCCTGTACGGCATGCTCATGTTCGCCATCCTCGCGGTCTTCATAGCAGGCCTCATGGTTGGCCGCACTCCCGAATATCTCGGCAAGAAGATCGAGCAGAAAGAAGTGAAAATGGCGATGATCGCCATGCTTGTGCTGGCTGCGAGCGTCCTTATCTTCGCTGGCGCCAGTTCGGTCATCGGGTTTGCGCAGCATTCTTACTGGAACTCTTCCGGGCCTGCAGCAGCTAACACGAATAATCCCGGCGCGCACGGCTTCTCGGAAATCCTTTACGCTTACACGAGCGGTACCGCAAATAACGGAAGCGCCTTCGCAGGCATCAACGCGAATACCCCCTGGTACAACCTGACGCTCGGTTTCGCCATGCTGATTGGCCGATTCCTGATGCTGCTGCCGCTGCTCGCCATCGCCGGCTCGCTCGCGGCGAAGAGGCAGGTGCCCGTGTCGGCCGGAACTTTTCCAACTCATGGCCCTCTTTTTGTAGGTCTGCTGGTCGGCGTTGTCCTCATCGTGGGCGCGCTCACTTACTTTCCGGCTCTTTCGCTCGGGCCAATCGTAGAGCATTTAATGCTCTAAAAAAAGCCGAGCATTTAATGCTCTGAAGGAGATCGATTGTCCACTCAGGTTCAGCCCGCTCCCGTACGCCAGACTCCGGTGCTGGAAAGCGATTCCACCGCGCTCGGACTGTCTCGAGGCAAGCGCGCCCGGCCGCTGTTCGATCCGCCGATCGTCAAGCGCGCCATCGTGGATTGTTTCCTCAAACTCAACCCGGCGACGCTGTACAAAAATCCGGTCATGTTCGTCGTCGAAGTCGGCGCGGTGCTCACCACGGTTCTGATGTTCCGTACCGTCGGCGTGGGAGCCACCGGTCTCGGCTTCGAATTCCAGATCGCCGCCTGGCTGTGGTTCACCGTGCTTTTCGCCAATTTCGCCGAAGCGATGGCCGAGGGCCGCGGGAAAGCCCAGGCCGACAGTCTGCGCAAAACCAAAACGGATGCCACCGCGAAGAAAATCTCCGGTTCGAAACATCAGATTGTTGCGGCTTCATCTCTGCGCAAGGGCGATGTAGTTGTCTGCGAGCCGAACGACATCATTCCGGGCGATGGCGAAGTTATCGAAGGCATCGCCAGCGTCGATGAATCGGTCATCACGGGTGAAAGTGCGCCCGTCATCCGTGAATCCGGCGGAGATCGGAGCGCGGTTACCGGCGGGACGAAGGTCCTCTCGGACTACATCAAAGTTCGTATTACTTCGAATCCTGGCGAGACTTTCCTTGACCGCATGATCGCTCTGGTCGAAGGCGCGCAGCGCCAGAAAACGCCAAACGAGATCGCGCTCAACATCATGATCGCCGGTCTCACCCTGATCTTCCTGCTGGCAGTCGTAACTCTTGCGCCGTTCGCGCAGTACAGCGTGGCTCAGGCGAAGACCGGTACGGCGCCGGGCGTCATCGTGCTCGTGTCGCTCCTCGTCTGCCTTATCCCCACCACCATCGGCGGCCTCCTCTCCGCCATCGGCATCGCCGGCATGGATCGCGTCATGCAGCACAACGTGCTCGCCATGAGCGGCAAGGCCGTCGAAGCCGCGGGCGATGTCAATACACTGCTTCTCGATAAGACCGGCACGATCACGCTTGGCAATCGCCAGGCAGTCGAATTCCTCCCCGCCCCCGGAGTCTCCGAGTCCGACCTCGCCGATTCCGCCCAGCTCTCGAGCCTCGCCGATGAAACGCCCGAAGGCCGCAGTATCGTCGTGCTGGCGAAGGAGAAATACGGTCTCCGCGGCCGCGAAATCGCCGAGCACGAAGCCGGGTTCATTCCCTTCAGTGCGCAAACCAGGATGAGCGGCCTGAACTTTGAAGGCCGCATGATCCGCAAGGGTGCTACCGAATCGGTTCGCCAGTTCGTCCTTTCGAACGGAGGCTCGTTCCCACCGCGCGTCGCCGAAATCTCCGATTCCATTTCGCGCAACGGCGGCACGCCCCTTGTGGTCGCCGACACCGATCGCGCGCTCGGCGTCATTCACCTGAAAGACATCGTGAAAGGCGGCATGCGGGAACGCTTCGATCAAATGCGTACGATGGGCATCCGCACCGTCATGATCACCGGCGACAATCCTCTCACCGCTGCGGCCATCGCCTCCGAAGCCGGCGTCGATGATTTCCTCGCCCAGGCGACCCCGCGCGACAAGCTCGAACTGATCCGCCGCGAGCAGGCTGGAGGTCGCCTCGTCGCCATGACCGGCGATGGTACGAACGACGCCCCCGCTCTCGCCCAGGCGGACGTCGGTGTAGCCATGAACACCGGCTCCATGGCCGCGAAAGAAGCAGGAAATATGGTCGATCTCGACAGCAACCCCACGAAGCTCATCGAAGTCGTCGCCATCGGCAAGCAATTGCTCATCACCCGCGGCGCGCTCACCACGTTTTCCATCGCCAATGACGTCGCGAAATACTTCGCCATCATCCCCGCGATGTTCGCCGTCACGTATCCGGCGCTGAACCGCCTGAACATCATGGGGCTGCACACGCCCCAGAGCGCCATCCTCGCCGCCGTCATATTTAATGCGCTGATCATCATTGCGCTCGTGCCGCTGGCCTTGCGCGGCGTCAAATACCGGCCGCTTTCCGCCGGAGCCCTGCTGCGGCGCAATCTCCTGATTTACGGTTTCGGCGGGGTTATCGCCCCGTTCCCCGGAATCTGGATCATCGATCGCATCCTCGGCCTGCTGCACCTTGCATAAAGGAGCCCGAAAATGTTCCAGGAACTAAAACCTGCAATTCTCATCACCATCGTTTTAACCGTGCTCACCGGTATCGCTTATCCACTCGCAATTACCGGTCTCTGCCAGGCGGTTTTTCGCAAACAGGCGAACGGCAGTCTCATTGGCCAGAACGGGAAACTGATCGGCTCTGAACTGATTGGCCAGAACTTTTCAAAACCGATCTACTTCCACCCGCGTCCTTCGGCGGCCGGCCAGAATGGCTATGACGCCAGCGCATCCAGCGGATCGAATCTTGGCCCCACGAATCCGGCGCTGGCCAACCGCCTCGCCAAAGGCGCCGCCCGGTTCCGCAAAGACAATCCGGACTACATCGGCCCGATTCCCGCCGACGCCATCACAGCGTCCGGCAGCGGCCTCGATCCGGAAATCAGTCCCGCCAACGCTCTGGCCCAGGTTCCGCGCGTTGCGAAAGCTCGTGGAGCTACTGACGAGGCCATCCGCCGGATTGTACTTTCAAGCGTCCAGGAGCGCGACCTGGGATTCCTCGGCGAACCGCGCGTCAATGTACTTAAACTGAACATGGCGCTTGATGACCAGTTTCCAGCGAGCCACTGACACTTCGGCATTGAAGCTGGCCGCCATGTATTTCTCTGTCATCTCTCTTGGCTCTCCGCAGAATTCGCCTTTGCCGACCCCTTCCATGGCGGGGCCGCTTCAGCAGCTTCCTCCGTCGGCATTCGACGCCGGGCCTTTCGGCACACTCGATGTCAACGGCGTCCTCAGCGGCATGGGACTCTGGCAGAGTAATCACGTTCCGGGCGATAATTCCACGCACCCGGCGCTCAGCAATGGCCAGATCATGCTTCAGAAAACCGAGGGGTGGTGGCAATTCTATGTACAGGCCGGCGCTTACAATGTTCCGATCCTTGGCGCGCCATTCCTCTCCACCGAAAAGACGCTCACAAACTTCTTCGGCCCGGTTCCGGTCGGCTATCTGAAAATCACGCCGGCGAAGAACACCTCGGTCGAGATCGGCTCTTTGCCGACGCTCATCGGTGCGGAGTACACATTCACCTTCGAGAACATGAACATCGAACGCGGCCTGTTGTGGAATCAGGAGCCAGCGGTAAGCCGCGGTATCCAGCTGAACCAGACATTCGGCAAATTCAACGCCTCTCTCAGCTGGAACGATGGTTTCTATTCCAATCGCTATACCTGGCTTTCCGGCGCCCTGACATACGCTTCAGGCCCGCATAGTCTCGAATTCGTGGCCGGCGGCAACTATGGCAGGACGGGCTATCAAACCGCCGCGACGCCGGTTCAAAACAACAGCAGCATCTACGACGTTATCTATACCTGCTTGAAAGGCCCGTGGACCCTCCAGCCGTATTTTCAGTACACTCGCGTTCCGGCCGAGCCCGGGATTGGCATTGTTGGCGCATCGTCTACAAAAGGCGGGGCCATCCTTATAAGTCACTCTTTCGGCCATGGCGTTTCTCTTGCCGGTCGCTGGGAGTACCTCACGAGCACAGGCAGCGTCAACCTGCTGTTCGGCCCCGGCAGCGATGGTCTGTCTTTTACGCTCACGCCGACGCTCCAGTATGGCGGATTCTTCGTCCGGGGCGACTTATCCTGGGTGCACGCAATCAGCGACGCGCCCGGCAGCGCGTTTGGCTCGAGCGGGATGAATACAGACCAGCCCCGAGCCATAGCCGAGATCGGCTTTCTTTTTGGCGACAACATCGCCAAAACACACTGAGGCTGGTTGCCAATGGCTTCGCGCGAAATTACCCGGCCCGACCCCGAAGAACTCCTTCGCCATATCCAGGAACAGGAGCGCTGCGAAGGCCGCGGCCGTCTCAAAATCTTCCTCGGCTATGCGCCGCGCGTGGGCAAGTCTCTGCGCATGTTCGACGAAGGCCTGCGCCGCAAAAAACGCGGGCAGGATGTCGTGATCGGGGCGGTTCAATCCCGCGGCTCGGAGGCCGTCGAATCGTTCGTTTGCCAGCTCGAGCTGGTTCCCCCGAAACTTTTCGGCGAGCAGGAGACGATCGATGTCGCCGCCGTGATTGCCCGGCGCCCCCAGGTCGTGCTCATTGATGAGCTCGCCCGCGACAATCCGCCGGGCAGCGCCAATCCTCATCGCTGGCAGGATGTCGAGCAGGTCCGCGATGCCGGAATCAACGTGGTGGCGGCGCTCAATCTGCAGCACATCTTCGAGCACCTGGACGAAGTAGAAAGCGTGACCGGCAAACGCGCCCGCAACGTGGTCCCGGAGAGCTTTCTTGAAACCGCCGATGAAATCGTCATCGTGGATGTCCCCGCCGATAATCTTTCAGAAGCGCTGGGCCAGCACCCCACCCTGACTGCGCACGCGCTCACGCAGCTTCGCGAACTCGCTTTGCTGGTCACGGCGCAGGTCGTCGAACAGCAGCTCCAGCGCTATATGGACGCCCA
>Ga0157370_10005627_pt1 | contig 14021 bp, 10 predicted proteins | sample C35metaG_FD_113463 | JGI IMG/M metagenome (GOLD analysis project Ga0157370, IMG submission 113463) | Corn rhizosphere microbial communities from Kellogg Biological Station, Michigan, USA - C3-5 metaG | ecosystem: Host-associated > Plants > Roots > Rhizosphere > Soil | place: USA: Michigan...
CGTCGGAGCAGCGCGCATGACCCAGCTGCTGCACCAGTTTCATTTTCTGCGCCCGTGGTGGTTGCTGGCGCTGGCCGTGTTGCCGCTGCTGGCGCTGCCGCGCTGGCGGCGTGACGGTGGCCAGCTGGAACTGTCGCGGCTGGTCGACGCCGATCTGCTGCCGTATCTGCTGCGCGGGCAGGCGCGCCATCGGTACCTGCCGTTGTGGCTGTTCGCACTGGGCTGGTTGCTGGCCATGCTGGCCCTGGCCGGCCCGACGTGGAGTCGTGTCGAGCAACCGCTGTACGCGAGTCGTCCGGCCCAGGTGGTGGCGATCTCCCTGTCCCGGCACATGCTGGCGCGCGACGTGGCACCGAGCCGGCTCGATCGCGCGCGTTACAAGGCACGCGATCTGCTCGCCAGCAACCGCGATGGGCTCAACGCACTGGTCGGCTATGCCGGCGAGGCGTTCGTGGTGGCGCCGCTGACCTCCGATGCGAACAGCCTGGGCGACCTGCTCGATGCGATGGCCCCGGACACCATGCCGGTGGACGGCGACAACGCGGCGGCGGCGATCGCCCTGGGCGCGAAGCTGATGCATGACGCCAAGGCCGGTGGCGGCTCGCTGGTGCTGATCACGGACCAGGCCGATGCCGCGGCGGATGCCGCGGCGCGCAAGGCGCTTGCCGCCGGCGTGCATGTCTCCGTGCTCGGCGTGGGCACCGCGCAGGGCGGCCCGGTGCCGCTGTCCGATGGTGGCTTCCTGCACGATGCGAAGGGCGACATGGTGCTCGCCGGTCGCGACGACGCGGCGCTCGCTGCGCTGGCCCGTGCCGGCGGTGGCCGTTACGTGAGCATGAGCGCCGACCAGCATGACATCGATGCCTTGCATGTCGAGCTGCGCAAGGCGCCGACGACCACGGCGACCGGACAGCTCGGCGATCAATGGCAGGATCGCGGCCCCTGGCTGCTGCTGCCGTTGCTGTTGATCGCGGCCACGGCGTTCCGTCGCGGCTGGCTATTGTTGCTGTTGCTGGCCTGCCTGCCGCTGTTGCCGGCCCGTGCCGAAGCGGGCGCCTGGAAAAATCTTTGGCAGCGACCGGACCAGCAGGCTGCGCAGGCGTTGCGCGAAGGTCATCCGGAGGAGGCGCAGCGGCTCGCCCGTGATCCCGCGTGGCGTGGCGTGGCGGCGTATCGCGCCGGCGACTATGCGGCGGCGGCGGCGGAGCTGCAACACGCGCACGGCGGCGATGCGGCGTACAACCGCGGCAATGCGCTGGCCAAGGCGCAGCACTACGAGGAGGCGATCAAGGCCTATGACGAGGCACTGAAACTCGACCCGGCCAACGCCGACGCCAAGGCCAACCGCAAGACAGTCGAGGATTGGTTGCAGCAGCAGAAGAAACAGCAGCAACAATCCCGGCAGAAACCGGGTCAGGAGAAACAATCCGGCCAGGGAGAGGGCAAGCAGAAGTCGACGCAAGGCGATCAAGGCAAGGATGGCCAGCCGGACTCGGCCCCGCAAAAATCAGCGCAGGACGGCGGCAAGCCTTCGGACCGGCAGAATCAGGACCAGCCATCGCTGTCGCCGGATAAAACCGGCCACCCTCGCTCCGGCGACCAGCCCAAGCCACAAAGTACGCAGGAGCGGGCCGAACAGGAAGCCAAGGCCGAACAGGCTCAGCAGGCATTGAAGAAGCAGATGGACCAAGCGTTGGCCGCGCAGCCGGCCAAGCCGGCGGACAAGACCTCGTCGCATCAACTCGGCGCATTGGGGAAAGACGACCCGCAATCCAGGTTGCCCGCGGATCTCCGCAACGCCCTGCAACGGGTCCAGGACGATCCCGGCGCGCTGCTGCGGCGCAAGTTCGAACTGGAATACCAGGAGCGCCATGGCGGCGCTCCGGACGAGGATGGACAGCCATGAGTTTTGCACGGGTCATCGCGGGCTGCCTGCTCGCCCTGCTGCTGATGCCTGCGCTGGCGCTGGCAAGCCAGGTCACCGCCACGCTGGATCGCAGCCAGGTGCAGTTGGGCGATACCGTCACGCTGAACGTGCGCGTCGACGGCGCGGGCAGCAATGTCGACATGCCGGATCTGGGCGTTCTCGATCAGGACTTCGACGTACTCGGTACGTCGCAGAACAGCAGTCTCAGCATACTCAACGGCAAAGCCACCTCCAGCCTCACCTTCGGCGTGGCGTTGCGACCGAAGCACGTCGGCACGCTGCGGATTCCGTCGCTGAAAGTGGCGGGCGGGCAGACCGCACCGCTGCAACTCGAGGTCGGTGCGCCGAGCGCGGCCGCCGCCGCGGCGCCAAACCGGGACGTCTTCATGGAGGCCCGGGTCGAACCGCAGCAGGGTTACGTCGGCGAGCAGTTCAGCTATGTGGTGAAGCTGTTCTACGCGAACAACCTGAGCGGCGGCCCGATCAATGTGCCCAATGTCAATGGGGTCGAATTGAACCCGCTCGGCAAGGGTCTGCAGTACGACAGCGTGCGCGGTGGCCGCACCTATCATGTCTTTGAGCAACGATACGCGTTGATCCCGCAGCAGGCCGGTCGCATCGATGTTCCGGCGGCGAGTTTCCAGGGCGCGGCGATCGATCCGGGCGATCCCAACAGCTTTTTCGGTGCGACCGACAACGTGTCGATCAGTGCGCCGGCCGTCTCGATCGATGTGCAGGCCGCGCCGCCCGACTGGGGCAACCACGCCTGGTTGCCCGCGCGCGACCTGAGCCTGAGCCTGGACGGCTGGCCGGCCGCACAGCAGCAAGTACGGGTCGGGCAACCGCTCAACCTCACCATGACGCTGCGGGCGACCGGACTCTCGGACGACACCTTGCCGGCGCTCAGCCTGCCATCCCTGGATGGCGCGACCGTCTACCCGGACAAGCCGGTGACACACAATCACGTCGACGGCCAGTGGATCATCGGCCAGCGCCAGCAGGCGTTTGCGATCGTGCCCGGGCGCCCGGGCACGTTGACGATACCGGCGACCACCTTGAAGTGGTGGAACGTGCTCACCGGCAAGATGGAAGTGGCGCAGATTCCCGCACGCAGCGTCACCGTGCTGCCGGCGATCGGTGGCGGCGCGGCGCAGCCTGCTGTCCCGGCGTCGACTTCGTCAGCTGCGGCCGTGGCCAATGCACCCGCGTCGGTGCCTGCGCCGACGCCCTGGCGCTGGATCGCGCTGGGCAGCATCGCGCTGTGGGTGGGCAGTCTGTCGGCCTGGTGGTTGTGGGGGCGACGTGGCCGCCGGGCGCCCAAGGTTGACCCGACGGCGGTACTTGCCAGCGCGGCGCATCAGGCCCAGCTTGCCTTCCTCGCCGCGGCGCGTGGCAGCGACGTGGCGGCCCAGGTCCGCTGCCTGCTGGCCTGGGCGCGTGCGGAACGTCCGGGCATCCAGCATCTGGGCGAGCTGTCCGCCGCGCTTGACGATGTTCCGCAGCGCGCGGCGATCGAAGCCCTGCAACAACGCCACTACGCGGGTGTGCCGATGGGCAGCGGCGATTCCGGCGTCGATCTGGTTGAGGCGTTCCGGCGAGGCTTCGCATGGCGCAGCGCATCGGCGGATCAGGGCGACGCGGCACTGCCGCCGCTATACCCCTTCAAGTTGCACTGAACGGCTCCCCGTCGCGCGGCGGCGTGTCCAGCGCGCGCTGGAAAACACGGCGGATGGTTTCGCTGAAACAGCACAGCGTGATCCCGATCGCCTCTTCGTGGTCGAGTTCATCGCGCAGCGTGGCCACCGCCACCGCGGCGGCCAGCGCGACCGGGTAGCCGTAGACCCCGCAGCTGATCGCGGGAAACGCGATCGTGCGCAAGCCGCGTTCGCGCAACAGTCGCAGCGCGTTGCGGTGGCAGCGCGCCAGCAGCAGGGGTTCACCGTGCGTGCCGCCGTGCCAGACCGGCCCCACGGTGTGGATCACGTGGCGCGCGGGCAGATCGAATCCCGGCGTGATGCGTGCCTCGCCAGTGGGGCAGCGCACGCCGGGCGCGGACTCGGGCAGTCGGCGGCAGGCTTCCAGCAGCGCCGGCCCGGCCGCGCGATGGATCGCGCCATCCACGCCACCGCCGCCGAGCAGGCCCGGATTGGCCGCGTTGACGATGGCATCGACGTGCAGGGTGGTGATGTCGGCGATGACGATTTTCAGAGGCATGGCTTCATGGCGGGGGGCAGCTTATGCTTCCACCAGGTTTCGAGCGGCTCGGGCGGCGACAAGATCATGGCAAAAACGGAAGACCTTTCCTTCGGGTATCTGCTCAACGACGTGACCTTGCTGTTCCGCAAGCACTTCGACCGGCGCGCGGTGAAATTCGGTCTGACCCGGGCGCAGTGGCGCGCCACCAAGATGTTGTACCACCGCGAAGGCCTGCGCCAGACCGAGCTGGCCGAACTGCTGGAGATGGAGCCGATCGCGGTGGGCCGGGTGATCGATCGGTTGCAGGCGGCCGGCTTCGTCGAGCGCCGGCCCGATCCGCGCGACCGGCGCGCCTGGCAGCTCTACGTCACCGAGCAGGCCCGGGTGATCGTCGGCGACATGGAGCTGATCGCGCGCGACCTGCGCAAGGATGCCAGCCGTGGCATCGGGTACGACGAACTGCGCCAGGCGCTGGGCGTGCTCGATCGCATCAAGGAAAACCTGCAGGCACTGGATGCCCTGGAGGATTCAAGGGAACCCGACGCCTGAGTCGTGGTCGCTGTCATGTGCCATCGGTCCTGCATGAGTCGGCGTCGTCCGGGCGCAAAATATGTCATGACATCCAATGGGCTTGCCTGCTCGGCCAATCCAGGGCGTGTCGTGTCGAGTTTCCTGACTATGTGGCCGTGCTGCATCGTGATGCAGGCGCCGGTTGAACCTGGCGCGTGGCCGGAGTGAGCATGCCGCAGCAGACCCTGAAAAGGCTTTTGATCGTGGTCCTGGTGCTGGTTGGCGCAGGCACCGCGGCACGTTACCTGTGGCGAGACCGGGCCGCGGCGTCCGCGGTGCACCCGGACATGGCGGCGCAGGCCGTGCCGGTCAAGGTGGCCTCCGCGCAACAGGGCGCCATCGACCTCTCCCTGAAAGTCATCGGCAGCGCGCAGGCGTGGTCGACGGTGACCGTGCAGGCACGGGTCGACGGCCAGCTCCAGTCGATCTCCTTCAAGCCCGGCGGTCACGTCCGCAAGGGCGAGGCGATCATCCACATTGATCCGAGCCTGCTGCAGTCGCAACTGGACGAGGCGCTTGGCAACCTGGCCAAGGACAAGGCGCAAGAGGTCAACGCGCAGGCCTTGCTGCGGCGTTACGGACCGCTGCTGGCGAAAGGCTACGTCGCCAAGTCGGCCTACGACACGGCCAAGGCGGATGCCGGCCTGTACGCCGCGGCGGTGAAGGCCGATCAGGCGGCCGTGGAATTGGCCCGCACCCAGCTCGGCTACGCCACGATCCAGGCACCGGTCGACAGCATCGCCGGTGCGCCGCTGGTGTATCCCGGGGCGCAGGTAACCGCCAACAACACCAACCTGGTGGTGCTCAACCAGGTGCAACCGATCTACATCACCTTCGCCATTCCCGAAGCCGAGCTGGCTGCCCTGAAGGCCGCCTATGCCCGCGGTGCGGTGCCGGTGAGCGCGAGGCTGCCCGGAAGCAAGGCGAACATGCAGGCCACGCTGGACTTCATCAACAATGCCGTGGACACCAGTACCGGCACGATCCAGCTCAAGGCCGAGTACGCCAACAAGGATGACGAACTGACGCCGGGCCAGTTCGTGGAAGTGACGCTGCCCACCGCAAGCCTGAAGAACGTGGTGACGGTGCCGGCCGTGGCGCTGCAGAACTCGCCCAGTGGCAGCTTCGTGTTCGTCGTCGATGACGACGACGTGGTGCACCAGCGTCTGGTGACGGTCGGTGCCAGCACGGCGAGCCGCGTGGTGATCAGCAAGGGTCTGCAAGGTGGCGAGCGCGTCGTCACCGACGGGCAGCTGCTGCTGGTCGATGGCGCGCACGTGCGCATCGCGACCGGCGGTTGAGCAGGCCATGAACCTGCCTGCCCTGTGCATCCGCCGGCCGGTGATGACCGTGCTGCTGATGGTCGCCCTGGTGGTGTTCGGCGTGGTGGCGTATCCGAAGCTGCCGGTGAACGAGCTGCCGAACGTGGATTTCCCGACCATCTCGGTCAGCGCCAGCCTGCCTGGCGCGTCGCCGGAGACGATGGCCACGGCGGTGGCCACGCCGCTGGAGAACCAGTTCTCCACCATCGCCGGCATTTCGTCGATGACGTCGACCAGCGCCCTGGGTTCCACCTCGATCACGCTGACCTTCGAGCTGGATCGCAGCATCGATGCCGCGGCGCAGGATGTGCAGACGGCGATCTCGGCGGCGCAGCGGCAATTGCCGACCACCATGCCGACGCCGCCCACCTTCCGCAAGGTGAACCCGGCGGACAAGGCGATCCTGTACCTGACCCTGAGTTCGGACACGCTGCCGCTGTCGACCGTCGACGAGTACGGCGAAACGCGGCTGGCGCAGCGCCTGTCGATGGTCGATGGCGTCGCCCAGGTGAGCGTGTTCGGCTCGCAGAAATATGCGGTGCGGATCAGCGTGGATCCGAACAAGCTGGCCGCCAACGGCATCGGCATCGATACGTTGCAGCAGGCCATTTCCGACGCCAACGTGAATCTCGCCACCGGCTCGCTCAACGGCAACCGGCAACTGCTGCAGGTGAGTTCGGACGGTCAGTTGCAGGAAGCGGCGCCGTACAACGACATCGTGGTGGCTTATCGCAACGGCGCGCCGATCCGTCTGTCGGCACTGGGTCATGCCCGCGACGACGTGCAGAACGACCAGGTCGCCAGCTGGTTCAACGGCAAGCGCGCGATCGTGCTGGCCATCGACCGCCAGCCGGGCTCCAACACGGTAGCCACCGTGGATCGCATTCGCGCCGTGCTGCCGCAGTTCCAGTCGACGCTGCCCCCATCGATCAAGCTGGGCGTCCTGTACGATCGTTCGGCATCGATCCGCGATTCGGTCAACGACGTGCAGTACACCTTGCTGCTCGCCGCGGCGCTGGTGATCCTGGTGATCTACCTGTTCCTCGGCAATGCGTCGGCCACGTTGATCCCGGCACTGGCGCTGCCGGTCTCGGTGATCGGCACGTTCGGCGTGATGTATGCGCTGGGGTACAGTCTGGACAATCTTTCGCTGCTGGCGCTGACCCTGGTGGTCGGCTTCGTGGTGGATGACGCGATCGTGATGCTGGAGAACATCGTGCGCCATGTCGAGGACGGCATGGATCCGTACAAGGCGTCCCTGCAGGGTTCCGCGGAAATCGGCTTCACGATCTTCTCGATGACGATCTCGCTGGTGGCGGTATTCCTGCCGGTGATGTTCATGGGCGGCATCGTGGGCCGCCTGTTCCACGAATTCGCGGTGACCATCAGCACCGCGATCCTGATTTCCGGTTTCGTCTCGATCACGCTGACGCCGATGCTGTGCAGCCGTTTCGTGAAGCATGCGGATCACGAGAAGAAATCGCGCGTCGTGCTCTGGTTCGATCGCGGGTTCAACCATGTGCGCGACGGTTACAACAGTTCGCTGGCGTGGTCGGTGGGCCACCCGCGTGCCGTGCTCGGCCTGTTCGCGGCGAGCCTGCTGGCGACGGCCCTGCTGTTCGTGGTGGTGGACAAGGACTTCATTCCGGCCGGCGACACGGGTCAGCTGATCGTCAACGTGGAAGGGCCCGACGACATCTCGATCACCGGGATGAAGGCGCGTCAGCAGGAACTGGCGGCGATCGTGGCGAAGGATCCCAACGTCGACAGTTTCATGTCATCGGTGGGCAGCGGCGGTTCGCGCGCCACCACCAACAACGGCACGATGTTCCTGCGGCTCAAGCCAGCCGGGCAGCGTCCGCTCGATCCCGACGGGATCATCCAGGAACTGCGCAAGAAGTTCGCCCAGGTGCCGGGCATCCGTGCCTACATCCAGAATCCGCCGGCGATCCAGGTCGGCGGCCGGCAGTCCAAGGCCGAATACCAGTACACCTTGCAGTCGGTCGAGCTGTCGGAGTTGTACTCAACCGCCGGCCAGGTGGAACGGGCATTCAGCCAGCTGCCCGGATTCCAGGACGTCACCAGCGACCTCGATCTCAACGGTCCGGCGATTTCGGTCCAGGTGGATCGCGCCAGGCTGGCGCCGCTCGGTCTCACCATGCGCCAGGTGCAGACCGCGCTCGGCACCGCGTTCGGCGCGAACCAGATTTCCACGATCTACGGTTCGGCCACGCAATACTGGGTGATCCTGCAGGTCGCCTATCCGTTGCAGAACGACCCGGCCGTGCTGTCGCAGCTCTACGTCACCTCGAATACCGGGGCGCTGGTGCCGCTCAGTGCGGTGGCCAGTTTCCAGCGCACGGCGCGTCCGCTCACCGTGAATCACCAGGGCCAACTGCCCGCGGTGACCATATCATTCAATTTGGCGCCCGGCGTGAGCCTGAGCGAGGCGGTGAGCCGGATCGACGGCGCGATGAGGAAATTGAATCTTCCCCCATCCATCAGCGGCAGCGTGCAGGGCACCGCGCAGGCATTCCAGGATTCGATGCAGGGGATGGGCCTGTTGCTGGTGCTGGCGCTGTTCGTGATCTATCTGGTGCTGGGCATCCTGTACGAGAGTTTCATTCACCCGCTGACGATCCTGTCCGGGCTGCCTGCCGCCGGTGTCGGTGCCTTGCTGACCTTGATGATTTTCCGCGCGCCGCTGGACCTGTTCTCGTTCGTCGGCATCGTGATGCTGATCGGCATCGTCAAGAAGAACGCGATCATGCTGATCGACTTCGCGCTGGAACGGCAGCGTGTCGAGGGCATGGCGCCGACGCAGGCGATCATCGAGGCCTGCCACGTGCGCTTCCGCCCGATCATGATGACCACCATGGCCGCGTTCGCCGGCACCTTGCCGATCGCCCTGGGCGTCGGTGCCGGGGCCTCCTCGCGACGGCCGCTGGGCCTGGCCGTCGTCGGCGGCCTGCTGGTCTCGCAGGTGCTCACGCTGTACCTGACGCCGGTGATCTATCTGTACATGGATCGCCTGCAGCAGCGGTTCGGACGCAAGGGTGGCGCGAAGGTGCTCGCAGCCGACTGAACCGCGATCATCCCCGCGGTTCAGTCCGGCCGCCGTTCAATCGCCCGCGCCGTCGTCGGCGAAGGCTCCGGCGGCCGAGCCGAAGTTGCCGTCGGCCTGGGCCGCCATGTAGGAAAACGCCGCGTATACCGCCACGTTCTGCGCCAGTTCCTGCGGGTCGATCTTGTCCAGCGTGTCGTTGGACGTGTGGTGCCAGTCGAAGTAGTGGGTGCCGTCCTGGGTCAGGCTCAGCGCCGCCATGCCCTTGGCATGCATCTGCGAAAGATCGGAACCACCGCCGCCGGGGCGCTTGGTGTCGTAGGCCACGCCGATCGGCGCCAGCACCTTCGCGATCTGTTCGATCGCGCCACGCGCCGAGGGCTTCACGCTGGCGCTCATGCGCCAGATCGGGCCGGCACCGAAATCCGATTCGGTGCCGAGCTGGAACTTCGCCACCTCGCCGGCGTGCCGGTCGGCGTAGGCGCGCCCGCCCCACAGGCCCATCTCCTCGTTGGCGAAGGCGATCACCCGGATGGTGCGGTCGGGCCGCTGCGGCAGGTCATGGATCAGTTTGGCCGCGGCCATCGCGATCGCGACGCCGGCGCCATCGTCGATCGCGCCGGTGCCCGGATCCCACGAATCGAGGTGGCCGCCGATCGCCACGACCTGGTCGGGATGTTTGCGGCCGGTGATCTCGCCGATCACGTTCGCGCCGGTGTATTCGCCGACGATGCCGCAGTCGAGGTCGAGCCTGATCGTCACCGGCTTGCCGTAGGCGAGCACGCGATCAAGCTGGTCGGCGTCGGGGTTGGACAGCGCGGCCGCGGGGATGGCCTTGGCGTGCTCGCGGAAACCGGTCAGCCCGGTATGCGCGATGCGCTGGTGCGCATCGGTGCCGGCCGAGCGCAGCAGGTAGCCGATGGCGCCCTTCGCCGCGGCGATCGGCGGGCCGGCCACGCGCACGGCCGAACCCATGCCGTAGTCATGGCCGTCTTTCTGGCGGTGCATCCGGTAATCGACGTAAACGATCTTGCCCTTCACGTCGGCCGGCGCGGCGGCCTTCAGCGCATCGAGGCTGTCGAACTTCACCACCTGGGCGACCAGACCGCCCTTTGGCGTGCCCGGCGAATAACCCAGTGCGGTGAGCACCAGCGGCTGCGGAAACGGCGCCACGATGGCGCCACTCTCGCCGCGACGCTGCCATAGCGGAAAGGTCACCGGCTCGGTGTAGACCTTGTCGAAGCCAAGCGCCTTGAATTTCGCCACGGCCCATTCGCGCGCGCGCAGGTCGGCGTCGCTGCCGGCAAGGCGCGGGCCCACTTCCGTGGTGAGCGAGCTGACGATCCGGTAAGCGGTGTCGTCGTGCATCGCGCGGTCGCGCAACTGTTCGGCCGTGCTGACCGCGGCGGCGGGAATCGTGGTGGCGGCGCTGGCGATGCCGCAGGCCAGCAGCAGGCTTGCAGTCAATGCGGTGAGGGGAAGGCGTCGCATCGGGGGAACTCCGCAGGGAAAACCCGATTATGGCGTGCGCGCCGTCGCCTGCTTGGGCCAGAAGTCACGGCTGCCCGCAGGGGGAGCGATCAAAGTTGCTCCCCCTGCCTGGGCGTTACGACTTGTTCTTGAGCAAATCGCGTATTTCGGTGAGCAGGGCAACATCGGCCGGCGGCGCGGCAGGCGCCTCCTCCTGCTTCTTCTGCATCCGGTTCATCCCCTTGATCACCATGAAGATCGCGAAGGCGATGATGATGAAGGTGATGATGGTATTGATGAAGCTGCCGTAGCTGATCGCCACCTCGGCGATCTTGTGCGCCGGGTTGCTGTCGTCGGCCGGCTTGATCACCCATTTCAGCGCGGCGAAATCGATGCCGCCGGTGAGCCAGCCGATCGGCGGCATGATCACGTCGCTGACCAGCGAACTGACGATCTTGCCGAATGCCCCGCCGATGACGATGCCGACCGCCATGTCCATCACGTTGCCGCGCATCGCGAACGCCTTGAATTCCTGCAGCATGCTCATGCACTTCTCCCCGAAGTTGCGCCAAATGGCGCCTCAACTCTAGCGCACCGCCGAGGCGGTGCACAGGAGCACATGAACCGGTCAGACGATTCGCGAAACGAGGTCGGCGATACCGACCAGCTCGGCATGGCAGCGGTCGCCGCGCTGCAGCGCGGCCACCCCGGCCGGCGTGCCGGTGAAAATCAGGTCGCCGGCCTTCAGCTCGAACAGGCGCGACAGCGCCGCGATGATGTGCGGCACGCCATGCACCATCTCGCCCAGGGTTGCCTGCTGGCGCAACTCGCCGTTGACGCTCAGGCGCAAGACGGTGTCCGCGTCGATGCCTGCCGCCGCTGCCGGGCGCAGCGCCGAGACCGGTGCCGAATGATCGAACGCCTTGGCCACGTCCCATGGATGGCTCTTGGCCTTGGCCTGCGCCTGCAGGTCGCGCCGGGTCAGATCCAGTCCCACCCCGTAACCCCAGACGAGTGACAGCGCCTGCTCCGGGTCGACGTCCCGGCCACCCGAACCCAGCGCCACCACCATCTCCACTTCATGGTGCAGATCGCCCGTGGCGGACGGGTAGGGCACGTCGGCCCCGTCGCCGACCACCGCGTCGGCCGGCTTGCAGAAAAACATCGGCGCGGCCGCGTCCACGCTGGCGCCCATCTCGCGCGCGTGCTCGGCGTAATTGCGACCGATGCAGAACACGCGGCGGATCGGAAAACGCTGCTCGCTGCCGAGGATCGGCAGGCTGGGCGGGGCAGGTGGCGCGATGATATAAGTCATGCAGGCAAGCGTAGCAAACCCGGGTTTGCGCAGGGGCATGCGGCGCGACCAAGCGGGATGACACCTGTCACCGACGATGGCTGATGCCGCACCCTGCCCCCGTCGTGGACGATCAGCCAGATTGGCAGGTATCGAAATGCCGGCGGGGCCGGAGCGGGGACGACGAGTGGACAACGCTGAACTGCTGAAGGAACTGCGCATCGGGCGTCACCAGCGCGAGGATCACGGCGGGGCCGGTGGGCGCTGGCCGTGGATCGTCGGTGCGCTGGTCGTCGTGTTGCTGCTGCTCGGCGCCGCCGGCTGGTTCTGGCTGGGTCAGCGAGCGTTTCCCGTGCAGGTGGCGCAGGCGGTGTCGCTCAACGCGGACAGCGAAGCGGGCGCGGTGCTGCAGGCGACCGGCTACGTCACGGCACGGCGCCAGGCGACCGTATCGGCGCAGATCACCGGCACGCTGACCGCGGTGCTGATCGAGGAAGGCGATCACGTCACGAAGGGCCAGGTGCTGGCGCGACTGGACGACAGTGCCTACAAGGCGGGGCTGCAAACGGCCCGGGCGCAAGCCGCCGCTGCGCAGGCGCTGGTGGCGCAGTATCAGGCGCAACTGGTGCAGAACCAGCACGACTCGGCACGCCTGCAGAAACTGGCGCAGCAGGGGTTGGTGTCGAAGCAGGCGGCCGAGCAGGCACGCACCCTGGTCGACAGCACCCGGGCCCAGCTCGCCGCGCAGCGGAAGCAGTCCGCCGCCGCCGCCGCGCAGGCGGTGCAGGCCGAGGTCAATTTCGATTACACCGTGGTGCGCGCGCCGTTCAGCGGCGTGGTCACCACCAAGGATGCGCAGGTCGGCGAGATCATTTCGCCGCTGTCCGCCGGCGGCGGCTTCACCCGTACCGGCGTGGGCACGATCGTCGACATGGACTCGCTGGAAGTCGATGTCGACGTCAACGAGGCCTATATCGGCCGGGTCAAGCCGGACATGCCGGCCGAGGCGGTGCTGGACGCGTATCCCGACTGGAAGATTCCCGCCCATGTCATCGCCATCGTGCCGACCGCCGATCGCGGCAAGGCCACCATCAAGGTGCGCGTGGCGCTGGAGAAGAAGGACGCGCGGATCGTGCCGGAGATGGGCGTGCGCGTGTCGTTCCTCGAACAGCAGCAGAAACCGGCGCATGCGGATCGGACGCCCAGGGGCGTGCTGGTGCCCGCCAAGGCCATCGTTCAGCGCGACGGCCACAGCGTGGTGTTCGTGGTCGACGGCGACCAGGTGCGCCAGCGTCGGGTGGATCCGGCGGCGCAATCCTATGGCGAGCTGCGTCTGCTGCCGGCCGCAGTGAACGCCGGCGACCAGGTGGTGGTGGCGCCGGCCGCTTCCCTGCAGGACGGCTCGACGATCCGCATTCCACCGGGCAAGTCCTGAGCGGCGACGTCGATTCGCACCGGCGTCGTTCGTCATCAGCCTGCCGAGTCACACAAGCGACCTTTTCATCGGAGACACACCATGGGCACCCTGATCGAGATCCAGAACCTGGCCAAGACCTACGAGCGCGGCAAGCAGAAGGTCGAGGTGCTGCATCACGTCAACCTCGATGTCGCCGAGGGCGATTTCCTTGCGCTGATGGGGCCATCCGGCTCGGGCAAGACCACCTTGTTGAACCTGATCGGCGGCCTCGATTCGCCCAGTGCCGGCAGCATCAGCGTGGGTGGCCAGCGCATCGACCAGATGGGCGGGGGAGCGCTGGCGAAGTGGCGCGCGTCGAACGTCGGCTTCATCTTCCAGTTCTACAACCTGATGCCGATGCTGTCGGCGCAACGCAATGTCGAATTGCCGCTGCTGCTGACGAAACTGCCGGCTGCGCAGCGCAGGAAGAACGCCGCCATCGCGCTGCAACTGGTGGGCCTGGCCGACCGCACCGGCCACAAGCCGGGCGAACTCTCCGGCGGCCAGCAGCAGCGCGTGGCGATCGCCCGCGCGATCGTGTCCGATCCCGCCTTGCTGGTATGCGACGAGCCGACCGGCGACCTGGATCGCCAATCGGCCGAGGACGTGCTGGGCCTGCTGCAGCAGCTCAATCGCGAGCACGGCAAGACCATCGTGATGGTCACCCATGATCCGAAGGCCGCCGAGCACGCCACGCATACCCTGCATCTGGACAAGGGCAC
>Ga0157370_10005631_pt1 | contig 14013 bp, 16 predicted proteins | sample C35metaG_FD_113463 | JGI IMG/M metagenome (GOLD analysis project Ga0157370, IMG submission 113463) | Corn rhizosphere microbial communities from Kellogg Biological Station, Michigan, USA - C3-5 metaG | ecosystem: Host-associated > Plants > Roots > Rhizosphere > Soil | place: USA: Michigan...
AGTACTATTAATTCCAAAAATGATAGAACGTATTATGAGAGAAAATGACATGTTAGAAAAAGAAGAGATTTTTTCTAAAGTATTACGAGCAGGAAGAAGAACTTATTTCTTTGATGTGAGAGCAACTAAAGCTGACGATTATTATATCACGATTACCGAAAGCAAAAAATTTACCGAAGAAGACGGTTCTTTTCATTTTAAAAAACACAAAATTTACTTATACAAAGAAGATTTTAGTGCTTTTGCTGAAATATTAGAAGAAATGACTTCATACGTTTTGAACCACAAAGGCGAAGAAGTAATTTCTGAAAGACACCAAAAAGATTTCAAGAAAGAATATGGTTCTGATAAAGCTGAAACGCAAAGAACAAGCTTTACTGATATTGATTTTGACGATATTTAATCCGATATAACTTTTTTTAAAAGTACAAGTCCAATATGTCCCGCATTTTGGACTTTTTTTATATATTTAAGTTGTCGATTTTAGATTTTAGAATGCAGATTTTGGAATTTGGAATTTTAAAAATTTAAGATTTAAAACTATTAACTATTTAAAATGAAAAAAATAACTCTTTTACTTTGTTTCTTATTGATTGGGATTTCTTCCTTTTCACAGAATTTAGAATACGAAACAAAAACCAACATTCAGTATTATAACGCCGCAACAAACAAATCTGACAGTTATATCAACGAAAGATGTGTTCTGGATATTTATTACCCAAAAAACAAAAAAGGTTTTGCTACGATTGTTTGGTTTCATGGCGGAGGCTTAACCGGCGGAAGTAAAGAAATTCCCGAAGCTTTAAAAAATAAAGGTTTTGCTATTATTGGCGTTAACTACAGATTATCTCCTAAAGCAAAAGCAGCAAAAGCGATTGATGATGCTGCAGCTGCTGTAAGCTGGGCTTTTAACAATATTTCTAATTACGGAGGTGATTCGTCTTTAGTATTTGTTTCCGGACATTCGGCTGGAGGATATTTAGGAATGATGATTGGTTTAGATAAAAAATATCTTCAAAAAGAAGGCATTGATGCCAATAAAATTGCGGGACTTATTCCGTTTAGCGGACAATGTATTACGCATTTTGAAATTAGACGTGAAAACGGAATTCCGGAAAAACAGCCTGTGATTGATGCTTTTGCACCCTTATACCACGTTCGCGCCGATGCTCCGCCTCTTTTATTGATTACCGGCGACCGCGAATTAGAAATGCTAGGCCGTTATGAAGAAAACGCTTATATGGCCAGAATGATGAAACTGGTTGGACATACACAAACAAAACTATACGAATTAGACGGTTACGGCCACGGAATGACTGAACCTGGTTTTCCGCTGCTGGTTAACGAAGTCAACCGAATTTTAAAAGAGAAACAAACTAAAAAATAATTATATAACTCCACGGCAATGGAAACTCAACTATTAATTTTACCCGGATTAGGAAATTCCGGAGAGAAACACTGGCAGACCTTTTGGCATGAAAAATTTAAAAATTCCATTCGTGTAGTTCAGGACAATTGGGACGAACCTGTTCGCGAAGACTGGATCGCCCGCTTAAATGAAGAAGTTGCTAAACTTGAAGCCCCAACCATTTTAGTAGCTCACAGTTTAGCGGTTTCATTAGTACTGCATTGGGCTGCAGCAAACAGTAATAAAAACATTATAGGTGCTTTACTTGTGGCTCCTGCCGATGTAGATTCACCTCAACACACACCAGATATTATCCGAAATTTTTCGCCAATGCCAATTTACAAACTGCCATTTCCATCGATAGTGGTAGCAAGCGAAAATGATCCTTACGCCTCCTTTGAAAGAAAACAATATTTCGCAACACAATGGGGAAGCGATTTCGTAAACGTAGGCAGACAAGGCCACATCAACTCTGATTCTGATTTAAAATATTGGGAAGAAGGACAGGTTATTTTACAGCGATTAATTTCTAAAGTTAAATAGTTCGCAGTCGCAGTTTACAGTCTCAGTTTACAGTTTTACGCTGAGACTGAGACTGAAAACTGAGACTGAAAACTGAGACTGTAAACTACCCTATACGCAGTCCGTTTGGTATTTTAAAATCAGGAGCAAGTAAAATAACATCTCCCTCCTCGCCTACAGCGCCAAGGACAAGACATTCACTCATAAATTTTCCGATTTGTTTTCTTGGAAAATTCACAACCGCAACGATTTGGCGATTTACTAAATCTTCCTTTTGATAGCGTTTTGTAATTTGTGCCGATGATTTTCTGATTCCGATTTCGGCACCAAAATCTATTGTAAGTTGAAATGCAAGTTTTCTTGCTTCAGGAAAATCATTTACTTCGATGATCGTTCCAATTCGCATATCTGTCCTTTCAAATTCGTTCCAGGTTAAATCCATTTTTAAAAATTGTTTATTTACAAACCTATAAATTTTGTAATTAATACAACTAATTCTATAACCCATTTTTTTACTCTCGTTTTAATTTTACGGTACAGGTTTTAGTAACTAATTAGTAAAAAATATAAAAAATGGAAAATAGTGTAATTAATGCCAATCCATCTCTAAGAGATTTAGACTTTGATATTCATCAGCTTAACACAGATAAATATATCGAAACAGCCAAAAACGTAAAGCTTTACGTAAAGGATTACGGAAAAGGAAAACCCGTTATTTTAATTCACGGATGGCCGCTTTCTAATGAAATGTGGGAATATCAAATTGAATTTTTGGTTCAAAACAATTATAGAGTTATTGCTTATGACCGTCGTGGTTTTGGTAAATCTTCTCAACCTTGGGATGGCTACGATTATGATACTTTATCCGATGATTTAAGCGAAATTATAGAACAGCTTCAATTAGAAAATGTGACTTTGGTAGGTTTTTCAATGGGTGGCGGCGAAGTAGTTCGTTACTTTAGCAGACATCAGGGAAAAAATGTTGAAAAAGCAGCTTTAATTTCATCCATCATTCCATTTTTATTAAAAACTGATGATAACCCAGAAGGACGTCCAAAAGAGAAAAGTGAAGCAACAGCAGCCTCTATAAATGAAGACCGAATTGGCTTTTTGGATAATTTTGGAAAAATATTTTTTGGTGTCAACATCATCAATAAACCCTTAAGTACGCCATTGTTAGAATATTACCGAAATTTATGTTCGGCAGCTTCGCCAAGAGCAACATTGCAATGTGCCGAATCTTTAAACTTTACCGATTTTAGAGATGAACTTCATACGATCAAAGTTCCAACCTTAATAATTCACGGAAACGATGATAAAAATGTTCCTATTGAAGTCAGTTCAGAAAAAACAGCCAAAGCAATAAAAAACAACACTTTTATTGTTTACGAAGGCGCGCCACACGGTTTGTTTTATACCGAAAAAGACAAATTAAATAAAGACTTACTTGAATTTTTGAATTCATAAAAATAAATTTGGCCACAGATTACATAGATTGAACGGATTTTTTTTGTGATTATAATCAGCATAAATAAAATTAAATCATGTTAATCTGTGTAATCTGTGGCTAAAAAATTATCTCGCTGCAAAAACAACAATTTTCCCTGCACTCTTTTATTTACAGAATTTTAAAGCTATTTTTGAGAATTAATTCTCTATAAAATGGCACGAACTCCTTCAAATATGATTCCGCTTGGAACAATCGCTCCAGAATTTAATCTGCCGGATACAAATTCGAATAACATCTATTCGTTTGAGGATTTAAAAGGATCAAAAGGAACTCTTGTTATTTTTATGTGCAATCATTGTCCGTTTGTACTTCATGTAATCAATGAAATTGTGATGATTGCCAATGATTATCGTGTTCAAGGACTTGGCGTAATAGCCATTTCAAGCAATGATTTTGTAAAATATCCCGAAGATAGTCCAGAATTAATGACTGATTTTGCTTTACAGCATAAAGTTGATTTTCCTTATTTATTTGATGAAACCCAGGAAACAGCCAAAACTTATGATGCTGCTTGTACGCCTGATTTTTATTTATTCGACAATCAGGATCGCTTGTTTTACAGAGGTCAATTAGACGATTCAAGACCCGGAAACGGAATTCCGTTAAGCGGAACTGATTTAAGAAATGCAATCGATGCCCTTATTTACAACCGAATTTTAAACGAAATTCAGAAGCCGAGTATTGGCTGCAATATTAAATGGAAATAAAGATTGTTTGCATTTAAAAAACTTTACCTATCTTTGCAAATCAATTAACATTACTCATTGTGAGCACTATAACAATATTTACAGTTTCTGCCTTGCTGTTTTCTTTTACAAGAAAGCCGCTTTCTGCTGTATTTATTTCACATAGTAAGGCCTTTATTAATTAGGCCTCCGTCTATTTCAATTTCTTCTTTCAGGCGGAGGATTTATACCACAATTTAAACTTTTAATTATTTGACAAAATCAAATTTTAGTCAGATATTTTTTCGTTTTTCAAATCAACATTTTAAACGCATATCCTGTTTTTTGAAACAGGCGGCAAAACAACTCGCTTTACAAAGCATAAAAGAAGAAAAATCATTCAAATAGTATAACAATAAATTCAATATAGATATGAAACCAACACCCACTTTCTGTAAATCAGATTATCAATTTTTAAGAGAATTGATTTTAAAAAGTAAAAACTCAACTAATACCAAAGAAGCCAATCAGCTTTCGCAAGAACTGGATCGTGCTGTAATAAGCAAGGAAAGCGATTTAGACCATTCTGTGATCAGGATTAATTCTCTGGTAACAATTGAAGATGTAAAGGCAAAAAAACAAATGAAAATTCAAATCGTTTTACCTTCATCTGCTGACGTAAAACAATCTAAAATCTCAATTCTCGCACCTTTAAGTGTTGCTATTATTGGTTTTAAAGAAAATGACGAAGTAGATTGGGAAATGCCGGCTGGAATCAAAACTTTAAAAATAGTAGCAGTAGATAATACGGCTGTACATCATTCATAACTTTTTAAACACCTCATTCTGTGAAGGTGTTTTTTTATATCTATTTGAAAATAAAAAAAGTGTTCATCTTGAACACTTTTTTTATGCTTTGTTTTAAAATATCCAATTACAATTGCGAATCGATATAGTTTGTAATTGATGCCATTTGGGTTTCATCCAGCTTTGCTTTTTTACCCATTTTCACCAAAATTGGCGTCCAGTCTTCTTTAGTAAAACTCTTTGGCTCGTACAATTTGTGGCATTTTGCACAATTGTTATCATATAGGTTTTTACCTGCTTCCAGATCAGCTGTTGATGCTGTAGTTTTTGCAGGTTCAACTGGAGCTGAAGCAACAGCTGCAGTTTTCTGTGTTCCGCAGGAAACCACGAAAAATGCAAGTCCCGCAAGGATTAAAATGTTTTTCATTTACTTTGTTTTTGAAGTAAATATAAAAAAAATCCCATTCGGCATGCGAATGGGATTACTATTTAAAACAATACTAAATTGCTTTTAAATTCTTATTTTACGTCCATTAATTCAACGTCAAAAATCAAAGTAGCGTTTGGCGGGATAACTCCTCCAGCTCCAGCTGGTCCGTAAGCTAAATCAGATGGAATTACAAAACGAGCTTTGTCTCCAACTTGTAATAAAGCAATACCTTCGTCCCATCCTTCGATAACCTGCCCAATTCCTAATTTGAATTCGATTGGTTTTTTACGTGGATAAGAAGAATCAAAAACTTTTCCGTTTTCTAAAGATCCTTCGTAGTGAACAGAAACTGTTTTCCCAGCTTCAGCTCTTTTACCTTCTCCTTTTTGAATCATTTTGTAACGTAAACCGCTTTCTGTTTTATCAAAACCAGCAGCTAATTGTTCCATTTTTGCTTCAGATTCTGCTTTTAAAGCTGCTTCACGTTTAAGACGAGCACCTTTTAAACCAATAAAAGCTTCGATAGCATTCCAATTTTGAGCTTCTTCACCAACTCTAATAATTTCTAAAGTATCAAGATTATCACCTTGAGCCACAGCATCAACAATATCCTGCCCTTCTACTACGTGACCAAAAACACTGTGTTTTCCGTCTAACCAAGGAGTTGGAACGTGTGTGATGAAAAACTGAGAACCGTTGCTTCCAGGACCAGAGTTTGCCATAGATAAAACTCCCGGACGATCGTGTTTTAAACTTGGTACAAATTCATCATCAAATTTATATCCCGGATCTCCAGTTCCAGTTCCTTTTGGACATCCACCCTGAATCATAAAATCAGGAATAACTCTATGGAATGTTAATCCGTCATAGAATTTTTGTCCTTGAGGTTTTACTTTATTTTCCATATTTCCTTCTGCAAGAGCTACAAAATTCCCTACGGTTCCTGGTGTTAAATCGTGTGTAAGTTTTACTAAAATCGAACCTTTACTAGTGTTGAATTTAGCGTATATTCCGTTTTCCATTGTTGTTATTTTTAATTTGAACGCAAATTTACAAATTAATTTCTTAATCAATTTGCGCTTTTTGTTTTTTAGATTTCGATTTATAAGTAAGTCCGTAAACGGTTAATGACAATAAAGCTAATACCATACAGCCAATTGTTACAGCGTGCCATCCGCCCAGTTTCCACAATAATAATCCATAAGCAGATCCGGCAGCAGTTCCTAAAAAGCTGAACGACATAAATACGGTATTTAATCTGTTTCTTGCTTCTGGCAATAACGAATAAACTCTGGTTTGGTTCGAAATATGAACTCCTTGAATCCCTATATCAATAAATACAATTCCTATTGCAATACCAATGACGCTTTCTATAGAAAAATAGAAAATCAGAAAGCTGATTAAGATTAATAAACATCCATAACCTACTGCAATTCTTGAGTTTCCTTTGTCGCCAATTTTCCCTACCAAAGGCGCTGCCAAAGCTCCAGATGCACCAACGATTCCGAATAAACCAATTGTAGCACTATTGAAATGAAACGGTTCTCCCGAAAGCAATAAAACCATTGTAGTCCAGAAAGCTCCAAACTGGGCAAAGCTGAAAACATTAATCGCTGTAGCTTCACGCAAAACAGGCTGTGTTTTTATAAGTGTAAATAAAGATTGGATTAACTGACCGTAAGTTCCTTTAAACTGAGGTTTATTAACGGGGAATTTATTTTGAATGACAAAAAAGATTAAAAGACAAATACCGGCAGCGATATAAAACATCGATCTCCAGCCTAAAACCTGACCAATAAATCCGCTTAAAGTTCTGGAAAGCAAAATCCCGACAAGTAAACCGCTCATGATTGTTCCAATAACTTTTCCGCGTTGTTCCGGCGTACTTAATGAAGCCGCCAAAGGCAAAATAAGCTGCGGCACAATCGAAGTGACTCCAATAAGTAAAGAGGCAATTTGTAAAATAAGAAAACTTTTTGCTGTCGCTGCAATTAATAAAGCAATTACCGAAGCAAAAGTGGTGACTAAAATTTGCTTTTTTCGTTCTAACTTATCACCAAGCGGTACCATAAAAAACAAACCAATAGCATAACCGGCTTGAGTTAAATAGGTTATCGTTCCGGCGCTGGCTTCCGGAATTTTAAATTCGTTGGCAATTAAAACGATCAAAGGCTGGCAGTAATAAAGATTTGCAACGATAAGACCAGTGCAAACTGCCATAAACAGGACGTTGGTTTTGGATAAATTCATTTTGCAAAAATACCATCAATATTTAATCTAAACTTATAATAAAAGTTATTTTTTTTATAAAATCTATTTCAAAAAATCTTCTCTTGCAGGGCCAAAAACATCTGTAAGCATTCCGCTTTCCAAGCATACAACTCCATGAATTGCATGAGGCGGAATGTAAAAACTATCTCCTTCTTTTAAAGTTTCTGTTACGCCATTTATCGTAACATCAAATTTTCCGCTTGCCACATACGTAACCTGTGTATGATAGTGTTCGTGCAAAACGCCAATTCCTCCGGTTTCAAAATGAACATTCACCAGCATCACTCTGTCATCAAAAGCCAGAATTTTGCGTTTAATACCTTCACCTACAACTTCCCTCTCTATTTCGTCTCCTTTTATAAATTCTTTGCTTGTTCCTATATCCGACATAATTTTCAAAATTGATTTTTACAAAAATAAGACATTTTGCTGATTCTGTTTTAAATCAATTCTTTTGAAATAAAATCAGCGCTTGTTTTAATGGCCTGAAATGCATTTCCTGCGTAATTATTTTCCTGTTCAACAAAAAAGTGAACCATTCCGGATTGTTTTGCTTCTTTGAAAAAAGGATTAAAATCAATTAATCCAGCTCCAACTTCGGTATTTAAAGCCTGATTTTTCTTGTCCATATCCTTTACATGCCACATTTTAAAACGACCAGGATTTGCTTTAAACAATTTAAGCGGATCATTTCCGGAACGAACTACACAGTATAAATCTAATTCAAAATAGACTAGTTTTTTATCGGTTTCGTTCAATAAAATCTCATATCCTGTAACACCGTCATGTTTTTGAAATTCAAAATCGTGATTGTGGTAGGCTAATTTTAAACCCGCATCGGCACACATTTTAGCTGCCTGATTTAAGCGTGCAGCAATCTTTTTATAATCTTCGATATTTTTTCTAAAAGGTTCATCGACCCAGGGAACGGTCAAAAACTCACTCTTTAAAATCTTAGCTGCTTTAATAGTTGCTATAAGTTCAGCTGTATTTCCATCATACAAAAAGCTTCCTAAATTATAATGTCCGCTTACTGCTTTTAAATGGTTTTCGTCTAAAATCTTTTTCAATTCAATTGGAGACAATCCCCAAAACTGATCTTTTATCGAAAAACCATACGTTTCTACCGTTGTATATCCAGAAGCCGCGACTTTTTCCAGAGTCTGTTTTACATTTTTTGGAAGTTCATCGCGCAATGTATATAACTGTAACCCAATTTCTTTTTTATTCATAGAAAATGCTAATGATGGCAAAGCTAAAACCGCCGTAGCAGCCAGACTTGTATTGATTAAAAAATTTCTTCTTGTGATCATTTTTGCTTACTAATTCAAAAGGTGATTTATTTTTATTGAATAACGTTACTGTCTTTTTTCATTAATTTATATTCGTCGGCTAAATTATTCCTGTTAAAGTATTTTTCTAAATCTGCCAGTCGCTTTTTATTATCATATTTAATACACGAATACAATTTTTGCTGACAGACAGAACACAATCGTATCGAATGCCTGTCGGTTTCTTCCATGCTGTTAGTTCCGTTCATCACACAATCTGCATTAATACAATGATGCAAACCAAACATGTGCCCAATTTCGTGAGAGCTTATTTTTAGTAATCTCGACAAACATCGATTAAAATTTTCAGAAGTTAATTCTCCGTCCTGCAGTCTATAAATAGAACTTACCCCCACTTTATCTCTATAAGATGCCAGACCAAAAACATAATTCCATTCCGGTTTCGGGAACAAGTCTACTTCTGTAAGTCCCATTAAGGCAATTCTATTTAAAGGTTTTTCTTTTTTTAAAACGCTGTCTAAAAGATATCCGGCCAAAAACTGTTCGTGGTCTTCATAAAGCATTCTTCTGGCAGAAGCCGGAACGACATCATTTGAAATTGGTTCTAAAGTTTTTGTTTTTAATTGAAAGTAAATTTCTAAATACTCATTCAGTAATTCGATTTGTCGTTTTTGCAAAACATCAAAATTTCCAATTGGACGCAGATAAATAATATTCGATTTTTTTGACGGAACAACATGTTTAGATTTTTGATATTGCTCAAAAGTCTGTCCTTTTTCTTTATGAGAAAACAGCCAGTCTCCATAAACTGGTTCCGGCAGTTTAATATCATTCTTCTTGATATGCCCGAAATACGGATCCTCATGTTCGCTGCAAGAACAAAATATTATAAAAATGAGAATAGCTATTTTTTTCATATACTTTTTGCTAAATATATTCAAAAAACAGCTACTTTATATTTCAAATAAAAAATATTTTAACATTTTTTATGCAGTGTCAAAACATTTAGAATTATGGTTTTATTTGCAATTAACAAATCACTTTGCAGTCAATAAATTCATTCCTGTTATTTTTTGGGAATCAAGTGCCTGAGGCGGATAATTTTGTTTTTCTTGTCTTGTTGAAGTCACTTTTCCCTCTTTTCCAATATATACATAATTGTAGTTCCAGTAGTTTTGACCTGCCATTTTTGGCCCGTCAGAATGATCTTCATTCACAAAAACCTGATCTGCATAGACTAGAATTTCTCCTTCTTTATTATCAGCTAAAGTTCTTACGGGACTTCCCCAGGTTTTAATTAGTTTTGATTTACTTTCTCCTATTGTTGAGGCCATTGAGGTTTTAGTACTCGTGCATGAAACATGCAAAATTAGGATTGCGGCGGTTACTAGTATCTTTTTCATAAAAGAATGTTTTTGGATGGTTGTAGTTGGTATTTATATATAATTAGGAACTGTAATAATACTGGAAATTAGTAAATAAATATTTACATAATCACTTTTTAATGTTACAGAATTATTATTTAACAATATGGTTTGCAATTGATTGAATTTTACACTTTTTTTGAAGAAAAGTTAATATTGCTGCACAACAAGATTTCGAGTTATTTGACTATTGTTTTTTTATGCCAAATATTAACTTGTATCTTTGCACCTTAGAATAAATTAGAGATAAAAAATGCGAATTGACATTATAACGATTTTGCCGGAATTATTAAAAAGTCCGTTTGAGGCTTCGATTATGAAACGTGCTATTGACAAAGGTTTAGTTGAAGTACATTTTCATAATTTGCGCGATTATACAACAAACAAACAAAAAAGCGTAGACGATTATCCGTTTGGCGGAGGCGCCGGAATGGTAATGACGGTACAGCCTATTGATGCTTGTATAACACACTTAAAAAGTGAACGCGAATACGACGAAATCATTTATATGTCGCCTGACGGCGAAACTTTAAATCAAAAAATGGCCAATACAATGTCGATGTATGAAAATATTATCATTTTATGCGGCCATTATAAAGGTGTAGATCAACGCGTTAGAGATCATTTTATTACCAAAGAAATTTCGATTGGTGATTATGTTTTATCCGGAGGAGAATTAGGCGCATTAGTTTTATCTGATGCCTTAATCAGACTTATTCCTGGAGTTTTAAGTGACGAAACTTCAGCTTTAACAGATAGTTTTCAGGACAATTTACTTTCTGGACCAATATATACAAGACCCGCAGATTACAAAGGATGGAAAGTACCTGAAGTTTTAACCAGCGGCCATTTTGCCAAAATCGATAAATGGCGTGAAGATATGGCGTATGAACATACAAAAAACAGACGTCCTGATTTGCTGGAAGGACATTAAGTGTTCAGTGTTCAGTCGCAGTTTATAGTCGCAGTCACAGTATTCAGTTTTCAGTCTCAACGTGCTGAATACTGTGACTGAAAACTGAAAACTAAATACCGAATACTAGAAAAAAATGAATCTGAAACGCATTTACAATACCCGGAATCATATCGAGATACATTACAATCAGATTATCTCAATAAGTGCTCTTGAGGATATTTCCAGTTATTCTTATAGAAACCTGCAGCGCGTTTTTTATTCTTTATTTAAGGAAACAATCGGCGCTTACCAAACCCGTCTGAAAGTCGAAAACGGATATAAAAAACTTTTGTATTCGAACAAACAAATTTCAGACATTGCGCTCGAAGTTGGCTTTGCAGATGTGCAGTCTTTCTCGAAAACTTTCAAAAAACATTTTGGATTTTCTCCTTCTGCAGCGCGAAATCAAAAAGAATTGCTGCTAAATGATTTTCATCCGCAGGAATCTATTCCTTCTGTTTTAAAACCCGAAATTCTTTTTATTCCAGAAATAACGGCTTATTATTCGAGCTGTAAAACCTCTTATATTAATCCCGAAATTGAAACTCTTTGGGATACTTTATTAGAAAATGAAATACCAGCTCCTATTTCGGACTTCTTTGGTATTATTACAGATGATATCGTGATTACCGAAAAATCGAAATGTACTTATGAAGCTTGTATTGTTACCGAAGCTGTTGTTAAAAACCTTCCGGTAAAAAAGCTTTTTGGAGGCCGATACGCTCGTTTTTTTCATCACGGATCCTACGAAACCTTAGAAGGTACTTATCAGGAGATCTTTGGAGGATGGTTTCTTAATCATGATATCGAAATATCTCATTTACCTGTTATTGAACAGTATATTAAAAACGATTCAAATTGTGATACCTCAGCCGATTATCTAACGGCTATTTTTATTCCTCTTGTTTAATTTGTCCATTTTGGACAACTATCGAATTATGCTTTAGAAATACATTTGCATCGTCAAGTTATCGATACAAAATGACGCTAAACATTTAAAATTAAATCAACTAAGATGAAAAATTTATTTCTAACAGCATTATTTCTTCCTCTTCTTTCCTCATGTCAGGGAGATGAAATAAACACGATTACAGACGAATTAAAAAATACCGAAGTTATGTATACAATGCCGGAAGAATCGGCTCCGCATGAAGGAACCTGGCTGCAATGGCCGCATCAATATCAATACGGCGTTGATTACAGAAATGATTTAGATGCCACGTGGATTGCCATGACTAAGTCCTTAATACAAGGCGAAAAGGTTTTTATTATTGCTTACAATGACGCTGAAAAAAACAGAATTAAAGCTTTACTACAACAATCGGGAGTTTCATTATCTTCTATTGAGTTTAAAATATACAAAACCGATGATGTTTGGGTAAGAGATAACGGTCCTATTTATGTAAAGGACAAAAATAATAAGATGGTAATTCAGGATTGGGGTTTTAACGGCTGGGGCGAAAAAGCAGATTTCCTAAATTGCAATACAATTCCATCCCAAATCGCGGCAGATCAAAAAATGACGGTTTTAGATTTAAATGCTGTTATGATTAACGAAGGCGGTGCTGTAGAAATAGACGGAAACGGCACTTTAATGGCAACCAAAAGTTCGATCTTAAATTCCAACCGTAACCCTTCGATGACACAGCAACAAGCCGAAGCGATTTTTAAAAAATACCTCGGCACAACTCATTTTATTTGGTTAGACGGCAAAGCCGGAAGAGAAATCACGGATATGCATATTGATGGTTTTGCCCGTTTTGGCAATACAAACACGATTGTAACCATGAACGAAGATGATTTATTGTATTGGGAAGTTCCGCAAAAAGACATTAATACGCTATACAATTCAAAAGACAAAAACGGAAAAGGTTATACTTTTCTAAAACTGCCTTTATCTAAAAATAATGTAGTCACAACTTATGGCAAAAAATTAGGCTACAAGGGTTCGTATGTAAACTTTTATATAGGAAATACGGTTGTACTGGTTCCTAATTATAATGACCCAAATGATGCTGTGGCTAATCAGCTTATTCAAAGTTTGTATCCATCCAGAAAAGTAATTGGAATTGATGTCCGCAATTTATACGCAAACGGAGGAATGATTCATTGCGTTACGCAGCAGATGCCGAAGTGAGTATTCAGTTTGCAGTCGCAGTATTCAGTCTCAGTTTACAGTTTACAGTCGCCGTCGTAATAATACTGCAAACTGTGACTGTGACTGAACAATAAATACTGAGACCGAGACTGTAAACTGCGACTGAATACTGACCACTAACACACAATCTATCAACAACTTAAAATAATTTACAATTTATAATTCATAATTTATAATTATTTTCTACATTTGCACCCGAATTGGACTAACCTCTGGCGAGATCCGTGAATGTTACTCTATATAAAACTATAATAATAAAATTATCATGGCAGATTTATTAAAATTCGTTCAAAACGAATTCGTTGCTAAAAAAGATTTCCCTGAATTTGGAGCTGGAGACACAATCACAGTTTACTACGAAATTAAAGAGGGTGAAAAAACAAGAACTCAGTTTTTTAAAGGAGTTGTTATTCAAAGAAGAGGTTCTGGTAACACAGAAACTTTTACGATTCGTAAAATGTCTGGAGCTATTGGAGTTGAGCGTATCTTCCCAGTAAACTTACCAGCTTTACAAAAAATCGAAATCAACAAAAAAGGTGCAGTTCGTAGAGCTAGAATTTTCTACTTCAGA
>Ga0157370_10005632_pt1 | contig 14012 bp, 9 predicted proteins | sample C35metaG_FD_113463 | JGI IMG/M metagenome (GOLD analysis project Ga0157370, IMG submission 113463) | Corn rhizosphere microbial communities from Kellogg Biological Station, Michigan, USA - C3-5 metaG | ecosystem: Host-associated > Plants > Roots > Rhizosphere > Soil | place: USA: Michigan...
CGATCGATCAAAACAGCAGTTTCAACGCAAACTGAATCTGTCTGGATGTAGCTGCCGTCGTCAGTTCACCCGGATTCGAGGAATCATACGTCGTACTCAATCCGCGGAAATTGGGGTGGTTGATCAGGTTGAAGAACTCCGAACGGAACTGCAGGTGGAGCCGCTCGCGCAACGGAATGTTCTTGAACAAGGACATGTCGATACTCACGTTATTCGGGCTCGTGAGAATGTTGCGTCCCGCGTTTCCAAACTGACCGCTAACGGGATTGGAGAAAGCGGCCGGATTAAACCATTGCTGGCGTGTTTTGCCGCCGGGTGGATCGGTGGGAACGTTCAGGACAACGTTCGGCCTTGCGTCGCCACCCGTGTTGGAGAAGTCTGTCCTGGCGTGCACTGTGAACGGCGTACCCGTCGTGAAAGAGTGGATCCCAATCAGTTGCCAGCCACCCAGGATGGCCTTCGACGGACCTTTCCATCCGGCAGGAACGGGCACGTTGTACGTGTAGCTCACGACGAACCGGTGCGTCTGGTCAAAGTCCGATCGGCCCTTCTCCGCACGGTAGTTATACTCGCTGCGGGCGCTCGTGCTGTTGTCGAATCCGAGCGACGCCTGCGATTGTTCGTCGATGGACTTACCGAACGTGTAAGCCGCGAGGAAGCTCAGGTTGCTGGAAAAACGCTTTTCCAGCTTCGTCTGCAGCGAGTGGTAGGTACTGCTGCCGCATGAGCACCAGTAAGTCAGATCGCTGCCGAGGAAAGGCCGGGGACGCCGCGGATCCACATCGGCGTTCGGGTCCGCTGTTGGCAACGGCTGATTGGCGTTGCGGAATTCGTATAATTTCTTGCCGGCCGACCCCGCGTAGGACGCTTCCCAAACCATGTTGAATCCGAGTTCCTGCTGGATGCCGAAGTTCCAGTGCTGGAAATACGGATCGCGGAAGTTCGGGTCCAGCGAAAACAGGGACGCCGCCTCCGGGTTCGTGAATGCGTTCGCAGGAAATCCATGCGAGAGTTGGTTTACCACCGGGTTCAGCGTCGCAAAGCTGACGGACGGGAAGTTCGCTTCCACGTAGAAGGGTGGATTATTGCCTGGATTCGGAATGCTCAGGGGCCCGGCCTCATACGAGGAATAAAACACCCCGTAACCCGCGCGAACCACAGTCTTGTTGGTCACCTTGTAAGCAAAGCCAACGCGCGGACCAAAGTTGTTGCGATCCTGAGGAACCAGTTGACGGGGTGCATGCCGGTTCACCGGGACTTCCGGGAAGAAACTGGCCGGCAGAGGGTCATTGCGGCCCGTTGGAAGGTCGAGCGCGCCGGTTGCGATGTTATAGTTGGCCTCCGCGTCCCGCCGTTCTCTCGGCATCGAGATGAATTCGTAGCGCACGCCGAGATTGAGTGTCAGACGGCTGGTCACCTTGAAATCGTCCTGCACATAAAAGAAATAGCCCGGCTGCTGGAACGTGTCGTTGATGAAGGATGCGAGCGACGCACTGGACACTTTGCCCAGCGCGAAGTCGGCAAAACCAAGACCGGTCGTTGAGCGATTGTTGGCGTCGCGCGTCGAATTGCCGTTGAAGGATAGTCTGCCGCGCGGATCCGGCGGCTGCAGGATACTGAAATTGACCTGTGGCTTCCACTCAGCGCCTATCTTTATCGTGTGCCGCCCATGCACCACACTCAGGTTCTCGATGAAGTCGAAGACATTTTCAAATTCCCTCGTTGGCTGATACGTCGCACTGCCGAAATTTGTCAGCCCGCTAACCGAAAAACGAGGAAGGCCTCCATTATTCGGACCGAACGGCACGCCCGGGATGCCGAACTGCGCCGACAGGTTGTCGTTGGAATTGAATTGCAGCCGCTCCGTCCGTAGTCGCGTGTATCCGGCACGAAACTCGTTGACCACGCGTGGCGAGAAAATATGGGTCTCGCTGAATGCGCCCTGCCGTGTATTGTTGGTCCAGTCGCCTGAGGAAAACGCAGCGGCCGATAAAGGCGGTGGGAGACTCGCCGGGGGCGACAGGGACTGATCCGACATGCTGAAACGCGCAAAGAAGCTGTCTTTTTCGGAAATCCTGTGATCCACCCTCACGTCACCCTGGTCGGTTGTGTCGGGCTCCACCGGATTGCTCAGGTAGTTGTTCGCGACTCCGGTTAGAGACACAGACCCAGGCGCATTCGGCGCGGTCATAGCCGCGATGAGTTTGGCGGAAGCCGGATCGAATCGCGAGACGGGAATCTGATTGCCGGCGAAAGGCTGACGAATGACCTGGCCATTCTGCACCACCGTTGTGTCCGGATCGAACACCGTACTGAATCCGGCGAAATTACCTGTCCTCCAGGGTGTAGGAGCTACTGTAGCCAGGAACGTGTGCGCCGTACGTATCCGCGTGCCCTGATAATCGGCGAAGAAGAATGTGCGGTTCTTTCCGCTGTATTTTGGCAGCATCAGCGGCCCGCCTACGGCCGCGCCAAACTGGTTCTGCTTGAACGGCGGGGTGGGGCCTGTCGCCGGGTCGAAGAAGTTCTTCGCATCGAGACGGCTATTGCGGAGGAACTCGTATACACTGCCGTGCAATTCATTGGTACCTGATTTGATCGTGACATTCATCACCGCGCCGCCGGACCGGCCAAACTCGGCGCTCATCGAGTTGGTCTGCACCCTGAATTCGGCGATCGCGTCGGGCGGTGGGCCGACCACAAAACTGGCCTCGTTGGTAAGGTCTTCGGAAAGGCTGTTGTTGTCGATTCCGTCCAGCAGATAGCTGTTCTGATACGGCCGAACGCCATTCACGCTGAAGCCGCCGGTCCGCTCATCACGCGCTCCGGGTGCGGTTGGGGTAGCGCCTGAGGTCAATACCGCCAGCCGCGTGAAGAAGCGGCCGTTCAATGGCAGGTCGACTATATTCTGGCTGTTCACCACTTGCCCCAGATAAGAAGTGTCGGTTTGAAGCAGGGGAGCCGAACTGTTGACTTCGATCGTATCGGTCATCTGTCCCACATCAAGCACAAAGTCCACGCCCAATCGGTCCTGCACGTTCAGCGTGATTCCAGTTCGCTCAGACTTTTTGAAGCCAGTGGCTTCAACGATGACCGTGTAATGACCCTCGCGCAACGACGTCGCTACATAGTTTCCTGTTGTATCCGTCGTGCTCTTTATTGAGATACCGGTATCGATGTTCGTAATCGTTACGGCAGCCCGAGGCACCACGGCGCCGCTTGCGTCTGTGACGGTACCTACGATGGACCCGGTGGTGGTTTGGGCTGTCGCCAAAAGAGACAACCCGAAAGCTGAAAGAAGAACTCGGCATACTAACCGCTGAAGCACAAAACACCTCCCCGTACTAACAGCCAGCAACTCTATTCATCATTGAGCGAATCGATACAGTTAAGTGAGCTAAATTGTAACTCGGGGGTTTATCGAACTCAACGCTCGAATTCCGGCAGTGTCACGAAAAGGACCAAGCGAGCGGGACGCTGCAGGAATGGTCGGTCCGACGAATACGCATGCTGGACCGGCGTACGTCCTGCACCGGCGTACGATTTTGAGCACTCCTGCCTGGCCGCTCGCGCCGATTGCTCGGCCCGACGGAGAGGATGTCCGATTTTCATCGCGGACGCGCAGCAGAGCCGGAACAGATCGAACGATGGCGTACTGCGAAACGAACTGCGGGTCTTATATTCCCTGCCGATGCGCACTTGCGGCCGCTTGCTTAAGCTGTGGCGCGAACACGCGAAGGAACGTCGCCACCGGTTGTGCCTCCGTAGGAACCACGTATTGCTTGCCGTCGACATAAACAGCGATCAGATCCGCGGCTTCCGGCGACGGGTCGAACAGCCAGAACGCCTCTACATTGATCGCGGGAATCGCCAGAATGCGCAGTTCGTAGGCCCGCGTTTGCGCCTGCTGAAGAGAAGCCAACGCGTCCCTGGCCTTGAGCACCCACTTCACTTGTGGGCCATAATATGCAGTCGTCAACTGCCATGCGCCAGTCCCCGGCTGCCGGGTGACGGTGCATGAGATGAGATTCTGCTCCGGATCGCCGACGAGGAATCTCCATCCTGTCAGCACGGCGGCGCGAATTCCGGCGGACGTCCCCAGATCAGCCAAACGCGGTGTGTAGACGCCCAGCGGATGGAACTGGTCGACTCTGGCAACATCGAGGATTGGCGTTTCGGTCAATCCGAGGGACGCCGGATCGGGCAGGGACGGAGCCAGCCCTACATAACCCTCCCGCCGCAGTCTGCGGCCGTCGGCGACCTGTCCGGCCAGGAAACCCTGCAATGACTGTGCAAGCGCCAGAGACACTGGTGCGGGAGGCATGGTGGTAATGATCGACATGGCTGCTTCTCCTTTTGTTTTATTCAGCGATCTTCATAAGGTAGGTGTCGTTCCACGAACCGCCCGGCGGGTAATTCGAGACGAAAACGTTGTAATCCTGCAAACCGGGCCCGTGGAGGGGATCCTGTATATGCACCTGTTGACCCGAGTCGCCGAAATCGCGGTATCCGTCAACTGCAACAAAATGCGCCCCCCCGCTGAACCAGGTGATTCTGGCGCCGATGGGCATTCCCGCCTCTACCCACGCGACGATGGAATCAAAAACAAGATGCTTATCGAACAAGGCCTCGTAAAGATTGCCGGTCTGCCGCAATGCGTCGTCGAGCGCCGCCGGCAAATTGCACAATTCCGGCGTTGCGCTGCAATCCACGGACGCGGCAATCTTCCCGTCAGCGGACAAAACCCGCGTCGCGAGATCTTCCTGCGTCAACGAGGGAGCGGCCCCCGGATTCAGGAAATCACGGACGGATACCGCGACGGCGTCCCAGCACCAGTTCGCCAGCTTCTGCTGCTGCATCACAAACGCGGTCCTGGCGCCTGCTTCAGTCAACGGGCGCTTGCCCTCGCCTGGCGTGGCGCCCGGAGGATTAACCGATACGGCGCTTGATCCCGAAGAATGTCCCCGCGAATCGACTGCTCCGCACGTGCAGCCCCCAAGTACGATGGGACCGATCACTGTTGGTCCTCCACACATCGAAATCCCGCCGCTTCCGGATGTGGACGGATCGCCTGCTGCGCCACCAGTTACGTGCCGGCTCCCGGATGTCGACGGGTCGCCGGCCGATCCGCCGCTTTTTCCGTGCCCGCCGTCCAATGCCCCGCACGGAATCACGATCGGACCAATCACGGTCAATCCGTTGCAGCAGTTGCCGCCCGGGCCACCGCTGCCGGAGGTAGATGGATCACCGGCCGCGCCTCCTTCTTCTTCCCTGTTTCGAACAGTAGACGGGTGGTCGGCCGATCCGCCCTGCGGAACACTGCCTGCGGGACCGATTGAGATAATCAGCGTTCCGTTGCGATTCTCAATGCTCACGTTATTTGCCATTGACTTTCTCCTGCTGACTCCTGCGGGAGTCCGCTAATTCCTTAAAGCGAGAATCGGCCCGCAACTCCGCCAAATCGGGATACTGGCTTGCAAAATCCAAGACCGGAACCCGGGAATTCTTCAACAGCGCGATCGCCTGGTCGCGCTCCCCCAGCACTTCATAGGTCCAGATCGCCGTTTCCCGGGTGTCGTCCGAATCGGGTGAAAGTTGCAGAGCGCGCGCGATCTCCGCCTCCGCGCGGTTCTTGTCTCCGAGATGCGCGCAAAGTAAAGCAACCCGCGCGCCTACGACTCCGTCGCGCGGATCTGTGGCCGCTTCCCGTTCCGCCTTCCCCAGACCCGTTCGAAATGCCGCCCTGGCTTTGGCGGCGCCGTGGATGCGCGCGTACGCATTCCCCAGGTTCATCCAGATCAGGCTCTGCTCCGGAGAGAGACGCGTCGCCCGCAGCAGATACGGAATCGCATCGCCATCTTTACCCTGGTACGCGAGCGCCACAGCCAGCGTCACCAGCGCATTTGTAGTGACGGAAATCGCCAGCGCGGCCCTCGATTCCCTTTCCGCGTCCGCGTATCGGGACAGATCTTTGTAGAGCAGGGCAAGCACCCAGTGAGCATCCGGCTCCTCTGGGGCTAACGCGACGCATTTTTCGAACTGCGGGAGGGCGTTTCTGAGTTCTCCCCGATCCCGATAGAATGTGCCCAAATCCTGGCATGCAGGGAAATAGCGCGGCTCAACCTCGACTGCCTTCCGGTACTGCACGCGCGCGTCATCGAAACGTCCAACGCGCAGGTATACCTGCCCCAATCGCCGATACGCGTCTGCATTCCCGGAATCCAGTTCGATTGTCCTCAGATACTCCGTTTCAGCTCGCTCATAGGAGCCCGCGTTCGCGTAAAGACGCCCTGAGATCAGATGTACCGGCGGCGCGTCCGGATCGCGCCTCTTCGCCTCGCGCAGCGATTCCTGGCACCTCCTGAGCCACACCGGGTCTCGCGTCACGAAATACTCCTGCCATTGAGCCTGCGCCAGTCCGGCCCACGTAAGCGGGGAATCAGGATCGCTCGCAATGGCGCGATTCAGTTCCTCCACGCCGCGAAGAGCCGTCGAATTCCTTCGCGCATCCGCGATCCCCGCCGCGTAATCGTGGGCGGCGGCATTGTTCACGGGTGGCACAGGAAGCGGCGGCAACCGTAGGGATGCTGTCACCATGCCCGCCAACGCTACCGGAGCGTAGTGAATCTCGCTGAGCCCATAACGGAGCTCCATCTCCGCGTCATTCGCCTGTGTATGTGTGTCGGTCAGGACTGCGCGCAACAGCAATCCACTGCCTTCCCTGACTAACGTTGCGTGCACGATATGAGTGGCGCGCTCGGGCGGCGCAATGCTGAACTGCGCACGCGCGCCGCCCTTGAGCGCTGCAAATTTTCTGGCTGCGCCCGTTCCGATACTGCGCGCCGCATCCGCCAGGTCCGGCGCCGCCTCCACAGGCGCTAAACCCAGCCGAATCGATTCCTGCGGCGTCTTTGCAAACCGGTACATCAGCGCGCCGGAAACCGCGGCAAGCAGCACGGCGACAGCCGTCATGAGCCATAATCTCCGAGGTTGTGGAGGATTGAGCGCGTTCTCGACTCCGCTCCCATCCGTAAACCGGTCCTGCGGGTCTGGCTGCAGGCACCGCTCGATAATGCGGCGCCACTTCGCATGGTTTTCGTCCGCGAACTCATTGAGGATTACCCCCAACGCATAAACATCCGATGCCGGCGAAGGCCGCTCTCCCGCCGAAACTTCCGGCGCCATGTAGCCAGGGGTTCCGGCGATTTCACTCGCCAGATCCGTGGATGCTTCCAAATCAGCGCGGCGCGCCCACCGCGCCAACCCGAAATCGGTGATCACGGCGCGCACGCCGCCATCCGGTCCGCGGCCCAGAATCACGTTGTTGCTCTTGAGATCTCCATGAACCACGCCGTGACGATGCGCCTCCGCTACGCCTTGCGTGATCCCCAGAGCGATGGCATGCGCCTCATCCTTCGGGATGGGGCCGCGCTTCAGGCGCGCCGTCAGCGTCTCACCCTCGACGAATTCCATCGTCAGGAATTCAATCTCGCCGTCTTCTGTTGCAGCGCTGTGAATTTCGAAAATGCGACAGACGTTCGGGTGGGCGACTTCGCTCGCGTGCAGAGCCTCCGGGGTCAACCGTCTCCCGCAACCAGGACGGGCCAGCTTCAGCGCAATCCGTTTTCCGAGCTTCTCGTCCACCGTTTCGTAGACAACGCCCATTCCGCCCGTAGCAACGTACCGCACGATGCGGAAACGGCCGTTCAAAATCTCTCCGGCGGCCAATCGCCTCTCAGCAAGCCTGTACGGATTGAGAAGGAAGCCGCCCATGCGCTCTTCCCATTGCACGTAGTTGAGGGTACGTGTGTAGAGTTCTGTATCGTTGACGCAGGCAGCGCGGAGCCATGCCTCGCGTTCGGCTGCAGGCCGGGCAAGCGCCTCCTCGACGAGACGCATCATGCGGTCATCGTTCTGCAGTTGAGGCTGCATCCGGCTCCATGCGCGAAAACAGCCACTGCCGCGCATCGTGCCACATGCGTTGCATGGTGCGTACTTTCAGGCCCATCGCGTCTGCTGTCTCGTTGTCGGTCAGCCCGAGGAAATATTTCATCTCCACGAGCATGCTCCACTCCGGCTGTGTTTCGGCGAGCTCATTCAGCAGACGGTCCACCATGATCGCGATGTCTGCGTTTCCGCCCGACCCGTGCCTGATCTCGAGCGCCCCTAACGTTACGAATCGTCCTCTCGGCCTCTCCCGCGCGTGATCGATGAGATACCGCCGCATCGCCCTTGCGGCGACGGCGAAAAAATGTCGGCGGCTTTGCCATTCGCGATCCTTCGCCGCCACGAGCCGGAAATAGATCGTGTCAACGAGTTCGGTCGCCTGCATCGGGTGTCCCGGACTCTCCCGCTGCATGAAGTGTTCCGCCAGGCGCTGCAGGTTTGGCATGACCAGCGCGAACAATTCCGCCTCAGCCTCAGGACTTCCCTGTCTCCATTGATGGAGGAGCTGCGTGACTTCGCCCTGCGCTTCCGGGCTCACGGTGGAGCGAGTGTAACACAGGTTCACAGCCGTATCAGTAAAAACCGACATAAAACCGCAGTGAAGAAACCACCGTGAAAGCGGGCATTTCAAAAGCCGCTGGCGGGGTTTTCTGCACGCGTCGCTATTCGGTTCGTACGGGGTCCGATCGCCCCGGAAAAAGGAGAGAAGAAATGAGACTACTGATTACCGCCGCATTCGCTGCCGCTCTGACGGCGTCGCTCCATGCGCAGGACGTGCACGTTACCGCGACCATCCCGTTCGATTTTCACGCGTGCAATCGTGTGATGCCTTCTGGAAAATATGCAATACGGAGCGTGGCTTCCGCTCTGCTGCTTAGCGAAGAAGGGCCCTCCGGCGCCAGGTGCCTTGCGGTACCCCACTCCGCTTACGACCCCGCTGGTCCACAGCCAGCCAAACTCGTTTTCAGGCGATATGGGAGCGACTACTTCCTCGGAACAATTTGGGGAGGCTACTCCGCAAACGGTAAGGAACTTCCGGTCGAGCCGAAGGAGAAAGCGCTGCTGGCGCAAAGAAAGCGTAATGGCCCCGGGCCAACCATGCTTGCATTGACGGCTAAGTAGCAAGGGGGAGGCCAGCCTGATGGTTTCGGGCTGGCCTCCCTGACCTTCATGAGACCTGTTGATGAGCCGCGGCTCACTGTCATGGTCTTTCCGAATTGCTGACTTATTGTCGCCGTCTTTATTCCTCTCTGGGTTTTGATCAGGAACAAATTAAAATTTCAGGCAGGTTCTCTGGACGCTCTGGACGGTTTCTCGCGCAAAGGAGCCGTGATTCTGGTTACTGGAAGCGCGTCCATTCTGACTTCCTCGACCTCTGGCCTGTGACTTCATATCCCGAAGGGATATCAAGGGCGCAGCCCTTGCCTCTCCGCGATGATATAGTGAACTCAATCGTGAGACGACCCGGCCAGATTTTTATCCTGCTCGGGACCGTAGTCGCAGCCCTGTCCGCCGCGGATCAGGCTCCTGCTGATAAGGAAGCAGCCTTCATCGGCGCCCGCGGAAAGTATTGGGCTTTCCAAAAGGTCAACAAGCCGCAAGTTCCTTCCGTTTCCGGTTCCTGGATGCGAACGCCGATTGATTCGTTTATCCTGAGTGCCCTGGACGCCAAAAAGCTGACCCCTTCTTCCGGGCTCGATCGCATTCGGCTCATTCGGCGCGTTACCTTCGATCTCATCGGCTTACCGCCCACTCCGGCTGAAGTACAGGCTTTTCTTCGCGACCGCTCCCCGGATGCATATGAAAAGGTAGTAGACCGGCTGCTCGCTTCCCCGCATTATGGCGAGCGCTGGGCGGAGAAGTGGCTGGACGTCGTGCGCTATGCCGATACCAACGGCTTCGAGATCGATGCCGATCGCCCCCAGGCCTGGCGTTATCGCGATTACGTGATTAACGCGTTCAACGGCGATAAGCCCTATGACACTTTTATCCGAGAACAAATCGCGGGCGATGAGATGTTCCCCGGAAACAAGGCAGCGCTTGTCGCGACGGGCTACCTTCGTGCGGGTCAGGAGCATATCGTCGCGGGAAACATCGATCCGGAAGTGAGCCGCGAAGAAGTGCTGACTGAGATTGCAACCTCCGTCGGCCAGACCTTTCTCGGACTGACAGTAAATTGCGCGCGCTGCCACAACCACAAATTCGATCCCATCCTCCAGGCGGACTATTATCGGTTGCAGGCGATCTTTGCCGGCGCATCCGGTCGGGAAGTAGAGATCGCTACGCCGGAAGAGAAGACGGCGTGGGAAGCGGCGGATAAAGCTTACAAAGAGCGGCTCAAGCCGGTAAAAGACGCTCTGGATCAACTGGCAAAGCCTTACGAAGACCGCATCGTCGCGGAAAATCTTGCAAAGCTCGACCCGAAGTTGCAGGAAGCCTGGAACACACCGAAGGACAAGCGCACGGCGGAGCAGAAAGTCCTGGCGAAGAATGCCAAATCCCAGGTCGAGCCCACATGGGATGTTGTCGTGGCGGCCATGACCCCGGAGGATCGCGAGAGAAGAGCGAAGCTGCGGGAGCAATTGCATCAGGTGGAAGCGACGGAGCCGGACCCGCTGCCGAAAGCGTACGCCTACGTAAATAACAAGGAGCCTGCGCCACAGGCTTATGTCTTGCGTATGGGGGATCCGAAAAACCGTATGGACCCCGTAGGCCCGGCAGTGCCGCGCGTTATCAAGGCTACTTACGAAATTCCGGGCGAGAGCATCGGCAGACGAACGGCGCTCGCGAACTGGCTGGCATCCGGCGATAACCCTCTCACCGCCCGAGTAATGGTCAACCGCATCTGGCAATTCCGGATGGGCACAGGAATTGTGCGGACGCCCAACGATTTCGGCGTGATGGGTGGACGCCCATCGAACCCCGAGCTGCTCGACTGGCTTGCTGCGGAGTTCGTCGCTCAAAAATGGAGCGTCAAGGCCATCGACCGGCTCATCGTCACCTCGAGCGTGTACCGCCAAAGCGGGGTTACCGACAAGACACGGGAGGCGATCGACCCGGATAACAATTTGTACTGGCGCATGAACCGCAAGCGTATGGAAGGCGAGACCTTGCGCGATGCGATTCTTTCGGTCTCAGGCAGCCTGAACCCGAAGTTGGGCGGACGTCCCGTGCGCATTCCCATCGAAAAGGAAGTCTACGATTTGATCTTTACCGAGCACGAGCGCGATGGATTGTGGCCGGTGAATCCCGATAAGAGCGTGCAAAATCGGCGGAGCGTCTATCTCTACAACAAGCGCAGCGTGCGCCTTCCGCTGCTCACGGCGTTCGACCAGCCGGATGCCATCACGTCATGTCCCGTGCGGCCCGTGAGCACGCATCCTCTGCAGGCCCTTTCTCTATTCAACAGCGATTTCATGCAGGAGCAATCCGAAGCATTTGCCCATCGGCTTGCCACGGAATGCAAAAACAACCGTTCCTGTGAAGTGAAAACGGCCTGGAGCCTGGCGCTCTCACGCGCGCCATCGCCGGCGGAACAAAAGCTGACGAAGGGCTTCTTTGCCAAAGGTGGAAGCCTGGCGGACATGTGCCTGGCGCTTTTCAATAGAAACGAGTTTGTGTATGTCCAGTAAATCCCTGACGCGCCATCCGCATTTGTCAAATGCGGTCACGCGACGCGACGTGCTCGTCCGTTCCGCTCACGGCTTCGGAGCCATTGCGCTCGCATCGCTGTTGCCGCAGCCCGTGGCCGCGGCGCAGCGGGTCAATGCGCTGGCCGCGAAGCCACCGCATTTTGCGCCGAAAGCCAAATCCGTCATCTTCCTGTTCATGGTCGGCGCGCCCAGCCATATCGATACCTTCGATCCCAAGCCCGCGCTGGAAAAATACGACGGACAGCGTCTGCCGCCCAGCTACGGCACGGTAGTCAGCGAATTCACCAAGGGCGATACCCCGCTGCTCAAGAGCCCCTGGAAATTCAATAAATACGGGCAGTGCGGCAGGGAGGTTTCCACTCTCTTCCCACATATCGCGCAAAAGGTGGATGATATCTGCTTCGTCCGCTCCTTCTACACCGAGAGCACGGTGCATGCGCCAGCCATGTATCAGGTCAACACGGGGCGCATCCTCATGGGATACCCGAGCATGGGCTCCTGGATCACCTATGGGCTCGGCAGCGAGAGCGAGAATCTGCCGGCATATGTCGTAATGCCGCAGCCGGAAGGAACGCCCGAGGGAGGCACTCCCTGCTGGGGCGCGGGTTTCCTGCCCGCCGTCTACCAGGGAACTGTGTTCCGCCCGGGCCCAAACCCGATCATCAATCTGCATCCTCCGGAGGGCGTAACGCCCGAACGGCAGCGCCGCACTCTCGATTTCCTGCAAAGCATGAACGAGATGGATACGCTCGATTCGGACACGGAAATGGCCGCGCGAATCAGTTCCTACGAGCTGGCGTTCCGAATGCAAAGCCATGCGCCCGAGGCCGTCGATATCACCAAAGAAAACGACGCCACGCGCAAGCTCTATGGTCTCGATGAGAAGCGCACGTCCGAATTCGGCACGCGCTGCCTGCTCGCGCGGCGCCTCGTGGAACGCGGCGTTCGTTTCGTCCAGATTTATTCGGGTGGCGGACCCGTCTCGATGCAATGGGACGCCCACAGCAACCTCGTCGAGAACCACGAAAAAATGTGCGGCATGACGGACCTGCCCATCGCCGGCCTGCTCACCGACCTGAAACAAAGAGGCTTGCTGGACACGACGCTCGTGATCTGGGGCGCCGAATTCGGCCGTCTGCCGATGTCCCAGGGCGGCAACGGCCGCGATCACAATCCGCACGGCTTCACCATGTGGTTCGCGGGTGGCGGCGTCAAGCCCGGTACGGTCGTCGGCGAAACCGATGAAATGGGTCTCAACGCGGTCGGCAAGCGGTTGCACATGCGCGATTTCCACGCCACTATCCTGCAACTGCTGGGCCTCGACCAGAACCGCCTCTGGTTTCTGCACAACGGCAGAAACGAAAAGCTGACCGATTTCGGCGGCAACGTCATTCACGAAATGCTGGCGTAAAAGTCTGTCGCATTCACTAGTACTAATCAGTTAGTATTTAAGAGTGAACCGCGAGGCGGCCGTCTTTGCAGTCCTTCTTGTGCTCACCTCGTGCGCGCACCCGAATCGCGCCTCACGCCGAGCTGTGAGGCAACTCCACTCCGGGGGAGTACTCGTGTTCGGCTCGGTGGCGATGCCAACGGCACGCCCCGCGCAACCGACGATCCGGTTCATATACAATACCGAACTCCTCGCCGCCCTGACTCTTTCGAATGATCGCCGGTTTCACGCCATCCTGCGTCCGCCCAACGGGGTCGCTTATCTGGATCACCTCTATATAGAGGTAGGAAGCGAGACCACCGGCTTTGACCGAATCCTCTACGTTCACATCTCGAAGCAGGACGCGCCGGTCGCCATGTACCTTGGAGAAATCCGGATCGCGCAGGGCGAAAAAGTAACCGTAAGCGTGATCGACGATTTCGGCGATGCCACCAAAGAGTTGAAGCGGCTTTACCCCGAATTTGAAGGGACCTTCGACAATGAAGCCCGGCGGCCGGCTACTCCGTCCGCAGTGACGCGAGCGGGTCCTGAATAGCCGCTTTCCATGCGGGCCGGATAGCGGCGATCGCGCCCATCGCCATTAGCACAGCAAAGCAGGCCGAGTAAGTTACCGGGTCGTCCGCGCTCACACCATAAAGCAGGCTCGCCACAAGCCGCGAGAGAACAATCGCGGCAACCACCCCGATCACGGCGCCGGCCGCAAGCGGGATTGCGATCCGGCGCAGAATGTCGGCCGCGATATCCCGCGGCGTTGCGCCAACCGCTACTCGAATTCCAAGCTCCCTCATCCGTAGCGCCGACGTGTATGCCACCACTGCGTAAATCCCGGACGCAATCAACGCCAGCGCCATGAGCGCCATAGCCGCGAAGATCCAGGCCGAAAACCGCGGTATCCAAATGGCATCGTCAATCACATCGCGCAACGTTTCGACCTTCGTTACCGGCTCGTTCGGGTCGATGGC
>Ga0157370_10005633_pt1 | contig 14012 bp, 16 predicted proteins | sample C35metaG_FD_113463 | JGI IMG/M metagenome (GOLD analysis project Ga0157370, IMG submission 113463) | Corn rhizosphere microbial communities from Kellogg Biological Station, Michigan, USA - C3-5 metaG | ecosystem: Host-associated > Plants > Roots > Rhizosphere > Soil | place: USA: Michigan...
ATCGGCGACCCCATCAGCAAAAAGGCCATCGTGGTCGACCCGGGCGGCAACCATGAGCTGATCCTGGCGCGGCTCGATGCCCTGGGCCTCAAGGTGGTCAGTATCATCCATACCCATGCCCATCTGGATCACTTCCTGGCGTCCGGCCAGTTGAAGGAGAAGACCGGTGCCACCTTGCACTTGCACAAAGAGGATCAATTCCTTTGGGACAATCTGGAAATGCAATGCCAGATGTTTCGCGTGCCCTACACCCCGGTGCCTTCGCCAGACCGCTGGCTGGAACATGATGAAGAGTTGGCCTGCGGGTGTGGCGTGGCATTGCACACCCCGGGGCATACGCCGGGCTCGATGAGCTTCTGGTTTGCCTAATGTAGTCAAGCGTTTTTAACGAAAAGTGAGCAGAGCGGATTGGATCCCTCCCATGCTAGCTCTAGACGCTTGAGGAGACGTGAAGGCTCAAGAGTCATATGGGGCGGCACTAACATTTGGATCTGCATCAATCTCAGTGCGGATGCGCTTAAAAAGTGAATCAAAGTCAGTTCCGGGTTCGGCTATCAAGAATGTCTGGACGATTAAGCTCAATGGGTGCATTCCCATTCTTCTCGCAAGATCTGAAGCTTTTTCAAGGGTGACGTTTCGCAGACCTCTTTCCAAAGTACTTAAGTACGTCCTACTGCTGATGATCCCGAAGTCCTCTTGAGTCAATGCTCTCTGAAGCCTGGTCTTGCGCAAAGCTATGGCGAAGGCGTTCTTCAGTTCCATTTTGAATGACCTTTCAAAAGGAACGATGAAGCCTTTTTGAATACTATAGGGCTACAATCTATAGTGTTCATTTAGGGTCGAAATCTATGTTCCAGCATTCATTCGCTACAAACTGTTTGGCTGCCGAGAGTGATAGTCGTCTCCCATCGACGATGCTCATCGTTGCCGTCTGGAATCTCAATGAGCCCGACCAAACCGTGGAGATGGTTAAGTGTTCTTCCGGACAAGCTCTTGCCGACCTATTCAACGAGTTGGATCGACCCTACGCTGAGCAGGCGATCGTCGGTGTGCAGCTTGCGATTCCGCCGCAGCTGAATGGTTCAAAACGCTGGACTGTGGAAGCAGTTTTAGACTTTGCAAGAGCAAGGTCGAGGAGTCAGGGTGATGAGGCCTTGGATATCTACGCCTATCGTCTCGCTTCAGATGCTCTGTTCACCGACAACGCGTTGGTTGAGCTGACAGACGTCCTCGAGTGGCGAACCCTGTATGGAGCGTCCAATGGTGAGGGGGCGTGTGATTCTCAGTTAATGGCTCACCAAGCATGGCTTTCCATTGTAATTACTACAATGGTAAATGCGGTGAATCTACCTGATGAAGAAAACGACGTTTCCTGAGATGCTTATCTTGCGATGTAAATACCGTGCTTTATCCTAATACCTCGATAGACCTAGGCAAAATAAGCGCGAATGGTTAGGCAATCGTAATGGTGAGGCTGTGTCATGCGAAAACAAAAAAATAAGCGAAAAAAAAACAAGTTCATTAAACCGCTGATGGCTGGAAAATATGCTCAAGAAGCGCGTCTTGTATTCGGAGAGCGATCGGGGCGCGCGAGCCGATTCCTCAATGCGGTATCGAGTACCAACCAGGATTTGGAACCGATCGGTAGCTTAGCAGGAAAGCCGCCGCGTATTGGATGATGACAGGCGCGAGAATGTTTATTTAGATAAGCTTACCAACGGCCATTGCGCGAAGGTCCTCGCAGGATTAGCTTGGACTTTATATATTCAGCCCTAACCCTGATAACACAAAGTGGTGGCTATGGCGCTTCCAACTGAAGAAATTATTGTCGAGCGTTATAAGCGCTTAAGTGGCCTTTCTATCAATATTCATACGAGCAAAGGTGGAGTGAGCGAAAGACGGGTCGTGCAACTGCATGGCCTCTCTAGCGAGAAAGCTACAGCATTCCTTGTTGGGATTGATCTGATGGCCCAAGCCTTCAATGCTCAACTGAAGCCCTTGCCCGAGACAAAATCTCAGGGCTGGTAAGCATGCTGATACCTCAGAAACCTGTCCGGCCCTCCCTACTGCGTGAAGCGAAGATGCTCGCCATGGGTAAAACTCGGATCTTGAACTCTGGTGATTGGCTGACTGCGCAAGAGGTTGCGGAGCTTGCCCAGATCAAGACAGTCAATGCTAGTTCGCAACCCAACAAATGGAAGCGTGCTGGGAGGATTTTTGCATTGCGCTATGAGGGCATCGATTACTTCCCCGCCTACGGACTGGATCCATTGACTGGCTACAGGCCGCTGGCTGACCTGGCTGAGGTCGTAGCTATTTTAGAGAGCAAGAAGGATGGCTGGGGAATGGCCTTCTGGTTTGGCTCCTCGAACTCAATGCTAGCCGGCAAGCCCCCCAAGGAAGTTCTCAAAGCCTTTCCTGAATCTGTGGTGGATGCTGCAAAAGACGAGGTTTGCAGGATTTTTCATGGCTGAACGCCAACTGAATTCGATTTCAGGCCGTATTATTGTAAACGTCCGCCCAACATATCTTGCTCAACTTCATCGTATTTCTGGGGGATGGGAAATCCACCTCGTTGATACCCAGTCCCGCACGGATACAGGGTATGCGACTGGACTTACGTCACTCAACTCCCATGTGAGCCAGCCATCTTCAAAATAGCTTGAACAGGCCTTGCCGGTACGCGACCCTTCAGGCACAAGTTGCTTCTGAGCGATCCCCCAGGCATGAAGTACGTCAATGATTGGCGCTGTTTTTTCACGCCGTATTCGCTGCTGGTCACCTGGTGCCAGTTCGCGAACTTCTAGCTCCTCCTCTTACAAAACGGCGATCTAGTGCAGCGCTTTTTCGGCGATCTGGCTTTGTGGGTCGCGGGCAAGTCTCTAGAGCCTCAGAAGGCTGATCTAAATCCAGCGTCTCGCACGCACTTCACAACATTCTTCCGTCAGAGTCGATAACTCGTTAACCCAGAGCACTAGCCAATGGTCAGTGGCGGCAACGACCAATCAGCGGCGCCGCCGCCCTCCACTCAAACCAACAAACCCAGCGCTGCAAGATGTTGTCTCATGTACTTGTAGATCAGCATGCGACTGAACGCGACGTATGGTTCCTTAGGCATCAAGAACGCTTCGAGGTCTTCCAAATCGGCGCCAGGATCACGGCCTTCCTTCAAGGCGCTTATCGTGTGACGAATTGCAGCACGAACCATCCGACCATGGCGTGCGCGCATTTGAAGCAGCTCTGCGCGAGCCAGTCCTAGGTAGTAGATGCTGGCTTCACCTTTAGCGCTCGGCACACCATCAATCAATCGAGCCTGTACGCGCCCGTCCTCCAGAAATACAAGATGTTCAGCGGGATCATCAATGCATGGATTGAGTAGTAGCGGTTCCTCCTGGCGAACCCGCCACGTCCCAATCGCGCGCTTAGTCTCATCAGCAAGAGGAAAAAAATTGGCCTTCCCGATCACTCGGGCATTGCCATCAAAATCATCCTGTGTTCTAGGTCGATTGCAGTCTGAACATGACAGTAGCAGATTTGGCCATTTCGCTCCCAACCAGAAATACCCAGGTATGACGTGTGCTGCAACTGCCGTCGTTTTGGGATACACAACTACCTTCCCTTTTGGCCTGTAATGCTCTACGTCACCGGACTGCGTTCCTGCTAACAGTGACTCACAAAACATGCATTTGCGACCAAAGAGCTCAGTCAGCCTTTTCCTGACTGGCTCGGATGAATATTCTTTGAAAACACGTTTCTTAGGTTCGAGCGTCAAATGTTTCCTCAGCTCATCACGACCTTTTAGTATCAGGTCAGGTGGCGTGCTATCTCTCGGGCGATCGACTTTAATCATTGCTTGCCCCTGGCTGGCCAGCCAGTGGCGTTACTTGTTGCATGAGAAATTTGAGCTTCGACACCGTCGAATCGGTGAACTGTTGGACATTTACCGCAGCGTCTACAGGTATGTCCAGAGCTCCTGTTGTGTCGAGCATCTGCAAGGCCATCCTTTCGCGACGGCTGCCACCTAGGTAACGTGTGTCAGTCAGCTCAGCAACCAGATCTGCGAGCAATTGTTCTTCCTCGTCCGACCTGTCAGGTTTGCTTAAAAGCTCTTCGTAAGCCTCGATCTCGGTGTCGAGTTCGGGATCGACTGTACTCCGTAGACCGAAGTGTTCAGAGGTGAGAAGTTGATCAACTCTGAAATTGGCGACGCTGGGCAGATTTTCCAGCGCGTAGATGTGATTGAGTCTGTCTCGGCGCAGCACCGCAACCTCCCCTTCCTTTAAACCACGAAGGCAGAGGGGGTCGTGAGTGCTGTAGATGATCTGAGCTCCAGGGAAGGCTTCTCTTAACGCTGGCAAGCATTGGAGGCGCCAAGCGGGATGGAAATGGTTACCGAGTTCATCGATCAGCACTATGCCCTCCGATGAATCAAGCGCCGCTTCTGACTGCGAGAGCACCTGCATAATATCTACTGCCATGCCGATCATGCACTGGTATCCGTCGCTGAGCTCACGAAGCTGACGCCCTTCGACTCCACTTACGTTGAGACTGATAGACGCATCTGCGGAGACGATGACTTGCACCTGATGATCTTTGGGCATCAGCTTGCGCAGTACGTCGTTGACCTCGTCCAGACGATCGCGACCTAAATGCTTTAGCCACTCGGTAGGATCGTTGATTGGTAAGAAGGGGTCGAACAAGTTGTCGATCTTCGCGTGATCCTTTCCGGGCTTTGATTTATGGCGCGCAGTCGCCAAGAGCCGAGTGGCGCCATACGCCACGACGAGTGAACGAGAGTGCTCGTTGCTGAATTCAATCTTTTTGTTGCGTCTAAAACTCATTGAGACCTGATCTCCACCTACCAAGGTGACGACTACCGAACCTTCGTGCGCTCCAGTCGCCAGCAATCTATTGCTCGTGCGGCGGAGCGCTTTCGAGTAAGCCTCACCCGATAGCGTAAGAGCTAACGCTTTGAGCACCGTGCTTTTGCCTACGCCGTTCTCACCCAGTAAGGCGTAACAAGGGGCATTCGACCCATCTGGGGCTTCCAAATTAAGATCGAGATGATGGATAGGCCCGTAATTTTTGATCTCCAACCGAGTCACGTATTGTGCTTTCGCAAGATAAGACCCCATGCCTTTCTTGGATTCAGTGTCGATTATCTCTACAGGCGACTCTTCCTTGTGGCGATCGAAATACTGTTGGGACCTTGGAACCTCATCGGGGAAGCCATAGGGCCGGGCTTGATTTCTCCCCGCCTCTCCAAGCTGGCGCCATACCGCCCTGTGTGCTGGATGCTCGTCGAATGAATGTATCCTGCCCGTGCTCTGCAGTAGCTGTACCTGCTCGAATCGAGTCTGGATCAATTGCCGCCGGTTTAGATCAAGGAGCTTGATGGTGATGTCACCACGAACGCTAAGTGCAGACACCTGACCCGTTTCATCGAATGCTAGATGCTCGTCTGGATTGTCTCGACAAGGATCCAATAGCCCGGGTTCCTCGAACTCAACTGTTTCCAAATAGGGGCGCTCGGGCAGCGGCAAGCCCATCTGGGGAAACCGATTTCCCTTATACCGATCGCAGACCGGGCATGCCCAATAAAGGTTTCGCCAATCCGAATGAAGGTGCAGATACGGATACTCTCCGCGTACGCCTCTTCGAGGCCGGTGACGCTCTATCACGCCACTTCCAGGATGAGCATAGCTCTCACAATAACAGCAGATCGGCCCAAAAACCTGAACTAAGTCCTCCACCAACCGGCGTCTGAACTTTCTCGTAACATCGTCCGAACGGCTGCTGTCATACCCTTCGAGTTCCCAACGCTTCCCCAGTTCATGCGGGCCATTGGCAAGATATGGAAAAAGATAGTCAGGGCATTCAGGGCGAAAAATAGGGGTCACGATGGCATACTTGACAGTCGTTCCCCGCTTCAGGTTGTCGGGGAGGCGGCGAAATAATACGCCGCACCGGCCGAGTCATGCCACAGAGCCGGTAAATGTAGTGGTCAACTAGTTTCTGACACTACGTAAGTTTCTCCTCGGCCCTAGCTTGGGCCAGCCCACTCGCGCCTTCAGCTTCGCCGCCAATAGGTGAAACCTCCCGCCTTTTTTCAACCATCGATGCGATATTCCAATTGAGCAATGACCAATGATCCCTCCTTCCACTGGCCTTATACGCTCCCAATCAGACTCAAGACACCGCCTCTACCGAACTCCAGCATTAAGGGCGATCGCGTCCGCTTAAAAATACGCGGACACCATCGCCTTTAATGCTGGGATTTTTGACGTTGTGTTCGCCGGCCCCTTACGGCAAGTCGAAGAGCTTGCGGCGTGCATGTGTTGCCCGGACGGTTACTGATCGGCTGCAGGAATGGGGATGGCCAAAATGGAAGGTGTCTTTTCGGCTGCACACTGCTGGCTCTTTGATACGTCGCGGGCTAGCATGATTTGCAAACTACATGCTCTAGATTGTGGCTGTCTCAAATAACCAGATTCAATCGTCGACAGCCCTATAACAACGGTAGCAGGAAGCTTTCCGACACCTATGAAAATTGATTACGTTGAACTGAAGCGGTACCGAAACTTTGCTGACGCTCACATCAACCTGGCTAAAAATAGCTTGGTGATTGGAAGCAACGACGTCGGCAAAACGAACATGATCCATGCGTTGCGGCTTCTGCTGGATAAGAGTTTGTCGGACGCCGATATCGAACCCTCGACGCATGACTTCCACTGCGCTCAAGACGGTACTCAGGCTGACTCGTTTTCTATCCGAATTGCCTTCTCAGAGGTGACTCAGGATGCCGTGCTCTCTCAGCTCAAAGGCCTTGTCAGTGCCAATGGGTGTTTTTTCCTTGAGTTTCGGGGCTACAGCCCGGACTACCGCTATGAGATCGCTGCCGGCCATGATCCCGATGCACTAGAGATTATTGCCAGCCGGTTCTATCTGAAGTACTTGCATCTGAAGTACATCCATTCTCAGCGTGACCTTGTGCGATACATCCGCTCGGAGAAACGGCATTTGCTGCGCCTCGCTCAGGCCGCCCGCGGCCAGCCAGAGACAGAGGCCGATACTAAACAATTGCAGGCGCTCAATGACTTACTGAAGTCTGTAAACGATGGGGTCAGAAGCCTGCACTACGTAGCTGAAGCGACTAAAGATCTAAACGATGAATTGAAGGCGCTCTCCCACCATCATGCTGGGTACAACGTGTCTCTAGATACCGGGGCGATCGGTATCGAACAATTCATCGAACAGTTGGAGTTGGGGGCGAGCACCAACGGCTCGCGGGTGATGCTAGGGTTTGTCTGAAAAGTCGCTTTGGCTAAAATGATGCCCTCTGGTTGCCAGGAGAGTCGTCATGACAGGCCGTTATGAAATTTCATCTGAGCGTTGGGCGATCATTGAAGCCATCGCTTCCCCTCCTCAACACATGGGGCGGCCAAGGCGCGATGATCGTCAGATGCTTAACGGAATCCTCTGGATTTTGTGCTCTGGCGCCAAATGGCGGGATCTTCCAGAACGTTTCGGGCCTTGGAAGACTGTTTACCAGCGTTTCAGACAATGGCGTGACAACGGCACGTTCGAGCAGGTTCTGCGTCACCTTCATCTTCGATTGAGGGAAGACGGTGTCATCGATCTGGATACCTGGATGGTCGATTCCACGTCAATCCGAGCCACCCGAGCTGCCAGCGGTGCTGCAAAACAAGGGGGCCGCAGGAACCGCAACACCACTGTCTCGGCCGAAGCCGGGGCGGACTGACCACCAAAATACACCTTGCCTGCGACAGCCATGGCGTCCCGCTGGCCATCATGCTCTCGCCCGGCGAGCAGGCTGACTCGCGCTACTTCATGCCGTTGCTGGATCAGATCAGCCTTCCTGGCAGCAAGGGTCGCCCGCGCAAGCGTTGCCGCTATGTGCTTGCTGACAAGGGTTATGACAGCCAGGTTCTACGTCAGTACTGCGACCGCTACGGCATGCAGCCGGTGATTCCTCTGCGCAAGATGCATCGCAAGCCTCGACCCGGCCTGCCGCGGTTGTTTGACGGGCCTCAGTACAAAAAACGCAACGTCATTGAGCGGTTGTTCAGCTGGCTCAAGGAAAAACGTCGGCTCTGTACGCGTTACGACAAACTGGCCAGCAGCTTTAAAGCCATGGTCACACTGGCCTGCATCGAGAGATGCTTGCGGGCTGACTTTTCATACAAGCCCTAGGTCGCCTGCACTTATTTGTGCCATATTCATTTCCGAAAACTGCAGAGTAATCTTTCAAATCGCCAGCGCCGTACGTGTGCGGATGGCTAAGGTTGGCTACGTTACCGCTTAGAATGAGCCCTTCCATCAGCCAACGAGCACGCCATGAAGCAGGACAATCTGAGTTGGGATGATCTGCGGATCTTCATGCACGTCGCCAGGTGCCAGCACCTCTCCCGAGCGGGAAAACAGCTGAAGATCGACCAGTCGACGGTAAGCCGCCGGATCAACCAGCTGGAATACGCCCTTGGCTTTAGCGTATTCGAGCGCAGCAGTTCCGGCTTGCAGTTGAATGACCAAGGCGCTCGCTTGCTGGCGCAGGTGGAAGTGATGGGCAACGGTTTTTCCGGACTGCTTGAGCAGTTGTCCTCGGGCACCAACACGGTTTCCGGCAGGGTCCGGGTCGGTACCATGGAAGGCCTAGCCTCGCTCTACCTGACCCAGCAGGTGCCAAAGCTGCAATTGCTGCACCCCAACGTCACCCTGGAGTTGGTCACTTCGACCCACCAATTGCAGGTGACCCGGCGCGAGGCAGATATCTTCCTGGGCTTCTTCGAGCCCTCGGGCCAGGGCTTTCACACCGAACGAGTCGGGCAGTTCGAATTGAACCTGTACGGTAGCGACGACTACTTGCTATCTCACGGCACCCCTTCGCTGCAGACATTGGAGAACCACTTGTTCGTCGGCTACATCGAAGAGTTGGTGCAGATCGAGGCGGTCAAATGGCTCGATGAACTGATTTCAACGCCTAAACTGGTATTCCATTCCAACAGCATGCTCGCGCAGATGTTTGCCGCCAGCGCCGGCGCAGGGCTGGTAATGCTGCCCTCCTTTGCCCATGCCGAACGCTTTGGTCTGCGGAAAATCCCGCTGCATGGGCCCAAGGTCACCCGTGATCTATGGCTGAGCGTCCATCAGGACCTGCGTTATGTGCCGCGAATCAAGACCATGCTGGAGCACCTGTCGCGGCTGTTTCGTAACGACGAGCTATTCACCATCAACTAATACCACGCGACATCCAAAATTGATAATTGCGCACTTTTGCACCATATCGCAGCACTTCTTCATTTCAAGCACCGTTTCGGCGATGCAGCTTTGCAATAGACGTTGTGGCATTACGGCTTGGCAGTCTGGGCCCGTACTTTAAACTGAGTTCGCCACCTACCCGACCGAGGCGCACTCAATGAAACAAGACTCCATCTGGAGTGCCATATTCGAGCACCCAAACTTTGCAATACTGGTTAAACGACGGCGCCGGCTGGTCTCCGCGCTGATGCTGATCAGCATGGCGGTGTACTTCGCCATTCCATTGTTCTCTGCATACTTCCCCGAATTTCTTTCTTATAAGATTTATGGCGCCATCAATGTTGGCCTGGTGTATCTGGTTGGGCAATATTTCTTCGGTGCTGCGATTGCCATTTTTTATGCCTGCCGCTTGAAGAACATCGACGCGATGTCCGTCGCCCTGGTTTCCGAAGCTTCCGTGAGCGTCAATCATGACCCAAACCAACCGCACTAACCGCTTGGCCACCCTGCGCGGCTCGACAGCATTCAAAGCCTGCATGGGGCTGGCCGCCTTGCTCACGGCCAGCCAGGGCAACGCCGCCACGCTGGTCTCCGAAGCCAACCGGCCACTGACCTTCGGCGTGTTTGCCGCGCTGTTCTTGATCACCCTTGGGATTACCTTCTGGGCCGCGCGCAAGAACAGTTCGGTGAAGGATTTCTATACCGCGGGCGGTGCATTGTCCGGCCGGATCAACGGCCTTGCCATTGCCGGTGATTACCTGTCAGCAGCCGCATTTCTAGGGGTCTCCGGCCTTATCGCCATCTATTGGTTGGACGGTATAACCTACGTCATCGGCTTCTTTGTATCTTTTATACCGGTGCTACTACTGATCGCCGAGCCTTGCCGCAACTTGGGTAAATATACCTTGGGCGATGTGTTGGCGTTTCGTAATAACTTCCGCGCCTCGAAGTTCGCCGTAGCGATTTCCAGTGTATTGGTCGCGCTCTTTTATATGGTGCCGCAGATCGTTGGCGGCGCCGTGATCATCGCTGCACTTATCGGTATCCCATTCGAAATATCGGTGGTGTCGGTGGGCGTGCTGTTGCTGGTCTACGTGCTGTTTGGCGGCATGCGTGCCACCACCTCAGTGCAGATCCTCAAGGCCACCTTGCTGATTGCCTTCTGCTTCCTGTTGGTGGTACTGAGCTGGGCCCCTTATGGCTTCGACATCAGTGCCTTTTTCAGCGACCTGGCAGGCAGCTCGGCCGTGCAGAAACACGTGCTCGGCACCTTGCTCAACGGCGTGTCCCAACTCTCGGCGGAACAAGCCGGGCAACGCTTCATGGAGCCTGGGCTGTACCTGAAGAATCCGCTGGAACAGACCTCCCTGAGCCTGGCGCTGGTGCTCGGCACGGCGGCCATGCCCCATATCCTGATGCGCTTCTTTACCGTGCGCGACGCACAAAGTGCCCGTACTTCGGCGCTGACCGCCATGCTGCTGATCGGCCTGTGCCATCTGTTCATCATCGTCATCGGTTTCTCCGCCGCGCTCCATCTGGGGCCCTTCGAGATTACCGCCATGGACAAAGGTGGCAACCTCGCCGCCCCGATGCTGGCCCAGTTCCTGGGCGGTGGCGCCGATAGCCTGCTCGGCAACCTGATGCTCGCGTTCGTCGCAGCCGTGTCCTTCGCAACCATCGTCGCAGTGGTCGCCGGGCTGACGCTGGCAGCAGCCTCCACACTCGCCCATGACGTGTATGTAGGCGCTGTGCGCCAGGGCAAGGCCACCGAGGGCGAGCAGGCCACCGCAGCCCGCCCGGCGACATTGGCGATCGCCGTCATCGCCATCTGCGTGGGCATTTCGGCCAAGGGCCAGAACGTCGCGCAACTGGTCGGGCTGGGCTATGCGGTCGCCGCGTCGGCCAACCTTCCAGCACTGCTGCTGACACTGTACTGGCGTCGCTGCAGCACCGCTGGCGTGGTCGCGGGCTTGCTGGGCGGCACGGTGCTGTCCATCGGACTGGTACTGGTATCGCCTAATATGAGCTACCCGCTGCAGCAAAAACAGGTGGCACTGGCCGCAGCGGCTAAATCCCAAGCCAAAATAGAATTGATCGACAAGGGCGCGTTGGTTGCCACCGCCACGGAGCGCGAGCAATTGCTCAGCGATGTGACCAAGCAACAGGCAACCGCCAGCCTGATCCCTGACTCGGCCACCAGCCCCATCGGTCTGCGTGAGCCATGGGTGCAGCTGCGCAACCCGGGGTTGATATCTATCCCGCTCGGCTTTGCCCTGGTCATTCTGTTTTCGCTGCTGTTCCCCAGCCAGCTGTCGCAGTCGCGCTGGGTGGAGTTTTCCGTGCGTCGCGAGACCGGCCTAGGCGTCGCACAAGCGGCTCAACACTAATTCATCAAGGTTTCCATCATGTCCCTGCCTACTGTAAAAGTCGCCGCGACCCACGCCGCGTCCGTGTATATGAACAAGGCCGCCTGCGTAGACAAGGCCTGTTCCTTCATTGCCGAAGCGGCCGCCAATGGCGCCGAACTGGTGGTGTTTCCCGAGTCCTTCATCCCAGGTTTTCCGGTCTGGGCGGCGCTGTGGGCGCCCATCTATAACCATGATTGGTTCAAGCTGATGGTCGAGAACAGCGTGATGATCGACGGCCCGGAGATCACCGCCATCCGCTCCGCCGCACGGCGCCATGGCATCCTCGTTTCCTTAGGGTTCAGTGAAGCGACGCCGGCCAGTGTCGGCTGCATCTGGAACTCGAACGTACTGATCAGCGAGCAAGGCACCGTGCTCAACCACCATCGCAAACTGGTGCCTACCTTCTATGAAAAGATGGTGTGGGCGCCCGGCGATGGTCACGGCCTGCGTGTGTCCGATACCCGCGTCGGAAAAATAGGCACCCTGATCTGTGGCGAAAACACCAATCCCTTGGCCAAGTACAGCTTGGCGGCGCAAGGCGAGCAGATCCACAGCTCCGCCTGGCCGGCGATCTGGCCGACGCGCAAACCCGGCGGCCAGAATTTCGACAACCTCGCGGCCAACAGAATTCGCGCAGGGGCGCAGTGCTTTGAAGCCAAGGTATTCGGCATCTTGAATGCAGGCTTCATGGATGACTCGATGCTCGACATGCTCTCTGCCAGCGGGGATGAGCAAGCCATCGAAGTGCTGCGCAACAGTCCACGTGCCGCTACGCAATTTCTCGACCCAGCGGGGGCCTCCATTGGCGACCTGTTGCAGAACGAGGAAGGCCTGGCTTACGCCACTTTCGATTTGAATGAATGCGTGGAGCCCAAGCAGTTTCATGACATCGCCGGTTATTACAATCGCTTCGACGTATTTGACTTGACGATAGACCGGCGCCGGATTACCCCTGCCACCTTCAACGACCCTGTGGACTCTAACCGCAACCGGGAATTACAGGCGTTGCCTGAGCTGGACTGATTGCTGGAAAACGCAATGAGCTTCTGCTGAAGGCCGGTGTGGCAGTTGCGAGGCAGACAGTATGCACTGCCTATTCGCCACTATCGAGAAGGCAGTAGGAATGGCTTATCCTTCAGCCAGCTGAAACCGCAGGGTAAGGGATAGCCCTCCTGATTGGTACCTCAAGGTATCCAGTATCCGAGCGTTAAAATCCATTGCCGGAGCAACATCGTGGCCCTGCGACTCACCTTGTTGGCTCATGCTCGTGCAGCTCTTCTAGTGACGAGCCCCTCGAAATGGATGGGCAGTCTAAACAGATTACGCTTTACCAAACCGTAGGCCGTACCACTCGCTATCTCCATGCACCGGAGCGTCGACCCGCGCAGACCGCGGCGATGCTGTCAGCAAGCTCGGCGGTCGATGTCCACTTGAGAGACCGGGATAAGGCCGGTGGATGGGCAAAAGGATTGACGACTTGATTCAATCGGAGCCTGAGTTCGTACACCTTTGGATGACCGATCCAAGTTCGGCGCCTCACGGGGGTGAATCGGTCCAGGCGCTGTGCGAGCGTATCGGCCTATGGATGGACTCACTGGACGGTAGGGGGAGAGTCATCGCAATCACCCAGTGGACTGACCACCAAAATACACCTTGCCTGCGACACCCATGGCTTCCCGTTGGCCATCATCCTCTCGCCCGGCGAGAACATTATTGAGCGTCTGTTCAGATGGCCCAAAGAAAAACGTCGGATCTGTACGCGTTACGACAAACTGGTCAGCAGCTTTAAAGCCATGGCCACACTTGCCTGCATCAAGAGATTCTTGCGGGCTGACTTTTCAGACAAACCCTAGGTGGCGACGGTCGTAACAACCAGATTTTGCTCGCCTTGTGGAAAGCCAAAAGCGTGCTTGAGCACGATCAGAATAGCGAGGTAGTGATCTATTGCGTTGAAGAGCCTGAAGCGCATCTGCACCCTCATCAGCAGCGCAAGCTGGCGAGCTATCTTATCAGTGCGCTTCCCGGCCAGACTATTGTCACCTCGCACTCTCCACAGATCGCCGCCAGCTATCGCCCCGATTCTATCGTCAGGCTGCTACGAGAAAACGGTGCGTCCCGTGCTGCCAGTCAGGGTTGCTCTGCCTGCATTGACAATGCATGGGCAGGACTTGGTTACCGAATCAGTATCCTTCCTGCGGAAGCGTTTTTTGCCTCGGCGGTAATGCTGGTCGAGGGGCCGTCCGAAATGCTGTTTTATTCCGCACTGGCACGAGCTCATCAAATCGATCTTGATCACCGCAACGTATCGCTTTTGTCCGTCGATGG
>Ga0157370_10005635_pt1 | contig 14010 bp, 8 predicted proteins | sample C35metaG_FD_113463 | JGI IMG/M metagenome (GOLD analysis project Ga0157370, IMG submission 113463) | Corn rhizosphere microbial communities from Kellogg Biological Station, Michigan, USA - C3-5 metaG | ecosystem: Host-associated > Plants > Roots > Rhizosphere > Soil | place: USA: Michigan...
ACGGAGCATCGCCATGAAAACTGAAACCTTCCTGCTCAAGTCCTTCTTCGTCGCGGCCGTGCTGACCTGCGTCTTGGCCATGGGTTCGTTTGTCACGGCCAGCGCGTCTCCGCTGCCGGCGACTGTGGCGGTCGTCGCGCAGTGATGGGTTACGGCGTCATCGCTGCGTCGGCTGATCGCGTGCAAGCACGCTCCTACACGAGCCCGGCGCGTCCATTCATCCGATCGCGATACTGCCCGTAGGAGCCGATCCTGTGGGCGATATGTTTCGCGAGGCACGCAGGCCCTGCCGCGGTATCGCGCAAGCTGTCGGCCACAGGGTGGCTTCCTACAAGGGCATGGCGGCACAAGATGCGAGCTCGCCCATCACGCCACCTCATGGGTGAAGAGAGCCGTCGGTGCCCACCCTCGAGGCGAGTTCCGCACAAGAGAGCGGCCGTAGGCCACATAGATAAACCATGCGCCGAAGGCGCATTCCGCACCGAACGCGGAGGACCTGTCTGAGCAGCGAGGGTGGGCACCGACGGCTCTTCGCCTCAGCACCACAAGGGCGAGGCGGCGCAGCCGCTGGATACACGCATTCGCGAAAGCGAATGAACCGATTCGAGAGCGCGAAGCCGAAGGCGAGCCGTTAGCCCGGCTCGTTGCGTTCGAGTTGCGATACCACGTCGGAAGCAGCACCCGCCGTGGCGCGCGCCAGGCGACGCCGTTCCATCGTGCCGTACCACACCCACGCCGCCAGCCCCGTCAGGCACAACGACGTCGCGCCCAGCGCCAGGTACAACATGCTCGACGACAACAGCGGGGACAGCACGCCCGCGATGAACGCCGTCGTGATCAGGCTGCCAAACGCCTGCACCGACGACACCCCGCCACGCTGGTTCGGGAAACGATCCAGCAACAGGATCGTGATCGTCGGGAACGCCATCTGCACGCCACAGCCATACAGCGCCAGCGGCACAGTAGACCAAGGCACCCGTGGTGTATCCAGGACCAGCGCAAAAATTAGGCTCAACGCACAGCTCGACAACATGGCCGCATAACCCCAGCCCACCGTCTTTGCCGCACTCACCCGCCCCGCCACACGACCTGAGATAAACGCGCCCGTGACCATGCCGGTCACCGTGGGCACGAATAGCCACGGGAACCCATCGGCACCCAGGTGCAGCACATCGCGAATCAGGTGCGGCGCCGAAGCGATGTACAAAAACAGCCCCGAGAAATTCACCGAACTCGCAATCGCCAGCGGCCAGAACGGCAGGTCACGCGCAATCGCCACATAGCCACGCAGCAACGGCCGCGGGCGAAACACCGTGCGCTTCTCGACAGGATGCGATTCCACGAGGAACCGCGTGATGCCAAACACCAGCAACACCGTGAACGCGGTAAGCGCCCAGAAGATACCGCGCCAGCCATCCATGCCCAGCAACCACGCACCGACGATCGGCGCGATCGCCGGTGCGATGCCGAAGATCATCATCACCTTCGACATCATCCGCTGCGCTTCTTCACCATGCATGGTGTCGCGCACGATGGCGCGGCCCACCACGATACCCGCACCACCGCACAAGCCCTGCACGATGCGACAGCCCAGCAGGAAGCCAAAGCCCGGCGCCAGCGCCGCGGCGGCCGAGGCCAGCGCGTAGATGCCCATGGCCACCACGATCACCGGCTTGCGCCCGTAGGCATCGGAGATGGCGCCATGGAACAAGCTCATTACCGCATAGGCGAGCAGGTACACGCTGAGCAGCTGCTGCAAAGCCACCTCGCCCACCCCAAAGGTGTGGCCGATATCCGGAAAGCCCGGAAAGATGGCGTCGATCGAGAACGGCCCGATCATGCTGAGGGCCGCGAGCAGCAACGGAAGGTGGCGCCGCGGGTCGCGGGTCGCGGAGGTCATGGACCGTCAATCTGTACCGGGGGAGGCAAACAGTATAGCTGTAAGTCGTGCTTGCCCTTGGCCCACGCCCGGTGCCAATAATCAGCCACGGAGGTAGCGCCACGCCGCGCGGGGCGGCGAGCAGGGTCACCCGGAACCCATCCATGAGCCACGATTCAGCTTCCCTGAAAGCACGCGCACAAGGCCTGCTTGAGCAGGCAGGTATTACGATCAACGGCCACCGCTCGACAGATATCACCGTCCACGACGAACGCACCTACGCCCGCGCGTTCGCCCATGGTTCACTGGGCCTGGGCGAGGCCTACATGGACGGCTGGTGGGACTGCGCCGACCTGGCGGGCTTCATGACCCGCGTACTCAACGCCCACGTCGATGACTCCCTGCGCACCCTCGATACGCTCGTCGCCCACCTGAAGGCGCGCTTCCTCAACCTGCAGCGCGGCGACCATGCCTGGGAGGTGGGCCGCCAGCACTACGACCTGGGTAACGACCTGTTCGAGGCCATGCTGGGCAAACGCCTGGTGTACTCCTGCGGCTACTGGGCCAATGCGTGGAACCTCGATGACGCCCAGGAAGCCAAGCTCGACCTGATCTGTCGCAAGCTCCAGCTCACCCCCGGCCAGCGCATCCTCGATATCGGCTGCGGCTGGGGCGAGGCCCTGAAGTTCGCGGCCGAGCGCTATGGCGTCAGCGGCGTGGGCATCACGATCTCGAAGGAGCAGGCGGAGTACGCGAGGGAGCTCTGCCGTGGCCTGCCGATCGAGATCCGCCTGCAGGATTACCACGAGGTGGATGAGCGCTTCGACGCGGTGCTCTCGGTGGGCATGTTTGAGCACGTCGGTGGAAAGAACTACCGGCCCTGGTTCGAAGTCGCCCGGCGCTGCGTCCGCCCGGATGGCCTGGTGCTCCTGCATTGCATCGGCAGCAACGGCCCGGCCGGTCGACCCGATCCGTGGATCGAGAAGTACATCTTCCCGAACTCGGTCATCCCCTCGATGGCCCAGGTATCCAGTGCACTGGAAAGCCTGTTCGTGGTCGAGGACTGGCATAACTTCGGCACCGATTACGACCGCACGCTGGTCGCATGGCAGGCCAACTTCGATGCCGCATGGCCGCGGCTCTCATCGAACTACGACGAACGCTTCCGCCGCATGTGGCACTTCTACCTCGGATGCTCTGCCGGCGTGTTCCGCAGCCGGCGCGACCAGCTGTGGCAGCTCACGCTCTCGCCACGCGGGGTGCCTGGCGGCGTTCGCGTACCGCGATAGACAAAACGACCACCTCCCGGCCCGTAGGGTCGGGAGGATGAATACCCCGCGTGACGCCATCGTCGAAACCGATGTCCCGGCCCGCCTCGATCGCCTCCGCTGGGGGCGGTTCCACACGCTCGTCGTGGTGGCACTCGGCATCACGTGGGTGCTCGACGGCCTGGAGGTCACCATTACCGGTTCGATCGCCGGGGCGCTGAAGTCCAGCCCGGTGCTGCGCCTGACGGATGTGCAGATAGGCCTGGCGGGCAGCATCTACCTCGTCGGTGCCGTGGGTGGCGCCCTTTTTTTCGGCTGGCTGACCGACAAGCTCGGCCGGAAGAAGCTGTTCACGCTGACCCTGGGCCTCTACCTCGCGGCGACGGCAGCCACGGCACTTTCACCGAACTTTGCGGTGTTCGCCCTGTTCCGCCTGCTGACCGGCGCGGGTATCGGGGGCGAGTATGCCGCCATCAACTCCGCGATCCAGGAACTGATCCCTGCCCGATACCGCGGACATACCGACCTGGTGATCAACGGCAGCTTCTGGATCGGTGCGGCGCTGGGCGCCCTGGGCGCGGTGGGCTTGCTGGATAGTGGCTGGTTCAGCCCCGAGATCGGCTGGCGCCTGAGCTTTGGGCTGGGCGCGATCCTTGGGCTGGGGATCCTGTTGCTGCGCCGCTGGATTCCCGAAAGCCCGCGTTGGCTCATGCTGCATGGACGTATCGGCGAAGCCGAGGCGATCGTCGAAAGCATCGAGAAGCGGCTCGGCGCGCGCCCACCCACCACGCCACTGAAGCGGCTCAGGCTTAGGCCTCACGCGGTGACGATGGGTGACGTGGGGCGCACGCTGTTTCGCGATTACCCGAAGCGTACGCTGCTCGGTGTGATCCTCATGGCCACGCAAGCCTTCTTCTACAACGCGATCTTCTTCACTTACGCGCTCGTGCTTGGCCGCTTTTACGGCGTGGCCGATGCCGATGTCGGTCTTTACCTGCTGCCGTTTGCCGCTGGCAATTTCCTCGGGCCGCTCCTGCTGGGCCGGCTATTCGATACCGTGGGCCGCCGGCCGATGATCGCACTGACCTATGCCATGTCCGGCCTGCTGCTCTTCGCGACCGCGTGGCTCTTCGTGCATGGCCTGCTCGGTGCGCGCACACAGACGATCGCCTGGAGCGTGGTGTTCTTCTTCGCCTCAGCCGCGGCCAGCTCCGCCTACCTCACTGTGAGCGAAAGCTTTCCGCTGGAATTGCGTGCGCTGGCCATCGCCCTGTTCTACGCGTTCGGTACCGCGCTTGGCGGCGTGGCCGGCCCGTGGTTGTTCGGTACGCTGATCGGTACCGGTGGACGCGGAGCCATTGGATGGGGCTATGCGTTGGGCGCGACGCTCATGCTGGTTGGCGCGGTAGCGGCGCTAAGGTTCGGCATAGCCGCCGAGCGCCGCCCCCTGGAGGATGTGGCCGCGCCACTTGGCCACACCAATTGATACGGGACCTAGCGCACGGCCTTGGGCACCTGCGCATCGTCCACGCGCGGCGCCGGGCGCTCTAAGCGTTTGCGCAGCATCCCAGCCACGGCGTGCAGAGCGGGCCTGGGGTCATCGGCGCGAAACACGTGCAGGTCGGAGCGCAACCACTGGCCGACGATATCGGCCAGCGCGCCGCGTTGCCGCCGCAGGCTGGCGATATCGTGGTACAGATCCACGCAGTAGCGTCCGGCAGGATATTGGCGTGGCGCACGCGGCACCGGCAGGTCCTGGGCATCCCGCCAAGCCATGTCGCACACGTTCACGCCACGCCGCGAGGCGAACTCCACATACGTCCAGGCGCGCGTATTGACCTCGATAATGCGGAACGCGCCATCGCGTGGGTCGCGCTTGAACTCCGCACTGAAAATGCCCCGGTAATCGAGGCCATCCAGCAGGCGCCGTATGTGCCTTTCCGCATCAGGCACCGTATCCAGCGGGATGGCGCGCGAGCAGGAGCTGTTACCGAAGTCGGGAGGTGACATGCGCAGGCGGCGCCGTGCGAACAAGCCCGGGTAGGCGCCGTTGGCATCGCGGAACCCGTCGATGAAATAGTGATCCGAGGCCGGTCCTGGCACGTATTCCTGCGCCATCACCGAGAAGCCCTGGGCATGGAAGCGTGCCCACGTATCGCGCAGGCCATCACGCGATGACACCCAGACACCCTTCGCGCCCACCACGTCGCTGAAGCGCTGCGAATTCACCGGTTTGATGAACACACGGTCCATGGTCTCCATCGGCACCTCCGCCACATCGGCCAGCGTCGCGAGACGAAAGGTCCTGGGGTGCGGAATGTGCGCGGCGGCCACGTAGCCAGCGAATACCGATTTGTCCTGCAACAGCGCTTGCACGGTGCGCGAAGAGGTGCAGGTGAGGAACCGCGAACCGAGATCGCTCGCCGGCAGGTGTGTCAGCCACATGGCCGCATCGTCGGCCCCCGGGATGATCACGGCGCGCTCGATCGGCATCGCACGCAAGGCTTCCAGCGCCTGGGGTCCGGGTGAACCATCCCACGGGACGCCCGGGGTGGGCCGGAACCAACGTGAGCGCGTCGCCATGTCGCCTGCGGGGCAGGCCACATAAGCGGGGATACCGGCGAGCACCAGGCTGCGCAAGATGCCAACGGCCGTGGGCCCACGCCCCATCACGATGGCCGGCACGCGGCCGGATGCGAGGTTACCCATGGAGAATCCCCTGCCAGGAAGCGACCGCGACGGCGGCCACGCAGGGCTATATCAGCGCACGCCGCGCGCAACGCCTAGTCGACCTCACGGCCTATGCGGTTTGCAGGCAGGCGCCGAAAGGCGCGCGAAAGCTCAGGCGCCTTCTTGCCCGCGCTGCTCGGCGAGCGCCGCATCGATGGCGGCATCCATCGACAGGGCGTTGGCACGGGCCGCGGCGTTATCAAGCATGTCGAGGACGTTCGCGACGGCCACATCCACCGGTGGCGCAGGTTCCGCCGGTGCAGCGGCCGGAGGCGCCTGGAGCGCTTCCGCGCTCATTTCCATCGCATACTTCATGATCTTCACCGGGCGGCCATCGGCATCGAAAATCGGGTTGTAGGTCGCCTGGATCCAGACCACGCAGGCGCCCTTGCCCAGTCGGCGGTACAGGCCCGCATCGTGCAGGCCCGAGCGCAGCCGGCGCCAGAACCCGATATAGGCATCGGAACGGCTTTCGTGCTCATCCACGAACAGGCTGTGATGGCGCCCCTGGATCTCATCCAGGCGGTAACCCACGATCTTCAGGTAAGCGGGGTTGGCGGTAAGGACCATGCCATCCAGTGAGAACTCGATAACGCCCTGCGATTCATCGGCGTGCTGCTGGCGCTGGCCCGCATCGGCGGCGCGGCCGCGCTCAGCCGTGATATCGGCACCGTAAACCACGACGGACTCAAGACGGTTGCCACGACCCATGCGCGGGACATACACCGCCTGCAGCCACCCCTCTTGCGCGCCCCCCATGATCCGGACCCGGTCGGCGACCTCGTCGCCGCGCGAGAGCGCGCGCCAGAGGTGTTCGGCATCATCCACCGCGAACACCGCCTGGAACGGCTGACCGGTCAGGGCATCGGCTGTCAGGCCCAGTACGGACTGGAAGGCCTTGTTGGTGGAACGGATGACCCCATCGGCCCCCAGCTCGACCACGGCGAAGCGCCGCCCCAGGGCGGCCAGCGTCGATCGCGCCACACGGGCGCCACGCCCGCTCCAGAAACCCATGCCCATGGAGGCACCCTGCCCTTTGTCAATTTCGAACTGGTTTATCGGCCAGGCAGGGGCCGGGCTTTAGTCCGGGCGAAACCTGCGTCACGCCTTTTTCTTCACGGCCCGGCTAAACTTGTACCACGCAATCGTCTTGTAATCAGGGGAATACCGGCCGTGCAGGCACGCAATTTTGAAGTTTCCGTCGTCCACCCGAACGGCAAGGCCGCGGTCGAGATCACGTTCAACGAAAAGGTGCATGGCCTGTCTGGCGACACGCTGTGGCTGTCGCTTGAGGATTCCGCCAGCGTGGAAGACGCCGACGCCTTGCGCGCCCTGCTCGAGCGCGTGGGTCATCGCATCACGGTCACCAACGTCCGCTAATCAGCGGGCGCCCCGTACTCCTGGGCCCGCACTGTCGGAAACGGCGACCTGCAGGGGCACCACGCGTGCGGAGACATGGTGGTTCACGCCGTGCACCTTGCCGCAGCCAAGGCACGGCCTGACCCGGCCCAGGCCACCACGGCCGGTACGGGCAGGCGCAAGCAGGCACCCGCACACGTAACACGAGGCCAGCGCGCCGCGCTCCCAAAAGCGGATGCGCAGCGCCTGCACGGCGACGATAGCGACGCCGGCGCACACGCCACCGGCGAGCAGCCAGCGTGGCAGGTGCGAGTACAGAAGGAAGTTGCCCAGTTCGCCCGGTAGCGCCTCGCCGGCGCGCAGGGCAGCGGCCGCGACAGCGCCCGTGCCCAGCGCCAGCAACCCAGGCGTGAACATACGCAGATACATGCGACCCACATAAGACATGGCTGCTTCCCTCCCCTGGCCGGCGCACCCGGCAGGGGAAGGTTGTCGGGGTGAGGGTCTAGCCGCCGTGAATGACCACCACGCGCGCATCCTCAAAAGGTCATATTGAGCGAAAGGCGCCCACCGTGGTCGGACGCCTTGCTGGCGAACTGGCCTGTGTAGCTGGCATCGAGGTGAACGGCGGGGGCAAGGCGAACCACCAGGCCGGCATCCACCACGCCGGCGTTGCGCGCCAGCGGGGCACCGGCTGTTGTGAAGCCCGCGCCACCCTCGGCAAATCGCAGGTGTGCCTCGGGCACGGTATCGCCCCAGGCGTGCTGCCACGCGAAGGTCGCCTGCACGCCGAACCGCGCCTCGCTGTCCAGTGCTGTGCCCAGGTGCACGCCTGCGCGGCCGGTAGTCACATGTGCATCGTCGGCTCCCACCACCAGCGTACCGGTACCGCCCTGCTCGCTGGCCTTGTCGCCATGCCAATGGACGACCGCTGCCTGCACGAAGGGTTCGGCTTTCCAACGGCCCGTTGCGCCAAAGCCATACCCCAACTCGGCGAAGCCCTGCGTCGTATCGGCATCGTGGCTCGCGTAGCCACGTGTGGTCGTCGTACCGATCGCGATGTCGCGCCGGGTATCGATGGTGTGGTGCGCCTGCACCAGGCCGCCGGACAGGCGCAGGGCATCGAACGCCACATCACCGTAAAGGCCAAACTGAGTGCCCTTCACATCGGCCGAGCCACGCGATGACCGCTCGTGGATGTTCTGCGTGACATGGCCAAGCACGACGCCGATGCGGCCACTCTGCCCCACCGCAAGATCCGCACCGAGCAGCAAGCCACTATCGCTTGCATCAGCCTTCGCAGCGTTGGCATCGCCGTCGTAGTCTGCATCGCGGCCAAGCGCGCTGATCCATGTCGAAACACGCCCATCATCGGCACGCTGCCCGCCCGGCAGGTCGGCATCGGCGAGGTGGCGTGTCACGGCATCGCGCACCTGGCGCTGGCTATCCATCACGGCGCCCTGGACGCTGGCATGCAGGGTGCCCGAGAGCAACGTGAACGCCAGGCGTGCCGCGCCAGCGTCGAGTGCGACAAGGCGATCGTAAACCGCGTGGCCCGCACCCAACGCGCCGGCTGCTATGGCAACGGCGCGCTGGTTCGGGGTAGCCGCCACATCTTCCAGTGCAGCGGCGTTGCGCTGGAGGATCAGGCTGATGTTGCCGGTGCTGCTGTACGCCACCAGTGTGTTGAGGAAGGCGAAGTTGCTGTTGATCGACGCAAACGTACCGCTCACGCCGCCTGCCGCATCCAGGATGACGAACTGCTGGTCAGCAACCCATCGGGCGCCCTGCGCATCGAGGACAAGCCGGGCACCATCGATCGTGGCGCGCCCGCTCACATGTACGCCGGCGGAAGCACCATTGCCCTGGCCATCCGCCGATGTATCGATCATGAGCGTGCTTCCGCGCGCCATGGTCAGGTCACCGTCGATAGACAACCGCTCACCTGGCGCGGCCGGGTCGAGGTAGCCGTGCACCGCGACACTGCCCGTGGTGCCGTTACCCGCAAGCACGGCCCCCTCTGCCACGGTGATATCGGCGTGGGTGGAAGTGCCTGAACCAGCGCCCGAACCGAATACCAGGCGCCCTTCCGCGACATTGATGTGCCCAGACAACGCTTGTGCGTTGCCCGCATACGTGAGCGTGCCCTGCCCGTGCTTTACCAGCGTGCCGTTGCCCGAAAGCGCACCAAAGTAATAGCCGTCGGCTTGCTGGTCCATGTCCAGCGTGCCTGCGATATCGACGCCATTGATCATCAGCGCGGCTGCATCGGCACGCAACGTACCGTTGCGAATGAGATAGCGGCCCGAGAAACCATTACTGCCCGCGAGGACCAGTGTACCGGCCCCCTCTTTGATGAACTGGCCCGAGCCCTTCAGTGCGCCAGCGCCGATGGAAAATGTGTTCGCGGCATCCGCGACATCGATACCGCCGGTGGTGACCACCGTGTACTGGCGCTGCAGCCCCTGCAATCCTGTGCCGCGCACTTGCAGCGTACCGCCCGCAAGGGTGACATCCCCCAGGCCAAGGTTGGCCGCCGAGGCGATACCGAGCTTGCCGCCGGTGATCATCGTACCGCCTGTCCAGCGGTTGTCGCCGCCGAGCACGAGCGTGCCGCCATCGGATTTGATCAGGCCGGCAGTGCCGGTGAGATCGTTCGCGATCGTGGTCGTGATCCCTTCCGCGCTTGCCGAGTCGCCTACCCGAATCACCGGGTTCACGCCGTTGGAAGCCACCAGGTGGATCGGCCCGCCGTCGAGCCGGTAGCCATCGCTGAGAAACTGCATGCCGGTGACATCCATGGCGCCCGCACTTCCATCGACAGTCACGCGGCCCGCCTCGCCAGCGAAGATAGCGAACGAGGGCCTGGGTGCGAATGGCCCGGTGTACGCGCCATCGAGCGTAGCCCAGTTATGCGACGCGGCCGTCCACGTGCCTGATCCGCCACCCGGCGCCGAACCGCTTGCGTGCCCGTTGGCATTCCACGCATTGAACGCGAGGAGCTGGGGGGTGTAAAGCAGATCGATGCGCTTATTGGCCGTGTCACGCAGTAGCGTGAAATTCAGAGGAGTACTCGTTGCATCCAGCTGCAGGCCGCCACCACTCTCCGCCAGCGCGCCAGCATAATCCAGCACATGGTAGAAGCCGGGCGCGAAATAGCCCGCTCCGGAATTATCGATGCTTAGGGCAACCGGGCCGTTGAAGGTCACATTGCCGTGCACGGAGAGCGTATCGCTCTGGCCATACGTCAGAAGGTCTGGCGCGGGGCTGCCGATGCTGTAATACAGGTGGCTGCCCGCAGCCATGTCCAGCTGGCCAAGTTGCATCGCGCCTATACCATTGCCGGGGGCCAGGGCACCGCCCGCTGCCACGCTCACTGCGCCGTCGATCAGCGAACTGCCGCTGAGCGTACCGTTGGCATTCACCAGGATATTGCTGGTGACATGCTGTGGCGGGATATCGCCATCGCCAAGCAACAAATGACCGCCATCCACGCGAATGGCGACGCCATCGATGGCCCCATTCAAGATGACGGTGCCTGGGCCAGCCTGCACAAGCGTACCCGTGCCCGAGATCGGGTTGTTCGAGTAAGGCGTCTGCTGCTGGTCCACGGCAAAGGTCAATTCGCCATCTACCGCAATGGCGCCCGGCAACGGTCCCATGCGCTGAAGCACGACGTTACCTTTCGTTTTCAGCAGCGGCGTCGTAATCCAGTTGTCCACTGTGATCACGGAAGACGGATCAATTCCTGAGTCCAGCAGTACGCTTTGCGATCCGCTGACGAAGCCGACCGTCGGCCGGCCCGACAACATGAGCCGCACGTCACCACCGAAAATCTGGGTCGTGCCGCCCAGGGTCCCGCTGATCCACACGTCTTTATCGTAGGTGGTGGCATCCAGCCGTCCACCGAACTGCCCCGCAAGTTCAATGCGTCCGCTCAACGATTTCAGCACCGTGTCGCCGCGAACGGCAAGTGATGTATCGACACCCACATGGTTATCGATATCGCCATCGGCCGTGACCGACAACGCGTCGGCATCGATGTCGATCAGGTGCACCGTCGGGCCGGTCATCATGGTTACATGGCGGCCCCGCGCCGATAACGCGCTGATGCGGTTGTTCGGATCGTCGAGCGTGATGTCGTGGCCGCGCGCATCCAGGTTCAGCCAGTCGGTGACCACCAGGCCATCGCCCGTGATATCCGTATTGTTGATGAGATAGAAGTTGTAGGCGGAGATGTTGCTCAGGCGTGCGACGGCATTGTTGTTACCCTGCAGGTAGAACGTATCCGCCGAACCGCTCAGTACGTCGGCCACAAGGGAACCACCGTAGTACTGCTGCGTCTGGTCGAAGCGCCAGCCCTCCAGTTCCACGCGCGGCGCGGCGATAGTGCCCAACAAATCGGCACTGCCCGTGGGCGCTTCGATGCGAACCTTGCCCGTAGCCGACAGCAGCACGCCATACTTCTGGATCATGTAGGAATCGGAATGAAGAAGGATGTCGGCGGCGGGGCCGCCTGCCGTGCCCGCACGCAACGCCGCGTCGCTGTCCAGTGAGTCACCCGTGCCGAGTTCGATACCCGTGGCATGCAGGCTGATGCTTCCTTCTGAACTGAAACCTGCATACACACCCAGCGCCTCGCCGGCAGTGAGCTCGACGTTACCGTGGGCGTTGCTGAGCACACGCGTGGATACCTGCGAGCCGCCCGGTCCGATCACGGCACCGGTTGCGGGATCCATCACTGTCGTGACGCTATCCCAGACCGCCAGGCCCGAGCCGCTGATAAGGTGCAAGGTGCCGCCCTTGCCCGTACCCAGGTCGATATTCCCATCCACGACGAGCGACCGGCCGCCGTTAAGCGTGACATCTCCACCGTGCGTTGCGATGCCGCCAGTGAACTCGAGGGCCGTACCGGCATACAGCGCGAAGGACGAAGCGGCGCTGCCCGCCGCCGCGTAGGTACCGGACATGCCGATGCTGCCCCCCTGCTGGGTGAACGTGACCGAGCCATGCCCTAGCCAGGCGCCATCGAGCCGGGAAAGCCCGCCGGTGGCGACCGAATGCCGTGTTATCGCGTCGTCCGCGAGATTGAAAACGAGGGTTCCCCCCGCGCCGATCGAGAACGAGGTCCACTGGATATCGGTGAGCGGCACCACCTGGTCCATCGTGAGCGTATCGGTGCCCGGCGTAAACGTAGCCGTGCCGGCCGTAAATACCGGGCCCGTTGGCAAGGTCACGGCTGCTTGCGAACCGGCAGCAAAGGCCAGGGCGATAGCGGCCGCAAGGGCACGCCTCGCGGTACGACTCGCGAACGAACGATTCATCCAGATTGTCCCCCGTACCGTCATCCGTGGCGGGGGAATCCTCGCCCTCCCTGACGGTCCGCCGAAGACCTTACCGAAAGCCGCAAGTTCTTGCTACAGGCGCTCGTCGTGCGGCGCCGCAGGTCAGCGATGACGGGGCGAGCATATGCCCGCCCCGTACCCCTGGCTCAGGCCTTGGCTTGCTCGCCGTAGCTCGGCGGGCGGTCCTCCGGGGCCTTACCGTAGGCCTCGTTCGGCTCGGCGCCCATGGTGAACACCAGGGTGCCGCCGGCCGTGATTTCCTTGTGGCTGATCCAGGTCTTCGTCCACGGCTGGCCGTTCCAGGTCACCGACTGGATGTACGGCTTGCCATCGCCGTTGCCCTTGGTCTCAATGGTAAGCACCTTGCCGCCGCCGACCTGCACCTGGGCGCGATCGAGGATGGGGCTGCCGAACACGTAGTTCGTGCTGATCGGGTCCACGGCGTACAGGCCCATGGCGCTCATCACGTACCACGCGCTCATCTGGCCGCAATCCTCGTTACCCGGCAGGCCATCCGGCTCCGGCAGGTACATGGTGTCCAGCATCAGGCGGACCTTGGCGGCCGTCTTGTGGTGCGAACCGGTGTACGCGTACAGGTAGGGCATGTGGTGGCACGGCTCGTTGCCGAACGCGCACTGGCCCACCATGCCGGCGATATCCGGCGGGGCGTTGTCGGGCAGGGTCGGGTTGGCGTTGAACAGGGCATCCAGCTTCTTTTCGAAGCCCTGCACGCCACCGAACAGGTCCATGTAGTTGTACAGGTCGTGCTGGTTGAGGAACGTGGCCTGCCAGGCATTGGATTCGGTGAAGTCGCGCCACTTCTTCGAATGGCCAATGGAGATCGGATCGAACGGCTGCAGCCACTGGCCGTCATCGCCCTTGGGGCGCATGAACTGCGTGTCCTTGTCGAACACGTTGCGGTAGTTCTGCGAACGCGCACGCAGTGCCTTCGCCTCGTCGGCGTGCCCCAGGTGCTCGGCCATGCTGGCCATGGCCCAGTCGTCGTAGGCGTATTCGAGGGTCTTGCTGACTGCCTCGCCTTCCTTGTCGCTGGGAATGTAGCCCTTGGCGCGGTAGTACGGCAGGCCGAAGTAATCATCCTGCATGGCGCGGCGGCGGAACACCGGCCAGCCCTTCTGGTAATCGATGCCGGTGAAGCCCTTGGCCTGCGCCTCGGCGACGACCACGGCCGAGTGGTAGCCGATCATGCACACGGTCTCGATACCCTGCAGCGGCCACACCGGTGCGCCACTCGGGCTCTCGGCGGCCAGGCGCACGATGCCGTCGACCAGGTCAGGCACACGGTCCGGCTGGTACAGCGTGTACAGCGGGTGCGCCGCACGGTACGTATCCCACAGCGAATAGGTGCTGTAGTTGTGGCGATCAGCCGGCAGCGTGTGCACGGCCTTGTCCATGCCGCGGTAACGGC